>Ga0187807_1000246_pt1 | contig 16709 bp, 14 predicted proteins | sample NC_wetland_sal_i_4_FD_132432 | JGI IMG/M metagenome (GOLD analysis project Ga0187807, IMG submission 132432) | Wetland sediment microbial communities from Neuse River Estuary, North Carolina, USA - ASW_2 | ecosystem: Environmental > Aquatic > Freshwater > Wetlands > Sediment | place: USA: North...
CGCCTTCCTGACCACGCCCAGGGTGCGCATCCGCGCGCTGGCCTCGGCCAGCACTCCGTCCAGGCCATCCATCCCCTCGAGCCACGCGGCGTACGCCGCCACGGCCTGGGCGGGGGTGCGCCGGGGCTCCCAGCCCAGCTCCCGCAGCGCGCTGATGTCGGACAGGATGTGCCGCGTGTCGCCGAAGCGGTATTCCCCGGTCACCATGCCCGGCCGGTCGGACCCGTACTGGCGCCTGACGACGTCCGCGAACTCATGGGTGGTGACCTCCCGGCCGCCCCCGACGTTGAAGACCCGCCCGGCGGCACGGTCGTCCGAGAGCACCAGCACATTGGCGTCCACGACGTCGTCGATATTGACGTAGTCCCGGATTGCGCCGCCATCCTCGTAGAGGACGGGGGGCCTGCCGAGCAGATAGCTCAGGCAGAAGATGCGGCACGCACCCGAGTAGGCGTTGTAGACCGACTGCCGTGGGCCCTGGACGATGCTGTACCTGAGCGCGACGGTCGGGATACCGTACCGGCGCCCCAGGTTGATGGCGACCATCTCCTCGGCGAGCTTCGACATGCCGTAGGCGTTCTGAGGGTTGGAAACCCGCTCTGGCGTGGACCGCAACTCGAGCGGCCCGCCGCACTCCGGGCACGGGATGTCCCACTGGCTGGCCGCCAGGGCTCTCTCCGGCCGCATGCCCGGTGTCTGCTCGCCGTCGGCCGGGCACCAGTACAGTCCCTCGCCCATCGCCGACTGCGATGAGGCCACCACCACCCTGGCGAGGTCGAGGCGTTCGGCCACGATGATCTCGTAAAGCAGGGCCGTCGAGACCACGTTCACGTCGGAGAACCGCGAGAAGTCGGGCAGGTAGTCCTGGTAGGCGGCGAAGTGGTAAACGGCGTCGATGCGACGGAGAAGGTTGGTGACCAGGTCGCGGTTGCGGATGTCACCCTGATAGAAGTCGACTTCGGAACTCAGGTGAGCCGGCTGCCCGTTCCGGTGGACCGGCGGGGTCAGCGCGTCGAGCACGATGACTTCGTGTCCTAGCGACAGCAGCCGGTCGCAGGTGTGGGAGCCGATGAACCCGGCGCCGCCGGTGACGAGGATCTTCATATCCGTTGGTGCTCCCGGCGCTCGGCGGCCTCGCGGTACACATCGAGGTCGGGGTGGTCGCTGAGGGTACGGGGCGTCCGATGCCCTGGGTTTTGCGTCAAAAGGTCAATCGCCACGCGCATACGTGTCCATCCTGGGGATCCTTGGGTTGACGGCTTACGCGGCACGCCGTGCCGTGTGCTTGAACCGGTGTTGAGGTTCAGAACACAGTTGTTGAGATCGCATGCCCGCTCATTCGCGACTGACGGATGTACTGGGCCAGAGCGTGCATGATGGCCTGGTGCAAATCCTCGATGATGCCGTAATTCGTGCAGTCGACATGGATGCTGACCTCAGCCACGGCCTTGGCGGCGCCTCCGTCGAAGCCGGTGACCGCGATGGTGTGGAGGCCGTGGTCCCAGGCCCACGTGAGAGCCTGCACGATATTGGGCGAACGGCCTGAGGACGAGACAGCCATGAGCACGTCGCCCGGGCAGGACTGTGACTGAAGCTGATAAACGAAGACGTCCTCATACCCTATGTCGTTGGCTATCGCGGTGAGCAGTTCGACGTTAGTGCTGAGGCTCAGCACCTGGGGGGTGAGATCGGTCGCCGTCCGGACGCCCTTGACATGGTCGCATTGAATGTGGTTGGCGATCGACGCGGAGCCGCCGTTGCCGCATGAGAACATCCGAGCGCCGCTCGCGTAGGCTTCGAGGAGAATCGCCGCCGCGCGATCGAATGCCGCGGGGTCGATGGTCTTGGCGGCCCGCGATATTTCGTCCGCGTAAGCGTCGAAATAAGATGCCGCGTTCGTGTAGGGCGCTGTGGGAAATTTCACCGGGTTGCCGTCGGCAGGTGGCGCGACAGTCCGCAGATCGTAGATAGAACTCATACGGCGATGAGCTCCAATACGAAAGGGGCCGCAGCGGCAAGGCTCGGGAACGACCAGACACCTGGGCGCTGGCAGTCGTCATGTCCCAGGTAGACCGCTGACGCCCCGACCGCTTCCGCAAGGCCGATGTCTTCGGGCCTGTCCCCAACGACCCACGAGGCCGCCAGGTCAAGGTTCAGCGCCGCCGCTGCCGCCTTCGCCATGCCCGGCCTGGGCTTGCGGTCCTCGCTGGTCCGGGCGAAGGCCTCGACGATTCCTGCGGGGTGATAGGGACAGTACGCGAACAAGTCGACATACGCCCCGCGCTCGGCCAGGTGTTTTGCGATATGCCGGTGCACCCGGTCAACGTCATCGATCCCGTACAGTCCTCTGGCCACCCCAGCCTGGTTGGTCACTACCGCCACCGGGATACCGGCCCGGTTGAAGCTGGCGATGGCTTCCGGTGCTCCCTCGATGAATTCGACTCGGTCGGTCGATCCGACGTATCCGTGGTCAACGATTATCGTGCCGTCACGATCGAGAAGGATGCCGGGACGTGAAGGCAGGCTGGATGCGGTGAGCATCGCTTCACCCCGGCCGACCGGAGCGGCCATCATCGCGTCACCTCCCCTGGTTCGCCCGCACGGAGAATTACCGCCTTGCATATGAGCGTGCAGCCAGCGGCCGTGATACGACGGCTTCCCCGGGAGCCGCTGCGGTCAGGATGACTAGGCGCCCGGCTGCCCGCGCAGTTCGGGCAGATCCGGGTCGATAACTGTTGCTTCTCGTGGGTCTTGCCGCGCGTCAACGCCGCGGGCACGATCACTGATTTGGTGCAGGTGAAGGCCTCGGCATAGCGCGCCCGGCACTCCATACCCCGCAGTCGCGCCAGCCCGAGAAAGACCTCATCGTCCCACCAGTCGCGGGTCCGCTGCGAGGGGAAGCACTTGTGCAGCAGTTCCACCTTGCGCTGCATGACGGCGGCCGGGAGCGGGACGTACGTCGACGGGCGGCTGATGTCGCCATCCCACTTCGGGATCTCGTATGCGAGATAAAGGTGGTCGCGGAAGACCGTGGGCACGAGCTCAGCGATCATCCTATGATCCTGATGCGCGTCGTCAGACGATGGTGCGACGATGATGCCGGGCGTACATGACCGTGCCACGTCTTCGAGGATCTCCTTCACGCTGCCCCACATGGCGGGCAGCCGGCCCTCGGGCAGATCGAACAACTCGATGGTCAGGTCCGCGGCCGGCATGAACGAATGCGCCGCGTTGCGCGCCTCCTGCTGTCGCTCCGCAGTGCCGGTCAGCACCACGTAATGAGCCCGCAAATCGCTCTCGGCGAGACTGAGCAGCAGGCCGCCGGCGCCGATCTCGATGTCGTCGGGGTGCGCGCCTATCGCGAGTACGGACAGCGGCTCGCCCGACGGCGGTCTCAGGGCCAGTGACAACATGGGAGGCTGACCTCAGGCCGGCACGGCGGTCACGGGAAGGCCGGACGCAGGCCCGGCGTTCCTGGCCGCACCCGAGCGTTCCGGATCCCACACCATCCACGGGCAACGTCCCTGGTAGTACATCTCCTCCAACTGGGCGCGTTCCTTCACTGTGTCGGCGGGTGACCAGTATCCCTTGTATGGATAAGCGACGACCCGCCGCCGTGCGATCAGTCGCGGGAGCGCGTCCTCCACAAGGTCCTCGCCTTCGTTGAGATGATCGAAGATTTCCGGCCTGAGCACGAAGTAGCCGCCGTTCTCCCACTGGCGCAGGTCCCGGACGGGGGTGACCTGCGTGATCAGCCCGTCCTCGGCCACGTCCACCACATGGTGAGAGGACTGTGGTGGTACCGCGAGCAGGCTGGCCACCGCGCTGCTCGCCGCGAACCGCGCGATCATGTCGGGCAGCGAAGCGTCGGTGAAGACGTCCGCGTAGTTGGCCAGGAATATCGGCTCGTCCTCGACGAACCGGCGCACCCGCCGCAGCCGCTCTCCGATCGCCGAGTTCAGCCCGGTGTCGACGAAGGTGATCCGCCAGTCGGAGATGTCGGTCTTGAAGAGTTTCACCTCCCGGGCGCCGCCCTCGAGCACGAAATCGTTGGACCGGGTCTCGTCGTAGGTCAGGAAGAAATCCTTGACATATGACGCGCCGTACCCGAGGCACAGCACGAAATCGGTGTGCCCGAAATGCGCGTAGTAGCGCATGACATGCCATAGAAGCGGGCGGTCCCCGATCATCGCCATCGGCTTCGGCGCGATGTGGACCCCATCGCGCATCCGCATCCCGAGGCCACCGCAGAAAAGCACGACCTTCATGATTCGCTCCCCATGGAAACGACCTCGAGCCGGGGGATCGGGAAGACGAGCTTTCCTCCCCAGGACCCGGCATAACTGAGCTGCTGGCTTATCTCCTCCCGCAGGTTCCACGGCAGGACGAGGATGAAATCGGGCTTGGTCTCGGCCAGACGCTCGGGTGCGTAGATCGGGATGTGCGTGCCGGGGAGGAACTTCCCTTGTTTGAACGGGCTCCGATCGACTGTGTAAGACAGCAGATCCGACCGGATACCGCAGTGGTTGAGCAGCGTGTTCCCCTTACCCGGGGCTCCGTACCCGGCCACCGACCTGCCCTTGTTCGCCGCGGTGAGCAAGAAGCCGAGCAGGTCGCGCTTGACCTCCAGCACCGCGGGCGCAAAACCGCCATGGCCCCCGATACTGTGCAGGCCCGCAGCCTCCTCCGCGGCCAGCACCCTCTTCACACGTCCAGTCGGCTCGCCGCCGTCTTCTTCGGGCCGAGCATAAACGCGCAGCGATCCGCCATGAGTGCCGAGTTCCTCCACGTCAACGACGTGCAGCCCGGCTGTCGCCAACGCACGAGAGGAAGTGAGCAGAGACAGGTAGGAGAAGTGCTCGTGGTAGATCGTGTCGTACTGCCGCCGCTCGATCAGGCGCATCAGGTGAGGGAACTCCAGCGTCACCATGCCCTGGTCTTTGACCAGGGCACGAAGCCCGGCCGCGAAGCCCCGGATGTCCGGAACATGAGGGAAAACGTTGTTAGCGGCCACCAGATCCGCCCGGCCGTGGCGTCGGGCGATCTCGCGGCCCGTGTCCGCGCCTAGGAACTGAACCTCGGTCGGGATGCCCCGGGCACGTGCCGCCTCGGCCACGTTCGCGGCGGGTTCGACTCCGAGCACCGGGATGCCCTCGGCCTGGAAGTGCTGCAGCAGGTAGCCGTCGTTGCTTGCCACCTCGGTGACCAGGCTGTCGCGGGTCAGGCCGATCCGGCCGATCATCTGCTGCGCGTACCGCTTCGCATGCGCCACCCATGAGTCGGAGTATGAAGAAAAGTACCCATAGTCGGAAAAGATCTGCTCGCCAGACACATACACGGGAAGCTGCACCAGCAGGCATGCATCGCACAGGCGAACGTGCAGTGGATAGAAGACTTCGGCGTCGTCAAGCCGCTCCGGCGGAACATAGCTCTCGCATAGCGGAGACATGCCAAGATCGACAAACGTACGGGTAAGCGGCGCACCACACAGTCGGCACCGCGGCGACATTGACATAAACTCAAGAACCCCCCCAGCTCCCCGGCCGGCCCATGACGAGGCCAACATCGACAATTACACTAAAGGCGTTGAATCCCGAAAAACAGGATGCAAATGGACAACCATCTATGCCGGGCTTGCGGCCAGTCAGCCGGGCACCTCGTCCTGGACCTTGGGGAACAGCCGGCCTGCGATTATTTCCCGCGGTTCGACGACCCGGGTCCCGACCCCGTGTACCCGCTGCAGATGTGGCTGTGCTCATCATGCGGCCTGGCTCAGCTGCTGGCCGACCCCACCGTGCCCGAGGAGCCGAAAGGGGCCGAACCCGCCGCGCTCGTGGCGCAGGCCGCCAACGCCGTGGCGCGGGTCACGGAGGCGGGATGGCTGCCCGAGCGCGGCGTTGTCGCCGAGTACGGCAGTCCGCATAGCGAGTCGTGGCTGGGGCTGCTCACGACCCGCGGGCTGGTGCCGGCCGGACGCGGTGAACGCGCTGACGTGATCCTTGACTGCTTCGGCCTGATGCATGCCGCCGATCAGCGCGGTGCGCTCGCCGAGCGCTCCGCCCGGACGGCGCCGGGCGGCTTGCTGCTGCTGCAGTATCATTCCCTGAACACCATCCTCCGGTGCGGGCAATGGAACGCGCTCAGGCACGGGCACTATGCGTACTACTCGACTGCCGCGCTGACTGCCATGCTGGCTGAGGTGGGCTTCAGCCCGATCACGGCCTGGCGATTCGATCTTTACGGCGGCACCGTGCTGCTGGCCGCGAGCCGGGACGCGGACGGGCCCGGCAAGCCCGACGCCGCGGTCAGGTCGCTGCTCGCCGAAGATGCTCGCGTTGGAGCCTGCGATCCGCGCGCCTTCGCGAGCCTCCAGCACAAGGTGCTGACTCACGCTAAGGCCTTGCATGACTGGCTCCTGGCCGAACAATCAGGTGGATCCGCGGTCGTCGGCTATGGCGCCGCATCCCGGGCGGTAGCACTGCTGCGCCAAGCGCACGTTGACCGCGCACTCTTGCCTGCGGTGGTGGACGCCTCGCCGACCAAGCAAGGCCTGCGCATGCCCGGGACCGATATTCCCGTGATCGGCCCGGCGCAACTCGCCGAACGTCGGCCAGATGCAGTGCTGCTGTTCGTGGCGGACCTGATGGCCGAGGTCCGTAGCGCCTTCCCGGAAGTCGAGGCCTCCGGTGGCCAGTGGGTGGACGTGGAGACACTCGGCTCATAATGCCTGCGGCGCGAAGCTGGGCTAGGCACCGTCCCCGCGTGGGGCCGATGCTGCCCATTACGGAGCTTGAAGAGAAACCAGACACGCGCACCCGCACTCCATGGGCAACGCGTTAGCTTCATTTGCTCGCTTGGAACGCGGCGTCATCGCTCGGATGCGGCACTTGGTCACTCGATGCGAATGGCGCAAAGCCGGCTCTCCTTCCGTTCGCGCGGCGGGCCACCGATCGGGCGAGCTGGCTTGCCACATTGTGCGTGCCGGCGATGAATCGCATCGACGGACCAAGACCGAAGGCCGCTGGGGCCCCGACGAAGTACAGGCCCGGAACCGTAGATTCGGCGGCCCGGGTAACTACCGGGTACCCGCTGACCGTGGCGATGCGCGCCCGGAGCTCTTCCGGCAGGTAGGCAAGCCGGGCGAGCTCGACACGGAAGCCGGTCCCGGCGATCACGTGATCGACCTCGAGGCTCGATCGGCTCGGACCGTCAAGTAGCAGCCGCACGCCGCTTCCGCTGGGCTCGGCTCCGCGCACATGAGTCTTCTCCAGTATGTCGATCACACCTTCGACGCGCGGCCTGAGCCACCATGCCCCAAGAGGCCCCAGGACAGTCCGCGCTCTGGTAGCCCGCACACCTTGCGGCAGCCGGCGGAAGGCGGTTGGAGAATTCCAGAGCGGGCACTTCCACCCTTCGCAGAGCTTGTTGTTCCGGAGGCGTACCAGTGGGGTCAGCGGCAGCGGCTTCCCACCCCAAATGGGGGAGTCCGGACACCGGATGACAAGTTGGACATGCCCTCCCGCCTCATGCAGCAAAGCAGCCGTCTCCAGCGCTGACGAGCCGCCGCCCACGATGGCTACGCGGCGACCCCGGAAGTGGTCGAACCGGTGGTGATCGGCGGTATGTGAGACAAGGTCGGATGGCAGGCCCGACAGCTCGGCTGGGACGTAAACATGCGGCAGGACACCCGTCGCGATCACGACATTCCCGGCCGCAACCGGCTCGGCATCGGCGAATGCGACCCGGAACCCGTTGTTTACGGCCCTGATCTCAGTCACCGTGACGTCGCTCACGTCGGGTACCAACCGCTTGATGTACCAGTCGGAGTAGTCGAGGAACTGTTCGATCGGCAGCGGTGTCCCGCGTCCGATACCCTCGATTCGCTCTGATCGGCAATAGCCCGCGAGATCGTATCCGGCCTGAGGGCATGACATGTCCGAGCCGTAGGGCTCGGATTTCAGGTACATACCGGCCGGCATGTGGGTACGCCAGGTATCCATCGGCCGGCCGACGATCAGATGGTCTATCCCCCGCTCGCGAAGGTGTGTGGAGATCGACAGGCCGTAGGGGCCAGCACCGATAATGAGCACCTCGCTGGCTCGCATGTAACGCTCCCTTCTGGTGCAGATGAACGCGTGCTCGCTAACTTGGGACGGCCGCTGCCGTGGTTCACGATTCAGCCATGACCGGGCTAAGTTTGCCTGCGTCGAGCCGCCTGATCACGTCAACAGGAGAAAGCCGGATACTACGTTGATACGTGGCGCCGTCCGCCTCGCGGGCGGCCTCGGCGCCCGCACAGGTAGGCCAAGGCGACCGGGCCGGTGGCCTGCGCCAGGTGCGCTTCCCCTACCTGCGGAAAGCCGCGCCCGGCATCCTTGCCACCGCCCGAGCGCAGCGGTGGGACCCCGCCGAGGACCTCCGCATCCTCCCTGGAGGAAGAAATCCGCGGCCGCGACGAGGCCGGACGACGGATCCGCCGCAGGGCCTGGCGCGACCCGCATCGGCAGTGGGCCGCCGTTGTATCAGGGCCGCCCGCTAAACGCTCTTCTCTTAGAGGTTCTCTGCGGGACCGAAGCTAACAGGGCTTTGCGACGCCGTTTTGGAGCGTGAGGTATATATGCTGTTCGCTGGGCTGGGGCGGGTCGGTGGAGTGGTTGGTGTCGGGTCCGGTGGTTGGTCATGACCGGAGTCAGGGAAGGCTTGCTCGGCCCTAGCTACTTCTACCACCGCGGCCTGATCGAGAAATCCAAGGGCTGGTCACCCAGCAAGATCCAGGAGTATCAGGACACGCGGTTCCGACGGCTTATCCGCAGATACGGCGATAAGATCACGCAGGACGAGGACTACCGCCAGCACCTGCGCCGGTACACCCGCTGGGATGTGCCGCTGCTCACGCACACGGTGCGGACCGGGGGGACGTCAGGTCAGCCTCTTCATTTCACGGCCGACACGTTCGCGCGCCGCCAGAAGGAGCGCGCCTACCTTTTTGACATCTGGTCCCAGGTAGGCTACGCGCCGTACGACCTCAAAGTCCGTTATTGCGGCGATATCCGCGGCGGAATGCTTCACTACAACCGCCTTGAGAACGTGTGGATGGTCTCACCTGGCGCGACGATAGAGCGGGAGCTTGGCGGATTGCGGCGGTGGGTGCGCACTCTACCACCGTTCTTTCTTCACGTGTATCCGAGTTCGCTGTACACGTTCATCGACCTGGTGGGCGAAGATCTGTTCCGCAGTCTGCCGGTCCGGGGTGTTATCGCCGCCTCCGAGATGTTCCCGGCCGGTGATCAGGTGCGATTTGAGCAGGAGTTCGGCATCAAGATCGCCCACTGGTACGGTCACAGCGAGTACGCGACCCTGGCGTACTGCTGTCGGCAGTGCCGCGGCTTCCACTTCTACCCGACGTATGGGCACGTGGAGCTGCTCTCCGCTGAGGTCGAGGGGTGTCGGCGCGTCGTAGGGTCGTCGTTCAACCGGATCGGTACCCAGTTCGTCCGGTATGACACAGGCGACCTGGCCGTCGATCCGGTTGGGAGTTGCGCCAACGATCACTTCCCCCGCGCCAGCGCCATCGTCGGGCGAGTACAGGAGACGTTCGTCGACAGTTCAGGGCGAAGAAGGTCGCTCTTTGGGTACGCGTTCGGAGACCTGGACCTCGACGCATTCTGGGATCAGATACAGGATATTCAATTTGTCCAGGATAAGGCGGGCTTTCTGCGTGTGCGGGTGGTGACGAACCCGGGAGCAGAACGGGACCAGATCCAGAAGACCTTCGAACGGCGCTTTCCCATGGCCACGCTTGAGTTCGAGTATGTCTCCGCCATCGAACGAAGCCCAAGCGGCAAGCGGAGGTATTTCGTGGACCGCTTGCATGCGGACGCGACGGGGCAGCAGTGACCATCCGAAGGACTCGCACCACAGCACGTGGGGCACAACTGGGGCAGCGGCTTGGTTTCCACAGCCCTGGCCCTATGTCACAAACCCTGGAGGGGAAGGTATAATGGCCTGGAGCGGAACGCGCCCGCAGAAGATGATGCGTCTGGCGCACACATTCGCCGCCGATCCGGTCGTAGTAAGCCGGGCTCTGCCCGGGGAAATCCGGCAATGGTACCAATGGCATACGCGCGGGAAAACCCCCAGATTCGCAGTGGACGAGGCCTGGGATGAGCATTTGCACAGACTGCTGGGCGCGCCATGGCCCTGCCCGAAAGACCAGCGGTTCGATGAGGTAATGGCGGAGATCGGTACGGTGCTGCAAGCTAGGGGATGGGGCTTCGGCCGCAGCACCTATGCCTGGTACGCCGACGGCGACAGTTCGCTGTGCCGCGCCGCATGGTGCGTGGTGCTGCATACCAGGCCGGAGGTCGTGGTCGAGACCGGCGTCGCGCATGGCGTCACGAGCCGGATCGTGCTCGAGGCGCTGGCACAGAACGACTTCGGCCACCTGTGGAGCATCGATCTGCCGTTTCCTTTCGATCATGGGCTGCACGGGGAGACAGGCATCGTCGTCCCCGATGCGTGCCGCTCCCGCTGGTCGTATGTGGAAGGCTCAAGCAAGCAGCGGATGCCGCAGCTGGCCGCCGAGGTCGGCCACGTGGAGTTGTTCATCCACGACAGCCTGCACACCGCGGAGAACACGTTGTTCGAGATGGAGCAGGCGGCCTCGGTCATGCCGGCAGGCGGGGTCATGCTGGTGGGTGACATCGACTCGCACATGGGTTTCGTGGCCTTCGCCAAGCGGCATCCCGGATACCAGACCATCATCTGTCCCGATGCGGACAGGAATACGAGAGAGGGGATGTTCGGCATCGCGGTCAACAGCGCCGACGCTTGAGGCAGCACTTGCGGGCCGGGCCAGCCGCGCGGGAGCCTCTAGGTCGGTCTACCCTGAAGCGGCGTGGCTCAACTCGACCTGACTTGCAGGAAAGGCGCGGAGGATTCACGCGGAGGCGGGATGAGCAAGCAGACAGGGGATCTCGGCAAGATGCCTGATGCAGCGGGTTCAGGGTTGCGATCGGCGGGCGTCCGGGTGGAGCGCCATCCGACGACCGACCATGACCCGATGAAGGTCGCACTGCTGGATCATGGCCACCACAGCAAGGTAACGGCGTTTGCGGATGAACCCTTCGCTGCTAGCCAACCGCTTGCGTCCAGGCCTGCGGAGCGCCGGGCAACGGCCCGCAGCTACCTTATGTGCCCGCCGACCTATTTCGCCGTCACGTACTCCATCAATCCGTGGATGCGGCCGGACCAGCCGACCGACCCGGATCGCGCGATGCGCCAGTGGGCGCGGCTGCACCAGATCTACCTGGAGCTTGGCCACACGGTGCAGACCATCGATCCCATTCCGGGCCTGCCAGACATGGTGTTCGCAGCGAACGGCGCGATTGTGATTGACGGCAAGGTGCTCGGCGCCAAATTCCGATTCGCCCAGCGGCAGGCGGAAGCAGGCGCCTACCTCGACTGGTTCTGCGCCGGCGACTACCGAGACGTGCGCCCGGCACGGCTCGTCAACGAAGGTGAGGGCGACATCCTCTTTACCGGGCGCGCGCTGATTGCCGCGTACGGTTTCCGCACTGACCTAGCGGCGCACGCCCAACTCGAGGAAACCTTCGGCGTGCCGGTCATCAGCGTCCGCCTCGTGGACCCGCGCTTCTATCACCTCGATACGGCCATGTGCGTGCTCGACGCTGGTACCGCCGCCTACTACCCGGCGGCATTCGAGAACGCCGGCCGAGCGGCGCTGGCCGCGCACTTCACTGAGCTGATCGAGGCCAGCGACTCTGACGCCGAGGTGCTCGGCCTGAACGCCGTCAGCGACGGCCGCCACGTCGTGCTTCCGGTGCAGGCGACGGAGCTGGCTGCCAAGCTTGCCGAGCACGGATTTGAGCCGATCGGCGTGGACCTATCCGAGCTGCGCAAGTCCGGCGGCGGCCCGAAGTGCTGTACGCTCGAGCTCCGCGGTAGGTATATAGGCGGCATGCGACCTGACTGGTAGTGAGGCGATCATGACGGCCGAGCCGGGCGAGAATCAGGCTATGGAGCATCTCTCGCGTGAGCGCGAGGCGGCCCGCCCTCGACGGTGCGGGGCTGGCTGCGCGCGTTGATAAAGGACAACCCTCACGGGTTGCCCTCAACCACATCAGCAACGTAAGTGGCGCGACATAACCACTGCGGAAACATTCAAGAGCGGCGCGCAACGCTCAGCGAACTGACCCGCCGCCTCGAACTCCGGCGCCCTGGCCGGCGCCGGCTAAACGCCAGCTCTCATGGAGCCCGCGTCGAGGAATTCCAACCGCGTGGCGAGGGGAGCGCCGGGCACGGATCGTCCGCTACCCAGCAAGCTGGAGGTGGCAACGCGGCGTCCCAGTTCGGGAGCGTACCAGCCGAGAATGGGCTCAGTCTCACCCCGATGCAGAGTCCATCGCAGCGCAGGCGGCAACTCCAACCGGGCGGCGCCAGGTGTGGATGCGGCAGGCCAGTCAAGGACTGCGCACGAGTCATTGAGCTGAACCCGAACGTCGGGACCGAGGTGAAAGGCGAGGCGAATGTCGTAGCTACCGCCCTCGATCTCATCGATAATATCGATGAGGCGCGATGCCCGGTCCAGCAGCACCGAGCGGCGATGCAACGCCGGCGGGTTGAGCCAGGCATAACCGTCATGCTCAGCAGTCCATCTGGCGAAGTCGCCCTCGTCGATTACCTCGAGCTCCCGAGCCTGCGCATGCCGCACCCACATGAAGGGACCGCCTTCGCTGAACTGGCTCCGCCCGGCCAGCTCCGCGGTATTGTGCGCGATTGTCGAGCGGAAGTATGAACGCCATGCGGGCTCCCCGTGAAGACAGTAGGTGCCCGGATCAGCGAGGATTTCCACGCCCGCGTAGCGGACCTCGATGGAAAGAGCGTCGGCATGAGCATGCGCGGCGATGCTGAGGTACCGGTGCGGGCCGCCGTCGCACCGGCACCAGATCTCATTTTCTCCAGTCGTGCGTAGCAGCGTGATCCCTGCGTCAGCGAATCGCGATGGTCGCTGTGCTGGCCTGCCTTGAATGTGGAGCTTGGCGGGCATCAGGGCACCGACAATTGAACTGCCTATATCGGCAGGCGGCCTAGGCCACCAATCGAGTCGGCCTATAAGCACATCGGCGAGCGTCAGCAACCATGGCCAGCGGTTAGGCGCCGGAGCGTCGAGCAGGAGCACGCGGCCCCCGTCGGAATCACCCTGGCGAGGTGGGCGAAGACGTTCATCGACAAGGGCAGCGGCGCTGTCCGCCATCGCGCACAGGCGTTCCCAGACCATGGAACTCAGCGGGTGCCCGCTGGCCTCAGCCTCAACAGCTGCTACAAACCCGAGTTCCGTTATGAAGCACTGATAGTCGGAGGCAAGCTCACGGCCGATACCTGATGGGAAGGTATTGCGGAGGAGCTCTCGTTCGAGCAGACGCGCAGACCTGCGGCGCCAGCGCCCGCTCTCGGGGAACCACGGGAAAGCACAGCTAGCCACAAGTCGTCCGGCGGCCTCGGCGATGACATGATCGGCGGCCGATGAGCCCCGGCTGGGAAATGCGGCGAGGTACTGCTGGTGCCAGCGGAGCTGGCGCAACGCGAGTTCATCATATTCGAACAGTTCGGATATGCCTGGCCAGTCGTCCAGGAGACGCCGGATCCAGACGAGGCTCACCAGGCGGATGCCGAGCTCATTGCCGCTCGTCCAGTGAACTCCTGACAGGAAGGGGTTCTCCCGCCACCAGGAGTGGAGATGGTCGGACACCCGACGTGCGTACTTCTCGTCGTGGCTAACAGACCAAGCAGTGGCCAGGAGCGTTAGATGTTGCAGGCGCGAGATCTCCGGGACTTGCTTGGCCTTGCCAATCTGCTCCTCCGAGCAGTGATTGACAGCAAGTACCTCCCACTCACCGCGCAGCAGCAGGTTTGCGCTCTCCAGGACGGCCGTCCTGGCTTCCTCGGGTATCCGCCCGGCGGTGCCGAGTGGCAAGACCGCGGTAAATCGGTGCTCCCCTGCGGGCACTGGCGCAGCCATGATGATTCGCTTGCGCCTTATCCGCTGTAGCGACCAGGCCACCCGCAGCAGTTGGTCGCGTGCGCGCCATGCCATCTCCACCGGAGACATCCCGGCCAGCCTGCGCGTGTACCAGCCGAGCTGGGATGCGCCCATCGCGTTCACGCTCGCCCCAGAGGCCAGCGCGGCTCAGGAGGTTTGCAACAGAGCACGCAGCTGAGCAAAGCATCGGCCTCGGGTGGGGCCGATACTGCCGACTGGCAGTCCCAGCTGGTCGGAGATCTCGGCGTAGGAGGCTGGCGGATCTGTCATGAGCAGTTCGAGGAGCCGCTGCCAGCGCCTGGGAAGATGGGACATGGCGTCACGGACGACCTGAGCGCGTTCAGTGGCGAGAATGCGCTCATCAACCTCGGGCTCGGACCCGACAACGCCGGTGAGGACGTCGTCATCGTGGGCCAGGACCACTCTCTTGCGTGCCGCCAGACTGCGCAAGCATTCATTCCGCGCGGTCGCAGCCAGCCAGGAGCCCACGCGATCGGGGTACCTTATCTGATCGATGTGCTCGAGCAAGCGGAGCCACGTGGTCTGGGCGACGTCGGCGGCATCGCTCTCCATAAGCTTGAATTCCGCGGTGATGGACCAGATGAGCCTGGCGTACTGATCGACCAGCCGCTCCCAGGCCTGCCGGTCCCCGGCGGCGGCCCCACGCACCAACTCAACGATGTCTGGGCCATCAAGGTTTTGCTTGGGCATCCTTGTCACTCACCCTCCCTCGCGCCGACACGTGAGCCGATCGTGGCTTCAGCACTCCGTGAAAGGCGGCCGGCCGAGCGCAGTCAGGAGTAATTCCGGGAAACTAACGTGGCAAATAAGAATTACGGCGCGGATGACAGCGTCACCCGCGGATGTTGCCCATACAGCGGTTTGCTTGCCGTCATCCCTGATCCTCCCCACGACCTTCTCAGTGACCAATGCCAGCCGATCGGCGCTCATTGACCAGCTGCTCCGGAGGAGCTGGTAACGTAACCGACCTTGGCTGGCTGTCTCGGTCTTGGCGCCCGATGAGGTCCACCTCTCGTACCGCATACCCAAGCTGAATGGTCCACGATGACTGGATATGCACTCCAGCAAGCATGACAGCGCGGATTCCAGCGCTCTTCCAACCGTCTTCCGCGGGGAATGCGAAAGGCATGAGAATGGAAAATGGGATGGCCGATCGGAAACTAACGGGCGCTAATCGCAGGCGCACTCAACTCAACGCAGGTCAGGTCCCTGCCGAATAAGCGATCGATTGAGCGTGAGTTCCTGCTTCGAGAGCGGCCATGGGCGGCACGAAACTCATCCCGGCGATGCCGCGGAAGACAGTCATACAAGGCTGAGCGAACGATCGGATGCCTGAACGCATAGCCCTCATCCCGTTCCTCCAGGATATGCATCTGCAGAGCGCGATCCAGCGCGTCGAAGAGCACCGCGACCGCTATGGGCGGCTCCAGCGCCGCCGCCCCAGCGCAGAGTTGCTCCAATGAGATCTCCGCAGAGCCGACGGTAGCGGCCAGCCCCAGCACCCGACGCAGGGGATCGTCCATGAGCGCCAGACGCATAGCGGTGAGGGCACGCGTACGGCTCTGCGACCGCGCGGCGAGCCACCAGGAGCCCGGCGGGCTTTCAGTCGCCGCGGCCGACTCGCCCTGCGAGCGTATGCCGTCGACAAGCTCGCGGACGAACAGCGGATTGCCTCGTGACTGGGCATAGATTTCGACCAGGGTACTGTCACTGACATGTATACCCGGCAGCATCGCTTGCACCAGATTATCGGTGTCGCGTTGGCACAAGCAGTGTAGTTCTATCCTCAGCCAGAGACGTTCTCTCGTCATCGCCTCGATCATCGGCCGAAGCCTAGCGTCGGCCTCGAGATCCGGATCCCGCAACGCCCCGACCATGAGTAGTGGCATGCGGATCGCCAGATGAGCCAGGTATCTGATCAGGTCGAGGCCGATGTCATCAGCCTCCTGCAGATCGCCGAGGGCCAGGAGGACAGGCTTTGTGCGAGCTAGGTCGGTGAAGAATTGGACGATAGAAGGGATGAGGTCGAGGTGATAATCATGCAGATCGGGCGCCGGATTCAGGAATGGACTCCCAGGCCCCAGCGACGGTACGAAACGCGTCAAGGGCGGATATGTGCGTGCGAGCTCCATCCGCTCGGCTTCTGACCGACCTGCCGCATAGTCCTCGAGCGCAACCGCAAACGGTCCGCAAGCGAACTGGCTTGCATGTGCACCCCTCCCCCCGCAGAGAGTCACGGCGCCTTGTTCCCTCGACCGGTTCGCGAATTCCTCCAGTAGCCGGGTCTTGCCGACTCCCGCTTCTCCGCTAACAACGATCATGCCTGGCTGTGTCTCATCGCGCCGCGAAAGCTGATCGCACATGCGGTCAAGGACTCGCTCGCGGCCGACGAAAGAGTGGCCGTTAGGAGTCCGGGCAGGCGACGAGCAACTCGAGTCGCCCCGGCCCGGTCTTGATGGCCGCTGCGAGAGCCGGTGTGCGAGTATCTCACCGTAGAGCGAGATGGTTTCCGGTTGAGGCGCGAGATCAAGTTCTCGGCGCAGGACGTCCTCGCAGAGGTGAAACTGGCGCACCGCTTGGTCGGGCGTGCCCATCCTCGCGTAAAGGCGCATGAGCTGACGATGGA
>Ga0187807_1000247_pt1 | contig 16696 bp, 10 predicted proteins | sample NC_wetland_sal_i_4_FD_132432 | JGI IMG/M metagenome (GOLD analysis project Ga0187807, IMG submission 132432) | Wetland sediment microbial communities from Neuse River Estuary, North Carolina, USA - ASW_2 | ecosystem: Environmental > Aquatic > Freshwater > Wetlands > Sediment | place: USA: North...
CGGCGACGCTCGCGTCGGTGACGGGGTACCGGGAAGCGATGGCTTCGTTCGCGCAGATGGGGACGATGGACATCTGGTACGCCCACCTGGACGAGGACGAGCTCATGAAAGGGGTCCGCGGCGTAGCGGCCGGGATCGCGAAGGGCGCCAAGGGCAAGAAGGGGAAGAAAGGGGCAGCGGACAAGAAGTGGGCGAAGCAGCGCGAGAAGATCGCGGAAAAGACCCGTGAGAAGGCTCATACCCGCGACAGCCTGCAGGCGCTGTCGAAGCTCGCCGAGATTGTCGACGGGAAATACCGCATCGTCAGCCAGCCGCCGGTCGTGGTCCCGGAGCGTGATCTGCTCGCCACCTTTGGCCTGTCCCCCGACGAGATGGACCATGTCATCCGCGAGCAGTTCGTTGCGTACCGGGCCACCCTGCAAGACGACCGGCGTTACCTGCTCGAGCGCTTCGAGATCGTGGACGCAGCTCGCAAGGTGGTGGGCGTCGGCAGTGTCGGTACCCGCGCGTTCATCGTCCTTCTCGAAGGACGCGACGCGCATGACCCGCTCTTCCTGCAGATCAAGGAGGCGACGGCCTCGGTGCTGGAAGAACACCTGGGCAAGAGCAAGTACCGCCAGCACGGCGAGCGGGTGGTGCAGGGACAGCGGATGATGCAGGCCGCCAGCGACATCTACCTCGGCTGGACCAAGGGCCTGGACGTACGCCGCCACTACTACTGGCGGCAGCTCCGCGACATGAAGGGCTCGATCGAGGTCGAGACGCTGCTGCCGGTGGGGCTCAGCTTCTACGGGCGCACCTGCGGGTGGACCCTGGCCCGTGCGCACGCCCGGTCCGGGGACCCGGTCGCGATCGCCGAGTACCTGGGCGCAACCGACGCGTTCGACCGGTCGATCACGGACTTCTCACTCGCATACGCCGACCAGAACGAGCAGGACTACCAGGAGTTCGTGAACGCCGTCACATCCGGACGGCTGCAAGCGCTAGAGGGCGTCTGAGAACGAGCAACCGCTGGGGCCTGCCTGCTCGGCGATGTCCGGACCGCGGGCGCGGAAGTCGTCTCATCGATGACGATCGGCCCGGCGAGTGAAGAGCCCGACGCCGAGTCGAAGTTACCGCGCCTCCCGGCGGATGGCCTGGCCCGTGCCTGACCGCGATGCCGCATTGCTGCCCCGAACGTTCGGTGACGCCGTGCGGGCAGAGTTCGGCCGGGCTCTGCGTCCTCCTTACGAGACTCTCAGCACCGTGGCAGCCAACGGCGCCTTCATGAGCGTGGCGTGGTTCTTCCTGCCAAGGACGCTGAAGGACGACGTGTTCACCTTGCACGGCTCGCTGGCATTCGCGCTGGTTCTCGCCGCATGGATGTACTCCGACGTCCCGGCTACCAATGTGCTCGCCCCTGACCGGCAGCGGGTGATGGCAGCAATCGATGACCCAGTGCTGCTCCGGCGGCTCCTGTACGCCCAGAACATTGTCCTGTGGACGTTCATCACGCCAGTCTGCGCCGTCATCGCGCTGGTCACCGGCATCTCCGGCCATGATCTGCTGGCGACCTTGTACACGATCATCTGGATCGGAGTCGTCCCATTCGGCGCACTTGGAATAGCGGCGTGGGTCGGCATCCTCTTCCCGTACCACCCGATGCCGCTGCGATTCCGGTGGGCGCATCGGCGGCCGCGCGGGCGCATGCTCTGGCGATGGCTGGCGCTCCTGGTCACTCCCTATGTCCTGGTTCCCTGGCTGGCCATCGCCCTGATGGTCCCCTCGCTTCTGCTGTGGGGCTTCACCTCGGTGCACGGCCTGTCAAGGAAGCTGCCCGACCACGATCTTGGCCTGGGCATCGGGGTCGCATGCGCCGTGGCCATCCTCTGCGCGCTCGTCAGCCACCGGCAGAGCGTCAAGATGGCCCAGCGCCGCCAGGCGAGACTCCTCGCATTCCTCGCGGACCCAACCCGCGGCTGAGAGCGTCAACAGGGTTTCACTCGATCGGGGTGACGACGCTGAGGTGCCGCGCGTGAAGAGTTCGCATTGAGATTTTGACTCGGCGAGCCGGGGGCGACGGCATGGGGATGCATGCGAGGCCGAACATCGTGTTCGTTTTGTGTGACAACGTCGGCTGGGGCGACTTTTCCTGCTACGGCGGGAGCACGCCGACCCCGCGGATCGACGCGCTGGCCAGCGAGGGCATCCGGTTCAACAACTACACCGTCGAGTCGCAGTGCACTCCGACGAGGTCAGCGATCCTGACTGGCCGCCAGTCGGTGCGGTCGGGCACGTACACGGTGCCGATACCCGGCCAGGGGCCGAGCGGCCTGTCGCCGTGGGAGTACACGATCGCCAACTTGCTCTCGGACGCCGGCTACGCGACGTCGCTGTGGGGCAAGTGGCATCTCGGTGACGTCGAGGGGCGGCTGCCGAACGATCAGGGCTTCGATGAGTGGTGGGGCTTCAAGAACAGCGCCGACGAGTGCGGCTACACGTCCTACGCGACGTACCGGGCGGTCGCCAAGGCTAAGGGACTCCAGCCGCCCATGATCTGGCAGGGAAAGAAGGGGCAGAAGTCCGTCGCGGTCCGCGAGCTGAACATGGAGGTCCGGCCGCTGCTGGACGAGCTGATCGTCGCCAAGGCGACCGACTTCATCAGGCGATCCGCCGCCGGGGACAAGCCGTTCTTCACCTACGTCGGCCTTTCCCACGTGCACCCGCCGGAGAAGGCACACCCCGATTTCGGCCAGACCGATCCGGCGCGCCTGGGCCTGTACGCGGACCTGATCGCCGAAATGGACTACCGGGTCGGGCAGATCGTCGACTGCGTCGAGCTGGCCGGGATCGCCGGCAACACGATCATCGTGTTCTCCAGCGACAACGCCACGTGCCACGTGCCGGCGTTCGGATTCGGCGGCTCGAACGGGCCATGGCGCGGCGACTTCTCCACCCCGCCCGCAGAGGGGTCAATGCGGGTACCGGCGATGGTCCGCTGCCCGCAGACCGTCCCGGCCGGGCTGATCACCGAGGAGATGCTGTCCGCCCACGACTGGTATAAGACGTTCGCGGCCCTGGCGGGGGCGTCAGACAAGGTGCCCGCCGACCGCCCGCTAGACGGCGTCGACGCGTCGAAGTTCCTGCTCGGCGAAAGCGAGCACACCGGCCGGGAGGACCTGGTGTTCTTCGGGCCGGACGGGTCGATCATGTCGGCCAAATGGCACGACATCAAGATATGGCTCCGCTACACCGAAGGCTTCGACAAACCGATCGTCAGGCCGCACATGCCGATCGTCTACGACCTGGGCAGCGACCCCGGCGAGAATTACAACCTCTTCGACGACAAGATGGACGTGGGCTGGGAGGCGGCCGTCGTGCTGCCGGTCGTCTTCGAATACGAGAAGAGCTTCGCCCAGTATCCGAACATCAAGCCCGGCCAGGAATTCACCGGCTACCCGCCAGATGTCCCTGCAGCAGGCCAGTGACCAGCGACTGTCGTGGCGCCATAGTCCAGCCAGATCAGGAAGGACTCCTCAGATGGCGAAATGGAACTTCGTGGCGATGGGCCAGGCCGGCCTGACCGGCCAGACCACAGAGATCGCCAGGCCCATCGCCCGCAGTATCGCCCGCCGAACCGGGCGGCCCGAGGCGGAAATCATGTCACTCATTGGCGGGGCACTCCTCGCCATTACACTGATCAACTTCCTCCGTAAGGCCGGTACCGTCATCGCGGCGGGGCGTATTAGCGGTCCGCCAGCCGATGATGCGATAGAGCCGGAATAGCCCGTCCGGAGCCGGGTGCGCGGGTTCGAATCCTGCTCGGGGCGCATCGAGGCGGTCAGCCTGAACGGCCGGTTTCTACCTGGTCTGGGGGTTTCGATTTTGGTACCTTTGCCGCAGCCTGGGTGAATATGCCGGCCCCGCTCGTCGTAGCACGGCGCCACGGCAGCGTCCCGCTAATCTCGGTTTCCAGTGAGAAGCTCAGGAAGGTCCTGATCAGGACTATGAGTCCGAGGATAAGGACGTTGGTGAGGGTGGGCGAGACGGCGATTGTCCTGATGAGATCGGCCGCCACCAGGATCTCCAGGCCGAGAAGCAAAGTGCCGCCGAGGGCCTGGCGCAGAAGGGTGTAGACCTGGTTCGACCGTCCCGACCGGTGCCACGTTAGCCCGGCCAGCAGGAAAGACCACACGGTGCCGACGGACAGGACGAGCGCGCCAAGGCCCTCGAATGCCTCCGCAACGTGGTCCATGACCTCGGTGAAGCTCATGGAGCGCACCAGAATGGGCAGGCTCGCCGTCGCCGGCAACGCGCAGACCAGGACATGGCCTGTACCCCCGATCCAGGCAGATGTCATTCGGACTTGATATACCCACTGCTGCCCGGCCGGCAGACGCCCGCCAAGGGTCGTTCGTCCATGGACATCCAGCGCCCCATTGCCGGGGCGCTGGATCACCTGGGCTCGGTCACTTCGGCGGGGATACCGCGAATGCGGTGATGTTCGTCGTATTGGGGACGAGCATCAGGCCGTCGCCCACGCTCGGGGTCGGGAAGTCGTTAGCTGACTGGCCGACCTGGCCCTCCTGCTCGGTCACGCCTGTGCGGGGGTTGAGCCCGTACACCCAGCCGCCGACGATTGTCCACACCAGGCCGGCCACCATGATGGGCGGGCCGCCGCCGGCTCCGGTCCACAGCAGCCGCAACCCGGGTTTCGGCGACTTGGTGGCCTGGACCGCGATGATGCCCTCGCTGAGGCAGGGCAGGTAGGCGGTCGTGCCGAGCGCGGCGATGCCACCGTCGATGTCCCCGTCGCACGCGTCACCAAGCAGGGAGCCGCTCACGGTGCCGACCGTGGCCTGCGGCGCGCTGATCCCGCCCAGGTGCGCGGCGTTGAGCGCGTAGACGATGCGGGACTTGCCTGTGAGAATCACCTGGCCATCGGAAAGCAGCGCGGGCGCCGCGGACATGTCATAGTCGTTGGCGTTGTTCTGGCGCCACGTCGCCGGCGCCCAGAACTGCAGCAGCTTCAGCGACGAGGAAAGCTCGAGCAGCGAGTCGCTGTCGTCATACGCCTTACCGGGAGTCTCTACCGAGCCGTTCCCCACGGCCACCCAGATGTCGCCCTTGCTGTCCACCACGGGAGCCGCGCCGCCCATCCAGATCGCGCCCTGGGAGTCGCCCTTCGCCGCGTCGACGGTGAAGAACTTCGGCTTCCCGCCCTTTTCCGGCACCGCCACCACCCGGCCCCGGTAGGTGGAGCAGTCCCCGTTGTTGCCGCCCATGCCGAAGATCACCTGCCCGGCGTCCAGGTTCAGCCCGGTGTGCTGGAGCAGCGCGGGCGGATAGGAGCCGGGAGGGTCCACATCCACGTTCAGCTCGACCTTGCCGGTCGCGGTGCTCAGCCCGATGAGGTGGTGCGCGGGCTTGCGGCCGGCGTACAGGTCGGCGACCACGAAGATCTCGTCCCGGGTTCTGTCGATCACCGGCGTGCCCGTGATCCCCACCGTGGGGGTGATGCCGGTGCACGGGAGGGCCGAGGCCGGGACGGGCGCGCCGAGATGCCTGGACCAGGCCACCTTGCCGGTGCGGGCGACCAGCGCGTAGACGGTGTTGTTCTGGGTGGCCACGTAGACGTAGCTGCCGAACACCAGCGGCTCCCCGTACAGCTGCCCGTCGAGGTTGGGCGAGGTCCAGGCCGGCTGACTGGTGTTGACCGCTCCTGCGGCCACGGCGACACCGGTGCCGGACGGGAGATAGTGGTACACCGTCCACGAACTGGTGGTGACGGTCTGCGCCGCGGCGGCTGCCGCGTGCGCCGGCCCGCCCGAGGCGCCAAGGGCCGCCGAGCCCAGCGCGAGCAGCCCGGCGCTCGCCAGCAGGAGTGGTCGTGCCGGACGATGACGTCGCATCTGGCTGTCCCCCCGTCGTCAGAATTGAACCCGCGCGGCGTGACCCGCTGTGTGCTCTCTCTGATTCATATGATCCCGCTCAGGCGAGATTGATGCGGGTTTCTCCTGATTTGTTATCAGGCGTCAGGCGACGTGTGGCGCTTACCACGCCAGCGGCTGGAGGAAGGCCAGCCAGAGGTACAGGGCCGAGGTGATGGCCGTGGCCTTGACGACCTTGAGGATCTTGGCGGGGGACGTGCTCGCGGCGAAGTCGGCGTTGCCGGAGTAGCTGGCGACAACGCTGTACGTGCCGGCCGTCAGCGTGGTGCCGGACGCCGGGGAGCAGGTTGCCTTGCCCCTGGTGAGCACCTTGTTCTTGCACAAGGTCACATGGCCTGCGGTGATGGTGACCGTGCCGGCCGGGGTGCCGGCGTACTGTGCGGCCACCGTGACCGTGACCACCAGGCTCTTCTCATGACCGTAGGTGACCGACGACGCGGACAGGGACAGGGCGGCCTTGGTGGTTTCCCTGGTGACCTTGAGCGTGGCCGCGGCCGACTTCGATCCGGTGAACCCGGAACTGCCCGGGTACGACGCGGTCACGCTGTACGAGCCGGGGGCGAGCAGGGTCGCCGAGCCGGGCGTGCAGGTCGCCACGCCCGCCGACAGCGTGCCTGTGCACAGCGTCCTGGTGCCCGCGGCGACCGTGACCACGCCGCCGGGGACCGCCGCGGACGGCGAGGTGACCTTGACGGTGAACGTGACCGCCTTCTCGTGGTCCCAGGCCACGGTCGCGGCTGACAGCGACAGCGTGGTGCTCGTCGCGGCCTTGGCCACCGGGATCGTGGCCTGCACCTGCGGGGCCGGCAGGTAGTTAGCGTCGCCGGCCTGGTTGGCGTCGACCACGCAGTTGCCCGCACCCGTGTAGTGCAGCGTGGCACCGTTCGTACCCGACACCGAGCACACGCCCGCACCGCTCGAGGGGTCCACCGAGAACACCACCGGCTTCCCGGACGCGCCGCCCGTCGCGGTCAGCGCCGCCGTGCCGCCCACCGTGCCCGACGACGGCGCGGTGAACGAGATCGACTGCGGTAGCAGCGCCGGCGCGACGGTGATGGCGAGTGCGGCCGTGGCGGTCTGCGTGCTGGCCGAGCTGTCGGTGACCTGGACGGAGAAGTCGAAGGGGCCCGCGGTCGTCGGCGTCCCTGAGATGGCACCGGTGGCGGAATCCAGGGACAGCCCCGGAGGCAGCGACCCGGCGCTCACCGACCAGGTGTACGGCGTGGTGCCGCCTGTCACCGCCACGGCGGCGGAGTAGGCGGTATTCACGGTGGCGGCGGGCAGCGATGTGGTGGTGATCGCCAGCGGGACCGGCGCGGCGACCGTGAGCGTGTACGACTGGGACGCCGTCTGCGCGGTCGGCGTGGTGCTGTCGGTCACCGTGACGGTGAAGGGGAAGGCGCCGCCGGATGTCGGCGTCCCGGTGATGGCGCCGGTCACGGAATCCAGGGACAGCCCGGGAGGCAGCGCGCCGGAGGTCACCGCCCAGCTATACGGCTCGGTGCCGCCGGAGGCGTCCAGCGTGGTGGAGTACGGCACGCCCTCGCTGGCCGTGTCCGGGTTCAGCGTGGTGCTCGTGATCGCCAGCGTGCCTGACCCGTACACCGTCATCGTGTAGGCATGGGTCGCGGTCTGCGCGGTCGGGGACGAGCTATCAGTCACCGTCACCGTGAACGTGGACGGCCCGGAGCCGGTCGGGGTGCCGCTGAGCACGCCGGTGGTGGCGTTGAGCGACAGCCCGGCAGGTAGCGCGCCGGAGGTGACCGACCACGAGTACGGCTGCGTTCCGCCGCTGGCGGCGAGGATCTGCGAGTACGCGACCCCCTGCGTGGGCGACGGCAGGCTGGTCGTCGCGATGCTCACCGGCGTGGTGCCGTCCACGGTCAGCGTCAGCGTCGCGGTCGCGGTATCGGCGGCGGGCGTCGCGCTGTCGGTCACCGTGACCGTGAACGTCGACGGGCCGGAAGCCGTCGGCACGCCGTAGATGATGCCACTGGCCGGGTCCAGGGTGAGGCCGGCAGGCAGCGTGCCGCTTGTGACGGCGAAGGTGTCAGTCCCGGTGCCGCCGGCCGCGACCACCGGTACCGCGTAGCCGGCGCCCACCGCGCCGTCCGGGACGGACGTCGTGGTGACGGCCAGGGTGCCGGGCATGGTGATGGTGATGGTCACCATGTCGGAGGCGGTCTGCGGCGTCGGGGATGAGCTGTCGGTGACCCCGGTCGTCGCGGTGAACGTCCCAGCGGTGGTCGGCGTGCCGGAGATGACCCCCAGGCTCGGGTCAACCGACAGTCCCGGCGGCAGCGCACCGGAGGTGACCGTGAACGTGTACGGGCTGGTGCCATTGGCCGTGATCAGCGACGCGCTGTACGGCAGCCCGACGACGCCGCTTGTCGTGGTGTCGCTGACGGTGAACGCCGGCGAGGCCGGCGACGGCGCCACGGTCACCGTGTAGGCGGCCGTCGCGGTCGCCGCGATCGGGGTCGCCGAATCGGTCAGCGTGACGGTGAAGCTGTAGCCGCCCGCCGTCGTCGGCGTGCCGGAGATGATCCCGCTCGACGGGTCGAGCGACAGGCCGGCCGGCAGCGTCCCCGCGGTGACCGACCAGGTGTAGTCGGGCACTCCCCCGGTGCCGATCAGCTGTTGCGAGTAGGCGCTGCCCGCGGTCGCGCCCGGCAGTGAGCTCGTGGCGACGGACGGCGCGGTCCCCGCCGCCACCGTGATGGACAGGCTCTCGGTGGCGGTGTGCGCGGCCGCGTCGGAGACCGACACGCCGAAGGAGAACGTGCCCGGCTGCGTCGGGATGCCGGAGATGACGCCCGCCGCCGGGTCGAGCGACAGGCCGGGCGGCAGCGTCCCGGTGCTCACCGACCAGGCCAGCGGTGCCGTGCCGCCAGTGGACGCCAGCGGCGCGGTGTAGGCGCCGCCGGCCGTCGCGCCAGGCAGGGTCGGCGGGACCAGGGTGAGGGTGGCGGCGGCGGCGACGACGCTCAGGGTCAGGGTCTTGGTCGCGGTATGCGCCGTAGGCGAAGCGCTGTCGGACGCCTGCACCGTGAACGTGCTCGAACCGGAGGTGGCCGGCGTGCCGGAAATGGTGCCGGTGTCCGGGTCGAGCGACAGGCCGGCGGGCAGCGTGCCTGAGCTGACCGACCACGAGTAGACGGGCACGCCGCCGGTCGCGGCAAGCGTCGTGGAGTACGCCTGGCCGGCCGTCGGGGCCGGCAGCGAGCTCGTGGTCACCGACAGCGCGGTCGTCGCCGCGGTCGTGATCGACACGGTCTCCGACGCGGTCTGCGCCGGGCTGCCCGAATCGGTCGCCTTAACGGTGAACGTGGTTGTCCCGGCGCCCGTCGGCGTGCCGGAGATGATGCCCGTCGAGGGATCAAGCGACAGGCCTGCCGGCAGCGAGCCTGTCGTCACCGACCAGGTGAACGGGCCGGTGCCGCCGCTGCCCCACAGGAAGCCGGTGTACGGCACGCCTACCCAGCCGCTGGTCAGGCCGGCGCTCAGCGTGATCGGCGTCGCGGCGCCGGAACGAGCCACGCTGGCGGCCCGCGTGACAGCACCGGTCGTTTCGCTCGATCGGGACGGCCTGCGACCGGATGCCGCCGCCCGGCCGGGGTGCTTGACCGCCGTGCCCTTCATGGTGGCGGAGCCGCCCGCGGACCCGCGCTGGCCGGCGGCATTCGCGGCGCCATTGCCTTCCAGGTAGCCGAGCTGGGACGCGACGTAGCCGGCGATCGCCTGCTGGCCCGCGATGTTCGGGTGGCCGGCGCCGGAGTAGAACGGCCGGAGCGCGTTGATCCAGGCGTCGCCTGTGCACAGCTCGTGGTCGGCGAACAGGTCGCCGAGCCGGACGAAACGGATGTGGGCCGCGAGGGCTGCGGACGCCAGCACGTCGTTCAGGTCGGATTGCGCGTAGGCGAACGCGGCGAGTATCTGGGGGGAATTGGCGCGCATCCATATGAAGCAGTTCGCCGCGGCGGTCAGGTCGTTGCCCAGCGAGGGCAGCGGGAACAGGTTCGGGTAGCCCACCACGACGACGTTGGACGGGCCACCGGCCGCCTCCGCCACCGACTCGTAGAAGTTCGTCATCCGGTCGAAGAACGAGTCGGAGTTCAGGACGTGCACCTCGTAGGCGAGGATAGCCAGGCACGACGTCCCGTCGTCGCCCAGGAAGCTGCCCGCGACGCAGGTCTTCAGCACGTTGGAGAAGCCTAGGTCGTCACCGCCCGCGGTGAGCGTCACCAGGCCGGGAGGGCCGTTGCTGTTCGTCCAGTTCTGCAGCGCTGTCACCTGCGGGGCCTGCTCGGCCGTGGTGGCACCCGAGCAGGCGACGAACGTATCCGGGCTGAGCATGGGCACCGCCGCGTACTCGGCGGACAGTAGGGCCGGCCATGCGTTGCTGCCCCGGTCGCACGGCGCGCCCGCGTAGTTGTAGTTGTTGGTGCCCTCGCCGGAGGAGTAGGAGTCGCCGATCGCGAAGTAGCTGCCGCAGCCGTTCGGGGTGCCGGTGGTGCCGCTGACGTTGAAGATGTACCGCCCCGGCGTGCTGCTGCCGTACTCGTTGTACTCCAGGCCGGTGATCGGGTCGGTGTCGAGCAGCCCGCCGCTGACACCGGAGCCTGGCAGTTCGCAGGACGGGCCGACGCCGCTGGTGTAACCGGCCCGGGCCGGGCTGCCGCCGAGGCACTGGCTGTCTCCACCGCTGGCCTGGCCGCTGTCCCAGGTGAGCGGGCCGTAGTTGAACTCGATCTGCCAGTTCCCTGTGCCCAGGTCGGGGCGGTCGATCAGCACCACCTGAAAGGTGTCGGTCACCGAGTCGATCTGGTCGTAGCAGCCGACGTTCTCGTAGTCGACGCCGAACGCCGGGTGGCCGCCGACGGTCCCGTAGCCGTAGGTGACCGTCTGGCCGACGCGCGTGTCCACGTCCGCCCAGAACGGCGCGATCATCGGGAAGCCGATCTGGTTCAGGCTCTGCGGCGTGTACTGCGACAGCGGCTCGGTGAACGTCAGGTTGCCGTTGTTGTTCACGTAAAGGGACTCGTATGTCGCGCCGTAGAAGTTGACGGGGAAGGGCAACGGCACGAGGCCGGTGCTTCCGTCGTCGTTGGCGGGAAGCGTCTGCTGGGTGAAGCCGGGGAGGATCGCCTGGCCGATGGAGGCCGTCGCCTTGGCCCGGGTGCCAGGGACGGCGCCGGTCTTGTGCGGCGCGGCGGCTGGCTTGGGCTTAACGCCTTGTGCCGCGACCGGGCTGACCGGACTCGCCTGGCTCGGCGAAGCCAGGCCGGCCTGGCTGGCCAGCAGAGAAATCCCGACAATGATCGCGGCAGCAAGCCGCGCTCCGAACCGCCCCATGCCGTGCACCCTCCATTGCGATACCGCGCACAAAACGCGGGCAACAGCCTTGACATGGCAGTGATCAGACGGACGTAGCGGGCGCCGCTCATCGCCTCCGCGGCAATGATGGCAGCACCATTAATCCGCGGTTAGCCCGGAACGCCAATTGTCATAAAACTGTCGCAAAATCCGGGCGCTGTGTTTGCCATGAATACCGCAACGGGTGTCTGGGTTGCCGAGTCACCGAAGGCCCGTTCGGGATGATGTTCTTGATTTCTCCGAACGGACCGGGGCGACTCCGGAAAGCGTCAGACTGAACTTCGCGCGGGCCGGCGAACGTTGTATGGGCGAGGACCCTTGCGTGATGCGGCAGAACGCGATATATCTCGTACATCGGCTTTGGGCCGGCGGGACGGGCGCCGGACGTGGCATGCCGGACGCGTATCCGGTCTACCGGGGCGCGAAAATCCGATGACTCACAGCGCGCAATCACGTCTACTTGGTTGCGGGACGGTACGGGAGGAGCGGGGATGACCGCGTTGCGAAGGCTGGCCTACGCCCCGGCTGGCAATCGGACCAAGTGGCTGGTGCTGGTGTTCTGGCTGGTCATAGCCGTTCTCGCCGGGCCGCTTTCTGGGAAGCTGACCGGCGCAGAGAAGAACGACAGCTCGGCCTGGCTGCCGCCGCGAGCCGAATCGACGCAGGTTCTCAACCTCCGGTCGCAGTTCGTGTCGCCAAACGTGTACACCGCCGTCGTGGTGTACGACCGGCCGTCCGGCATCAGCGCCGCCGACAAGGACAAGGCCGCCGCGGACGCGGCGAAGTTCACCAGCGTGGCCGGCGTCATCCGCGCACAGGTGGCCGGGCCAATCGTGTCACAGGACGGCAAGGCGATGGAGACCATCGTCCCTGTCAACCTCGGCAGCGCCGGGTGGAGCGCGGCCGGGACCGCCGCGGACGGACTGCGGGCCATCGCGCAGTCCGGCGCCGGCGGCCTCGCCGTGCATATCGCCGGACCGCTGGGCACCGCCGCTGACTCGAGCAACGCGTTCAAGGGCATCGACGGCACGCTGCTGTACTCCGCGCTCGCCGTCGTCATCATCCTGCTGCTGATCACCTACCGCAGCCCTGTGCTGTGGCTGCTGCCGGTGATCTCGGCGGCGGTGGCGCTGGTCAGCGCCGAGGCGCTCATTTACCTGCTCGCCGCGCACGCGGGGCTGACCGTCAACGCGCAGAGCGCGGGCATCCTCGACGTGCTGGTGTTCGGCGCCGGGACGGACTACGCGCTGCTGCTGACGGCCAGATACCGGGAGGAACTGCGGCGGCACGAGGACAGGCACGCGGCCATGGTGGTCGCCATCCGCCGGGCGGGACCCGCCATCGTCGCCAGCGCCGGCACGGTCGTTCTGAGCCTGCTCACCTTGTCGTTCGCGGAACTGAACTCCACCAAGAGCATGGGACCGGTGCTGGCCATCGGCGTCGCGGTCGCCTTGCTCGCCATGATGACGCTGCTCCCGGCGCTGCTCGTGATCACAGGGCGCTGGGTGTTCTGGCCGGTCAAGCCCGTATACGGGTCCGCGGAACCCACGACGAGGGGCATGTGGGCGCGGGTCGGCCGCCGCATCGCGATCAGGCCGCGGACCGTGTGGATCGCCACCTCGCTGGTGCTCGGCGCGATGGCCATCGGGCTGGCCGGACTGCAGGCCCACGGGCTGACCAACGCCCAGTCGTTCCGCGGCAACCCGGACTCGGTGGTCGGCCAGGCCGTGCTCGACCAGCACTTCCCCGGCGGCTCGGGAGAGCCGGTCCAGGTGTTCGGCAACCCGGCCTATGGCGCGCGGCTCGCGGCGACGCTCCGGTCCGTCGATGGCCTGACCGCCGTGACACCGCCGGTGACCGTGGCCGGGCACGCCTACCTGCAGGCCACGCTCACCTCCGCGCCGGACAGCCAGGCCGCCTACGCGACCATCGACAGGACCCGCGCGGCCGTGCACGCCATCCCGGACGCCGACGCGCTCGTCGGCGGCACGACCGCGATCAACCTCGACGTCCAGCGGTCGGCGGCGCATGACCGGAACCTGATCATCCCGATCATCCTGGCCGTCGTGTTCGTGATCCTCTGCCTGCTGCTGCGCGCGCTCGTCGCGCCCATCATGCTTATCGCGACGGTGGTGCTGTCGTTCGCCGCCGCCCTGGGGGTGAGCTCGCTGTTCTTCAACAACGTGTTCAACTTCGGCGGCGCCGACACCTCGTTCCCGCTGTTCGTCTTCGTCTTCCTGGTAGCGCTCGGGATCGACTACAACATCTTCCTGATGACCCGGGTGCGCGAGGAGGCCCAGCGGCAGGGGCCGCGCAGCGGCGCGCTGACCGGCCTGGCCGCGACCGGCGGCGTGATCACCTCGGCGGGCGCCGTGCTCGCCGGCACGTTCGCCGTGCTCGCCACGCTGCCGGTCACGTTCCTGACCGAGATCGGCTTCGCGGTGGCGTTCGGCGTGCTGCTCGACACGATCATCGTCCGTTCGGTGCTGGTGACCTCGCTGAACCTGGACCTGGGCCGGTGGGTCTGGTGGCCGAGCAGGCTGGCCAGGCAGCCCACTCCTGAGGCGGAGGTGCTGCGCGCCCCCGCGAGCAGCACCGTCCCGTAGCAGCCGGAATCACTCACGGCGGGTGATGCCGGGCGCCGCCGCGAGGCGCACTGTGGCTGTCGGCCCGACTTGGAGGACAACAGATGACTGACAGCCAGGTGGCACAGCCCAAGATCCAGATCAACACGCGGCAGGTCGTCGGCGGTTCCATCTTGATTGGGATCGGCGGTGTCATCGCCCTCGCGGGCATCGCGATGGCCGGGACGGCGCTCGCGGCGGCGTTCCGGGAGCGGGTGCGGCAGATGGACGTGCCGCCGAGCGTGCTCGCGAAGCAGAACTGGGATCGTGTCAGGGCGGCCACCGCCGCCGGCCTGACCGAATTGCGCAACGGGCGGCAGCCCGCCGAGACCCACGCGAGGTGAGCGGATAGCGCACCAGCGATCACCCCGGCCGGCGTCGGCCGGGGTGGCCGCGACCGGGTTCTAGCGCGTCATCGCCCGACCGTGGGGCGGGAGGCGCCGGCGCGCCCGCAGGCGCCGCGGCCGTGGTCGCGGCAGCAGGCGGGGCGGCGGCATCGGCCGGTGCCTCCGGCGGCATGAGCCGGGCCGAGAGCACGTACGCCACCACTACCGCGACGATCACCAGCGGCATGACGGCGAGGCCGTCCGAGAGCACCAGGAGCGTCGCCAGCAGGACCGCGGTGAGCGGCAGCCGGAGCATCACCGCGCACATCGCGCCGATGCCCATCGCGAGCCCGGCTACCAGCGGCAACCCTGGCAGGTGTGACATCGCGATGCCGCCCGCCGCGCCTAGATAGAGGGACGGGAAGACCGGCCCGCCGCGGAATCCGCTCAACGACACGCCGTACGCGATGCCCTTGCAGGCCAGCAGCAAGACGAGCGCGCCCGCCGAGTAGCTGGCCGCGTTGGCGACCAGCGGGCTCAGCCCGGATTGCCCGGAGAACAGGACGTCGGAGGAGGGCTTTCCCGTCCCCTCCGCATAGGCGATCGCCAGCCCCGCGACGATCGCGCCCGCGACCGGCAGGGCCACCAGCAGCCGGCGCTCGACATGGGGCCGGGCGGTCAGCGCCAGCCGCCTGATCGCCGTGCCAACGATGGCCGCCGCCACCCCGATGACGAGCGCCCAGCCGAGCTCGGCGAAATCGGGCCGCCCGAAGTGCGGCAAGCCCGGTATCGAGAGCGAGAACGTGCCGAGCCCGGTCCAGGCGTCCATGCCGACGAAGATGAGCGCGCCCACGCCCGAGGCGAGCAAGCCCGGCACCAGCACGACGCCCAGCAGCCCGCCGCCCAAGCCGGAGGCCTCCATCAGGAGGAACGCGGCGGGCAGCGGCGAGCCGAGCAGGGTGCTGATGGCGGCGAAGCTGCCCGCGGCGGCGACCACCGCGATCGCCTGCTGGGGCATGTCGCGCCTGGCGAGCTTCACGGCCAGCACGGCGAGCCCGCCGCCTAGCGCGATCAGCGGTGCCTCGGGCCCGAGCACGACGCCGAAGATGAGCGCCGCCAGGGCGGCGAGCAGCACTCCCGGCAGCTCTGGTGGTGTGGGCGGGCCGTGTACCTTGAACCCGTCGGCCGGCGAGTGTCCGCCCTTGCCGGGCAGGTACTTGATCACCGGCGCGGAGATCAACCCCGCGATGACGAGCATGGGCAGCGGCCACCACGGCGGTGCGCCGTGAAAGCCGAGCCCGTCGGGCAGGTGCTTGAACACTTCCGGCTGCAGGTAGTTGACCAGGGCGAGGAAGCCGTACGCCGCGGCGGAAATCGGCACCCCGAGCAGCGCGGCGAGGAACAGCAGCCGCAGTTAGCCCTTGGACCGTAGCAGCGCCTGCGGGTCTGGCGGCGTGGTCATCTGCCTCATCGTCCGCCGGCCGACGTCCTGGCTGCCTCATCTCACTGGGGTGATCTTCCCGGCTCCTGGCGCCGCCAGTCACCCGGGCCGGGCGAGGTCCGGTGCCGGCTGGCCAGCCGACAATCAGTCAGCATGACCGACCCACCCGGCGAGCCCGAACCCGGCGTGGTGCCCGAGGACGCCGCACCAGATCCCGGACGCCCGGACACCTCGAGCGGGCGGTACGGGCTGCTGCTGATCCTGCTGATCGCCACCTACCTGCTCTCCGCGTTCACCACGGGTTCGCTGATCTACGCAGTCCAGATCGTGGTCTTCGTCGGGGCCACGCTGATCGCGCTGCGCAACGCACGGGTACCCAGGTGGGCCGCGCGCTTGATCGGCGCGGTCATCGTGACCGGCTCGGCCGCGGCACTCGGGCTCGCGCTGGCCAAGCCCTTCGAGGACGCGCTCGGCGTGGCGCAACTCTGGTCCGGGCTGGTCTTGCTCGCCGCGGTCGTGGCGCTCGTCTACCGGATACTGGCGACCACAACCGTGACCCTGCAGAGCATCTACGCCGCCGTCAGCGCCTACATCATCATCGGGCTGATGTTCGCGTCCTTCTACGGCGCGATGAACGTGCTGAGCGGGACGCCGTTCTTCACTAACGGACAACCCGGGGATACAAAGACGTTCCAGTACTTCAGCTTCACGACGCTCACCACCCTCGGCTACGGCGACTTCACCGCGGCGAGCAACGCCGGCCGGGCGGTCGCTGTCATGGAGGCAATGTTCGGCCAGATCTTCCTGGCGACGCTGGTGGCCCGGCTGGTCTCCGCCTTCCGGCCGTCGGCGCCGTCCAAGTAGGCTACGCGTGAGGATGCCACGCTCGGAGGGAACCGCATGCCACGGCCCGGGGTCGCCCTGGAGAAGCTCGGCTTCCTGACCATCGGCCTGTTCGACGGCGACGACCCGGGGCCCGGCCACCGGGCGACGCTGGAG
>Ga0187807_1000249_pt1 | contig 16605 bp, 15 predicted proteins | sample NC_wetland_sal_i_4_FD_132432 | JGI IMG/M metagenome (GOLD analysis project Ga0187807, IMG submission 132432) | Wetland sediment microbial communities from Neuse River Estuary, North Carolina, USA - ASW_2 | ecosystem: Environmental > Aquatic > Freshwater > Wetlands > Sediment | place: USA: North...
CCACGGGCTGGCGGGCTTGATGTAGATCGGCCGGATGCCGCGGTCGGCCAGTTGCCAGTGGAAGGCCGACTGAAACTCTGAACCGTTATCGGTCTGGATCGCCTCGACCCGGAACGGGAACTTGTCCAGCAGGTAGTCGGCGAACTGGATCGCGGTCTTCTGGTTCAGCTGGTCGTAGATCCGCAGCACCGGATCCGGGTGCAGTCATCGATGGCGGTGAACTGGTAGTAGCGCTTGCGACTCGAGGAGACCAAGGAGGCGATCAACTTGACGTCGACCTGGACGGCGTGGCCCGGCCGGGGGCTTCTCGTATCGCTTCCACTTGCGGTCGCAGCGCTTGTATCGCTGGTAGGCCGGCAGCCTCGACAGGTCGACCCGCTGCAGGATCCGCCGCACGCCGGAGTTGCTGATGTCCACTGGCGGACCGGTCGGACCGGCCGGACAGCTGCCCGCATCAGATGAGCCCGCAGATCGAGGCGCGGGTGCCGGCCGCAGAAGAGTGCGGGGTGCACGACGGCCTCTGTGCGCACCTACTGGGGCGATCGGCTTGACCGGACTGCGGTGTATGGGGGTCAGGAACTCCGGCTGAGACGGACGGGCAGAGTATGGCCATCCAGTGCTGCGGCTCCCGGTCCGTCGGAATGGGCGCGCGCTGATTGCGACGGCGGCTGACCCGCATCCCGCTGGCCTTGTGCCGGAGTTCCCGTGGTTGTCTCCGCCTCTCCTCCTCCTGGCTGAGACAGGGGCGTCCAGGCGAACCCCATAGCGCCCCCGAATGAGCCGAGCAGCATGCCGAGGACGAAGCCGCCGAAGTTCGAGGTGATGAGCGAAACGACCGAGAAGACCACCGCGAGGATGCCGACAAGCTGACGGAACTGCGGGGCCAGCCAGAGGAAGATTCCCATTGCGCAGACGAGCAGTCCAATCAGGACCCCGGCCCAGATGACCGTCCCCGCTATCAGCACGTAGCGGAACACCGACAGCGGCCCGTACGCCATCAGCGCCCCGCCGAGCAGGCAAAGCACGCCCGCCCAGAATGGCCGCGTGCGCCGCCACTGGCGGAATGCCGCCCGCGCCCGCTGCAACCGCGGACCCTGGTCAGCCGTTCCGATCGGGGCAGTTACGTCCGGCGTCGGCTCGGCGCCGCTCCGCAGGTGATCGCGGTCCTCAGGGGAACGGCCGGCGCTGGCGCCTGCCAGGCTGCCGCCCAGCAGTGCGTCGAGCGAGCCGGCAGGCTGCCGGTACCGCTGATCCTGGCCGGGGTCCTGCCACCTGGCCATGGTGACTACCTTTCCGCCCCGGCCGGGCCGGTTCGCTGACGAGCGACTGCCCGTCCGCGAGGAGTCGGCCCGGCCGGCGGCTGGGCAGCTAGCACGGGCTGCCGAAACTAAGCAACAGGCCCGGCAGTGTGAACTGGGTGGCGGACACGCCGAGGGCTGTCTGGCGGACGCCGGACAGCGTGACACCGGTCGCGGTCTGACCGAAGGTACCGAGCGGCACAGGTCCGGTTGTCACATTGGGGCCGGTCCCGCGTGCGACGGGCATGGTGAGGGGCGGGTTACTGAAGGTTCCCATGTCCTGACCGATGTTGATGTTGTTGAACGTGGCACTGGCCGCTGACAGCGTCGACGCGTCGATAATCAGATTGCTCGCCGTGGCCGGAGTCGACCCGCCGCCCGCGGTAATCCGCAGTGTCAACGGACCAACTGAGACTGACTGGCAGAGATTGCTGATCGATGCGCTCGGGATTATGTTCTCGGCCTGAGGATTCGGCGTTCCGCCGCCCGTAAAGTCAGCGACGCCGAACTGGTAGAAGCCGAGGCCATTGCCGTCCGTGCCAGTACTTTGGACGGAATTAGCGGTGATCGTAAGGGGCTGGCCCGAGACCGCGAATGACACCGCGATCAGCCCTTTGCCTATCAAGACGATAAGCAGGGTGACCACGGCCAGAGCGGGTAGGAAGACGAGCCAGACGCGGCGCCACCGAGTCCGGCCTATCGGCAAAGCAACCTGCGCGAATTCCACGAACGACCTCCTTGCATCACGACCTGTGAAGCCTGTGGCGGAGCCCATCCGGGAGGTGGCCGACGATTCCGGACAACGCGACTTGACGCGATTCGCGCCGGAAACAGGCTCGGTGCCCCCGTCACCTGGTAACTGCTTACCCAGTGTAGGCGGTCGATTACACATCGGCAGGGCGACTGGCCTGTGTCGGCCGGTCAACTGATCGGTGTCGAGCCAAAGTGGCTCCACGGCGTAACGAGCCAGACAACCTGGCCCAGGATCGCTGATCTCGGCACCGGGCCGTAGTCACGCGAGTCGTAGGAGACGCTTCGGTTGTCGCCCATGACGAAGTAGTCGCCAGGCGGCACCGTGAACGGTCTGGGATCTTCCGTCGCCCGCCCGGTGCTGGTACAGCATCCGATCAGCCCGGCACTGCCGAGGTACGGTTCGCGCAGTCGCCGCCAGGGCCCGGCCGCACTGGGCCGGAGGTACACAACCAGCGGGCGGCCTGGTGCAGGACGGCGGATCTCAATCTGGTCGCCGGGGAGCCCGATGATCCGCTTAACCTCCATGGTCCCGGGCAGGGCGGGAGGCAGAACGGTGACCACATCCCCCCGTCGAAGCGCGCCCAACCACCGGGTGAAGGGGTCAACCAGGACGAGGTTGCCAGGCCGTAGCCCTGGATACATGCTCAATCCGCTTACCCGGTAGATGGCGGACAGCCCCACGATCGCGCCGATCAAGCTGACGACAAGGGTAGTGGCGCCAACACCCAGGATCCCGCGCCGAAGCCTGGCTGACCTCCGCCGGACGAGTGGCAGCCGGCGTTCCCCGGCGAGCTTATCCGCGCTAACCGCCACCGCATTTCCCCCTCGATGCTGTCTGTTAGCGCTGCTGAACGCTACACCACCGCAACCATGCAGTCTGCGGGTGGCCGGCCGCCTATGCATGACTGAGCAGCGGTGCTCAGCACCGCCCCAGCACGAGCTCCCGTCATTGCAGGCGATAACCGGCGTCGGCCGGCATGGCAGGTCGCGGTGCTTCGCGTGACACCAGAATGCATCTCCCGAAGAATTTCGCAGCGACCATGCCAGCCACCGCCATCCGGGCTCGGAGCCGATATATACTGGCGAGCCGAATCTAATAGCACGACCTTCGTGTGCGAATCTCTCGCCATTGGGAATGAGCCGAGTCAGGCTCTGTCGGATATCAGCAAACAGAATGGCGCGGAAAAGGCATTCCGAATCACTTCGCCCGGCGGCACCCATGTTGAACGCTAGACCATGCGGTCGCGGCACCGGCACTCGGCTTGTGCGGGTGCGGTTAGCTACTGCGCTCAGCCAAGCGAAAGGCGGGCGCAGTCGGCGGCCTGGCGTGGCGGTGGCACTGGCTGTCATCGGGTTAATGGGCGCGCCGACCGTGGTTGCGGCGCTCGTTGCGAGCGTGACACCGGTCAGGCCGGCGAGCTTCGCGTCAATGCTGCAACCGGGTTCCACGGCGAGTGATAGCCCGTCACCCTCGGCGAGCGGAACGCTGTCCCCGAGTGTCTCGCCCTCGCCTAGCCCGTCGCCTAGTCCGACTGCCAGTTTGTCGCCATCCTCCAGTCCGTCGCCATCTCCGAGTTCCTCTCTCGCAGCCAGCCCCAGCAGCGCGCCGCCGCCTGCTGCTCCGGTGGCAGCCGCGGGCACCGCGACGCTCACCGCCGGAACGGCGGCCATGACGGACCTCGCCTACGACGGAGTCGCCTCGGTACCGACCGCTGACGGTCCGGTGTCGATGCTCGCGTTCTCGATGACGTCAATGACGCTCTCCGGCGGCGTCGCGCTCACCGTTTCGCAGGGTGGCGGCACGCTGCACACCCTGGCTTCGTCTGTCGCCTGTTCCGGGAATGTGGTCCTGTACACGACGGCATTCTCTGGCACCATTTCGGGCACGCAGCAGAGCTTTACGCCGGCCCATCCGCCGTCGTCCCTGCCATCGGACCTGCAGGTCACAGGGCTTGTGGGCGAGCAGGTTTACCTGGCCGCCAATCTGACGCAGGTATCCGGGCTGGTCACGACCATCAGCTAAGACGTCGGCGGCGAGGCGCGAGCAGGGCGATCACGACGGTTTGATTTCCTTGCTGACGATCCAAGCGTGCTTGCCGACCTGCCGGACTGGGAGAAGCCGTACTGCTCGAAGAGCTCCGCGGTGGCGCTGAACTGGAAGCGACCCTGAGCCTCACGGCCACTGGTCACCTCCGAGATCGCGTCGATGATGCCACCGCCAGCAGCGGAGATCTGGTCGAGAGCGCCCTCTTGCGCTGCCTGGGCAATGCCCCAGCCTCAACTGCATCCGAGACGGTTCGCGTCTGCCACGCCTGGCCTCCGAGGCCCGCCGAGGGGCGAGGAAGAGCCGCACGTCCAGCCGGGCCGGCGGCACGAGGGCGCACCTGGCGGGGTCATAGCGGCACGCCCCTTGACAAGCAGGGCCGCATTGGCCGAAACGTACCGCGGGGAGGAATCGGTTCGGTATTCCCTCGCGCTCCCTCGCGCTGGCGGTCCGGTTTTCTTTTGCCCGTCACTGCAGGCTGGCCAGCGCCCGGGCGACTGCTGAGTCGGCTAAGGGACCTTCAGCACTGGCCGGCCCGCGGGCCGGCTGGGCGTGACTGGGTAGGAGCGGGATTGTTCCTGCCGGCGTGACCACCCACGCGGCTCGCGGTTCGACGAGAGCAACCGGCTATCGCCGGTAGGTGGGGTGATCAAAGTGGCTGTTACATACCCTTATCCGGTTCGGATGGATACGTTCCTAGCTGCGGTGATCGCAGCGGTAGTGCTCATATTCACTTGCCGCGACCCGCGGCAGCTCTTTAGCTTCGTGATTGGCCTGAACAGATGGGTGCTCCCGGTCGCCGCCTACGTAGGCTTGACGGCAGATGCCTACCCGCCTGTCCGCCCGGAGGTGGGCGGGCCCGGTCCCACCGCCATGGCCATGCCGCCAGCGTCGCCCGGGCCAGGCTCCGGCATCACTTCCGAGCGCCCGGCGGCTCCAGTGTCCGGTGCGGCGCCGGGCGAGCCACGGGTACGCACGCCGGCAGCGGTTGTCACCGGCGCGGTGCTCGCGCTGTGCTCGATCGGCCTGCTGGGCGTCGGCGGCACAGCTCTGTGGGCCGACACCGCCGACCGCCACGGCGGCTATGTCAGCCTCGGGTCAGAGAACTATCACAGCACCGGCTACGCGGTGGCTACCGGCGCGGCCGAGCTCGGCGCGGCGAGCGCGGGCTGGGACGCCGCCCGTCCGCTCTTCGGCACTGTCCGCATCACCGCCACCCCCACGTCAGCTAACAAGCCGACCTTCATCGGAATCGCCGTGCCACGGGCTGTATCGGACTACCTGACTGGCGTGGCGCACACCACTGTCCGCAACATTGCCGGAACTGGGAGCGTGTCCGTCGAGGTGGCCGGGACCGCCCCCGCAATGCCACCGACCCGCGAAGCACTCTGGGCGGCCCGCAGCTCCGGCTCCGGCACCCAGACCCTGGTGTGGCCAGTTAGCAGCGGGAACTGGGAGATGGTCGTGATGAACGCCGACGGCTCACGGCCAGTTAGCTTCAGCGTGAACATTGCCGCGAGACTGCCAGCTCTGACCGGGATCGCGGTCGGCCTGCTGGCGACCGGGGCCGTCTGCCTGGTGGTCGGCGTCATCCTGATCGTCATCACCCTCCGGCCGGTGCCCAGGCGGACGGCGTCCCGGCAACGAGAATGAGCATGTGGCGAGTAAGTAACTACGACGACCCAGCCACGGAAGCCTCCACCGCGCGGCTTAGACCGAACGGCCAACCCCCAGGGGGGTATCAGCGCTGCGATGCGTAGCTACGGATCCGCGGCAGAGCAACGGTCTGGGCTGCGGTAACGCCCTTACCGATTTGTCGCATGGCGAGCAGTGGTTCGTGGTGGCTGGCTGTTGGCCCGGGGCCCGGCTGTGGTGGCAGATCAGGAGTGCTTGCGCGTTTGCACAGGTCACAAGTCTCCGGCCGAGTCAGTCCGGCACGAGGTCCCACTCCCTGGGCCCGACCGCGAACCCGTCTAGGTCGATCAGGACCGCGTGGCGGGTGGTGTCGCGGATGACGTTGCCGACGCTGGCATCCCCGTGAATCACGCCGCGCGGCAGCATGAACGCCAGCCGCTCGTACTGCTAAACAAGCTGTTCCTGCCGGGAGCGCAAGAACCCGGTCGGTTGTCCTCGCCGCTATCTAGTCAGTGTGTGCCGGATGCGCCTGAGCGCGATTGTCTCGCCCAACGCTCTCAAGTCGTACATAAAGAGCATCTAACGCAAGCTAGACCCGTCCCGGGGTAGTGCCTGGGTGGTGCGGAGACCGGCAGGCGGCGGCAGCGTCGTATGAAAGTCGTACCTGGCCGGCGGGCGGCATCCCTATCAGTCTCGCCGTGAGGGCTTCGCGCTTGCTCGACGACGAGAGTCCGGACTTCATGCCTACCGGATGATGCGCAGCCCGGCCCGCTGGGCATTTTGTAGTGGGTAGGTCAGTGGGCCTCGCGACTGGGTGTGCGGCTAGCTGGCTTCCGGAATGAAATTTCGGCGGACCGAGGACCAGATCGTGCCGGCAAAAGCGGCACCGTGGCAAACCTTGCTGCCCCACGAATCGGATGGGGCTGACGGCCGGGCACTCGCCCGCGTTTTGTTCACGGACTTCGCCCGGCCGGCGCGCGGCCGACGCCGGGCATATGGAAGGCAGAAACCTGATGAGCGATCCTGACCGCACGAGGCTTCCGATCCGCAGGCCCTCGTTCCAGGGCGTGACCAACAGGACACTTGAGGGATCACAGCCTGACTGGAACCTCATCGGACATGCCCGGCCGCCGGAGGGCTCGCCGAACGTCCTGCTAGTACTGATCGACGATGCCGGGTTCGGCAACCCGAGCACGTTCGGCGGTCCGATTAGCACCCCGCGCTATACACAGATGGCCGGGGCGGGGCTGCGCTACAACCGGGTTCCACGTGACCGCGCTGTGCTCGCCGACCCGGGCCTCTCTGCTCACAGGGCGGAACAACCATGCGGTTGGTTTCGGCTCCGTGGGTGAGTTCTCCAGCGGCTTCCCGGGCTACACGGCGATGGTTCCGCGCGACTGCACCCCCTGGCCGCGGGTCCTGGCGGAGAACGGGTACAGCACCGCGGCGTTCGGCAAGTGGCATCTGACCCCCGACGGCCAGCAGGGCCCGGCCGGGCCGTTGGATCGGTGGCCCACCGGGTGGGGCTTTGACTACTTCTACGGCTTCCTGGGCGGCGACGCGGGGCAGTGGGACCCGTGCCTGGCAGAGAACCAGAAGATCATCGGCACGCCGGAGGGCTTCTACGACAAGGAGAACCCGTACTACCTGCCGGACGCCATGGCCGACAAGACCATCGAGTGGCTGCACGGGGTCCGGGCGCAAGACGCCCGCAAGCCGTTCTTCGTCTACTTCTCCACCGGGTGCAGCCATGCCCCGCACCACGTGGCCCAGGAGTGGGCGGACAAGTACAAGGGCAAGTTCGACCAGGGCTGGGACCGTCTGCGTGAGGAGACCTTCGCCCGGCAGAAGGAAGTCGGGGTGATACCCCAGCACGCGGAGCTGACGCCGCGGGACGGGGCCTTCCCCGCCTGGGACCAGGTCCCGGACAAACTCAGGGCCTACTACGCCCGCCAGATGGAGGTCTACGCCGGGTACTCCGAGAACGCCGACTACAACGTCGGCCGGGTCATCGACGCGATCGCCGAGCTGGGCGAGCTGGACAACACGCTGATCATCTGGATATGGGGTGACAACGGCGCCAGCATGGAGGGCACGATCACCGGCTCGTTCAACGAGATGACAATGCAGAACGGCATCCCGCTGACCGACGAGATGCAGCTCCAGCTCGCCGAGCGGTACGGCGGCATCGGAGCCTGGGGCGGCCAGATCATGGATCCGCACTACTCCGCCGCGTGGGCGTGGGCCGGGAACACCCCGTTCCAGTGGGGCAAGCAGGTCGGCTCGCACCTGGGCGGGACGCGCAATCCGATGGTGATCCACTGGCCGGCCCGAATCACAGCAGGCGGCGCGCTGCGCTCGCACTTCACTCACGCCATCGACGTCGGGCCGACGATCCTGGATATCGCCGGGATCCCGGCCCCGTCGCAGGTCGACGGGATCGAGCAGGAACCGTTCCATGGCGTCAGCTTTGCGGACTCACTGACCGACGGGGGAGCGCCGGAACGCCACACCCAGCAGTACTTCGAGACCATCGGCAACCGCGCCATGTACAAGGACGGCTGGTGGCTGGCGATGAAGACCCCGCGGATCCCGTGGGTGCTTACCCCGGAGGCGCTGGCGCCGTACGCGCCCGCCACCTGGGATCCCGTCCGCGACCCGGCCGAGCTGTACTACCTGCCCGACGACTTCACCCAGGCCAAAGACCTCGCCGCCGCCCACCCGGATAAGGTGGCCGAGCTCAGGGAGCTGTTCTGGCAGGAGGCCGAGAAGTACAAGGTGCTCCCATTGATCGCCACCCTGTCGACTTTCTTCGGGATCGTCCCGCCCCGGCCGGATGCGGCCCCGATCGAGTACCGGGGCGACGTCCAGAACATCATGTCGGGGATGATCCCGCGGATCTACAACCACTCCTACAGCATCAGCGCCGACCTCGTCGTCCCCGCCGAGGGCGCCGAGGGCGTCATCGTGGCCGAGGCCGACCACCTAGGCGGCTTCTCACTCTGGCTCGACGACGGCACGCTCACACACACCTACTCGATGATGGGCGTATTCATCTACCGGCAGCAGGCTGAGGAAAAGCTGCCAGCCGGGCAGGTGAACGTGCGCATGGAGTTCGCCGCCGACGGGGCCACGCCCGCAACCGGCGGTGAGGTGACCCTGTACATCGACGACAGACCGGTCGGCAAGGGCCGCATGGACCACACAGTCCCGATCCGCTTCTCCGCCTACGCCGGCATGGACATCGGCCGCGACAACGGTGGCGTCGTCGACCTCAGCTACGAGGCAAGGAAGCCGTTCCCGTTCACCGGCACCATTAAGAAGGTCATCTTCGACATCAAGCCGCACCAGCTGGCCGATGACGAAGACGAACTGCACGCAGCCGCCCACCACGGGCACACGGCACACGCGTTGTCCGAGTGAAACGGCTCGCGGCCTGGAGGAGGGACCGATGAAATTCGATGACGAGACGACCGACGTGCTGATCGGCGGGTACCTGTCCAAGGACGCTGCACAAGACGACTACGAGGCGGCCCTGGCCAGCGGCGGATACCTGCACGGCGCGGTAGTCGTCAGCAAAGACCTTCAGGGCAATGTGTCACTCGAGCAGACCGACCACATGGTGCGAGAGGGCGCCGCAGGCCTGGGCGCTGTCGGGTTTGCCGTCGGGCTGTTCGCCCCGCCGCTGCTGGCTGCGACAGCCGTCGGCGCGGCGATGGGCGCCGGGGCCGGCAAATTGCTGCACCACAGGACCACCGGCAAGCTGGAGGAGCCGGCGGGCGCCACCATCCCGGTCGGCGGCGCCGGGCTGATCCTCGCCTACCCGCACTCGGCGGCCGCCAAGATCGAGCCTTCGGCGACCCGAGCCGTCAGGAAAGTCGTGGGTGAAACCGAAGGGCATCACGTGCACGCGCTGAAGGGCGCGCTCGCCGACGCCCAGAAGCAGATGGCCGAGAAAGGATCCTGAAGCCGCCAGCGCGTACGTTCCAGTTCGAAGGGGGCACCCATGACTGTGGCAGCTGATCGTGCAGCGAGGAGCCGGGTGAGGGCGCGGCGTCCTGCTGCGAGGGCTCCTCGCCCGCGGGCGGCGCGAGCCAGGACGGCGGAGCAGCCGAGCCGCGCGGACCGGGTGGCGCGCGGCAAGGACGCCCGGACGGCGGCACCGCTGGAGTCGCAGGCCGAGTTCCGGCCGGGCGGGTCGCGAGACCCGGTCGGGCTGCTGGCGGCCCAGGCCGAATCGCGGGTGCCCGAGCTAGTTCCAGTTCGGCACGGACGGATGCTCGTGTCGCCGTTCACCTTCTACCGGGGCGCGGCGCTGCCGATGGCGGCAGACCTGGCGGAAACCCTCACCTCAGGCTTGAGGGTGCAGCTGTGCGGAGACGCGCATCTTTCCAACTTCGGCGCGTTCGCCTCGCCGGAGCGGAACCTGGTCTTTGACGTCAACGACTTCGACGAGACGCTCCCCGGGCCGTTCGAGTGGGACGTCAAGCGGCTTGCCGCCAGCCTGGCCGTCGCGGGCCGGGACAACGGATTCCCCGCCAAGAACCGCCGCAAGATCGTCCTGGCCGCCGCTGCGGGCTACCGCAACGCCATGCGGCAGTTCGCCCAGCAGCCCCTGATGGATGTCTGGTACGCCCACCTGGATATCGAGCAGGCGATCGGCGCGTTCCGGTCGCAGCTGAAGCAGAAGCGGTTCAAGGCCGCCAGGGGGCTGCTGGGCAAGGCCCACACCAGCGACAGCACGAAAGCGCTGGACAAGCTCACCACTGTGGCCGACGGGCGGCGGCAGATCATCAGCGATCCGCCGATGATCGCCCCGATCGAGGAGGTATACGGCGACATAGAAGCCGACGTGATTTACGACGAAATCCGCACCGTGCTCAGCAAGTACGGGCGCACCCTGCAGTCCGATAGGCGGCACCTGCTCGGGCAGTTTAGGCTCGTCCAGGTTGCGCGAAAGGTCGTCGGCGTTGGCAGCGTCGGCACGCGTGCATGGATCGTCCTTGCGGACGCTGGGGAAGGGGCGGAGCCGCTGTTCCTGCAGGCCAAGGAGGCGCAGCCGTCGGTCCTGGCGGAGTACTGCGGGCGCAGCCAGTACAGCAACGAGGGCGAGCGGGTGGTGGCGGGGCAGCACCTGATGCAGGCCGAGAGCGACATCTTCCTGGGCTGGACCCGCGCCACCGGCCCGGACGGGGTGGACCGCGACTTTTACGTCCGGCAGTTGAAGGACTGGAAATTCTCGGTCCCGATCGAGCAGATGGTTCCGGCGGGCATGACCGTGTACGCCGGCCTGTGCGGCTGGACCCTCGCCCGCGCGCATGCCCGCTCCGGGGACCGCATCGCCCTGGCCGCTTATCTCGGTGGCTCCACCGCCTTCGATCAGGCCATCGCCGACTTCGCCGAAACCTACGCCGACCAGAACGAACGCGACTACGCCGCCTTCCAGGGTGCCGTCAAGGACGGTCGGGTTGAGACCACTACCGAGATCTAGCACCACGACTGGGCTTCCCCTCGTAGCGTGGATACATCGCCTTAGAGGAGTGGCGATGGCAGAAACACGCAGGAAGTTCGATCACGACTTAGGTGACGGCGCGGTTCGGCTGGTGCGGGAGACGGGCAAGCCGATCGCGCAGGTGGCGCGGGACCTGGGGATCAACGAGGGCACCCTGGGCAACTGGGTGAACGCCGACAAGCGGCGCCGTGGCGAGGCCGACGGGGCGCTGAGCGAGGATGAGCGAGTCGAGCTCGCCCGACCTGGTCAGGCGCGACTTCTCCTTCTCCGCCTGCGCTAGCCCAGATGACCCTGCCGGGTGGATCATCCCGCGTCGGTCCTCCTCTCCGGCACGATGTGTTCGATGCCTGACCGCAGACCCTGGCGCTCGGGCAAGCAATGCTCTTGTACTGGTGCCGCCGCCAGCAGCTGTGGCGCATGGAATCCTGCCGGACATGTGCAGGAATCCTGCCGTCAGCTGTGCGGATGTGATTCAGCATCCATGCCGCTACCGCAGGCCATTACGTTGAGCCGGAGCTGGCTCGTTGAGCAACTGTGGCCGGTCTCCGTTGAGTCCTCCAAGATGTAGTGAATTCTCGTCAATGTGAACGCTCAGCTCATGACATGCAGCGTCACGTAATTCGCCCCAGGGATGTTGCGCAACATCGCCACCGTGCCCGGGACGGGCGCGGGACAGCTGAGACAGCCACTCCGCGTAGGACCTGGATTCATCCAAGCTGGGTTCCAGACCTGGCGGGGCCTGGGCAAACACAAGCCTGGCGGTTTCCTCGACAGCTTTACGGAGCAGCTCGATGAGGCCGGTCGCCTCGAATCCCAGGGTCCACCAGTCCTCGCCACGCGTGCGTACCTCGGCGAGTTCCACCTCGCACCGCAACTCCTGGCCCACCCCCGCGTTGGGCTCCGAGTCCTGCGGGCTGGCCAGTGAGAACCGGCTGACGTGCCGGTTCTTGCGTACCGGAAGCCAGCCGGGCGAGTCAACGCGGCCGGGGCTGGGCGGGCTAAAGGGGAAGGACCACTTCTGCCAGGACTCCATGCGTCCGCGTGCTCGGTCCGGCATCTCCAGGATCCCCGGGCTGCCGCTGTACGCCTTTACCTCCAGTGTCCCGGCGGCGCGCAGCTTCACCGACAGCCCGCGCAACTGCGGATCCAGGAGATAGGAGTCCTCACGTGACTCGGTCCGGGCCGGGAACCGCCCGAACCATTGGGCCGCCCCGGTCCCCAGCTTGCCCGGGAAGATCCAGCGCACCTCAAGGCTGCGGACTGCCTCGCTGACCAGACTCAGATTCAGGTCCGCCGCCATCGTTACATGCTCCAGACAATAGCGAGGCCAGCTCCGGACACCGCCGCCGCGAGCGCTACCGCGAGGACAGGTTTTCCGCGTGGCCAGCCGGGCGCCTTTCGGATGCCGACCGCGTACGACGTTATGCCCGGCAGTCACGCGCTGGCATCACCTCAGGCGGATGAAAGGCAGTGTGGCCGAACTGCGTGATCGTTTTACGTCGGGTGGCAGCTCAGGGGTGCGGGCCGAATTCGGCCCGGTTATCGGCTGCCGCGCCTGAGCGCTGTTGCACGCGCTGGACGATGTGGCGGATGGCCATGTCCTGGGCCCGCAGATGGGCGTGCAGGCGCTCACCGGCGCGCAAGACGGCCTCGGCGTACAGGTAGGTCTGAGCGTCGCGTTTCTCTGCGGCCTGCCCGAGTACCTGCTGGCCGACCATGATGACGAACATCAGGATGAGCTGGGTCTGGCTGGACAGGAATAGCAGGAACAGATGGGGGTAAGGGTCGAAGCCGAGCAGCTGACCGGCGGCGATCCAGGAGATCTGGAAGACTGCCGCGGCGTAGAACGCCGCCATCGTTCCCGCCTTGCCGGTCAGCCAGGCGGCCAGTCGGCCATTAAGGCCAACAGGAGGCGCATCGGCTGGCGGCGGTAGCTCGATCCGTGCTGCGGACCCGTCCACCGTCGCTGGCGTGCCGCGGAGCAGGTTCGTGCCCTGTGCCAGCTGAGCGTCCTGCGCGATCAGGTGGTTCTGAATCTGCTCGCAGTCGACCAGGATGGCCTCGGCGTCCTCATAGGTCTGCGCGGACCGCTGCTCCGCCGCACGGCCGAGCACCTGCTGGCCGAGCAGGATGATGAAGATCAGCAGCAGCTGGACCACGTTCCCGAGGAAGAGCAGGAACGGGTACGGATAGGGATCAAACCCAAGCACGTGCCTGGAGGCGAGCAGCATCCAGATGAGGGTGATGGCCAGGCAGATGTAAACGGTCCACATCGACCCGATCGAGGCCGTGATCCGCGCGGCTATCCGCTCATTGAATGTGGCCTGCTCCTCGATGCAGGCAGGATCGGCGTCCCGCCGGGCGTGCGCGCGCGGGTGACGGCTCTCGGTGTACAGGCTCATTGACAACCCCCATCCCCTGTGGGCCAGCGCGATCCGGCGACGCAACCAACGGTCGCGCTAAGGCCCAGTCGCTCTTACCAGCAGCCGGACCGCGACGGGGCCCCAGGATGCCCCGGCTCGCCGCAGACCTGTTCGGCATCGCCGCAACCCAGGGAATAGCGGGCCATCTCCTGTGAGAGGACTGGCCGCCGCCGCTAAAGGGGTCCATCCGCGTTCGGCAGCGGCCTATGCTTCCGCAAGCACCTCGCCGAAGTCACACAGCACCTTGTGATGGTGGTCTTCTGCGAGCAGGTGCCCGATACCTAGGACGACCGCCACCGGCCAGTCAACGATGCCGAATGCGGCAAGCGCGGCGATTCCGCCGTAGAAGGCTAGCCGTTGCGGCTCTGGCAGCCGGATCGTCCCGATGTTGTCGGGCAGCGTCAACCGGATGGTGTGCTTGTCGATCACCTGTGCTGCCGCCCGCTGGGCCGGATGCAGTGGCGGGCCGGGCTTGCTGGCCGTAGAGCGGCTCCCGTCCGCAGGCGGCTTCGTCGTGCCTTCCTGGATAGCCGTTTTCGGCGCGGTCCCGGCGGTCATCTGCTAACCCCGCCGGGACAGGGCGTAACCAATGCCGACAGCAGCGGCGACTGGCCACTCGATCACGCCGACTGCCCCGGCAACGCCGAGAGCGGCGATAAAGCCAGCGCTCTTGTACCGGACGTGGCCGACAACCGGCAGGTCAATCCCCGCGTCGGCCTGCTCGCGTGCGTGCCCGTTATGCTCGCCGTCGTGTGCCGCCCGGCCGGCCGGCGAGCTTCGCCGGCCATCAGATTGCGTCCTTGTCTCCATCACGTCACATTGCCCGCCGCAGTACCGGCGCGCCTCATCCCGTCGGGGTGATTGTGGTGCCCAGAGCGGATCATGGAAAACCATGTCATAACGGCAGCTAAGCCCGCTTGTGCCGGTATCTGGCCAGACCACCGAACACGAGATGGCCGGCACTCCTGAACACGTTCACCATGTCGAGCGATGGGCCTGGCGACGACCTGGTCAGAGGCGTGATTGGCGATGTTAACCGTCAGCCTGAGTGACGAACAAGAGCCAAAGTGCACCGGTCGGGCCTTACAGCGCGCATGGCGCCTTGCGAGGCCGCGCGAATGAGGATCAGGTTAACAGCCAGCCACAACCGGCTGCAGTTGCAGCCGTCCATGCGGCGCCGGGATTTGCCTGGGGCCATCAGGCCACGGAACTTACTCGCGCCAATGGGGCGAGAGGCCCAGTGCTTCGGACAGGACGGGTTCCGCCCCTCCGTGAGCGGGTACGGCCAGCCCTGATGCCCGACCCTCTAGGGAGGAGCTGGCCATGCTGACCATCACCGACAGCGCCGTCTCTGCAATCCGCAGTCTGACGTCGCAGCCGGACCTGCCCGTTGACACGGGCATCCGCATCATGAAGCAAGGTGCCGGAGCACCGTCGTTCCAGCTTGCCCTGACTGAAGGCCCGGCGGCCGGTGATCAAGTGATCGAAGAGGGCGGAGCGCGCGTCTTCCTCGAACCCGCCGCTGCCGGTGCACTCGAGGACAAGGCGCTCGACGCGCAGGTGAACGAGCAAGGCGACCTTGCCTTCCGCATCTCGGACCAGGCCCGGCCCGCCTGAGCGCGGTGACCATCCGGCGGCTTCAGGCGGTGCACCCGTGGCCGCTCGCTGCCTATCTTGGCTCCCCGAGCAGTGGGTCGAGCAGCGGGTTCAGTGAGTCGGCCAGATCGCGTCGGCGGCCCGTACAGCAACTACAAGCCATGAGATACAACTGGCCAAGGGCCGGGCGCGCAACACATATGAGGGCCGAGGACGAGCCAGGTCCGGTGGCATAGCGAAGACCGGGACGTTCTTCGCGCAGGCATGCCTGTCCGCGATTAACCCGAAGCTGCTCGGCGTTGACCTGCTGCTGATCGACAGCGTGTGCGCAGCGCGAGCATGTCATGCGGAAGGATGAGGGCATGCCACGCGGCGCTACTGGCGATGTTGGCCAAGTTGTGGTTTCCGATCTGGCCGGATTGGTTGTTCCGGAGGCTAGGCGGAAGGCCACGAGGCAGGCCTAGTCGGCGTCTCGGCCGACCCGACGGAACTCCTCTCGGCGGCTCACCTGGCCAGGCATCTGGATAGTCACCGCTCAGCATCCGGGGCCCGGCTGAACCGGTGCGACAACCTGAGCATCGAGTTCGAGGAGCGACGCGGCGACGAAAGCGCGGGAGACCGGGAGCCACGCATCCCGTTGCCGGACCTGGGAACGATGGCTGCTGAACTGCCGCCACCGGTTGAGCATGGGAAGCCGTGACCAAGGTAGTCGCACGAGCATCCGCTGAACCAGTTGCAGCACTCGCCCTGTGTGCGGTAGATGCGCGCGTTCACCTCTAGCGCAGGCGTTGCATAAACATGCGGCCGGGCCGCCTGCCCGCTCGACCGTGGCCGGGATTGCCTGCTACGCAGAACTCTTGATAACCGCGCGCCGAGCCGCCGATATGGACGGCCGCCAGGTTGGCCGTCGTGAGCGTCAGTGTCGCGCCCGAAAGGTTGTTATGGTACCGGGTGGCCGTAGAGCCAACCGGGCGGCCGTGTGTTACGGGACACCATCTGTGTGAGACGCCGGGCTGATGCGAGATGGCCGGGCTCGTGTCGGCCGGTCAGGCGCTGGGTGTTTGCCGCGGATGGTGTGACGCGTGCCGCTCCCGGATGCTGCCTGGGAGTATTTCCCGGCTGATCCGGGAAGGCGCCTCTTCTGGCCGGGAACCGTCCGGAGGCATCGTGACCTCACCACAGATTCCCCCGGAGGTAGCCATGAACAGTCGCAAGCTCGCCGTCCTGGCCGTCATCACCGGGATCCTGGCCCTGGGCGAGTTCGCCAGCGCGATCAGTATCGGGCTGGGAGGGGATGGTCCTGATCGCTCGGGATGGCCCTTTGCCGCCGTTTTCGGCGTGTTC
>Ga0187807_1000250_pt1 | contig 16603 bp, 12 predicted proteins | sample NC_wetland_sal_i_4_FD_132432 | JGI IMG/M metagenome (GOLD analysis project Ga0187807, IMG submission 132432) | Wetland sediment microbial communities from Neuse River Estuary, North Carolina, USA - ASW_2 | ecosystem: Environmental > Aquatic > Freshwater > Wetlands > Sediment | place: USA: North...
TAGATGTTCTCGCCGCCGCGGATCACCATGTCCTTGATCCGGCCCGTGATCGACAGGTAGCCGGCGTCGTCCATCACCGCGAGGTCGCCGGTGTGCATCCACCGGGCGGCGTCGATGACCTCGGCGGTCTTGTCGGGCTCGCGCCAGTAGCCGAGCATCACCGAGTAACCCCTGGTGCACAGTTCCCCGGGTGCGCCGCGCGGGACGGTGAGGCCCGTCGCCGGGTCGACGACCTTGACCTCGATGTGCGGCCCCGCCCGGCCGACGGTCGCCACCCGGCGCTCGATCGAGTCGTCCACCCGGGTTTGCGTCGACACCGGCGAGGTCTCCGTCATGCCGTAGCAGATCGATACCTCCGACATGCCCATCCGGTCGATGACCTGCTTCATCACCTCAACAGGGCATGGCGAGCCGGCCATGATGCCGGTGCGCAGGCTGGACAGGTCGAAGCGGTCGAAGCCGGGCACGGCGAGCTCGGCGATGAACATCGTCGGCACCCCGTACAGCGACGTGCACCGCTCCGCCTGGACCGCTTCCAGGGTGAGAGCCGGGTCGAAGGACGGCGCCGGGATCACCATCGCCGCGCCATGACTGGTCGCCGCCAGGTTCCCCATCACCATGCCGAAGCAGTGGTAGAACGGCACCGGGATGCAGATTTTGTCCTCGTGCGTGTAGTGGCACAGCTCGCCGACGAAGTACCCGTTGTTCAGGATGTTGTGATGGGACAGCGTGGCGCCCTTCGGGAAGCCGGTGGTCCCGGAGGTGTACTGGATGTTGATCGGGTCGTCGGCGCCCAGCTCGATGGCATCAAGCGCGGCGCGGTCCGCGCCGCGCCCGGTCGCGAACAGCGCGTCCCACTCGGCGGTCTCGAGGAGGACCACCTGCTCGAGGGCGGCGCAGCGCGGCCAGACCTCGTCGATCATCGCGGCGTAGTCGGAGGTCTTCAGCCGCTGCGCGGCGACGAGCAGCCGCGTGCCCGACTGGTTGAGCACGTACTCGAGCTCGTTTGTCCGGTAGGCGGGGTTGATGTTGACCAGGATGGCGCCGATCTTCGCGGTGGCGTACTGGGTGAAGACCCACTCCGCGCGGTTCGGCGCCCAGATGCCGACCCGGTCCCCCTTGCCGATGCCCGCGGCCAGCAGGCCAAGCGCGAGCGCGTCGACCTCCGCGGCGAGTTCGGCGTAACTCCACCGGCGGCCGGCCGGCACGTCCACCAGCGCGGGGCGCTCCGGGAACCGGCGCACGGTTCGGTCCAGGTTCTCCCCGATCGTGTCGCCGAGCAAGGGCGTGTCGCTGACCGCTGACGTGTAGCTCTTTTCCGCCATGACCTGTCCCCCCTCGCTGCTGAGGTCGCTGGCTATCAGCATGGCCCGCCCCTGAGCGGTTAAACAAGACGGGGGGCAGCCGCCACCTTCCGTTCGGGCGAATAGGGTTTTGATCATGGACTTGGGTGTAGCCATCTTTCCGACGCACGACGCGATCGCCCCCGCCGAGGTGGCGCGGCTGGCCGAGCAGCGCGGGCACGAGTCGCTGTTCTTTCCCGAGCACACGCACATCCCGGCGAGCCGGCAGTCACCCTGGCCCGGCGGCCGGGAACTGCCGCGCCGGTACTCGCACACGTTCGACCTGTTCGTGGCGGTGACAGCCGCGGTGACCGCGACGTCGCGGCTGCGCGTCGGGTCGGGCGTGTGCCTGGTGATCGAGCGGGACCCGATCACCACCGCCAAGGAGGTCGCCTCGGTCGATTTCCTGTCCGGCGGGCGGTTCGAGTTCGGCGTCGGCGCGGGGTGGAACCGGGAGGAGATGGCCAACCACGGCACCGACCCGCGGGTCAGGATGGCGGTCATGCGCGAGCGGATCGAGGCGATGAAGGCGATCTGGACCTCGGACGAGGCAAGCTACGCGGGATCACACGTGTCGTTCGACCGGATCTGGTCGTGGCCCAAGCCGGCGCAGCGGCCGCACCCGCCGGTCCTGGTCGGCGGGGACGGGCCCGGCGTGCTCGACCGGGTACTCGCGTTCGGTGACGCCTGGTTTCCCAACCACGGGCCGGACGGGATCCTGGACCGGGCGAAGGAACTGCGGGCCCGGGCGGACCGGCCGGTGGGGCTGATGGTCATGGGAGTTCCCGCCGACCCGAATGTGCTCGAGGCGTACGCGGCTGCGGGGTTCGACCGGGCGGTGCACTGGCTGCCCTCGGCGCGGCGCGGGCCGGTGGAGCGGGCGCTCGACGCGTTCGAGCACGCGGTGGCGGAGTTCACCGGCGGCTGAGGCCGATCGCCGGCCTCAGCCGCCGCCCCCTGGCACCCCGCCCCAGCATGGCCATTGTGCCTGTTCGGTAGCCTCTCGTAGTCCTCGGTCGCCCATGCCCGGACAAGGCCGGACAAGCCATGCATGATCGGCTATGTCGCAAATTGGCATCGATGTCACGTATTGGGTGAACTTGGCGGCCCACGGCGGGTCTCATTGAGAAGGGGAAGGCTTCACCTTGGGGGGACACCAGATGCCAGACGATCCGGCTGCGCCAGAACAGATCGACACGCAGGCCGCCTTCGGCCGGGGGCTGACAGAGCTGAAGGAGCGCGCCGGGCTGCGGGTCCGCGACGTCGCCCGGGCCTCCGGGATCCCGGTCAGCACTGCCGGTGACTACTTCTCCGGACGCCACCTGCCCGCCGACCGTAAGCAGCTAGCCCGGATCCTCGAGGTGTGCGGGGAGACCGACCCGGCCCGGGTCGCGGGGTGGGAGGCCGCGTTGCAGCGGGCCCGGCGGCCGCCCGGCAGGAGGACGGGAACCCCGTACCGTGGCCTGGCGAGGTTCGAGCAAGAGGACGCGCGCTGGTTCTTCGGCCGGGAAGACGTCACCGAACTGCTCGCCAGCCTCGCCGCCGAGTCGTCCGCGCTGCCGCTCGTGCTCGTCGGCCCATCGGGTTCCGGTAAATCCTCGCTGCTGCGCGCCGGGCTGCTGCCCCGCCTCAGCGAGCTGGCCGCGGTGGCCCCGGGCATTGCCGGGCCGGTGACCGTGCTTGAGCCGACGGCCACGCCAGTCGCCGACCTCAAGGCCGGGCTCGCCGAGCTCGGCGTCGGCCCGGACGGCGCCGAGGGCGCGCGCCCGGCGGTCATCGTGGACCAGTTCGAGGCCGTCTTCACCCGCTGTCCCGACGAAGCGCAGCGGCGCGAGTACATCGCCGAGCTCTGCGGGCTGGCCGGCATCGCGACGGTGATCCTGGCGCTGCGCGCCGACTTCTACGACCAGGCGATCCGCTACCCGGGGCTGGCGAGCGCGCTGCAGTCCCGGCAGGTGGTGCTCGGCCCGATGACAGCCGATCAGCTGCGCCGTGCGGTGATCGAGCCCGCCCGGCTGGCCCGGGTGACCGTGGAAGAGGGACTGGTGGGGCTGCTGCTGTCGGACCTGGCGCCGCAGGACGCGACGCCGGGCGGCGCGGACCCGGATGGCGCCTACGAGCCGGGCGCGCTGCCGCTGTTGTCGCACGCCATGCTGGCCACGTGGGAGCGCAGCCACGGCAGCACGCTGGCGATCTCCGACTACCTGGCAAGCGGCGGGATCAGGGACGCCCTGACGCAAACGGCCGAGCGCGCCTACGGCAGCCTGTCGGCGGACCAGCAGCGGCTCGCCCGGCGGCTGTTCCTCCACCTGGTGCACGTGGCCGACGACCTGCCGCCGAGCCGGGCCACCGTGGAGCTCGGCGAGCTGCGCGACTGGGGCGGCGCGGCGCGCGGCGACGCGGACCGCGTGCTCGCCACGTTCGTCGACGAGCGGATGATCACCCTGGACGCGGGGACCGCGCAGATCACGCACGACGCGCTGCTGACCGCATGGCCACGGCTGCGGTCGTGGATCGAAGGCGGCATGGACGGCCTGCGCGCCCGCAGGCGTATCACCCAGGGCGCGCGGGCGTGGGCGGGCACCGGCCGGGAGAACGCCGCGCTGTGGCGCGGCAGCCAGCTCGCGCTGGCCAGGGACTACGTGGCCGACGAGGACAACCGCGCCTCGCTGCCCGCGCTGGCCGCCGAGTTCGTGGCCGCCTCGATCGCCGAAGACACCGCCGTCCGCCGCGCGCAGCGGCGCCGCACCCGGTGGCTGCAGGGCACCGTCGCGGTGCTCGCCGTCCTCGTGCTCGCGATCGCCGTACTGACCGGGTACGCCTTCACCCAGCGGCAGGCGGCGGCCGCCGCCCGCGACGCGGCCGTCGCCATGACCCAGAACGCGAACTCGCGCGAGACGGCGATCGAGGCGGGCCAGGTCCGCGCGCAGGATCCCACGCTCGCCGCGCAGCTCAGCGTCGCCGGCTACGACATCGCGCACACCCCGCAGGCGACCGCCGCCCTGCTCGAGACGACCGGCACGCCGTCGGCGTCCCGCATCGTGGACTCGCCAGGCGTCGTGCAGGCGGTCAGCGTCAGCCCGGACCACCGGCTACTCGCGGCGGCCGGCGCCGACGGGACGCTGCGGCTGTGGAACGTGGCCGTACCCGGCCATCCATCGCCGCTCGCCACGCTCGTGAAGGCGGACACGCAGCAGCCGCTGTACACGGCCGTGTTCAGCCCGGACGGGACGGTGCTCGCCGCGGCCGGCGCGGGGCAGGTCGTGCACCTGTGGAACGTTTCCGACCCGGCCCACCCCGTCCCGCTGGGCCAGCCGCTGACCGGACCCACCAATACGATCTACTCGGTCGCCTTCAGCCCCGACGGCAAGACCCTCGCCGCCGCCAGCGCCGACAAGACCGTCCGGCTATGGAACGTGAGCAACCCCGCGCACGCCGTCCCGCTCGGTCAGCCACTGACCGGCCCGTCCGGCTACGCTGAGTCGGTCGCGTTCAGTCCCGACGGCAAGACCCTCGCCGCCGCCAGCGCCGACAAGACCGTCTGGCTGTGGAACGTCGCCAACCTGGCGCAGCCGTTCCCGTATTACGGCATGCCGCTGACCGGGCCGGCGGACATCGTCAGCGGGGTGGCGTTCAGCCCGGATGGCAAGACACTGGCCGCCGCGAGCCAAGACGACAAGGTGTGGCTGTGGACGCTTGACCCCGTCCTGGCCACGGCGACCACCGACGGCACGCTGACGGGGGCCACGGACTGGGTCAACGCGGTAGCGTTCAGCCCGGACGGGACCTCCGTCGCGGCCGGCACCTCGGACGCCGGCGTGCTGATCTGGAGCCTCGCGACCCGCGCCGTCACCGCGACGCTGCCGCGCCCGCAGCCGGTCACCTCGGTGGCGTGGGACGGCCAGCAGCGAATCGCGTCGGGGAGCGCGGACGGCAGGGTGGACCTGTGGTCGCTGCCCTCGCCGGTGCTGCCCGCGGCGAACAAATCGACCTCGGTTCTCTACAGCCCTCATGGCTCGACGCTCGCCGTCGGCGGCCAGGACGTGGAGCTGTGGAGCGCGGCCAGCCGCCAGCAGATCGCGGTGCACCCGCTCGCCGCCGGCATGGTCGTCAACGGGCTCGCCTTCTCCCCCAACGGCAAAATCCTCGCCGCCGCCTACAGCGACCGCACCGTCGGGCTGCTCGACGCCAGGACCCTGCAACCGCTCGGCACGCCGTTCCCGGTGACCGCGACCGGCAACGCGGAAACCGTCGCGTTCAGCCCCGATGGCAGCCTGCTCGCCACCGGCGGGGACGACGGCACCGTGCGGCTGTGGTCGGTCACCGACCCGGCGCATCCCCGCCAGCTGAGCTCGGTCGACGACTCGGGCGGCAGCTTTGTGTTCACGGTCGCATTCGCGCCGGACGGCAAGACCCTCGCCGCGGCAAGCACCGACAACCTGACCCGGCTGTGGAATGTCGGCAACCCCGCACGCCCGGTCCAGCTCGGCAAACCCCTCGGCGGGTTCGCCAGCTACGCCATCGGGCTGGCGTTCAGCCCGAACGGCAGGCTGCTCGCGGTCGGCAGCGCGGACAAGACGATCCGGCTGTGGAACGTCGCGAACCCGGCACACCCCGTCGAGGTCAGGGCGCCGCTGACCGGCCCGGCCGGATACGTGTGGGCGCTGGCGTTCAGCCCGGACGGCGCGACGCTCGCGGCCGGCGCAACCGACGGCAGCGTCTGGCTGTGGCGGGTCGCCACTCCGGCCAGCCCGTCGCTGATCGCGACCCTCACCGGGCCGGCCGGGCACGTGTACTCCATCGCCTTCGCCCCGGCCGGCGGGCAGCTCGCCGCCTCCAGCGACGACGGCGCCGTCCACCTGTGGGACGTGAACCCGGCGGCGGCGCGGGCGCAGGTCTGCGCCAGCCTGGGCCAGCCGCTCAGCCGGGCCGAGTGGTCCGCCTACGTGCCCGGCGTGCCGTACCGGGCGCCGTGCTCGTAGGAACCGGGCTCGTGGCCCCGAGGTCCCGTCGGCGCAGCACGCCGGCCGCGGCGGTGCCCCAGATCAGGACGAGGATGCCGTAGAGGCCGAGCGGGGCAGCGGCGGGCGGGCCGAAGGCCGCCGTGGCCATGGCCGCGGCGATCGCGAAGTCCCGCATCGACGTGGTCAGCAGCAGGGCGGCGGCCAGCCGCCGGGGGGCGCGCGTCCCGAGCAGCCAGCCCACCAGGGCCGAGCCGAGCAGGAACACGGCGAGCGAGGCCGCGACGGAGGCGTAACTCGCCGACAGGTGGACCTCGGCGGCGATGAGCGCGACCAGGGCGGCAACCGCGAAGACGGCGGTGCGCGAGGCAGCCCGTTCGGCGCGCGCTGTCGCCCGCACCCGATCGCGCAGGGCGATCCCGGCGGCGAGCGGGAGCGCGACCACGAGGGCCAGGTTGACGACGATCCCGGTCGCGGCGGATCCAGCGTGACCGACCTCGAGCGCCAGGATCGGGCCGGCCACGGCGAGCGCGGCGACGGTGGAGCCGATCAGCACCCCGGCCGCGAGGGCGGCCTCGCCGCCCGCCATCGCGGTGGTCGCGACCGAGGCGATCTCGCACGGCGCCAGGCCAACCGCGAGGACGCCGTCACGCAGCGCCCCGGCGGGCACCATGCGGGAGACCGCCCAGGACAGCGCCGGCAGCACGGTGACGCCCACGAGCAGCGCGGCGAGCAGCGAACGCCACGCCCGCGCCGCGCTGCGCAGCGCGGCGGGCTCGATGGTCACCGCGGTGGCGAAGACGAGGACCGCGAGAAGCACGTTGATGCCCTGCCTGGCGGCCAGCCACGCGAGCGGCCGCTGCGCGGACAGGCCGATGACCGCCGCGGCGAGCACCGCGGCTAGCTCCGGGTACCCGGCGAGCAGCGCCCGCAGGCGCAATCCTGCCAGGGCCGCCCGATGATCTTGCCCCGCACGCCGCACCAGCTCATTCAACCGCGCGGGAAGGTGGTCAGCGGTGACTGGACAAGATCACTGGTGTTTTTGCGACTGGAGCCCGCCTTCGACTTCGCATCACTTTTCGTCTTTACATCACTTTTTGTCGGTTTCGCGTCCGCTTTGTCCGGTTCTACGGACGAAAAGTGATGTGAAGTGGAGTAGGGGGCCGCCAGCGTGAGCGCCGGCGTGTCAGGTGCGCACCAAGGTGGTGAAGAGGCGGTTGAGCTCGGCGGCGGGGTCGGCGGTGATGCCGGCGTGGACCGGGCCGGGCTGAACGACCGCCGAACGGGGGGCGGTCAGCCAGCGGAATCGCTCGCCCAGCGGGCGGTCAGCGAGCGGGCCCTCGCTGCACGCCCGCTCGAACGCGGCCAGGGCAGCGCGGACGGCCGCCACGTCCGTCCTCGGCTCGTGGATCTCCTGGTCAGGCTCGCTCGCCGCGATCCTCGGATCCAGCCAGGCGAGGGCGAGTTCGGGGGCGCGCAGCCCGAGCCGGCGGGCCAGCTGCCCGGCTATGATCTCCGCGACCAGCGCGAGCGCGCCGTGCCCCGCGCCGCGGAACTTCAGCACGTACGTGCCGAGATTGTCCGCCTCGACGAGGGCGGGCAGGCTGCCGCCCTCGCGCAGCGGGGTCACGTACCCGGTGACCGTGACACGTTCAAGCACGCGCGACAGGCTACCGGTCCGGGGCGGCGCGCGCCCTGGGAGGACAATGGCGCGGTGGACGAGACCGAGCTTCCGGTACGGCTGGCCGGCCGGGTGATCCCCATCGACCCGGCCGGCCGGGTGCTGTTGTTCCGGTACGACGACCCGCCGCCCAAGGGGGCGCACTGGGCCACCCCCGGCGGCGGCGTCGAGGCCGGCGAGGACTTCTACGTGGCGGCGTGCCGGGAACTGGCCGAGGAGACCGGCTGGGCTGACGTCACCGTGGCGCCCGCGGAGGTGCACCGGGAGGAGACTGTGCAATGGTCGTGGGTGGGCGGGCTGCGCCAGCTTGTCCGCCAGCACGACCACTTCTTCGTCGGGCGGGTGGAGTCGGACGAGCGGCCGCTGGGCGAGGTGGCGGCGATGCACGTCAGCGACGGCATCCACGAGGCGCGCTGGTGGGGGCTCGCCGAGCTCGAGGAGACAGAGCAGGCTGTGTACCCCAAGGGGCTCGCGGACCTGCTCAGGCGGCTGGCGTAGCCGCCGGTCAGTGACCCGGGACGCCGGCGAGCTCGTAGACGAACGAGGCGGCGTTGACCGTGCCGACCCCGGTCACCAGGTTGTACCCCGGCCTGGCCGGATACCCGGTCACGGTGTGCAGCGCGGCCGGCGTGCCCTGGTAGAACGACACGGTGTTGCCGCCCGAGGTCACGTCGACGATCCCGGGGGCGTGCCTGGCGGCGAGCGCGTACAGCGTGGGGTTGATCAGGCCGAGCGGGTGCCCGGCCACCTGGTCGGCGAGCGCGACGATCGCCGCGAACTCCGGGGTGGCCTCACTGGTGCCGCAGATCAGCGACCATCCGGCCTTCTGGCCAGGGAACGTGCTGTATACGTTCACCGCGCCGTCGCAGGCGGCGCTCATCGCGATGTCGGGCACGCCGCGCCGGGCGCCCGTCACGGACCGGACGCCGTTCTGGTAGGCCGGGCGGGCGAAGAACTCCGACAGCCCGCCGCCGCTAGCGAACGGGACCGGGTTGTTGGCCAGGGAAAAGTACCTGGTCGCCGCGTTGTCATAGGTGTCGTTCCAGGCGACCGAGGTGTACTTGCCGCCGGTCAGCTTCAGCTGCGTGCCGCCGACCGCGGTCACCAGCGGATCGCTGTCCGGCCATGACGTCACCGGGCGCGTGTAGAACGTGTGCTCGTCGAGCCTGAAGTCGGTGGCGCCGCTGTCGCCCGAGGCGGCGAGCACCGTCACGTGGTGATCGTACGCGTCGACATAGGCGGCACGCAGCGGCGCGACCTGCGCGTAGCTGGCGAACGTCTGCTCGGTGGCGCTGAAGCTCTGGCTGATCACGTCGCCGAGATGGTGGTTGATCACGTACTCCTCGGCGGCGACGATCTGCGGGAAGCCCGTAGTCCCCTCCGTCTCCGCGACCGGGGTCTCGACCAGCAGGATGTTCGCGCCCGGGGCGAGGGCGTGCGCGTACTCCACGTCCAGCGTCGTCTCACCCGCCCAGCCCGCCATGTCGTTCTTGCCGGCGTTGTACGGCGGGATCTTGCCGGCCGGCGCGATGATCGTGAAGCGGGGCGGCGCCGGGTAGCCGAACTGCTTGTCGAAGACAGCCAGGTCCTGCCTGATCGTCGGCGACCCGAACGAGTCCACGATGACGATCGTCTGTCCCTTGCCGGTGACGCCCTTGCGGTAGAGCGGCGGGAGATCGTAGGCGGCCCGCAGCTGGCCAGGCTCGTAGCACGCGATGCCATACGCCCGCTCGCACTGGGCGGTGGTGAACGGCTGCTGCCGCTGCGGGACATCGAGCCGCACGGTCCCCGGGTGAGTCACCGGCCGCGGCGGCTGACCGCCGGCCCGCGTTCCTGGCGCGCCGGGGACGGCGGGCGCGGGCACGGTGGACGCCACGGCCGCGACCGCGGCGACCCCGAGGGCCACCGCGCAGGCGGCCAGCCCGGCGGTCCATGCCTTACGCATAGCGGCTCCCGGCCTGGGTGGAAGGCACGTGCTGCCTACCGACCCTAGCCTGGCCGCTCTGGTTACGCAGCGACAATGACTGGATACCAATCCGTAATCGCACCTGGATGCGCGCGGAAGTCGTAGCGCACGCCATCCGGGGCGAGCGCCAGCAGGCTCAGCGAGGTCGTTCCCCACACCCGGCCGTCCGGCAGGTCACGGCGGGCGATGATCGCGCGCGGGTCGCCCGGGTCGAGGCCGTCGCCGGCGGTGTAGGTCAGCCAGTCCCCCCACGCCCGCGCGGCCGGCAGCGCCGGGTCGCCGGGCGGGCGGGAAGCCGCGAACTTCGGCCCGAAGTGACGGGCCTTCGGCTCGGTGACCGGGGCGCCGGGGGTACCGGGGTACGCGTGCCCGACGTTCGTCAGCAGGTGCGTGCCCGGCTCGAGCTCGCGGGACGCTGGGTGGTCGCCGTCCCAGCTCAGCAGCCGCACCGTGCCGGTTTCCGCGCACAGCAAGTGGAACGGGTCGTAGGCGTCGAGGGCTAGCGGGTCGTCGGCCAGTTCCTTCAGCACCCCGGCGCCGTCGGCCGCGGCGCGCAGCGGCAGCTCTCCCCTGCTGCGGCGGTGAGCCGGACCGGGAGGTCGGTCGGGGCCGGTTGGCCGGGGGGGCACTGCCTGCCTGCCCCGCCCGTTGAGCAGGCACGAAACGCGGGGGACGTCGGGGTGCACGGCCAGCCAGGTGCCGCCGGCCTGCTCATCAAGCCCGCCGAGCAACGGTGAGCCGGGCCAGTGCCGCGCGGGCGGCAGCCACGACCGGTCCGTGAACTCGTCCCTGACGCCGAGCAGCAGCAGCGGAACCCGTTCCCCGGGCTCGAAGCTCAGGATTACGGTGCACACCCACCCATAATGACTCGTCATGCTGGCCGGCGTCACCTGACCCTGCCACAGCCTGGCGCCGTATGGATTGGGGCGGGCTCAGCTTTTGGCAAAATTGAGGTATGGGATCCGCTGAGCTGGCTGAGGTTTTTCAGCGCGGCGGCGTTGTCATACTGAGCGGCGCGGGGCTGTCGACCGAGTCCGGCATTCCGGATTACCGGGGGCCCAGCGGGCGGGCGCGGCGCGGCCAGCCGATGACCTACCAAGCGTTCACCGGCAGCGAGCCGGCCCGGCAGCGGTACTGGGCGCGCAGCCACCTGGGCTGGCGGCACATCTCCGGGGCGGCGCCGAACGCGGGGCACCGGGCGGTCGCGGAGCTCGAGCGGCACTCGCTGCTGCGCGGGATCATCACCCAGAACGTGGACGGGCTGCACCAGGCGGCAGGCGCGAGCGCCGTGACCGAGCTGCACGGCAGCCTGCACCGGGTCGTGTGCCTGTCGTGCTGGCGGCGGACCTCGCGCGTGGCGCTCGACGAGCGGCTGCGGGCCGCGAACCCGGCGTGGCCGGGCCCGGGGGGGAATGGGGGGGTGGGACGGAACTCAGCGGCCGACGCGGCGGTCAACCCGGACGGGGACGTGGCGCTCGAGGAGACCGGCGGCTTCACCGTCGTCGGCTGCCTGGAGTGCGGCGGGGTGCTGAAGCCGGACGTGGTGTTCTTCGGCGAGAACGTGCCGAAGCCGCGGGTCGCCGCGTGCTACGACCTGGTCGCCGCGGCGACGGCGCTCGTGGTCCTCGGGTCCTCGCTGACCGTCATGTCCGGTTTCCGGTATGTGCGGCACGCGGCCTCGCTCGGCATCCCCGTGGTGATCGTCAACCAGGGCGAAACGCGCGGGGACGCCCTCGCCGCCGCCACGATCGACGCACCGCTCGGCGCCACGCTGACCGCGGCGGTCAGCGAACTAGGGCTGGCCGGCTAGCCGTACGGCTAGCCGGCGGCGGGCACCTCGTGCCACAGGCCGCCGTTGAGGTCGATGTCGTTGCCGCTGGCCTGGCCGGGTCCGGTGTCGCCGATGTAGGTGTAGAGGGGGTGGCCGTCGTAGGTCACCTGGAGGCTGCCGTCCGTCCGCCGGATGGTGCCGAGCTTGCTGAGGGCAACCCCTGGCCCGGCCTCTGGCGAGCCGGTGACCGGGGGCCAGTAGGCAGCGCACTCTCCGTAGCAGGCCGAACGGGACGGCGTGTCCGGGGCGAACCAGTACAGCGTGCGGCCGCTGGCGTTGGTTAGCACGGACACGCCGCCGATCGAGGTGGTGCGCAGCAGCGCGCTGCCGCCGGCCGACGGCACCGGCTGGCCGCCGCTCGCGGTCGCCACCGAGGCGCCGAAGAGCGCGATGGCGGCCAGCGTCGCTCCGGCGACCGCGGCGAGGGACCACCTGCGCAGAGCCGCAGTGCGGCCCGGTCCCCCGCTGTCCGCGGCGGACGACCCGGCCCCCGAGGCAAGCGGGTCGGCCGCCGGGGCAGCGTGTGCGGGGACGGTGTCGCGGGCCCGCAGGCTGGCCGGAGCGCGGTCGGTTAGCGCCAGGCCGGCGCTGAGCACGGCGACGGTGGCGAGCGCGGCGAAGGCGGCGACCTCGAGGATGCCGGATACCGTGCCCGCGGTGGTGCGGATCTCGCGGAAGCCGAAGAGGCCGACCCAGACGGAGAGCAGGTAACCGCCGAGAGTGGCGACGGCGAAGCCGGCGCCGGCGGCGGCGACCGCCGCGTCGACCGCGGGGCGGCGGGTCACCGGGGCGAGCGGCGCGACCACGATGGCGAGGGCCAGGACGAAGCCGGCTATGACCTGGAACAGGAACAAGGGGCCGATCGTGGGGATCGTCCGGTAGCCGGTCAGGTACAGGTCCAGGTGCACCGCCGCCGACGAAGCGAGCAGCGCCGCGCCGGCCAGCCGGAGCAGCCAGCGCACTTGTGTCATCCGCATGCCTATTACTACGGAGCACGGCTCGCAACGGATTGGAGGAGGGGGCGGGACGGAGTCGGGGGCTTACGTTCGGGCTAATTCTCGCGAAGGAACTCCCGGAGAGCAGCGGTCGTCTCCACGGGCACCTCCTCGGGGAGGTAGTGCCCGCAGGGCAGCGCGCGGCCGTCGACCCTGGCCGCGTACTGCTGCCAGATCGCGAGCACGTCGCCGTAGTGACGGCCGACGAAGCTGTGCTCGCCCCACAGCGCGAGCAGCGGCGCGGTCACCTTCTCGCCGCGGGCGGCGGACGCATCGTCGTCGGCCAGGTCGATCGTCGCGGCGGCGCGATAGTCCTCGCAGGACGCGTGGATCGCGGCCGGGTCGCGGAAGCACCTTACGTACTCGTCCATGGCTTTCGGGTCGAACGGCAGGCCGCCGCGGCGCAGCATGCTCAGCCTGCCGCGGATCCAGCCCTCGGGGTCGCCGCCGAGCAGGTACTCGGGCAGCGGCTCAGGCTGGGCGAGGAAGAACCAGTGCCAGTAGGCGAGGCCGAACTCCCTGTTCACGTGCTGAAAGGCGTGCCGGGTCGGGACGATGTCCAGCACGGCTATCTTCGTGACCGCCTGGGGGTAGTCCAGGGCCATGCGGTGGGCGACCCGGGCGCCGCGGTCGTGGCCGGCCACGGCGAACTCGGTGAAGCCAAGCTCGCGCATCACGCGCACCTGGTCGTACGCCATGGAGCGCTTGGCGTACCCCTCGTGGCTCGCGCCGCCCGCAGGCTTGCCGCTGTCGCCGTAGCCACGGAGGTCGGTGAGGACTACCGTGTGATGTTGGGCTAGAAGGGGCGCGACGTGATGCCACATGACGTGCGTCTGCGGGTAGCCGTGCAGGAGGAGGACGGGGCTGCCGCTCGCGTTGCCTCCGGACAGCGTGTTGATCCTTATTCCGCCCGGGGAGAGGGTCCTGCGCGTGAACAAGCTGGGCAGCGGAACGGTCACGGCTGCCTCATCCCCGCCGGGAAGCTGCCATAATCTCACGCCAACCACAGCAATTCGGGTGGCGTCTTAAGTCGTGTGCACATTCATGAGGCACATGGTCGCGAGTCACCAGGTCGTGACCCGCAGAGAGGAAATACTTAGATGACCCTTCGCAGGACGGTGCTGACCGGGACGGCGGGCCTGGCCATGGTGGTCACTGCCGCCGCCCTCGCTGGGTGCGCGTCGTCATCCCCATCTTCATCGTCGAGTTCCGTGACCACGCCGGCCGCGCCGGCATCGTCGAGCGCGGCGCCGGCATCGTCGTCCGCGTCCCCAGGGTCCGCCTCGTCCGCGGCGGTCAACCCCAACACGGCCGCGGGGCCGCCGGCGTGCGCGACCCGGGACCTGAAGGCGACGGTCGGCGTCGCGCAGGGCGCGGCCGGGTCGGTCTACCAGGTCATCGACTTCACCAACATCGGGACCGCCTCGTGCTCGCTGTACGGGTACCCGGGCGTCGCGCTCGCGGGCGGCTCCCCCGTCACCCAGATCGGGGCGGCGGCGTCACGGTCCACCCAGACCGCGGCGTCGCTGGTCACCCTCGCGGCCGGCGCTACAGGGAACGTGCTGCTGCGGATCACGCAGGCGGAGAACTACCCTTCGGCGACGTGCAACCCAGTGGCCTCGACCTACCTGCAGATCTACCCGCCGAACCAGACCACGCCGATCTACCTGGCGTACAAGTCAACGGGATGTTCTTCTTCGAAGGTGAACCTGCTGACCGTGAGCGTGGTGCAGGCCGGGGCAGGGAGTGGCAGCTGAGCGTGTGCGCTCGGCTTAGCCTGCGCTGGGCCTGCCTGCCTGGCGGGCGTGCCGCGGTGGGTCGCCGCGCCTTTGAGGCGCGGGCGGCCTGCCGCGGCTTCATGATCACGAAGAATTAGTGCACTTATACGATGCGTAACTTACGTGATCATGGAATTCAGGAATTCCTGGCAGCGGGTGACGGCGAGGTGCGTTGGTCAGGCGGCCGGGAGGGCGGCGAGGAGGGCGCGCGTCCAGTCGCGGTAGCCGTCCTGGCTCGGGTGGAAGCTGTCGCAGGAGAACTTGCCCGCCCACGGCGGCACGAACTGCGCGGACACCTCGGCGACCGGCAGGCCGCGGTCTTGGGCGACTTCGTAGATGACCCGGTTGATCCGGGTGATGTACGGCACGCTCATCCGGCCGACGATCCACCAGAAGCCAGCGGGCAGCGGCAGGTCGAGCATGACCGTGCGGTCCGGGACCGCGGCGAGCAGCGCGCGCAGGTCGCTGAACAGCTTCCCCGGTGCGCTGTAGAAGATGTCGTTGGCGCCGACCCCGCAGGTCACGAGGTCCGGTGTCTGCGGGAGCTTTGGAATCTGCTCACCCAGCACATCCCGGATCAGCGATCCGGAGACAGAAAGGTTGAGCACGCGCCAGTGCTTGCCGGTACGGCGCCGCAACTGGTGGAGCGCCTGCCCGACGTAGCCGCCCCGCGGGCCCGGCGCGCCGAGGCCCTGCGCGGTGGAGTCGCCGAGAGCCACCCACAGCGGGCCGCGGTCGTTTCCCGTCTCGAGGTCGTGCAGCACGCGGTCGTTGTGGGCCCGCCAGTAGTCGGCGAACGCCACGCAGTCCTCGCGCATCGCCGTCACGCCGTCCGTCCAGCGGCCGAGCTTGCCCGCGCGCAGACCAGAGACCTCCGCGTACGGGGTCCGGGTGAAAGCCGACGCCGCGGTGGCGAAGATCTCAACCGGGGACTTCCGGTTGGCTCCGGTACCCCCGATCGCGCTCGCCCACGCAGGACGGGACACCGCGGTCGTGCGCTGCATGCTCGGCTACTCCCCGCTAGGACATTGACGCCAGATGAACGACGGTAAACGAGAATATCGACAGATGTCAACGCACAAGTGACTAAGACCTGTTCCCGGTCGCGGTGTGGTCATGATTACACGAATCACCGCATTCCGGGCGGGCCTTTCGGCCGGGTTAGCCGCGGGCGGTGTGCGCGGCGACGATTTCCGCTAGCCGGTCCTTCGGCAGCGCTGGGGAACGGTGGCCGTCCCGGCCGGTCATGTCTTCGCTGGCGATCAGGGAGTTGACCACGGCCTCTTCTGTGGCTTGGACGACAGCCTCGAAGAATGGGTCGAGGCGAGGCCACGGGATAAAGGTGAGCTGGTCGTACGCGGCTGTCTTGGCTGCCGTCGGGCCTGGGGCGCCGGAGGTGAAGCCGCCGGGGTTGGCGGTGGAGAAGGCGAGGAACAGGTCTCCGGAGAAGTGCGAGCCGCTGGCGCCGGTCCTGGCCAGGCCCGCGGTGACCCGGCGGGCGAACGCCTTGCACTGGCTGGGGAACAGCGGGGCGTCGGTCGCCACCACGGCGATCACCGAGCCAGCGCCTGCCGGGGCATTGCTGGCATCTCGCATCGGGTTGTCATCGGCGAACTCGTCGCTGAGGTCGATGCCCGTGATCGTGAGCTCGTCCCTCCGGCCGAAGTTGGCCTGGACGAACACGCCGACCGTATAGGTGGTGCCGGCGTATTCCACCAGCCGCGACGAGGTTCCCGAGCCGGCCTTGAACTGGTAGCAGTTCATCCCGGTGCCGCCGCCGACGGAGCCTTCGTCCGGCTGTTCGCGCCTGGCGGCGTCGAGGGCTGCGATCACGGTCTCTTCGGTGACATGGTGGCCGTTGATGTCGTTGAGGTAGCCGTCCCAGGTCTCGGCCGCGACTGGCAGCAGCCAGACCTCGGTGAACTCGGGGTGATACCTATTCATCCAGCTGATGATGCCGGCGTGCGCGATCCCGACCGCGTGCGTGTTCGTGATCGCGACCGGGCCTTCGAGTATGCCCGACTCCTCGATCCAGGAGACGCCGGTCA
>Ga0187807_1000251_pt1 | contig 16586 bp, 11 predicted proteins | sample NC_wetland_sal_i_4_FD_132432 | JGI IMG/M metagenome (GOLD analysis project Ga0187807, IMG submission 132432) | Wetland sediment microbial communities from Neuse River Estuary, North Carolina, USA - ASW_2 | ecosystem: Environmental > Aquatic > Freshwater > Wetlands > Sediment | place: USA: North...
CGGATGACCCGGCTGCGGCAGGACGCACTGCGCGCCCCTGGCAGCCCTGAGCTGGCGGCGAAGGTGCGGCGGGGCGCGCGGAACGCCACTGTCCTGCGCGCCGCGATCGCCACGCTCAGCCTGACGCTGCTCGCCCTCGGCACCGTCATCGCAACGTGACATCATCTCTCCGTCGCCCGAGCGGCGGAGAGGCAGGACCTGGGGCCTGGCACGGACAACCGAACAGGCCTAACGTCCTTTATGACAGTGTCGGCCACGGTGTCCGCCTGCAGCTTCGGGGCCGTGTAACGCGCGCTGTCCGAGGGCAGCGTGCAGCTGACCGGATCGCTTCCAGGCGCAGCCTCGGCGCTGTCACGGGTAGAAGGAGGCACCGGAATTTGCGAGCCAAAGGCAACCTGAGGGCGGTCACATGGGGTCTGCCGGGCCGGTGAATTCGCCATGACCGTCTCCACCGGGCACCGTTCGCCCGCGGCCAGTTCTCCGCCGGGCGTCCCCATGCCGCACAGATCGCCCGTGGCAGCCGCTCCCAGCGGCAGGCTTGCGGGCGGCACTGCGGTGATCAGGATCAGGCTGCTCGGCCGGTTCGCGGTGGAGCATGACGGGCAGGAGATCGCATTCGGACTGTTCGGCGGCAGGCTGGCCCGCCGGCTCCTGCGGTTGCTGGCGCTGCGGCGCGGGACATTGGTTCCCAAAGACCTGATCGCCGACGCGCTGTGGCCAGATAATCCCCCGGCAGATCCCGCGGGGAACATCGAGGTCCTGGTCAGCCGGATCCGCCGCGCGATGGGCGACCGGGCACTGGTCCGGACCGGCCCGGGCGGGTATGTCCTCGCTGAGGGCGACTGCTGCTGGGTCGACGCCGAGGCGTTCCTTTCCGCGGTGCAGGCCGGCCAGGCTGCTCTCGCCGCGCGCCCGGCCGGTGCCCTCGCCTCGTTCCGCGCCGCGCTCGGTATCTGGCGCGGTGAGCCGCTCCCCGAAGACACCTACGCGGACTGGGCGCAAGCCGACCGGCGGCGCCTGTGGCTGGCCTACCTGGAGGCGCTGGACGGGGCCGCCACCGCTGCACTGGAGAGCACCGGCGCTGCCGCGGCCGGGGAGGCGGCGTCCTGGGCCAGGCAGGCGGTCGCTGCCGAGCCGTTGCGCGAGTCCTCGGTGCTGTTGCTGGTCCGCGCTCTTGCCGCGGCCGGGGACCGGGCCGGGGCGCTGGCGGCCTTCGACAGGTACCGGGACCGCCTGGCCGCCGAGACCGGACTGGATCCTACGCCGCGGGCCCGCGAGATCCGCCAGTACGTACTGGCAGGCCAGCCCGCAAGCGGTCAGCAGGCCTCCTCCCGTGCGGTGCGGCCGGCCGCACCGCACGGATCGTCTCCCGGCCGCCCGGACCCGTTCCTGGGCCGGGAGGAGGAGTGCGCGGTGATCACGGCCGCGGCGGCGGGCTGCGGTCCGCGTGTCGTGCTGGTCACCGGGCCGGGCGGCATCGGCAAGTCAATGCTGCTGGCGGAGGCGGCGCGGCGGGCGGACGTTCCCGTGCTGGCCGCGCAGGCATTCGCCCCGGACCAAGACGAGGCGTGGTCGCTGGCGGGCCGTCTGCTGCGCCAGGCCAGCGCCTTGCTGCCGGACCTGCCGGCAGCAATCACCGAGCCGGAAGCAGCCGCGCTACGCGAGGTGATACCCGGCCTGGCAAGGGTGCCCGGCACTGCGGTAAGCGCCCTGGATGAGGAGACCCGCCACGCGTTCGCCCTGCAAGGCGCGGTCGGCCTCGTCGCGGCGGCGGCCCGGCCGCGCTGCCTGATCGCGGCCGATGACCTGCAGTGGGCCGACCCGACCAGCCTCACCGTGCTGGGCCTGCTGCTGCGCCGCCTGGACGGCGTCAGCCTGGCGGCCGCATACCGGACAGACCGCAGCACGGACTTCGACCCCGCCGAGGCACTCGGGATACCGGGTAACCAGATAACCGGCCTCACGCTCGGGCCGCTGCCAGCCAGCCTCATCAGGAGCATGTTCAGCGACCAGCTGCTGGCCGAGACGATCATCCGGCAGGCCGGCCGCACCCCGTTCACCATCACCGAAGTCATCGCCGCCCTGGCCCGGCAGCGGGTGATCACCCGCGACGGCGACAGCAAGTGGCGCCTGCGGCCCGGCCACGATGCCGCGGGGGCCGCACAGATCGTCGCCGCAGGGATCGGGCAGGCCGCAGGGAACCGGCTGACCGGACTGCCATCCCGATGGCGGGACATGCTGGGCCTGATAGCACTGCTGGGCCGCCCCGCACCGCCGGCGCTGCTCGCCGTGGCGAGCGGCAGCAGCCAGCGCACCATCCTGGACACCCTCGAAGGGCTGGGCAGCGCCGGACTGGCCTGTCCCGGGCCCCGGGGCTGGGGGATCCGCCACGAACTGCTCCGCCAGGCGGTCACCGCCGCCATCCACCCCGCTGAGACAGCCCGGTTCCACGCACTGCTCGCCGGGGCACTGCGGCAGCGCGGCGCTGACCCGGCCGAGACCGCCAGCCACCTGGCCGCCAGCGGCGACAACGACCAGGCCGCCATCGCGTACGCGTCCGCCGCCCGCCGCCAGCTGGACCGGATCTGCGACCGCGAAGCCCTGCGGCTGGCGGAGACCGGGCTGAGGCTCGACCCGCCCGACCGCACCCGGGCAGTGCTGCTGGAGGTGCGCGGGGAGGCCCGCCGCCGCACAGGCCAGCTCACCGCGGCCCGCGCCGACTTCACCGCCGCGCTGGACAGCCTCGACGATCCAGCCTCCCGGTCACGCGTCCTGGCCCAGCTGGCCATCCTGGACGCCAGGACCGCCGACGCCGCCCTCGGCAGTGAACTGGCCGCACTGGCAATCGCCGAAGCCGGGGACCAGCCCGCCGCCCTGGGCCAGGCCCTGGCAGCCGGCGCGATCATCGACCTGACCGGGGGCAACCTGACCCGCGCCCGGCACCAGGTGCGGCGGGCAGCCCGGCTGCTGGACCAGGCCGGCGACAGCCGCGGCAGCGCCCGCCTGCTGTACTGGCGTGCCATGGAATGCTTCATCGACGGCAGGCTGCATGACGCCGTCGAACAGCTCGACCACCTGGCCCACCTGGCGGTCACCCCCGGCGAGGTACTGCGGCTGTGGAACCCACGAGCCACCCGCGGCCACGCCCTCGCCCTCCTCGGCCAGGCCGCCGATGGCCTGACGGAGATCGACGGAACCCTCGCCTGGGCCCGCGCCGCCCGCCACCCGGCTGTCGAGGCCGAGTGCCTGTGGCACCGCGCCGAAGCCCTGGCCGCCCTCGGCCAGGCCGCCGAGGCGATCGAGTCAGCGGAAGAATCGGCTCGCATCGCGGCCCGCATCGGACACGCGGAATGGACCGCCGCCGCGCACCGCGGCCTGGGCATCGCCTGTGAGGCGGCGGGGCTGTCCGGCCGCGCCGAATCCGCTTATCGCCGCGCGCTGCAGGCCGCCGAAGGCATCCCGTTGTTCCGCGTCTGGGCAGCCGCCAGACTCGGCGCCTTCCTGGCCTGCCAGGGCCGGCCGGCCGAGGCCGCACCGCACGTCCAGGCCGCCTTGGCCGGGGGAACGCCGCTCACCCGCCACGAGGCCCGGTGGGCGCACGCCGAGCTTCTCGCCAGCCAGGGCGACGGCGAGGCATGCCGGGCGGCCGCCGCGGCCGCCCTGGACCAGGCCCAGGATGGCGGTTACCTGGTCCTGGTGCCGCGGCTCCGTGAGCTTGCCGCGCGCTGATCGGTCGGGCGGTGCCGTCTCGCCAGCAAACCGCAAGGAGCACCGGCTATCACCGGAACTGTGAGCACACGCTACGCGGACGGTCGTGACCATGCCTGAGCTACCCGAGGTGGAGACACTGCGCTCCGGCTTGGCCGCGCGAATCACCGGCATGCGCATCACGGCAGTAGAGATCGCCGACCGCAAGATCTTCGACGGACCGGAGGACGCGATCAAGCAGGACGTCGTGGACCACCAGATCAGCCGGGTAGCGCGCCGTGGCAAGGTACTGATCTTGTTCCTGCGCGAACCGGGGGGAGCGCCGGGCCCCTCCGGCAGCCTGCTTATCCACCCGAAGATGACCGGCCAGCTCGTCCTGACCTCCAGCGGCATCACTGTGTTCGCCGGCGGTCACCCCACCCCGAGCATGCTGCGGCCGATGCCGAACGCCACCACCCGGGCCGTCTTCCAGCTCGGCTCCGCGTGCTGCCTGTACTACAACGACGCGCGGCGGTTCGGCTGGATCCGCCCGGCCGGCCCGGACCCCTGCCGGACCGACCCGTTCCTGGCCCGGCTCGGCCCGGACCCGCTCGGCGCTGACTTCACGCCCGCCGCACTGCAGCAGGCGCTCACCCGTCATCCGCGCGCCCCCGTCAAGGCGGTCCTGCTCGACCAGACCGCCATCGCGGGCATCGGCAACATCTACGCCGACGAGATCCTGCACCGCGCCCGGATCCACCCCTCCCGCCCGGCGGGCGGCCTCAGCCAGGCCGAAGCCCGCCGCCTGCACGCCGCGATCCAGGACATCCTCCGCGCGGCGGTCGACAGCGGCGGCACCAGCTTCGCCGGCTACGTCAACGAGGCCCGCGGCCACCCGGGCTACCTCGGCCAGGCGCACGTGTTCCGCAGGCAGGGCCTGCCCTGCCCGGTGTGCGGCACGCCGATCATCCGCACCACGGTCGCGGGCCGCGCGACCAACTTCTGCCCGCACTGCCAGCAGCGCTGAGACGCGCACGGAGCCTGAAAGCTGCAGGGAAGCTGCAAGCCGCCGCCGTTACTGTGGTCGCGCAATGCCTGCAGCGGCAGAAGGAGAAGGCCGTGTACAGCAAGATCAAGATCGCGGGCCACCCGGTGCACACGATGCTGGTCGCGTTCCCGGTGGCCTGCTATGCCGGCACCCTGGTGGGGTTCGCGGTGTACGCCGCGAACGGCCACCTGTTCTGGCTCAACCTCGCGATCGCCCTCAGCGTCACCGGCACCGGCACCGCGATCCTCGCAGCACTCGCCGGCCTGGCCGACTGGGCGCTGGGCATCCCCCGCGACTCGGCGGCCAAGATGACCGGCCTGATACATGCCGGGCTCAACGTGATCGCGCTCGGCCTGTTCCTCGCCGCGATGGCGTCCTACGTGACCGACTGGAACGGCCCGGCCGTGAGCGCCACGCTCGGCGTCGTGCTGTCCGCCAACGGCGTGGCGGTCACCCTCGCCGCCGGGTTCCTCGGCTGGGCACTGGTCCAGGACTACCACGTGGGCGTGCACCTCATCCCCGAGCAGGAACTCGCCGAGCCCGCCGTGCAGCACCACCATCTGAGCCTGCTGCACCACCACGCCGCCTGAACCTCACAGGCGTACAGAACGGGCAACCCGGGAAAGGAAGACACCCGGGACGACAGAATGACTACGCCACGGTCGCCGAACTGACAAGGGGGTCACGTGGCCGAGCCAATCGCACGGCACGCCAGCACGCCTGACGGACAGGACCTGACCAAGCCCGCCAACCAGCACGGTGGCCTACTGGCGCCGCTGCTGCCGGCCGGAGAACCGGTGGAGCAGTTGCTGCGCAGGGCCCAGTTCTTCGTGCCCGGCGGCACACCCAGCCAGGATTTCCGCGAGGTCCACCGCAGGGGCGGCCGGGGCGCGGAGGAGTTCTACCGGGAGCGGTGGCGGCACGACAAGGTGGTGCGCTCCACGCACGGGGTGAACTGCACCGGATCCTGCTCGTGGAAGGTGTACGTCAAGGACGGGATCATCACCTGGGAGACCCAGCAGACCGACTACCCGTCGACCGGGCCGGACTCGCCGGAGTACGAGCCGCGGGGCTGCCCGCGCGGGGCGTCGTTCTCCTGGTACACCTACTCCCCGTCCCGGGTCCGGTATCCGTACATCAGGGGCGAGCTGCTCCAGCTCTGGCGCGAGGCCCGACGGCGCCTCGGCGACCCGGTGGACGCGTGGGCGGAGATCACCGGCGACCCGGAGAAGGCCAGCCGCTACAAGCAGGCCCGTGGCAAGGGCGGCTTCGTCCGGTCCACGTGGGACGAGGTCACCGAGCTCATCGCCGCCGCTCACGTGCACACGGTCGGGGCCTACGGCCCGGACCGTGTGGTGGGGTTCTCCCCGATTCCGGCGATGTCGCAGGTCTCCTACGCCGCGGGGACCCGCTTTCTCAGCCTGATCGGCGGGACGATCTTGTCGTTCTACGACTGGTACGCGGACATGCCGTGCGCCTCGCCGCAGGTGTTCGGCGACCAGACCGACGTGCCGGAGTCCGGGGACTGGTGGAACGCCGCGTACCTGATCATCTGGGGCACCAACTTGCCGATCACCCGCACCCCGGACGCGCACTTCATGACCGAGGCCCGCTACCGCGGGCAGAAAGTCGTGGTGGTCTCCCCCGACTACTCCGACCACACCAAGTTCGCCGACGACTGGCTGCCCGCCGCGCCCGGCACCGACGGCGCGCTGGCGATGGCGATGGGGCACGTGGTCCTGAGCGAGTTCTTCCGCGACCGGCAGGTGCCGTACTTCACCGACTACGTGAAGACCTACACCGATGCGCCGTTCCTCGTCACGCTGCGGGAACGCGGGGACGGCTACGTCCCGGACCGCTTCCTGACCGCCGCCGACCTGGGAGACGACATCGAGGGCGCGGCGCACAAGACCGTCATCCTCGATGCCGCGACCAGCGCACCGAAGTTCCCGAACGGCTCGCTGGGCTTCCGCTTCACGCAGGCCGGCCTCGGCAAGTGGAACCTCGACCTCGGCGGCACCGACCCGGTCCTGACGTTGCACGGTCGGCACACGCACGCCGTGCCGGTCGACCTGCCCCGGTTCGACGCCGGCCCCACCGAGGGCGGCACGTCGGTCCGCCGCGGCGTCCCCGCCATCCAGCTGGACGGGCGCCTCGTCACCACCGTGTTCGACCTGCTGATGGCCCAGTACGCCGTCCACCGCGACGGACTTCCCGGCGAGTGGCCGGCCGGCTACGACGACGCCGCTACGCCCGGTACCCCGGCCTGGCAGGAACCGATCACGTCCGTTCCGGCCGCCACGGCGGCGCGGGTAGCCCGCGAGTTCGCGCGCACCGCGGAACTCTCGAAAGGCCGGTCGATGATCGCGATGGGCGCCGGCACCAACCACTGGTACCACTCCGACGAGATCTACCGGACGTTCTTCACGCTGATCATGCTGTGCGGCTGCCAGGGGGTCAACGGCGGCGGCTGGGCGCACTACGTCGGGCAGGAGAAGGTCCGGCCGCTGGCCGGCTGGCAGCAGGTGGCGTTCGCGCTGGACTGGCAGCGGCCGCCCCGGCACATGACCGGCACCTCATTCTTCTACCTGCACACCGGCCAGTGGCGGTACGAGGCGTTCGGCACCGCCGAGCTGGCCAGCCCGCTGGGCAAGGGCCTGTTCGCGGGCAAGACCTTCGCCGACTGCGTGGCGCAGGCATCCCGCCTCGGCTGGACCCCGTCGCACCCCGCTTTCGGCCGTAACCCCCTCGATCTTTGCGATGAAGCCGAACGGGCCGGGGTACCCGTAGCCGAGTACCTGGTTCGCGAGCTGCGGCAGGGCCGGCTGCGGTTCGCCGCCGAGGACCCGGACGACCCGGCGAACTGGCCGCGGGTGCTGACCGTGTGGCGGGCAAACCTGCTCGGTTCGTCGGGCAAGGGCATGGAGTACTTCATGCGGCACCTGCTCGGCACCCACGACGCGGTCCGGGCGCAGGAGTCGCCGGAGGATCTGCGCCCGGCCCAGGTCACCTGGCGCCCGCAGGCACCGCGCGGCAAGCTCGACCTGCTCACCGCGATCGACTTCCGGATGACCAGCACCTGCACGTTCGCCGACGTGGTGCTGCCCGCCGCCACCTGGTATGAGAAGCACGACATCTCCACCACCGACATGCACCCATTCGTGCACTCGTTCAACCCGGCGATCGCGCCGCCGTGGGAGACCCGCACCGATTTCGAGGCGTTCACCGGCATCGCCCGTGAGTTCTCCCGGCTCGCCGAAAAGCACCTCGGGAAGCGCTCCGACGTGGTGGCCGCGCCGCTGATGCACGACACCCCGGACGAACTGGCCCAGCCCGGCGGCGTGACGCCGGAGCCGGGTTCGCTCATCCCCGGCGTGACCATGCCCCGGCTGATCACCATCGAGCGAGATTATCCCGCGACCGCAGCGAAGATGGCCGCGCTCGGCCCGCTGACAGACACCCTGGGCTGCTCGGTCAAGGGCGTCACCTGGATCCCGGCGCACGCCGTGGGTTACCTGCGGCACGCCAACGGCACCGTGCGCAGCGGCGTCGCCGACGGCCGCCCGGCGCTGACCCGCGACGTGCACCTGGCCGAGGCGATCCTCGCGCTGTCCGGCACCACCAACGGCGAGAACGCCTTCCAGGCCTGGCAGGAGCTGGAGAAGCGGACCGGCGTGCACCTTGCCGACCTGGCCGCCGAACGCGCCGGGGACAGGATCACGTTCGCCGACACCCAGGTGCAGCCCCGGGCGGTCATCACCTCCCCCGAATGGTCCGGGTCCGAGACCGGCGGCCGCCGGTACTCCCCGTTCGTGGTGAACGTGGAGCGGAAGAAACCCTGGCACACGCTCACCGGGCGGATGCACTTCTTCCTCGACCATGAGTGGATCGCCGAATACGGCGAGGGCCTGCCGGCCTACCGGCCCCCGCTGGACTACCGACGCCACTTCGGCGATCAGGGCCTGCCGGCCGACGGGCGGCCCGAGGTCACCGTCCGGTACCTGACCCCGCACTCGAAGTGGTCCATCCATTCTGAGTACCAGGACAACCTGCACATGCTGCGGCTGTTCCGCGGCGGCCCGGTGATCTGGCTGTCGCCGACCGACGCCGCGGCGATCGGCGTGACGGACAACGACTGGATCGAGGCATGGAACCGCAACGGGGTGGTCGCCTGCCGGGCCGTGGTCAGCCACCGGATGCCGAAGGGCACGGTGTACATGTACCACGCCAAGGACCGGCACCTGATGACCCCGAAGTCGGAGATATCCGGCTGGCCCGGCGTCTCGGACAACTCGCTGACCCGGCTGGTCATCAAGCCCACCCACCTGATCGGCGGGTACGGGCAGCTGTCTTGGGCGTTCAACTACTACGGCCCGACCGGCAACCAGCGCGACGAGATCGCCGTCATCCGGCGCCGCTCCCAGGAGGTCGAGTTCTAAATGCGGATCATGGCGCAGATGGCGATGGTCATGAACCTCGACAAGTGCATCGGCTGCCACACCTGCTCGGTCACCTGCAAGCAGACCTGGACCAACCGGCCTGGCACCGAGTACGTCTACTTCAACAACGTCGAGACCAAGCCCGGCACCGGCTACCCGAAACGGTACGAGGACCAGGAGCAGTGGAAGGGCGGCTGGACGCTGGACCGCAAGGGACGGCTGCAGCTCAAGGCCGGCGGCCGGCTGCGGAAGCTGCTATCCATCTTCTACAACCCCGACCTGCCGCCGATCGACGACTACGGCGACCCGTGGACCTACGACTACCAGACGCTGATCCAGGCCCCGCCCGGCACGCTCACCCCGAGCGCGCACTCGATCTCCGCGCTGACCGGCCGGGACATGCGCGTGCGGTGGGGCAGCAACTGGGACGACGATCTGGCTGGCGGCCCTGACCACGCGGCCGCCGACCCGGACCTGGCCGGGCTCGCCGACCAGGTGAAGCTGGCGTTCGAGCAGGTCTTCATGTTCTACCTGCCGCGGATCTGCGAGCACTGCCTCAACCCGTCCTGCGTCGCCTCCTGCCCGTCCGGCGCGATGTACAAGCGCGAAGAAGACGGCATCGTGCTGGTCGACCAGGACCGCTGCCGGGGCTGGCGGTTCTGCGTGTCCGGCTGCCCCTATAAGAAGGTGTACTTCAACCACCGCACCGGCAAGGCCGAGAAGTGCACGCTGTGCTTCCCCCGCATCGAGGCCGGCCAGCCCACGATCTGCTCGGAAACCTGCGTCGGCCGGCTCCGCTACCTCGGGCTGGTGCTCTACGACGCCGACGCCGTGCTGGCCGCCGCCGCGACACCCGATCCCCGCGACCTGTACCACGCTCAGCTTTCGGTGTTCCTCGACCCGGAGGATCCGGATGTGCGGGCTGCAGCCGCCGGGCAGGGCATACCGGCCGACTGGCTGGACGCGGCGCGCCGCTCCCCTGTCTACGCGCTGATCGGCCGGCACCGGGTGGCGCTCCCGCTGCACCCGGAGTACCGGACGCTGCCGATGGTCTGGTACATCCCGCCGCTGTCTCCGGTCGCCGACACGGTGACCGCGGCCGGCTACGACGGCGACGACCCGGACCAGGTGTTCGCCGCCATCGAGGCATTGCGCGTGCCGTGTGAGTACCTGGCCAACCTGTTCACCGCTGGCGACCCCGGTCCGGTCCGCCGGGTGCTCCGCACCCTCGCTGCCGTCCGCACCCTGATGCGCGCGGGCCAGCTCGGTCTTGTGGTGCCTGACGGACTGGCCGAATCGGTGGGGGCGACAGAGACGGACCTGGAGGACCTGTACCGGCTACTGGCGATCGCCAAGTACGACGAGCGGTACGTCATCCCGCCCGCGCACGCCGAGGACGCCGGACGGCTGATGGCCCAGCACGAGCAGCTGTTCTGCGCCCAGCCCGGCGGCCCGGACTCCTTCCATCCGCCCGCCCCCAGCGAGTTCCGCGACGGCGACGGCCGGCTGCACCTGGACCTGTCACCGCGGAGCGGATCGTGACCGGCGTGAGCCCGTACAAGCTGGCCTCGGTGCTGCTGCAGTACCCGACCATGGCGCTGTTCGACGGCGCCGGCCAGCTCGAGGAGGCAGTCAAGGGAATGCCGAGAGCCACCCGGGGCCCGTTCGGTATATTCCTGGGATGGCTGAGCCGCACCCCACCGGACACCGTCGCCAGGCACTACGTGGAGACCTTCGACCTGCGGCGGCGGTGCGCGCTGTACCTCACCTACTACCGGTACGGCGACACCCGCAAGCGCGGCATGGCGATGCTGGAGTTCAAGGCCGCCTACCGGGCAGCCGGGCTCGAACCATCTGACGGGGAGCTGCCGGACTACCTGCCGCTCGTGCTCGACTTCGCGGCGCTGCACCCGCGCGGCGAGAAGCTGCTCCGCTCCCACCGCGCCGACCTCGAGCTCCTACAGCGGGCGCTGCGCGACGCCCGGTCCCCCTACGCCGACGTCATCGCGGCGGTCAGCGCGCAACTCCCCGGGCTCGGCCGGCGCGATCAGGTGCTGGTGCGGCGCTTCTGGGAGTCCGGGCCGCCCGCCGAAGAAGTGGGCCTGGAGCCGTTCGCGCCGCCGGAGTACCTGGGGGCCGCCCGATGAGCAACACTAGCGCGTGGCAGATCTTCGTGTGGGTGGCGCTGCCGTACCTCGCGATGGGCATCTTCGTCGTCGGCCACGTCTGGCGATGGCGGTACGACCAGTTCGGCTGGACCAGCCGCTCCACCCAGCTGCAGGAGCGGCGGCTGCTCAAATGGGGCTCCCCCGTCTTCCACTACGGCACCTTCGCCGCGATCGGCGGCCACGTCATCGGCGTGCTGATCCCGGAACGCTGGACGCACGCGATCGGCATCCCGGAGGACGCCTACCGGTGGTTCTCCGCCGCCGCCGGAACGCTCGCCGCCGTGCTCATCATTCTCGGGGTCGTCATACTCGCCGGGAGGCGGCTGCTGGTGCCCCGGGTCCGGGCCACCACGTCGCCCGTGGACTATGTGGGGCTGATCCTGCTGCTGGTCATCATCGTGACCGGGATCGTGCCCACGCTGTTCATCAACCTGCTCGGCCACGGCTACGACTACCGCACCACGGTCGCCCCGTGGTTCCGGGGCCTGTTCAGCGGCTCCCCCGACGTCACCGCGATCGCGAACGCGCCGGTCGTCTACCAGCTACACGCGGCGTCAGCCTGGCTGATCTGGGCGGTCTGGCCGTTCAGCAGGCTCGTGCACGCCTGGTCGGCGCCGCTGTGGTACCTGTGGCGTCCCTACGTCGTCTACCGCAGCCGCGTCGCCACCCACCCCGCCGAGCCCGGCACCAGCGGCCGCCGGTGGCGCAAGATCGGCGTGCCCTACTAGGCCCCCGGCGGAGGGGGAACAACCACGGCTGTGAGCACCGAGGCTGACACGCAGGCACGACCTGCGAGCCGCGCAGCGGCAGCTGTCCGGGACCTGCACCCCGGCTATTTCGCGTTCGTCATGGCCACCGGGATCATCTCCACCGGGACGTTCCTGCTCGGGCCGTCGTGGCTGTCGTGGGCGCTGCTGGCCGCCGCCGCTGCCGGGCTGGTCGTGCTGGCCGCGGCGCTGGTCACGCGGCTGGTCTTCTTCCGCCCCAGCGTCGCCGCCGACATCCAGGCGCCGGACCGGGTGTTCGGGTTCTTCACTATCACCGCCGGTCTGGACGTCCTGGGCGTGCGGCTCGCGCTCGCCGGGCACCCGCTGGCCACCGCGATCCTCGCCGGCGTGGCCGCCGCCCTGTGGCTGGTGCTCACCTACGGGGTACCCGCCAGCCTGCTGCTCACCCGGGCACAAGGCTCGGTGCTCGGCGGCGTCAACGGGTCCTGGCTGCTGTGGATCGTCGCCACCCAGTCCCTGTCGGTCACGGCGGCGATCCTGGTCCCGGCCTGGCCCTCGCAGGCCGCGCTGCTCGCCCCGGTCGCCGCCGGGCTGTGGTGCGTCGGGCTGCTGCTGTACCTGATGATCGTCACGCTGATCCTGCTGCGCTGGCTCACCGTCCCCATGACGCCCGCCACCCTCGGCCCGACGTACTGGATCCTGATGGGCGCCACCGCGATCTCCGTGCTGGCCGGCGCCCGGGACCTGGGCCTGCCCGCGGATATCCCGCTCGTGCGGGCGACCGCCGGGTTCGTCGAGGGGTTCACGTTCGCGCTGTGGGCGTTCGGCACCTGGTGGATCCCGCTGCTGGTCATCCTCGGCCTGTGGCGGCACATCCGGCGGCACTGGCCGCTCACCTACGAGCCCACTCTGTGGAGCGTCGTCTTCCCCCTCGGCATGTACAGCGTGGCCACGCTGACCTTCGGGAAGGCAGCGCACCTGGCGTTCATGGAACCGCTGGCCCGGTTCATGCTCTGGGTCGCCGTCGCCGCGTGGGTGCTGGTCGCCGCCGCATTCGTAACCCGGCTCGCCCGCCCTCCGGAGGAACCCGCACCGGAGACGCCAGCGCCCTCCTCCGGCACCGCGGCACCCCACGACATGACCACCACGGAGAAGGAGCGGCCGTGACTGTTGCGCTGATCACCGAGGCCGACGCCAACCCGGGCGAGACCGGGTACCTGGCCGGTCAGCTGTCCAGCGACGGGATCAAGGTCCTGCGCGCGGCAGGGCCGGAGATCACCGGCGGCAGCGACGGCTCGGTACGGATCCTGGTGCCGTTCGTCGCCACACAGGTCACCGCCGAGGTGATGGACCGGCTGCCGCAGCTGGGCCTGATCGCCACCAGGTCGACCGGCACCGACCACATCGATGTCGCTGAGGCGGCTCGCCGCGGCATAACTGTCGCGAATGTCCCGGACTACGGGAGCGTCGCGGTCGCCGAGCACACCTTCGCGCTGCTGCTCACCTTGACCCGTATCCGGCCCCATCTCGCGCCCGGCACGGATCTGTCCGGGAAGACCCTCGGGGTGATCGGCACCGGGGCGATTGGCCGGCACGTCATGCAGATCGCGCACGGCTTCGGGATGAACGTCCTCGCCTACGACCTCGAGCACCGGCCCGGCATCCGCTACGGCACCCTGGATGAGGTGCTAGCCCAAGCCGATGTCATCACCTTGCACATCCCCGCGACTCCGGCCACCCGCCACTTCATCAACGAGCAGCGTCTCGCCGCGATGAAGCCCGGCGTGATCCTGCTCAACACCGCCCGCGGCTCCCTCGTCGACACCGCCGCCCTGTCCCGCGCCCTGCATTCCGGTCAGGTGTCCGCGGCGGGCCTGGACGTGTTCGAACCGGCCAGCGACGCCGAGGGCGGCAGCGCGCTGCCCAACACCATCATCACACCGCACATCGCCTACAACACCCGCGAGGCGATCCGCCGCATCTCCGACATCACCCTGGACAACATCCACCGCTGGCTCCGCGATCACGGCGGAATCTGAACGACCGGCGACATGCGCGAGAGTGCGGTTGGCGGGGTCATCGACATGGGGCACAAGCTGCTGGGCGCGGCAGCCCAGCCGACCGCGGTCAGGGCGCTTGCGTAAAGTTGGCTACTGAGAGTTCTTCCCGGGCCGTGCCATGACATCGAGACAGCCTCACGATCAACAGGCCATCACCGGGCCGCTGGATGCCTACCTCCACCTGAGTCCCGACGCGGTGCTGGCGGTGGACGCGCGCGGCCGGATCCGGGCAGCCAACATGCTGGCCGGTGAGCTGTTCGAGTATGACCAGGCCGAGCTGACCGGGCTCACGGTCGAGCAGCTGATCCCGGAGCGGTTCCACGCCGCTCACGCCGCCCGCCGCGCAGCCTACGGGCAGGCGCCCCGGCACCGGCGGATGGGGGCCGGCCTGGACCTGTGGAGTAGGCGCAAGGACGGCAGCGAGTTCCCCGTGGATGTGAGCCTGGCACCACTGCCGGAGGCCGACGGGAACCTGGTGGTGGCCGCGATCCGCGACATGACCCAGCGGCGCCGGGAGCAGGCCGCCGAGGCTCAGCTGGCCGCCATCGTCACCTCTTCCCAGGACGCTATCTTCTCGATGACCGGCGAGGGCATGATTGCCTCGTGGAATCCAGGTGCCGAAGAGCTGCTCGGTTACCACACGGAGGAGGTCACCGGGCACGCCGCTGACCTGATCCTGCCCGAGGAGCGGCGCCGCGAGTTCACCACCGCGGTGGAGCGGGCGCTCGGCGGCGACCACATCGAACGGTTCGAGACCCTGTGCGCCCGCGCTGATGGCAGCCAGGTGGAGGCGGAGGCCACGCTGTCGGCGGTGCGCGACCGGGCCGGGCGGCTGGCCGGGACCGCGGTCGTGCTGCGGGACCTCACCGAACGCCGCCGGGCCGAGAACGAGGCCGCCCGAGCCCGGCGGCATGAACAGCAGCTGCTGATCCTAGGCGACCGGGAGCGCATCGCCCGGGACCTGCACGACCGGGTCATCCAGCGGATCTTCGCCGCCGGGCTGACGCTTGAGGGCACGGTAGCCATGGCCAGGCCCGTAGTAGCCGACCGGATCCAGGCCGTCGTCGGAGAGCTGGACGCCGCCATCGCAGAGATCCGGCAGACGATCTTCGCGCTGGAACATGAGCGCCCGGCGGCTGGCCTGCGAGCCGAGATCCTCAACCTCGTCACCGGCGCCGCCGCTCAGCTCGGCCATCAGCATCGAAGGTCCCATCGAAACCGTCGTCAGCGACGAGGCGGCCGGCTACCTTCTCGCCGTGCTGCGAGAGGCGCTCACCAATGTGGCCCGCCACGCCCACGCTCCCGCCACTAGCATCGACCTGGCAGCCGGCGACAGCGAACTGGTCCTCCGCGTCAACGACGACGGCGTGGGCATGGGGGACACCACCCGCAGGAGCGGGCTGGCCAACCTCCGGAAGCGGGCACAGGCACTCGGCGGATCATTCACCATCAACCAGCCGCCGGGCGGCGGCACCAGGCTGGAGTGGCGCGTCCCGCTCCGGGGGTAAACGCACTCGGTCTCGTCAGCCGGGGTAAGGCCGCACAAGGTGATAGTCGCCGACGTGGTGACTTGAGCGGAACGGGCCAGCGGACCAACTAATGCGAAGCCGTCGCCGGGCGGTCAGATAATGACGGCGGACTGGCGGGGCGATGTCCCCGCTTTACATCCCGGCCTTGTACAACCCGCCGCTCCCGACAGGTCAGACGCGGCCCGCGACGAACCTCGCCTACATGGCTATCCGCCGACCTGTACGCCGTCGGGTGGCTCAGCCACGCCCTCACCTTCCATGACTTACAGCTCCCCGTCGGCCCACGTGACGTAAGCGCAGGAGGGCAGCCTTTCGGCGGCGCACGACGGCTGACCTCCGCCCCGCGATTCGCAGCCGTCTGCGCGCCGACCTGACTCAGGTTCCGAACCCAGGTACACGGGAGGTACATGCGCCCTTCCTGGCTTGTGCTTCCAGGTAAATTTCGGGCGTTACCAGCGGGGATCACGAATCGTGCTCAGCATTCCGGTCGACTTCGGGCACACGCTCTGCCCGTTCCCGCCGCAGTGGTCTAGACCTATACGGTTATAGTGCTCGCTCCGTGCTTGCTCGGATGCGCCGGTACGGGCCGGCAGGGGCCGGCACTCACGCCACTTTGCCTCGCGGCGTTGCGTTACAGCTCCGCACGTCATAGCATTCCTGTGACTCAAGTTTTCTAAAATATGCATCTGAGCAGCGGACTCTTAATCCGCGGGTTCGGGGTTCGAGTCCCTGGCGGCGCACCCGTTCTGACCTGGGGTTTTATCCCTATCTTTTCCCTTGTTAGCATGCCGGTATGGGCAGAGGCGGTCCGGGGCCATTGGATCGCCGTTGAGGCAAGTGAAAACGTATCCGCTGTCGTGATAGTCCTTGCCGAGTGCGGCGCGCTCGGCCTCCTGAGCTGCTTTGTGGGCGCGCAGCACCGCGACG
>Ga0187807_1000252_pt1 | contig 16562 bp, 13 predicted proteins | sample NC_wetland_sal_i_4_FD_132432 | JGI IMG/M metagenome (GOLD analysis project Ga0187807, IMG submission 132432) | Wetland sediment microbial communities from Neuse River Estuary, North Carolina, USA - ASW_2 | ecosystem: Environmental > Aquatic > Freshwater > Wetlands > Sediment | place: USA: North...
ATCCTGGCCTGCGCCAGCGCCCCGGCCGGCGACTGCGTCATCGGCGTATCCGCCGCCGAGCTGACCGAGGAGGAATTCCTCGCCGGGGACGCCGCGGTCACCTTCGTGACCGAGGTGGCTGGAATCACCCGGCTCACCCGCGACATCCGGGGCCTGCGGCTGCGCCTGCTTGAACCCGGTTCCATCCGCTTCACCGCGGGCCAGTTCGTCACCGTCGAGGTGCCGGGGACGGCGGCGATCCGCGCGTTCTCGATGGCCAGCCCCCCGAGCGAGTCCGAGCACATCGACCTGGTCATCCGCGTGCTGCCCGGTGGCGCTTTCTCCGCGGCCCTGGACCAGCGGCTGACCCCGGGGGACCGGCTCCGGGTTTCCGGCCCGTTCGGGCAGCTGAAAGTCCGGCTATCCCACCGGCCCATCGTCATGATCGCAGGCGGGTCCGGGCTGGCTCCGATCGAATCGATGGCTGCCGACCTCGCCGACCGGCGGAACACCAGACCGGTGACGGTGTTCTTCGGGGTGCGGGCCGCCGCGGACCTGTTCCACCTCGAACGTCTCGAGGCGATCCGCGGGCGCATGCCCGGCCTGGAGATCGTCCCGGTGCTGTCCGAGCCGGGGCCCGGCTGGGCCGGCGAGACCGGGCTCGTGACCGACGCGGTGGACCGCCGGCTGCCGCGGCTCAGCGGCTACGACGCCTATCTGTGCGGCCCGCCGGCCATGATCGACGCCGCCGTGGAGCTGGTCACCAGGCGGGGGGTACGCCCGCGCAACGTCTACTTTGACGCGTTCGTCCCGACGGGCTGACCGGTCCGCCCGGGCTGATACCGCGGCCCGTTCAGGAAAAGAGATTGTTACCTAACGGAGCGTGGTTCACCCGATCCGGGCCAGGAATCTGCTCGGCTCGATGTAATAGGGGTTCTCGTGGAACATGCCGTCCACGATCACCGCCGGGTGGGTGCGCAGCGCCTGCATCAGGACCTCGGCCCCCATTCCGTCCAGGTCGTATAGGCACAGGACCACCAGCGGCAGGGGGGAGGAGAACTGGTTGAGCATGGCCTCGAACCGGAAGAATTCCGTGCGGCCGTCCGGGTGGTTCAGCACCGACGGCATCTCGCCCGTCGCCCGCAGGATGGCGAATATGCCGCTGTCCTTGGTCTTGCTGATGCCCTGCCCCCAGAAGGTGAGGATGTCGTCGGTGGAGAACGTGCCCGAGCGGAAGTACGCGTTGCCGGGCGTCTCCACCTCGATCTGCCCCGCCTGCGCGGCCGTCTCCGCGTCCACCCCGCGATCGTCGAGCTTGGCCAGGACTTCGGCCGGGCTGGTCGAGCCGAGCACGGCGAGGCACTTGTGCCCGGTTCGCAGGCCCTCGGCCAGGAACGGCAGCACGACCTCGTCCCGGCCTGCCGAGCCGGAGTAGAAGGCGCAAATGTGGCTGCCGCTGGGTACCGAGCGGTTCAGGATGCCGAGCGATACAGACACCGTCATGGGCGGCTCCCAGTATCTGCAAGCTGGTGAGGATCACCTCCACCTTCTCACACGACACGGCAGTCAGCTAGCTGCTCATTGTGCCAGGAAGACTAACGACGAAACGGCGGTGAGCGGGCTCAGCCATCTGGAACTCGCTCCGGACCGGCGCCCGCGGCGGCCTCACGGCCGTGCGTCAAGCTGACCCCTCCGACGCGTCCTCGGTGCCCTGCTCCCCGGCTATCCGCGCGAGCTGGACCCGTGAGGTGATGCCGAGCTTCCAGAAGATGTGGCGCAGGTGGAACGCGACGGTGTGCGCGCTCAGGAACACCCGGTTCGCCACCTGGCGGTTGCTGAGCCCCTGGGCCACCAGGTCGGCGACCCGCCGCTCGGTGTCGGTCAGGCTGTCCCAGCCGAAGGCGGGCCGGTCCGCGCGGGTCCAGTGGCGTAGCCGGGTGCCCGCGGCACGCAGACTGGACCGCACCCGGGCCTGGTCGTCGTCGTCGCCGAGCTCCTCGTACAGGGCGTAAGCCTGGCTGAGCAGGGTGGTGGCCCTGTCCTGGTCGCCCTGTCCGGCCCAGGCGTTCCCGGCGTCTTCCAGCGCGCTGGCCCGGGCCCGCGCGGCCGCGTAGCGCCCGGCGGCCCGCCGCAGGGCGGCCGGGTCCTGCTCGATCAGTCCGCGGGCGTGCTCGGCGGCAGCCGTCATGTCGCGGTCGCCCGGCATGATCATCGCCAGCCGCTGCGTCTGCCTCGCCAGCGCGGCCGCCCGGTCCCGGTCGCCGTCGGCGAGCGCGCCGCGTACCAGCAGCACGGCGCCTTCCGGGTCAGCCACCCGGCCCCCGAACAACGTCAGCTGCAGGTGCTTCTCGAGGTCCTGGACGTAGGCGTAGACGTCGACTTCGGGTCGCATCAGGCCTCCTCTCGTCCCGCTGCGGTCTCTACCGTCAGCTTCGCCGGGGACCGGGGCCGGGCGCATCGTCCTGGCCGGGCAATTCCGTTACCCCGCCAGGACGGCCGGGGCGCCGAGGTCATGACTGGCGCAGCGCCTGCAGGGTCCGCCACGCATGCGTGGCGACCTGGAGGTTGAACTGGACGTCGGGCAGGCCGAGATCGTACCCGGATACCTTGCGGATGCGCTGGAGGCGGTATTTGAGCGTGCTGCGGTGTACCGACAGCGCCTTGGACGAGGCGTCGTAGCTGCCGCCGCGGTCGAGGTACTCGCTCAGCGTCAGCACCAGCGGGGTGCCGTGCTCGGCGTCGTAGTCGATCAGCGGGCCGAGCCACTCGGTCACGAAGCGCTCCATGGCCGACGTGTCGCCCGCCGTAGCCAGGATCTTGTAGATGCCGAGGTCGTCGAACAGCGTGATCCGCTCGGGGCCGCCCGCCGTCTTCTGGATCCGCAGCGCCAGCTCCGCTTCCTGGCAGGAGTGCGGGAACCGGTCCAGTTCCAGGACGCGGCCGCCCACCCCGATCCGGCACCGCCCGCCGTGCATCTCGGTGACGACCCGGGCCCGGAACAGGTCCCAGCGCACCTCCGTATCGGCCAGCACGATCACGTCGTGCAGCCGCGGCGCCAGCAGTGACCCCACTCCGACGACCCGGGCCGCCCGGCCGACGGCGTGGAAGAACAGGTCGATGTCGTCGTCGCTGTGGGCCCCGGCGGCTTCGATCAGGATGACCCGGTGCGGCCGGACCAGGTCGTAGCCGAGGGCCTGGGCGCGGTTCAGCAGGGCGGCCGGGTCCGCGCCCGTATCCCCGACGAGGTCGAGCACGAGCTTGGTCCGCGCCCGCGCTTCGCCTTGGGCCAGGCTCTGCATCCGGGCGATCTCCATCGCGAGCACCGTGGTCGCGTGCTCGACAGCCACCCGTTCGGTATCGGCCGCCGTCCCGGCCGGGTCGTGCAGGACGAGCACGGCCATCGGGGAACCGCCGGGCGCGGCCACCGAGATCAGGCGCTCGCCCTCCCTGACCGGGCCCGCGGCGGCTATAGCCCGGTCCAGCAGCCTGTCCCGCCGCGCCGGGTCGGCCTTGGGATAGGGATCGGGGCGGTCCGGACCGGCCCACGCCAGCAGGTTGCCGAAGCGGTCCTCGATGGCCGCCGGGCGGCCGGTCAGCTCGTAGACCGCCTGGGCGATCCCCGCCTGCCCCTCCCCGCCGAGTGCCACCTTGGTCAGCCGGTCGTGAATCTCCATGCTGCGTACCAGCGCGAGGTTGGCGAGGCGCAATTCCTCGGCCTGTTCCCGCTCCCGGCTGTGCAGGCCCGCGTTCGCCAGGGCCACCCCCGCCTGCTGGGCCAGCACCTGCAGCAGGAACCGCTCACTCTCCGCGGGCGGGGCGTTGGCCCCGACGACCAGGCAGCCGGCCGGGCCGTGGCGGCTGGACAGCGAGTAGGCCCACGACCACGGCACACCGGCAAGCGTGACCGGCCCGTCCTCCGCGTTGATGACGGCCGGCAGGCTGGTGGCCTTCCGGCCGGGGAGCCGCACGTCCTGCCACCGGCCGTCGAGGAAGATGCCCTCCGTCGTGCACGATCCCAGGGACTCGACCGCGTTCGCGACGTAGTGCAGGATGCTGTGCTGGCTGTCCTGCTGGGTGAGCAACATCGAGAGCACCAGCATGCTCCGCAGCGCGGAGAGCTGCTCGCGGACCGGGCCGTCATGATCCGGGGCGCCCGTCACGACCCGCTCGCGGCCATGGGGAATCTGGCCAGGATCGAGGTGATACGCGCAGGCCTCGCCATACGATTTCTCCTCGGGACGGCAGCACGATCCTAACCCCGGTCAGGGGTCGGTGACCCCGTCAGACCTGCCAGGTCGGCATGGGCCGGCACCCGGACCGGCCGGAAACTACCTGGTCTGCTGATGTGCGTCCGGCCCTCCCCGCCCAGCATTGGGTACGTACGACGAGAGCCTGCGAGGAATGACTGATCCTTGGGTCCGAGTGGGAAGCACGAGGCGCTGGGTCGGCTGCCGGCCGGCGACCGGTCCGTTCCCGCCGCCCATGTCCAGGCGCGGCGATCAATGATCTTCGCTGACGCCGCCGCCGTCCACGGCGAGCAGAGCTTCCAGGGGGCCATCTTCGACGTCGACGGCGTGCTGGTGGACTCACCGCACTTCCGCGCGTGGCGTGATGCGCTGCGGGAGTTGATGGACACCGAATGGGCCGAACTCCGCGGCCGGACCAGCTACTCTCCGGACAAGTTCACCGAGGCCGTGTATCAGGAGGCCGTCGCCGGCCGGCCGCGGCTGGCCGGTGCCCTGGCCGCGCTGGAGTACTTCGGCGTGCCCGACGCCGGCCGCCGGGCCCCGCTCTACGCCACAGTCAAGCAGGAACACCTGGTCACGCTCATCGAAGCAGGGGAGTTCACCGCGTTTGATGACGCGATTCGGTTCGTCCTCGCGGCCAAAGCGGCCGGCATCCCGATCGCGGCCGCGTCCTCTTCCAAGAACGCCGACCTCCTCCTGCGACGGGTCGAGCTGGATGCGTTCGTCACCGAGCCGGGCCTGACCCTGCTCGACCTGCTGGACGCGGACGTCTCCGGGCGTGACCTGCCGCGGGGTAAGCCGGATCCGATGATCTTCCTGGTCGCGACCGAGGAGCTCGGCGCCACGCCCGCACGGTGCTTCGTGGTCGAGGACGCCGCCGTCGGCGTGCAGGCGGCCAAGGCCGGCCGGATGGCCGCTCTCGGCGTGGCCCGCCTGGGCGACACCGAGGCACTGGTCAACGCGGGCGCGGACCTGGCCGTGCGCAGCCTGGACGAGGTGTCCCGTCCCGCCCTGGCCGAAGGCAGGCTCGAGGGGAAGACGCTCGAGCGCAAGGTGGAAGCCTGATGGAGAATCACGCGGACCTGCTGGTCATCTTCGGCATCACCGGCGACCTGGCCCGCCGGATGACCTTCCGCGCGCTCTACCGCCTGGAGCGCCGCGGGCTGCTCGACGGCCCGGTCATCGGGGTGGCCAGCGACGACATGACCACCGGGGAACTCGTCAAGCACGCCCGCGAGGTCATCGGCGACTCCGGCCAGGACGTCGACGACGCGGTCTTCGACCGGCTCGCCCGCCGGATGTCCTACCTGCACGGTGACGTCCTGGACGCCGCGCTCTACCGCCGCCTCGCCACGCAGGTCGGCCGCGCAAAACGGCCGCTGTACTACCTGGAGGTGCCCCCGGCCCTGTTCGGTCCCATCGTGGAGCACCTCAGCGCGGCCAGGCTCCTGCGCGAGGGCCGGGTCGCCGTCGAGAAGCCGTTCGGCCACGACCTGGCCTCGGCTCGCGAGCTGAACGACCGGCTGCACCGGCTGCTGCGCGAGAGCCAGATCCTGCGCGTCGATCACTTCCTCGGCAAGGAACCGGTCATCGAGCTGGAATATCTGCGGTTCGCCAACTTGGCGCTGGCCGAGTTGTGGGAGCGCGAGAGCGTCTCGGCCGTGCAGATCATGATGGCCGAGGACTTCGGCGTCGAGGGCCGCGGCAGGTTCTACGATTCGGTCGGCGCGCTGCGCGACGTGGTCCAGAACCACCTGCTGCAGGTCCTGGCCCTGGTCGCCATGGACCCGCCCGCCGGCGGCACCGCCGACGACACGCAGGACAAGAAGGCGGAGGTGTTTCGCGCCATGCCCCCGGCCGACCCGCAGCACTACGTGCGCGGGCAGTACCAGGGGTACGCCGACACCCCCGGCGTGGCCCGCGGCTCGGCCACCGAGACCTACGTGGCGCTGCGGCTGGAGATCGACAACTGGCGCTGGGCAGATGTCCCCATCTTCCTGCGGGCCGGCAAGGCGCTGCCGCACACGGTCACCGAGGTGCGGCTGCTCCTGCGCCGAACGCCCCGGCTGGCCTTCCTGCCCCAGCCGACCAGAGCCGAGCCCAACCAGGTGGTGCTGCGGATCGACCCGGACCCGGGCCTGCGGCTGCAGCTGTCCGCGCTGACCGAACAATCCTGGCGCCCCGTCCACCTGGACACCTCTTTCGTCCGCGAGCTCGGCGAGCCCGCGGAACCGTACGAGCGGCTGCTGCACGCCGCGCTGGCCGGCGACCATCAGCTCTTCGCCCGGCAGGACAGCGTCGAGGAGACCTGGCGCATCGTGCAGCCGCTGCTCGGCCATCCGCCCGTCATCCGCCCCTACCCGCGCGGATCCTGGGGACCCGACGGCGCGGAGGCCCTGGTCCGCGGTCACCCGCGCTGGCAGTCGCCGTGGCTGCCCGCCGGTGGCTGAGCCCGTGAGACGCCGCGGCTCGTAACCGCGGACCAGCGACGGCGTCGATCTGCGTATCCGGCTGATACGTGTAGGCCGCCTCGCGCACGGTCTCGCCGCTCTCCAGGGCCGCGCCGAGTGCGCCGCCCAGCGTCGCGATCGAAGTGGCCAGCCAGGCCAGTCTCACCTGGTCGGCCACGCCGGCCGGCTGCCCGAGGACCAGGCCGAGCAGGTTGCCCGGCACCAGCAGCAGCGCCGCGGCGAGCATGATCGCGAATAGCGCCAGGTACAGCGTGGCCACGCCAAGGCCGACCGTGGCCGCGGTGACGATATTGAACAAGGCGACCTGCTCGCGCGCCGCCGGGTGCGGGCTGCGCTCCCACAGACCGGTGGCAACCACGATCGTCACGGTGATGCCGGCCACCGAGCCAAGACAGATGACGGTCAGCCGCAGCGGCCCCAGATAGTGCGACAGGCGCCAGATGTCGCTGGTCACCAGCGCGAACACCCCGGCCGCGAAGGCCACGGCCAGCGCGCGCATGAGCCGCAGCGCCAGCCGCCACGGCCGGTTGGCCCGCAGCATGCCCAGCAGCAGCCAGATGTTGCCGGTGATGACCCGCGCGACAAAGCCCACGCCGTGCTCGCCGCGCTCGGTGCGGCCGCCCAGTTCGCGCATCCGGCGGGTCACGGCCTGCGCCAGCGGAGCGGCGTCCGCAGCCGGCGCCAGGTCACCGAGTATGTGCCCGACCAGCCGCACGATCGTCTCGGCGGTGCGCTTGCGCACCGACACCGGGCCGAGCGCGGGCATGGACAGGACCGCGACGCCATGGGTCGCGCTGACGTGAGCGATCACCGGCCGCCGCGCGGTCTGCAGCGGTAGATCGGTCACGCACACCGCCAGGTGCCAGCCGCGCTCGAGGAGCCTCCTGCGCCCCGCCTCGATCAGCGCGCTGAGGTCGGTCGGCGGCTCGGCCAACCGGTCGGAGACGAATTCCACCCGCCACCGAACTCCCGGCAGTTGCCCGGCGAGCCGGTCGGCGATCTCCCCGACTAGGCTCTCGGTCAGCTCCGACGCGGGTCCCGGCGAGGCCAGCAGGCCGATGACCAGTTCCGGCTGCCGTGAGGTCTCAGCAGCGCTCTGCGAGCCCGGGCCCTCCGCCACGATTCCATTAACCGCCACGGAGGCCATGTTCGCCAGGTGGGCGCGCCGCCCACATCACCCGGTCGGCTAGCCGGACGGGTCGTCATGCCTGAGAGCCACGACGTCCCGGATGATGGAGTCGACGGGGTAACCCGAGCAGTCGGCATACAGTTCCAGGAACATGTTGCCTAGCGCGGTGAGGCCGAGTACAGCCTGTTCGACCGTGCTCGCGTCGCCCTTCGCCGCCTCCGCAAGCCGCTGCGCGACGGCGCTCCGGCGCCGTGCGTCGCTGGCTGCCCGCCAGGCCGCGATGAGACCGACGGCGAGCTGCCAGCCCCGGTCGTCGGCGTTCCGGGTGGTCATATCCGCCACTCTCGCAATGTGTCGGTGCCCTGTCTTCCTTCCACCGGGCGAAATGCCAGGTGGCTGCATGCCCGCCCGGCTACCCGATCGGGGGATGACAAAACGCCCGGTAAGCGGCCACAGGCCGTCTCGGCAGTTCCGCGGGGTTCTCGATCCCGCTCCCACGAGTCATCAGGCGTCCTGCCCGTCCCGGGCATGCTCCACCGCGATGCGGGTCAGCTCGACCCGTGACGTGATGCCGAGCTTGCGGAACACCTGGCGCAGGTGGAACGCGACCGTGTGCGTGCTGATGAATAGCTGGCCGGCTATCTGCTGATTTGTCAGGCTCTGGGCGACGAGGAGGACCGTGGCCAGTTCGGTGTCGGTGAGGCTTTCCCAGCCCGTCGCGGGCCGCTTCCCAGTCCTCCAGTGCCGGCGCCGTATCCCCAGCTTGCGCAGCCGCCGGCGCATGCGCGCCGCGTCTCTGCCCGCGCCCATGCTCGCGTATCCGCGCAGCGCCTCGTCAAACACGCGGACGGCTTCGTCCTCATCGCCCGACCTGGCGAGCAGGACGCCCTGGTCCTCGGTCGCGGATGAGCGGACCCACGGGTCAGTCAGCTGGGCGGCCGCGTGCCGCAGGCAGGGGACGTCGGCGGTCACCAGCCCTTCGGCGTAGGCGGCCGCGGCCCGCAGGGCGGGGATCGTGGGGTTGGCCTGGGACGTTTCACTGATGACGGAACAGATGCCCGCCGCCTGCGCGCGATCTCCCGTGGCAAGGGCGGCACGGACCAGCCAGGGCCCGTTCCCCGGATCCGCCAGCAGAACAGACCGGTGCTCCCCGAGTTCCCCAAGCACGACCGCCAGGTACTCCAGCGCGGCCCGCGGGCCACGGCGAGCCTCGAGAACCTGGGCCGCCACCAGGCGTGCCGCGCCTGTCCTGTAGGCCGATCCGTAGAACCGGCAGTCATCCGCCAGCCGCCCGGCGTAGCCGGCGGCCACGCGCAGATTCCCCCGGCGGAGGGCGACGGTGGCGAGCACCGGCAGCGCTAGCGTGTCGTGTCCGGCGGCCCCGTTAGTGTCCGCCGCCCTGGACGCAGCCTGGGCGTGCGCCGCCGCGTCGTCGAGCCGGCCCGCCACCAGCGCGATCCGGGCACGCAGGGCTTCGCCGATTCCGTCCGGCCATGGGCTCATCGCGGACACCCCGACCGATTCCGCGAAGTCCACTATCGGCGTTGCCTCGCCGGCCCGGCCGACGTCGATCAGCCCCATGGCGAGGAGAAAATGGGCGTTGAAATGAGTGGTCTCGTACGGCCCTTCCGCCGCTTTCCTGGCTGCCTGGGCAACCAGGTCCAGCGCTTCGGTGGGCCTGCCCGCGTCCCAGCTGGCCATCGCGAGCGCTACCGTCGCCGCGACCACGACCTCACCGCGCTTGGCGCTCGGTTCCGCGAGAACGGCCCTGGCCAGCCGATCGGCCTGCCTGTTGCCGCGCAGCCCCAGCCACGACCACAGCAGGGCCATGGTCGCGTCCTCGCGCAGGCTCGGTGTGATGTCGAAGTTGGCCAGCACGGCCTGGGCTTCGATCATCGCCTCCGTGGCCCGCCCGGTCAGCGCGAGCAGCGACGACAGCGCGCACCGCAGCGCCGCGCTGTCCGGCGCTGACAGGGGCACGGCGAGCGCCGAGCGGACCAGGGTCTCCGCCGCGTCCAGCTGGCCCGCCGCCGTGAGCGCCTTGACGGTGGCCACCGCGCGGGCGGCCCTGCCCGGGTCGGTCGGCGCGGTAAGCGCGAGGGCCCCCGTCCCCAGGTCGGCCGCGGCCTGGGGAGCGAACGGCAGCAGCTCCGCCGCGGCGCGATCGAGCCCGGCCAGGCCGACGGCGTCCCCGGGACGGGCCCCGTTGAGCAGGTGACGGGCCGCGGGAACCGCCGAACCGCCCCGCGCGAGGAGCATGTGCCCGAATTGCCAGTGCAGCGCCTGCCGGACGGATTCCGGCAGCATCTGCGCCGCGGCCTGCCGGACGAACTCGTGCGTGAAGGCCAGGCCGTCCGGTGCCGCCGTGAGCAGGTGCGCGGACACCGCTTCGTCGAGCGCGGCAAGCAGGGCGCCCGGCGACTGGTTCACTATCTCGGCGACGTCCTCGAGCCGGAAGGAGCGCCCCAGGACCGACGCCGTCTCGGTGAACTGGCGGCTGCCTGCGGACAGTCCCTCGAGCCGGCTTGCAGCCAGCATATGCATCCGCTGCGGAACGTGGGCGGACGCCAGGCTGGCCCGCCCCCCGGCGACGGTGACGGCATCCTCGTCCAACAGCCCGAGGAAGGCCTCGGCGAGCATGAAAGGGTTTCCCGCGGCGTCGGCCGCGAGCTGGATCAGCGTCGCGTCGGGAACGGCGCCGAGCATGTCGCCGATCAGGGCGATCTGGGCTTCCGCACCAAGCGGCCCCAGGGTGATCCGGGTGGCCCCGTCGCCTTCGAGCCGGTCGAAGAGAAGCTCGGCGGCGCCCGGGTGCGGCGGCCTGTTCTTGACGAGGATCCAGGACAGCGGGTACGAGGCCAGCAGCCGCGGCAGGGACCGGAGCGCGTGCATGGTGTGATGGTCGGCGCACTGGACGTCGTCGGCGGTCACGAGGACGGGTCCCGCGGCGGCCAGCTCCTCCAGCCTGGCGAGGACCGTCCTAGTCGAGGGCGCCGCGGTCGTCGTGGCGTGGAGCGCGCCGAGCAGCGGCGCCAGCGGCGTGGCCTGGCTCAGCTCATTGGCGGCGGCGGCGACGAGGTGGAAGTCCCGCCCCCGGGCCTCCCGCCCCGCCGTGGCGAGCAACAGCGACTTCCCCGTGCCGGGCTCGCCCTCCACGAGCAGCACCTTGCCCTGGCATTCCCCGGTGCTCGCCAGCAGGCCGAGAACGGCCTCGTACTCCGCGGCCCGTCCCCGCATCGGTCTGTCGTCGGTCGGATCGGCCATGGGCGTGCCCCCAAACAGGCCCACGCTTTAGCTACCAGGCCTTTAAGTACCCCAGGCCGATGAGAGGGAACCTCTGGCACGCGCGCTTCCGAAGCGGCGCATCCGGATGCGAGTCACCGCCGGCACGTTCGGGAAAAAAAATCAAGATTCATCCGAACGGGGCCATGGTGACTCTCGTCCCTAGACCCCGGCTCTGGGGCGCACGGCAACGAGGGCGCGGGCGATCGGCGCGGGGGAGGGATCCGCCGATCGCCCGCACGGCAGGCGGGTCGCTTAGGGGGAGACCACGAGATGGCTCTCCACCGCGGCGATCCCGGGCGCCGCGGCCGCTGCCGCCCTGGCCGCGCTCGCCTCCTGGATGGAGTGCACGTGCCCGTACAGCTTCGCGGTGTGGTCGGATACCTGGATGCTGATGTGGCGCGCGTCGATCTCCGCTTCGCGCCTGAAGGCCTCCTCGATCACTTGCTGGACCTGCGCCGGGCTCGCGGGCGGCCTGACCGTGATGGTGTCGATCACGCCCGTCACGCCGCGGACCTGGCGGACCATCCGCTCGACTTCGCGGCGCTGATAGTCGTAGTCGACCTCGCCGTCGAGCGTGACCAAGCCGTTCTGTACCCGGGCCTGCACCTTGCCCTCGGGGACCTGCACGTTGCTGTCCAGGACGTGCGCGATCGCGGTGGCGATATCGGAGTCGCCCCGCGGCCCGCCGAGCAGCTTGACCTCCAGGTCGTTGGCCACGGCCTTGACCCCGTAGACCCGTTCGGCGGCCCGGGCCGCGGCCAGCTTCTCCACGTAGGTCGGGACGGTGCCCGCCAGGGTCACCGCGCCGTCCTTTACCGCGACGCCGATGGCGTCCGGGTCGGTGATCTGCGGGTCCCACCGCAGTTCTTCGATGACGTCGTCCCTGATCTCACCGTCGGTTTTCATCATCTCACCTCTCGTGCGCGTTTGCTTGGCGTCATTACCAGACTGCCGCCGGCGGCGCGGGCGCCACATCACTCGTCTCGGTAGGTCACAGCCCGAATGGGAAGAACACAATCCATTCGGTGAGCGTGATCATCTTCCGGGTCATCGCCGACGCGGCGATCAGGTGCATCGACCAGCCGTGCAGTTCGGCGTGTCGCAGAGTCAGCATCACCGCCCGTAGCCCAGCGCAATCGATGAAGGAGACGGCGGACGGGTCGACCAGTAGCCGGGGGCCGTGCATCCGCATTATTCGCAGCAGGAGTTGCTGCACCCGATCCGCCACGCAGACATCAATTTCTCCCTCGATCCGCACTATGGCGCCGCTGCCGCCAGGGCAGACACACAGCGTCGGACCCATGGCTCTCCCTTCCGCGCCGCTCGGCCCTCCGCTCATCACACGTTCGGCTAGCTCCTGCCTTCTCCGCCCTCCGAGAGCCGCAGGATCAGCCCCTCATCGGGTTCGAGCACGAAATCCCGGAGGTCAACGGCGTCATGCCCCCGCCCGGGATGGGTGGAAAGTTCAAGGAAAGCAGGGCCGCGGGCATGGTCGCCCAGGGAGAGCGGCACGCGGTCCGAACGGAAGTTCAACGCTACGAGGAACCGCCGGCCGAGTTCGCGTTCGAAGCAGAAGACGTCGGATGCGGCGCTGACCAGGTGCTGCGTGCCGGACTGTAGCGCGGGCTCGCGAGAACGCAGATGGGTCAGCTCACGGACGAAGGACAGCGTGGACCCGGGATCCTGCTGCTGCGATTCCACGCACAGGCTCTCCGCGTCGGCGACGACGGGCAGCCAGGGGTCGGCAGTGGTAAAGCCGGCGCCCGCGCCGGCCAGCGATGGCCGCCGCCACGGCATCGGCGACCGCTCCGGATCCCGGCCGTCGACATCCACCACCCGGTCCGGTGGGATGTCCGCGTCCGGCAGCCCGAGCTCCTGTCCGTAGTACAGGAAAGGCGTGCCACGCAGCGTGCAGATGAGCATGGCGGCCGTCCTCGCGCGCCGCTGCCCGGTGCCCGGTTCGTCCGTGTAGCGGGTCGCGACCCGGGAATGGTCGTGGTTTTCCAGGAACCAGGCCGGCCACGCCGACTGCTCGGCAAGTTCGGTGAACTCCCGCACCGATGTCCGGAACGCCGCCGCCTGCCAGGGGAGGTGGAAGAAGACGAAGTTGTGGGCGAGGTGCAGCTCGTCTCCTGTGTTGATGTACTCGACGAGCCGATGAAGATCCAGCAGGTAGACCTCGCCGATGAGGACCCGGCTCTCGCATGCGCCCACGATGACCCGGCTCTCGTACTCGTCGACCACTGCGCGAATCTTGCGCAGCCGCTGGTGGATGGTTGGCCAGTCCTCGTCATGGTGGCGGCCGGGCTCGTTGTCGCGAAGCTCCGGGTCCTTGGCCATCCTGTAGATGGCGTCGATCCGGAAGCCGTCGACGCCGCGGTCGAGCCAGAAGCGGAGGACGTCGTGCATCGCCGCCTCTACTTCGGGGTTGTCCCAGTTGAGGTCGGGCTGGCGTGGCATGAACGAGTGCAGGTAGTACTGTCCGGTCGCCTCGTGGAACGTCCACGCTGAGCCGACGGCGGCGAATGCCGACCGCCAGTTGTTCGGCGGCCCGCCGTCCGGCGCGGGATCGCGCCATACGTACCAGTCGCGCTTGGCGCTGTCCCGGCCGCTCGCCGACTCGACGAACCACGGGTGCTGATCGGAGGTATGGTTCGGCACCCAGTCAACGATGACCCTGATTCCCCGGTGCAGAGCCTCCGCGAGCAAGTGGTCGAAGTCCTGCAGGGTGCCGAAGATCGGATCGACATCGGTGTAGTCGGATATGTCGTAGCCGAAGTCGGCCATCGGCGACCGGTAGAACGGCGACAGCCAGACGGCGGCGACGCCCAGCGAGCTGTCAGTGCCGTCGTTCAGGTAGTCGAGGCGCTCGGCGATGCCGCGCAGGTCGCCCACCCCGTCCCCGTTCGTGTCGGCGAAACTGCGCGGGTAAACCTGGTAGATCACGCCCCGTTGCCACCAGGCAGCCTGTTCTGGCCTGCCCATGCTAGGCCCCTATCGTGCGGCGCAGGCGGATCCAGCGGTAGCCGTAACCGGCCACGTGGAGGTCGTCCATGTCTGCGTCGTTGCCATAGTCCGAGTCGGCGACGAAGTTGAGCGGGCTCTGCTCCGGGTCGCGCAAAGTCGCGAGGTTCAGGCGGCAGGGCCGGCCGGCCAGATTGTGGATGAACAGCGTGCTGCCGGTGCGGCCGGCCGCCCGGTGCACCATGACATGATCTGGCCCGGCCTCGATGACCTCATGGTCGCCGCTGCCGATCTCCTCGCATTCGCGCCGTGCGTGCAGGGTTCGCTCGAACCAGGTCAGCAGGCTATTCGCGTCAAGGCGCTGGTTCGTCACGTCGACCTTCTGGTAGGCGTACGGTCCCGCCGTGACGAGCGGGGCGACGAACTGGGCCGGGTCGGCATGCGAAAAGCCCGCGCCGGGGACGCCGTCCCACTGCATCGGGGTGCGGATCGCCTCCCGTTCCGGAAGGTCAAGGTTGTCGCCCATGCCGATCTCCTCGCCATAGCGGACGACGGAGGTCCCAGGCATGGTGAGTTGCAGACTGTAGGCAAGCTCGATACTCCGTCGGTCGCCGCCGAGCATCGGCGCGAGTCGCCGCCTGATCCCCCGCCCGTAGAGCTGCATGTCCGCCTCCGGGGCGAAGACCGCGAAGACCTCCTGCCGTTCCTGGTCGGTCAGCCGGCCCAGGTCCACCTCATCATGGTTGCGCAGGAACGTGGCCCACTGCCCGTACCGGGGCAGCGCGGGAAGCTCGCGGAGCGTGGCTGCGACCGGTCGCGCGTCCTGCCGGGCCAGGGACCTTAGCCGACTACCCGATCCGGTGGTCGCGCATGCCGGCGAAGGGAGCCTCCACGAGCGCGCCACGACACCGGACGCCCGCGTCGGCCCGGGCACATCGCGGCACCGCTACGGTCGCTTTGCGGGAAGCGGCATTGACCCACCCCCAGCGGCAAGACCCCGTGCTGCGCGGGCTGAACCCAGAGCTCGCCCCGGGCCGGCCGGTGGCGCTGGCCGGGCCGAGCGGATCAGGCAAGACCTCGATCGTGCTCGCCTTGCTGCGCTTCACCGACCTGGCCGCCGGGCGGCTGACCGTCGACGGCACGGACGCGCGGGCCCTGCTGGCCGTGCAGATCAGGGCGCTGATCGCCTGGAGTCCCGAACAGCCGGCCCTCTTCCCGGCCACCCTCCGCGCCAACCTGCGCGTCGGCGCGCCGCACGCCGCGGATGCGCAGATTACAGGCCTGCTCGGGCGGCTAGGGCTCGGCCCGTGGCTCGACCAGCTCGAGCTCGGTCTCGACACCGTGATCGCGCCCTGGGGACATCCGGTCGCCGGCGGGGAGCTGCAGCGCCTCAGCGTGGCCAGGGCCTTGCTGGCCAACCGCCCCGTCCTCCTTCTCGACGAACCGACTAGCCACCTCGACGCGGCGGCGGCAGGCGCTGTCCTGGACACCGTGCTGGAGCTGGCAGCGGACCGCTCGCTGCTGTGGGTTACCCACAGGTCCTCGGAACTGGCCGTCTTCCCGCAGGTCCGCAGCCTTCCTGCGATGCCGGGCAGCTCCTTACGCGTGCCGCCGGAATCATCCCGAATCCTTGCTGGTCTTTTCGCCCGTATTCTCGTCCGTGCTCTCGTCGGGCACGAGCGTGACCGGGCACCGGGCCTTGAGCAGAACGTAGTGGCTGACCGTTCCGGGCATTACGGACCTGCCCGGGTGGGTGGCCAAGACAATGAGCTGTGCGTGCGCCTCGCGGGCCGCCTCGATGATCACGCGCCCGGCGAGCCCCGCCGAAACGCGCACGCTGGCCTGCCCGGCTTCAGCACCGAGTTCATGGTCGACAGTGGCGTGCAATTCCGCCTCGGCGGCGGCCCGCTCTTCCGACTGGGTATGCATCGCGCTGCTCGGGAAGCCGCCCGGCGGGCTGATCGGCAGTTCGTATGCGGACACCGCGACCAGGGACGCTTGCCGCCAGCGGGCTTCCTGCGCAGCGAGCCGCAGCGCCGCCTTGGATGCCTCAGAACTGTCCACTCCGACGATAACGGTCATATTTATCCACTCCTGGTTTCCTTGGCGCCAACCTCGGTGAGGGGTGGCGCGACCGCCTCCAGGGACTTGCCCTCGGCGTTGATCCCGAGGACAACCTCGATGACGCCGCCGAGAATCATGATGCCGCCGCCGACCAGGTATCCGATGGCCAGGTTGGCCCGGTTAGAGCCGTTGCCGATCAGCGCGCCATAGAATGCCGGCCCGACGGCTCCGAAGATCTGGGCGATCGCGAAGAACACCGCGAGAGCTTCGGCTCTGATCTCGATCGGGAAGATCTCGCTGACCGTCAGGTAGCCGGCGCTCGCTCCCGCGGAGGCGAAGAAGAAGATGACGATCCAGATGAAGGTCTGCCCCGAGGCCGACAGGATCCCCGCGGCGAACAGCCAGGCGCTGAAGGCGAGCATG
>Ga0187807_1000253_pt1 | contig 16460 bp, 19 predicted proteins | sample NC_wetland_sal_i_4_FD_132432 | JGI IMG/M metagenome (GOLD analysis project Ga0187807, IMG submission 132432) | Wetland sediment microbial communities from Neuse River Estuary, North Carolina, USA - ASW_2 | ecosystem: Environmental > Aquatic > Freshwater > Wetlands > Sediment | place: USA: North...
AGTGCTGGCCAGCATCGCCCTGCGCGATGGAGCAGACGCCGACGTCGGGCAGGTCGTCATGGACGAGTTCCACTTCTACGCCGACCCGGACCGTGGCTGGGCGTGGCAGGTCCCGCTGATCGAACTGCCCAGGGCGCAGTTCATCCTGATGTCGGCCACGCTCGGCGACGTCACGCGGTTCGAAAAGGACCTCACCCGGCGTACCGGCAGGCACACCGCGGTCATCAAGAACACCGAACGGCCGGTGCCGCTGATCTTCTCCTACCTGGTCCAGCCGCTGCACGAGACGATCGAGGAACTGCGCACCACGAACCAGGCGCCGGTCTATGTGGTCCACTTCACGCAGGCGGCGGCGCTCGAGCAGGCCCAGGCGCTAATGAGCACGAACGTGTGCACCCGGCAGGAAAAGGACACGATCGCCGCGATGATCGGCGACTTCCGGTTCGCGGCCGGGTTCGGCAAGACTCTGTCCCGGCTGGTCAGGCACGGCATCGGCGTGCACCATGCGGGCATGCTGCCCAAGTACCGCCGCCTCGTCGAGACGCTGGCGCAGGCCGGGCTGCTCAAGGTGATCTGCGGCACGGACACCCTCGGGGTCGGCATCAACGTGCCGATCCGCACGGTGGTCTTCACGGCGCTGAGCAAGTTCGACGGGAAGCGGACCCGGCTGCTGCACGCGCGCGAGTTCCACCAGATCGCCGGCCGGGCCGGCCGCGCCGGATTCGACACTGCCGGGCGGGTCGTCGTGCAGGCGCCCGAGCACGTGGTCGAGAACGAGCGGGCGCTCGCCAAGGCCGGCGACGACCCCAAGGCGCGCCGCAAGGTCGTCAAGAAGAAGCCGCCCGAGGGCTTCGTATCCTGGGGCCAGCCGACCTTCGAGCGCCTCGTCGCCGCCGAGCCGGAGCCGCTGACCTCGTCCTTCACGGTCACCCACGCGATGGTGCTGAACGTGATCGCCAGGCCGGGCAACGCGTACCAGGCGATGAAGCAACTGCTCACTGACAACCACGAGGACCGGGCCAGGCAGCGCAAGCACATCCACCGGGCGATCGAGATCTACCGCGCGCTGCTCGCGGGCGGCGTCGTGGAGCGGCTCGACGAACCGGACGAGCTTGGCCGCTACGTGCGGCTGACCGTCGACCTGCAGTACGACTTCGCGCTCAACCAGCCGCTGTCCCCGTTCGCGCTGGCCGCGATCGAACTGCTCGACCGGCAGGCGGATAGTTACCCGCTCGACGTGCTGTCCGTCATCGAGTCCACCCTGGACGACCCACGCCAGGTGCTGTCCGCGCAGCAGTTCCGTGCCCGCGGCGAGGCCGTCGCGGCGATGAAGGCCGAAGGCGTGGACTACGAGACCAGGATCGAGCTGCTCGACGACGTCAGCTACCCGAAGCCGCTCGAGGACCTCCTCGAAGCCGCCTACGGCATCTACCGCCGGGGCCACCCCTGGGTGGGTGACTACGAGGTGTCGCCGAAGGCCGTGGTCCGTGACATGTTCGAGCGGGCGATGACGTTCGCCGAGTACGTGCACTTCTACGGCCTGTCGAGGTCCGAGGGCCTGGTGCTGCGCTACCTCGCCGACGCTTACAAGGCGCTGCGGCAGACCGTGCCCGACGAGGCGAAGACCGAAGAGCTCACCGACCTCATCGAGTGGCTGGGCGAGCTCGTCAGGCAGGTCGACTCCAGCCTGATCGACGAGTGGGAACGGCTCAGCCACCCAGACCCGGAGGCAGCCGAACGGCCGGCCAGGCCCGCGACCATCACGAGCAATGCCCGCGCGTTCCGGGTGCTGGTCCGCAACGCGCTGTTCCGCCGGGTGACGCTGGCGGCGCTGCGCAGGTACGACGAACTGGGCTCCCTCGACGCCGAGGACGGCTGGAACGAGGCCGCCTGGGGCGACGCCCTCGACGCTTACTTCGACGTGCACGACGAGATCGGCACCGGGCCCGATGCGCGCGGACCGGCGATGCTGATCATCGACGAGGGCAAGACCGCCTGGACGGTCCGGCAGATCTTCGACGACCCGGCCGGCGACCACGACTGGGGAATCTCGGCGACAGTCGGCCTGGCCGCCTCCGACGAGGAGGGCGCCGCGGTGATCCATGTCACCGACGTGGGCCAGCTCTAGAGCTACCAGTACCGCGGCTGGCCGGGAATCGTCTCCAGGTCGCCCAGAAGCAGGTCGCGGTCTTCGGATTCGGCGATGTCCTCGGCCGCTGCCAGCGCCTGGTCGGTGCACTCCCGTGCCAGTTCGGCGTTCCCGGCGACCGCGTGGGCGCGGGCCAGAGCCTCATAGGCGAACGCGAGGTCCCAGTCGCCGATGCCGTTCTCCTGGCACAGGTCAAGGACCCGCCGGGCGTGGTGCAACGCCGGCTCGGCGCGCCCGAGGACCGCGTAGACACGGGAGATCTGCCACTCGCCGCGGGCTAGGTGCGCCGGCGTGACTTCGGGTACCTGCCCCCAGTGGTACCGGGAGGCGTGCGCCGTGTGGATCATGCGGTCGTCGTCCGCCCTGGTCCGTCCCTCCTGCTCAAGCAGCCGCCAGGTCTGGTTGAACAGCTGCTTGGCTAGCAGCATGGTGTCGGTGACGCTGCCGGTTCCCGGCTCACTCATGGTGGACGCGGCACCAGCCTGCGAGTCCAGCTCTGTCATGACGCTCTCGATTCCTTCGGAAAGCACGTGGTCGATACGGTGCAGCGCACCCTGCAGGCGGGTGACACGGGCATCCAGGCGCAGCCGATGGCGGCGGATCAGCTCATCGACCGTCGCCGTGTCGCCGTTCTTCCAGGCCGCGACCGCGGTGCGTACCTGGTCAAGCGGCAGGTCAAGCGAGCGGAGCAGCTGGACCAGCCGGGCCTGCGCCACCTGGTCCGTGGTGTAGAGCCGGTAGCCGGTCGCCGCGGCGATGGCGGCTGGCCGCAGCAGCCCGACCCGGTGATAGTGACGCAGCGCCTTGGCCGTCAGCCCGCTGCGGCGGGCTACGACCCCGACGGTCAGCAGCCCGTCACGCGGTTCGGCATCCATGGCGATCACGGTAGAGCCTTGCCCCGGGGGAAGCTCAAGCTGCCGGGACCGGCCGCTTGTGTCGCGCGCCGGGGGAGGCATGGCGGCGAATCCGTGGACTCCCTAGTGCGCGATAGCCTGGTGTCCCCCATGTCACCGAATCAGGCCGTCGTCGCCCGGCTGCGGGCCGCCGGGTGCGTCTTCGCCGAAGAAGAAGCCCTGCTGCTGGTCGGCGCCGCCCATACGCCAGCCGAACTGGACGCTATGGTCGGACAGCGTGTCAACGGCCTGCCGCTCGAGCAGGTGGTCGGCTGGGCCGAGTTCTGCGGCCTGCGCGTTTTCGTCGACCCTGGCGTGTTCGTGCCGCGCCGGCGCAGCGAGTTCCTCGTCGAGACCGCGACCGCGCTCGCCGCCACGGCCGACCCGGTGGTAGTCGACCTATGCTGCGGAACCGGCGCGCTCGGCCTGGCTGTCGCGGCACGACTGGACGGGGCTGAACTGGACGCCGCCGACATCGACCCGGCCGCCGTCCGGTGCGCCCGGCGCAACGTCGAGCCGGCCGGCGGCCACGTTTACCAGGCAGACCTGTTCGATCCGCTGCCGTCCCGCCTGCGCGGCCGCATCGGCGTCCTCATCTGCAACGCCCCCTACGTCCCGACCGCTGAATTCCCCTTCCTTCCCGCAGAGGCGCGCGACCACGAGCCGCGCACCGCGCTGGACGGAGGCCGCGACGGGCTGGCCGTGCTCCGCAGGGTGGCAGCGCAGGCGCCGTGCTGGCTGGCGCCAGGCGGCGTGCTGCTGGTGGAGACAAGCGACCTGCAAGCGCCGGTGATGGCCCAGGTGATGACCGGCGTCGGGCTGACCCCGCGGGTGCACGGCTGCGAGGAGCAGGGATCGACCGTGGTCAGCGGAACGAGCCCGCTATGACTGTCACGGTGAGCGTCGCGCAGCGCCGGGCCAGGCTCGCGGCCAGGCACCGGCTGTCCGTGCCGGCCGCCTCGGTCACCGAGGCGGCCGAAGCGATGGTCGCGCTGCACGCCACCGACCCGGCGACCGTGTACCTGTCGGCGCGCGCCCGCGCGGCGCCCGCCACAGGGGCCGGCACCAAGGAGGCGGTGGACGAGGCGCTGTTTGAGACGCGAAGGATCGTTCGGACACTCGGAATGCGCCGAACCGTCTTCGTGGTTCCAGCCCCGCTCCTGCCTGTGGTTCAGCGGGCCTGCACTGACGACGTCGCGCGGCGGCTGCGGCGGCAGCTGGAGCGGGACCTGGCCAACGCGGGCATAGGGGGTCGGACGTGGCCGGCTGGCTGCGGGAGACCGAGGCCGGCGCGCTGCGGGCGCTCGCCGCGCGGGGCAGCGCCACCGGCGCGCAGCTGTCCGCTGACGAGCCGCGGCTGCGGACGCAGCTGGTCTATGTGCCGGACAAGAGCTACGGCGGGGCGGCGAACATCACCAGCCGGGTGCTCGGGCTGATCGCCGCCGAGGGGCACATGATCCGCGGCCACCGGCGGGGCGGCTGGACCTCCGGCCAGTTCGAGTGGTTCCCGGCGGACGCGTGGCTGAGCGGCGGGCCGGCAGCCGACGGGCCCGGCGCTGACCCGGCGGCCGCGCGGGCCGAACTGGCCCGCCAGTGGCTGCTGGCATTCGGCCCGGCGCCGGCCGCTGACCTGCAGTGGTGGGCAGGCTGGACCGGTGCGCATACCAAGGCCGCCCTCGCGGCGCTGGCGGTACGTGAGGTGGACCTGGACGGCCAGCCGGGCGTCATGCTGGCCGCAGACGAGGTCTTCGACCTCGACGTCGCGCCGACGGCGTCCCTGCTGCCCGCGCTCGATCCGACCCCGATGGGCTGGCAGTCGCGCGACTGGTATCTCGCGCCGCACGGCCCGGCGCTGTTCGACCGGAGCGGCAACATCGGGCCCACCGTCTGGTGGCAGGGGCGGATCGTCGGCGGCTGGGCACAGCGCCCGTCGGGCGAGGTGGTGTATCGCCTGCTCGAGGACGCCGGATCGGGCGCGGCCGGCGCCGTCGAGGCCGAGGCGGCCCGGCTGGAGGCCTGGCTGGACGCGGCTCGGGTCACACCCCGGTTCCGCACGCCGCTTGAGCGCGAGCTTTCCGGCTAAGCGAGCGAGACCGGACGGCCGGGCTGGCTCATCGTGCCGGGCGGGCAGTACCAGGTCATGATTTCGATGATCAGCCGGCCGGCGCGCACCGCCGGGTCGTCCTCGGCCAGCTGCCGCGACTGCGCCAGGGAGCCGGTGCGGTAGAACGTCAGGCCGCGCAGCGACGGGTCGGGCTGCTCGCTGACCGGGCCGTTGGTCACGATGTGACCGGCCGCGCGCAGCCTCGCGTGGTAGGCCAGGTGCTCACGCTGAATGTGCTCCAGGACCTCAGCCGCGAAGTCCGGCGCATTCTCTGGCCGGCGCAGCAGGACTAGTTCGAACGCTTCAAGGTCCACGCCCCATTGTGACCGGCCATCGCGGCGCGGTCGAGGGCGACGCGCCATGACGGCGGTCTGGCTATTCTCGGGAGATGGACTGGAGCCTGTTCGGCTGCGCCCGCAAGGGGCACGTCAGCTACGCGCCTGACGAGCCGGAGCTGCGCTCGCGGCTGACGGCGACGACGGCGGGCGGCCCGGCGTGGCGGTGCCTGCGGTGCGGCGCGTTCGTGACCGACGGCCAGCACGGCAGCGGCCCGGCGGCATCGGCGCCACTGGTGCCCCGGGGCAAGGAACTGCGCAGCGAGCTGATTCTGCGCGTGTTCGCGGTGGAGCGGTTCCTGCGGTTCCTGTTCTTCGGGGTCGCGGCCTACGGGGTGTGGCGCTTCAGGTACGACCGGGCCGGCATCCAGCGGGCGTACGACAACGCCCTGCCGGCCATCCGTGACCTGTACCGGGATATGGGGTTCGACGTCAATCACTCCAAACTGCTCGGGCTGATCCAGAGCTCGTTCACGCTCGACTCGCGCACACTGACGCTGCTGTCCGCCGGGCTGGCCCTGTACGCCATCGTCGAGCTGGTGGAAGGCACCGGGCTGTGGCTGGGCAGGCGGTGGGGCGAGTACTTCGCCATGGTGGCGACGTCGATCTTCCTGCCGTACGAGATCTACGACCTGACCGTGAAGGTCACGTGGCTGCGGATCGTGGCTTTCCTGATCAACCTGCTGCTCGTCGCCTACCTGGTCTGGACGAAACGGCTGTTCGGCGTGCGCGGCGGCAAGAAGGCATACGAGGCCAGCCTGCGCTCGGAGTCCGTCATCGAGGTAGAGCAGGCGGCGCTGGCCGCGGCCGGTGCGACTGCGCCGAAACAGGCCGGTCAGCCCGGGCACGGCTGGCCTGCCGGCGCGGCGCCGCCGCGCGGCGACCCGCCGGGCTCCGCCTGAGGTTCAGCGCAGCTCCGCGAGCAACTCGCCGTAGGCACTGACGTAGCGGGCCACATCCGCGCGTGTCGCGGGGACGGGGACGGTGGGGCCTGCGCCCGGCAGCGCCTCCCAGATGCCGCGGTTAGCCAGCCAGATCCGCAGCAGGCGGGTCATCTTGCCGTCGGTGAGCGCGTACGCCTGCGCCCCGGTGCGCGGCACCGGCCCGTACCACTGCCCGGAGCGGGGGCCGAACCGGATCACGGTCCACGGCAGGCCGGCCTCGCTGATGGCTCGCCCGATCCCGTCGGCGAGCTCGGCGCCCAGGGCCGCGGTGTGCTGGTAGGCGCTGGGCACTAGTACCTCGGTCAGCGCAGCCTGCGCCGCGGCCGCGGACAGCGGGTTGCCGAACAGGGTGCCACCGGTGGCGACGTTGCGCGCTGCGTCTAGCTGCTCCCCCAGTTCGGCGGTGACCCCGTAGGCGCCCATCGGCAGCCCGCCCGCGACCGCCTTGCCGATCGTGACCATGTCTGGCGCCAGGCCCCACATCTCCGTCGCCCCGCCCGGCCCGACGACGTGCGTGTGGGTCTCGTCGACGGCAAGCAAGGTGCCGTACTGGCGGGTCAGCTCGCGCAGCGCCGCGTGCCAGCCGGGTTCCGGAAGCAGCATGTGGATCCAGTTGGTCATCGCCGGCTCGGTCAGCACGAGGGCGACGTCGCCGGGTTCGAGGGCTTCTTGCAGAGTGCCGGGGTCGTTGAACTGGGCGATCCGCACGCGGCCCGTGACGCCCTTGGACAGGCCGCGCTGCACCGGGGCCGACTGGCCATCCGACAGGTCGACCAGGCCCTCCTCGAAGTGGCCGTGGTAGTGGCCCTGGAACAAGACGATCACGTCGCGCCCGGTGACCGCCCGGGCCAGGCGGATCACCTCGGTGTTGGCCTGGGTGGCCGACAACGTGAACTGCCACTGGCCAACCGGGTAGCGGCGGGCGAGTTCCTCGGCCACCAGCACCGATCCTTCGGTCGGCAGCAGGAACTGCGTGGACCGCGCCACCTGGGCCTGGACCGCGGCGACGATCGCCGGGTTGGCGTGCCCGCAGAACATCGCCATGTCCGAGGCATTGAAGTCGACATAGCTAAACCCGTCGAGGTCGGTGAAACCCGGACCCCGGCCATGGTCGATATAGACCGGCTGGTCGTTGTCGGAGGCCATCCACGCCATCGGCACCCCGTTGGGCATGTGCGCCCGCGCGCGGCTGACCATGGCCAGCGACCGGGGCCTGGCCTGCCGGAACCGCGCCAGTTCCCGTTCGTGCAGCTCATCGATCCTGGCCCGGTTCAGGTCCCCCGTCGCGGTCATGTCGCGGCGGCCGCTTTGTAGCCGACCTCCTGAACCATCCAGCCGGTGCCGTCCGGATCGGCGAAGGACATGAACGTGCCGTAGTCGATCCGCTCGGCGTCCGCGCCGGGGGTCTGCGCGCCGTCCTCGAAGTGGAACATCTCGCTGGCCGCGACTTCCCGGCGCACCAGTTCCGCGCGCGCCGCGTCGATGTCGCTGACCACGAGATGCAGCCCCTGCAAGGATCCCGCGGCCTGCGGGTTGCGCATCAGGGCAATCGCGCACCCCGAACCGGGCGGGAGTACCTGGATGACCCGGAAGTCCTCCCCGGCCTGGTGGTCGACGATCAGCGTCCAGCCCAGAGTCTCGACGTAGAAGGCCTTGGCCCGGTCCATGTCTGATACGGGCACGACTATTAGTTCCAGCTTCCAGTCCATGAGCGCCTTCCCTCTCGCTCGCACGCACGCTTGTACACGTCCTAGACGTTCACTCGTGCCGGAATTCAGCGTCGCCTGGTGCCTGCTAGGGTCAGGCCGAGCGCTCGTCCAGCCGGAAGCCGACCTTCAGCGTCACCTGGAAATGGCAGCTGGCGTTGTCCTCGATACGGCCCCGGATGGCGCTGACCTCGAACCAGTCGAGGTTGTGCAGGGTCCTCGAGGCGCGGCCGATGGCCCCCTTGATCGCGTCGTCGATGCTTTCGGAAGAAGAGCCGACTATCTCGCTCACCGAATAGACGCTGTCTGACATCAATAACCCCCTTCGCATAGGGCTGCCACGCGGCGTGCCCGTCGCCGAGTGGCGTACCCACTTGCCGGGCCGCGTGATCGTGTCAGCGGCCGGCCTTGCTACCCGTCCCCTCGCGGGTCCTGCCCGAGGCGCCGTTAGGTGCCGCATTGGCGGCGTATGTCCCGGGGTGGTCATGGTCACTCCAATTCGGGTTGCCATGCGCCATCGTTCGCCGCCTGGCTGACGCTCGAATCTCCGTATGCTGAATTGTCAGTGCCGGGCGCCTCGCCGAAGGGCATTGCCGGACAGGAGCACCAATGGTAACGCGACACTCAGCGAATGTGTTCATCACCAATAACACAGACGGTATCGCGTATATCAAGCTTTTCCACCGCAACGACTCCACCGGTATCCAGAACGGGAGCTGGACCGTCCGGCCCTGGGAGACGGCAGGGCCCGTGACCGTGCTGTTCGAGACGGCATGGAACTCCTTCGCGAAGTCCGACTGGTGGTCGGTGATCATCGCCGTGGAAGGCGGGTCGGCGCCAGGGATCTACCAGAACTCAGGGACAGACGCCCTCCCCGGCTGGAAGGACTTCCGCCTGCGGCATGGAGATTCCGGCCGGGACCTGACGTTTGCTGTCACCACCGCCGGCTTCGACATCAGCCTGGCCTCCGGCGGCAGCGCCGACGGCATGAAGCGGCTCAGCGACTTCTCGAAAATCACCAACGTCTTCGTGCTGATGCTGGAGAACCACTCGTTCGACAACATCTTCGGCCAGTCCGGCATCCCCGGAATTGTTCACGCGACACCCGCGGACAGCAACACGTATCAAGGTGTCACCTACTCCGCGGGCAGCCCAGCGCCCGCCTCCATGCCGACCGATCCTGGTCACGAGTTCGGGGACGTCGTCGAGCAACTGGCCGGGGCCGGCCAGGCCTACCCCTACGGCGGCCCGTATCCGGACATCACGATGTCCGGGTTCGCCGCCAACTACGCCACCAGCAGCACGGAAGGTCCGGTGCCGCCCAGCGCCGACATCGGCGAGATCATGCTCGGCTTCGACACCAGCACTCAGCTGCCAGTCCTGTATCGGCTGGCCACCGAGTTCGCGGTGTGCGACCACTGGTTCTCCTCGCTCCCCGGGCCGACCTGGCCCAACCGGTTCTTCGTGCACGGCGCCTCATCGGCCGGCCTGGACCACAGCCCCACCAGTCTTGAGATGGCTTCGTGGGAAGTCTGGTCGGGGTTCGCGTACCCGCACGGCAGCATCTTCGAGGCACTGTCTGGTGCCCGGCTGGCCTGGCGCATCTACTGCGATGACAGCGATGCCTACAGCGACGACCCGCAGGACGGTTCCATCCTGGGCGGCATCCCGCAGGTGTCCGCACTGCGCGGCGTCACGCTGCTAGACGTCCACTCGGTAACCCGCCTAGCCGCCGAACTGCAAAGCCCCTACACCGTCCAGTACACGTTCATCGAGCCGAACTACGGCGACGTCACCAGCACCTACCGGGGTGGTTCTTCCCAGCATCCGCTGGACGACGTCTACGGCGGCGAGGGCCTGATCAAGGCCGTGTACGAGGCCATCCGCAACTCGCCGGCGTGGGATACCAGCCTGCTAGTCATCACCTATGACGAGCACGGCGGCTACTACGACTCGGTAAGCCCGGGACCGGTCACGCCGCCTGACGACGGCAGCCCGGCGACCTACAACAAGTTCGGCTTCACCTTCGCGCAACTGGGAGCGCGCGTCCCGGCCGTAGTGGTCTCGCCATGGATCCCTGCAGGCACGGTTGACCACACCGTCTACGACCATGCTTCGGTCCCGGCTACCATCGAGCGGCTGTTCGGCCTGCAGGCGCTCACCAGGCGGGACGAGCAGGCCAATGACGTCCGTGCGCTGCTGACCGAAGCACGGCCGCGCACCGACGCGCCGACCACGCTGCCCGATCCGGCGCCCCCGGTGCCGCGCCCGGCGACCGCGGCGCCAACGCCGGCTGCCCGGGCCGGTGAGCCGGTGCCCGAGACGGGCAACCTGCCCGGCTTCCTGCACATCATGCTGAAGACCGATCTCGAACTGGCCGCGACGGCACAGGATCGAGACGCGGCGCACGCCAGGTACGCCGCGGTGAGAACGCGTGGCGATGCCCGCTCCTACATCGCGGACGTGATGTCCAGAGCCAGGACCGCCAGGGCCGCCCGCGCGCCCAGCGTGGCGTTCTAGCCGGCGAGGAGCTAGATCCGAGGTCGTCGCCAGACCCGGCTTCACCGCGCCGGAACCGGCCATCCCAGATACCAGTCAGAGGTAGCACTCCACCCCTTCCGCCGCAGCGCGTCGGCGCATGCCGTTCCAGGCTCGGCCGGAACGATGGCAAGAACCGCACCGCATGCTGCCGCCGTGCGCTCAATGGCATCCAAGTCGCCCTGCTCTGTCGCACGGTCCGCCTGGAACACCGGGCCGCCGGGATCGTAGACAAGGGGCGCCGGGCCGAGTATCCCGGAAAAGCCTGGCCCACTGACCCGGCCAGGCGCCGCCGGCTGGCCGGCGGGCCTGAGCTCGCGCACCCACCACTGCTCGGCCAGGGACAGCGACAGGCTGCTAAGCATGGCGACCTTCGCCTGGTCAGCGTGCGCGGTTACCACCCGCATGGCGCTGACGCCGCGAACGGCGGCAAGCCGCTGCGCTGCCGCCAGCAGGAGCGCGGCCCCGTCGACGTCCCAGGTTCCCGGGGGCTCGACGGTGAAGTCGTCGACGAAACCCTCCGACTCGCGAGGCTGGCAGATGATGAAGCCGTGCCGGGTGCGCAGCGCGACGTTTACCCCTGAGCTGATCTGGCGGCGCAGGTACCGCTCATGCAAGCCGACCACGCCTTGGGCAGGCCGCCAGAAGACCGGCGAATAGCGTGCGTAATCCTGCCGCCGTAGCTCCATGAGACCCGCGGCCCACCCGGCATCGCCGGCCAGCAGTTCCGTAACGTTCAGTGGCTCAGCTGATCGAGGAGTGGATCTCGATTGGCTTGGTGTCGTGGCCGTCGACGCTGTCGAAGATGCCGGGGGCGTTCTGGAACTGTCCGCTGTGATTGTGGTGCAGCGTCGAGTACTCGATCTTCAGTGTCCCGCCGCCCTGGTCGACCACGAAGAAGATGGCTCCGCCGCCCTCTGGGGCGGTGTTGTTGAGCATGACGGTGCCGTCGATGATCAGGTTGTAGTGGTCGCCGTCGGTGTAGATCGCGCCGCCGCTGCCGCCACCCGGAGTGCCGGGGCTGGCGGGGTTCGCGCCCCAGCCGGTTGCCTGATTGCCTGTCAGCAGGCTGTTGATGACATAGAAGTTCGCGTACAGACCGCTCAGCGCGGCACCGTTCGAGCAGGCGTTGCCGCTGAAGGTGTCGTGGGTGATGTAAACGGGGGTGCTCATGTACATGCCGAGAGCGCGGATCGCCGCGCCGCCGAGGTCGGGACCGGTCTTGTAGCAACGGTTGTCGAGGAAGGCGGAGTTGACGACCTTCAGCTGGCCGCCCTGATCGAAGATCGCGCCGCCGCCGTAGCTCGACGTGCTGGTCTGCCGCACCGCCGAGTAAGCGTCCTTGAACGTCATGTTCTGCACGACGAGTTGCGGCCACTCCTGCTCCCAGCAGTCGCTGGTGGTGAATATCTGCTTCGGGTCGCAGGTGTTCATGTACAGGATCCGGATCTTGCCGCCGCCGCTCAGCGTGACCTTGCCGCCGCCGTCAAGCACGACGCGGTGGCTGGTGTTCACCACCTTGGCCGTGGCGGTCATCGTGATCGTGACCGGCTTCGGGCCGCAGTCGAACGTGATGATGCCGCCCTCCGCGACTGCCTTCACCACGGCTGCGGACGTGCAGCCGGCGGGTGTGCCGCGGCCGATCACATGATTCGGATGGCTGGTATCGACCGCACGGCCGGCCGGCGGAACGTACTGGTGGCCGTTCGGGTTGCCGACGTCGGGCTGGCCGCTCGAGTAGGCGGCAAGGGCACGCGGCGCGGGCGCGGCGCCCGACGCCATGCGGGCCGCCGTCGTGCCGGGAGCCGTCGTGCCGGCCGCTGTCGTGCCGGCCGCTGTCGTGGCTGCCACGCAGCCCGCACATGCAAGCCCGGCGAGAAGTATGACCAAACCGCGAACCGATCGCATGGCGCCTCATGCTAGACCCGGCGGGCATCGCCAGGCCCCGGGATCACAGAACGGAGCCTGTCCCCGGGCGCAGCGCCCGAGGCGCCGGCCCGCCATGATCGAGCCGGCGAGACGCGCAAGACCTGGGCGACGTATGCTGACCGTGGCCTCGCACCGATCGAGCCTGCGGCTCTCGGCTTTCAGCGGTCCGGCCGTCATCACTCGCCTTGCCGGAATTCCTGCGCTGCCCGGCGAGCCGTCCTCCCCCGTTTAATCCGCCGTACGGTCCGTGCGAGAGGAGCTGCCATGCCCGCATACATCCTGACCGGCGCCCCCGGGGCCGGGAAGACTGCCGTTCTGCGGCTGCTCGAGACCGATGGGTACGCGGTCGTCGAGGAGACCGCGACGGACGTTATCGCCCTCGGTAACGCTCTCGGCCGCGAAGAACCGTGGCGCGATCATGCCTTCATCGACCACGTCATCACCCTCCAGCGGCAAAGACAGGACGCCGCACTAGCCTCTGAGAGCGCGGCCGTCGTCTTCTTCGACCGCTCACCAGTCTGCACGCTGGCGCTGAGCCGTCATCTGGGCGTTGCGCCCTCGCCCCTGCTCACCTGTGAGGTCGACCGGGTCCTGTCGGAGGGCACATACCAGCGGACGGTCTTCTTCATCCGCAACCAGGGCTTCGTCCGGGCAACCGCGGCCAGGCGCATCAGTTTCGAGGACTCGCTCGCCTTCGAGCGACTTCACGAGCAGACCTACCGCGACCTCGGGTTCCAGCTCGTCGACGTACCCCCAGGGCCGCTAGCTGAACGCGTCGCCCTGGTCCGGCAGACCGTCGAACACCTACGGCGCAGCCTATCCTGGCCGGATGCCGATGAGCCCTGAGGAGTTTTACGCGTACGCGATGCAGGCCGCCGATGCCGAGGGGCGGCTGCCGCTGTGCCGGATGACTGGCTGGGAGGTGTTCCCGTTCGAGCAGGCGGGGCTGCGGGTGGTACCCCTGGCCCGCCCGGTCCTGCCCGAGCCTGGCCGGGCAGGCGAGAACGCCGCGGACTGCCCGGCATGTGCGGCCGGCCGGGCGCCGGTCTGGTCCGATGAGCACTGGCGACTGTCGCCGCTTGGGCCGTCGGGCGCCCGCTAATCCTGATCCTCGAGCCAACCGGCCATTACGACCTGCCCGACCTTTCGGACGAGCGAGCCGCGGAGATGGGACTGCTCATCGCCCGGATCTCAGGCGCGATCGAGTCGCTGCCGCATGTCGCACGCGCGCACGTCTCGCGCTGGGGAGACGGCGCAGCCCACCTGCATATCTTCTTCTTCGCTCGCCCGGCCGGGTTCTCCCTGCTGCGCGGGACCGGCCTGGCGATCTGGGACGACCTGCTGCCTGCCGTCCCGGCCCACCAGCGAGACAGCGATGCCGCCGCCGTCGGCCAGGCGCTTGCCAGCTCTTACGGAGGGGGGGCTCAGGGCCCGCCGGCACCCGCGCCGCAAGAGGCTGAGCCCGCATGAGGTGCGGCTATTACCCGGCGGCCGCCTGCCTTGGGGCGACGAGGAGGGACTGGGCACCGACGCCAACCGGGCCATCGAGGTCGGAAAGCACCGAGGTGGCGAGCCCGGCGCCGGCCGCGGCGATGGCGGTCTGCGCGTCCAGGCAGATCCATTCGCCAACGGCCTCGCGATGCAGGTGCACGGTCAGCTCGGGGTTGATGAAATGCCAGCGGGCGATGTCCAGCTCCCACGAGACGCCGTTGCCGCTGTCGGCGATGGCCAGCACCCGCTCCAGCGGGCTTGGCTCCTCGTCCGGCACGAGCGGGTAGCGCATCCTCGTCCAGACGGTTGCGGGCCCGGGGGCACTGAAGCTTCCCCGCACCCCGCGCCATTCGATGGCCGACAGGTACCCGTCCCCCCAGTCGGCATGCGGCCGCGTTGGCGTCCCGTCCGGCAGGCCCGCGGGTGCCGGGAGCCGGGACTCCACGGAGACGTCGCCGGTCTTGAGTACGCGCCAGGCGCTGGCCCGGGCAACCTCGCGTCCGCCCGCGCTCGCGGTGGCCTCAAGCAACTCCACGCTGCGGCCCGGGCGCGCCACCCGTGCCACGACGCTGATCTCGCCGACCGGGATCGCGCGCAGGATCTCGCACGTGAACCGCGCGATGATCATCTCTTCCCGTGGCTGGCAGCGCTGCATGGACCGGCCAAGCAGCGCGCTCGGCGGCCCGCCATGCTGGGCGCCGGCATCCCACGGGCCAGTTGTGTGCGCGGTTGCCCGCCACCGGCCATCGCCTAGCGGAACATAGAAGCTGTCTGCCACGCATCGAATGCTACTGGCCAGTCACATAGCGCGCGCTGCCGGGAAGAGCCGAACCCGGGTACATACCGAGCTGTGGACAGGGCGAGCGCACGTGGCGGCGGTGATGGCCGGGTCCTTGGTTGAGGAGGTCCGGGCGCAGGCGCTGGAGGTCGCCGCCGGGTGGTCACCAGCGGATGCGCCGGATTCGTGGCGGCTCACCGCGGCGCTGTTCCGGGTGATCGCGGCCCACGAGGAGCTGCTGGGCCGCCTGGCGGAGCTGCCGTCAGACCGGCTGCCTGCCCTGCTGGCGAGCGCGGCCATCTCGTTCCTGGTGCGCCGGGAGCGGCCGGAGCCGCTGGCTGGCTACTTCCCGGAGCCGGGGGCACCGGCGCCGCCATTCGATGCCGGCTTCGGCCCGGCGGCCCGCGAGTTCATTTCCGCCCGCCTGGACGACATCACGGCCGAATGCGCCCGGCGCCGCTACCAGATGAACGAAGTCGCCCGGTGCACGCAGATCGCGCTGGGCATCGCCGCGACGGCAGGCTCCCGGGCGGGACCGATCGCGCTGGCCGACCTTGGCACCGGCGCCGGCCTGGGCCTGCAGCTGGACCGGTTCTCCTACCTGGTGGGCGACCGCCCGTCCGGGCCGCAGTCCGCTGCGCTGCGCCTCAGCTGCCAGGTGCGCGGATCGCGTGAGCCCCCGCGGGTCACCCTTCCGCCGATCGCTGAGCGGGCCGGAATCGATGTGGCACCGGTTAGCCTGCAGGACCCGGCGGCGCGGTCCTGGCTGCTGGCATGCGCGCCGCCCGAGGCGTCCGCGCTGGACCGGCTGGCCGCGGCGATCGAGGTAAGCCGGCAGCACCCGGCGCACATCTTCGCCGGCGACGTGCTAAAGGTGCTGCCGGACGTCCTCGACCGGTTCGCGCCAGGACGTCGCGTGGTCGTGACCGACGCCTACCTGGCAGTGTTCCTGCCGCCGGAGCGCCGCGCCGAGCTAGCGAGGATCATGGCGGAGGCCGGCCGGGTCCGGCCCGTGACATGGCTGTCGCTGGACCCCCTCGTCCCGCTCGGTCCGTCAGGCCGCGATAGTGTGCAGGGCCTTGACCTGCCCGCACCGCTGATCGCGGACTACCAGCGGCACGGCGTCTTCGCCGTGCTCGGAGCCCGGACCTTCCACCGCGGCACCGACCACGGGCACCTGCTGGCCCGCGCCCATCCCTCCGGCCAATGGGTCGAATGGCTCGACCGCGAAATTGGACAATGGACTGGTGATCGAGGTTGAGCCGGAGCGTTTTGAGGAGATGGTGGTCGCGGCGCTCGACGGGCTGCCCGAGGACCTCGGGCGGCTCATGAGCAATGTCGCCGTGACAGTCGAGCACCGCCGCGGACCGCCCGGGCTGCTCGGGCTCTACCAGGGCATCCCTCTCACCAGCCGGACCACCGCATATGCCGGGGTGCTGCCCGACCGTATCACCATCTACCGGCAGGCCATCTGCGCGATCTGCCGGAGCGAGGATGAGGTCGCCGGCCAGGTCCGCCGGACCGTCATCCACGAGGTCGCGCACCACTTCGGCATCGACGACGCCCGGCTCCGCGAACTGGGATGGTAAAGAC
>Ga0187807_1000254_pt1 | contig 16430 bp, 15 predicted proteins | sample NC_wetland_sal_i_4_FD_132432 | JGI IMG/M metagenome (GOLD analysis project Ga0187807, IMG submission 132432) | Wetland sediment microbial communities from Neuse River Estuary, North Carolina, USA - ASW_2 | ecosystem: Environmental > Aquatic > Freshwater > Wetlands > Sediment | place: USA: North...
AAAACGATCTTCCTGACCACCCACTACATGGAGGAAGCCGAGCGGCTGGCAGACCGAATCGCGGTCATCGTGACCGGTCAGATCGCGGCCGAGGGCACCGCCGCCAGCCTTGGCGGCCGGGACAGCCAGTCCTCCGTCATCAGCTTCTCCGTGCCGCCCGCCCTCGCCGTCGCTGACCTGCCGCCTGAGGTGAGCGCCAGCATCACCGATATGGCGGACGGCAAGATCGCGATCCGTACCGCCAGCCCGCTGCCGCTGCTGGGAACCCTCGCCGCCTGGGCGCGGGCCCGCAGCGCGGACCTGCCCGACCTGCAGGTGGTGCGGCCCACGCTCGAAGACGTCTATCTGCAGCTCACTGGGGAGCAGCGATGACCGCCGTCCGCCACCAGCCAGCCCGTTACGGTACCCGCGGCCGCAACGTTCGGCTGGCCGCACACCAGTTCCGGGCCGACTTCCTGTGCTTCCGGCGCAACCTGCAGAGCGTCTTCTTCACACTGCTGCTGCCGGTGCTGTTCCTGGTGGTCTTCGGGTCGATCTTCCGCAACGCCACCGTCAGGGTCCCTGGCGGCACGATGAAAGAGTCGGTGTATTACGTCCCGGCCATCATCACTTATGGCGTGCTCGCCGCGGCATTCGGCAATCTGGCCATCAGTGTCGTGCGCAACCGCGAATCCGGTATCTACAAGCGCCGGCGCGGCACTCCGCTCCCAGCCAGCGCGATCATCGCCGGGCGCGCGCTCGTCGCGGTGCTGACAGCCCTGGCCATCACGGTCGTGCTGCTGCTCATCGGCTGGGCCGCCTACGGCGCGACGATACCCGGTCGCACCGCACCCGCGTTCGTGCTCGATATCGTCGTCGGCGCGATCGTCTTCTGTGGCCTCGGCTTCGCCGTGGCCAGCCTGATCGGCAGCGTCGATTCCGCTCAGCCCGTTGTGCTTGTCACGATGCTGCCGCTCAGCTTCATATCCGGTGTGTTCATCGCCGCGTCCGAGCTGCCGACGTGGCTCGCCGACATCGGCAAGGTGTTCCCGGTCCAGCCGCTCGCAGCAGCGCTGCTGGCGGCGTACAACCCGCACACCACCGGCTCCGGGTTGCGCTGGGGCGATCTTGCTGTGCTCGCCGCCTGGGGCGTTGCCGGGCTCATCTTCGCCAGCTTGCGCTTCCGGTGGCTCCCCCGCGGCGACGGATGATCACCGATGGACTCCGCCGGGCAGCCCGCCAGTCATGACCAGCAAGGGAGGACCAGATGCCAACCGTGACGATCCCGCGAGTCGTTGCTCCGCAGGACGCGGCGGAGACACTCCGACGCCAGCTCGGCGACCGTTACACCGTCGACAGCCACGCGGCCGGGACGCACAACGTGATGCGTGTCAAGCACGGCGGGCTAGCCTTCGCCAACGTTCGGGTGACCCGGGACGGCGAGGCCACGACCTTCCGCGTGCACGGCGGCGGATTCATCATCGGCCGCATCGCCAACGAACTCGGCATCGCACGCACCGTGGCGACTGCCATCAAGGATGCCTATCCGCCGCCTAGCGGTGGCTGAGCGCCCCCAGCTGCCGGCTAGCCCTGCAGCAGCGGCAGCGGAGTCCGCGGGCCGCGGACCGACGCGCACACGCCGTCACTGGCCGCCGCCGCGGCGATTCGCTCTGCCGAGGGCGAGCCGTACAGCGTGGTGCGCTGTCGCAATGGCCGGCCGGTGGGCGCGACCAGCTCGGCGAGCTCGGTGATCGTCTTGTACGAGCCGTTCTGTGACCCGGCCATCCGGCTGATGGTCTCCTCCATCAGCGTGCCGCCCAGATCGTTGACGCCGCCTCGCAGCACATCCCGGCACACATCCGGGCCGAGCTTCACCCACGAGCACTGGATGCTGTCGATGGCGCCGTGCAGCATCAGCCGGGACACCGCGTGCACGGCCCGGTTCTCCCGCCTGGTCGGGCCGGGCCTCGCCATCCCGGCAAGATAGATCGGCGAGCTGGCATGCACGAACGGCAGCAGCACGAACTCGGTGAACCCGCCGGTGCGCTCCTGGATGCCGCGGATTACCCGGAGGTGCCCGACCCAGTGCGCGGGCGTGTCGACGTGCCCGTACATCATCGTCGACGTTGTCGGGATGCCGAGTTCGTGAGCGGTGGTGATCACCTCGATCCAGGCAGCAGCGGGCAGCTTGCCCTTGGTCAGCACCCAGCGGACGTCGTCGTCGAGGATCTCGGCCGCGGTGCCGGGCAGCGAGTCCACGCCCGCCTCCCGGGCCCGGATCAGCCACTCCCGCACCGGCAGGCCAGTCCGGGACGCGCCGTTCATGACCTCCATGGGCGAGAACGCGTGCACGTGCATCTCCGGGCACCGCCGCTTGACCTCGGCCGCGATGTCAAAGTAGGCAGTGCCCGGCAGGTCCGGGTGAATGCCGCCCTGCATGCACACCTCGGTCGCGCCAGCTTGCCACGCGTCCACCGCTCGGTCGCCGATCTGTTCCAGCGACAGCGTGTAGGCGTCTGCGTCGGTGCGCCGCTGCGCGAATGCGCAGAACCGGCAGCCGGTGTAGCAAACGTTGGTGAAATTGATGTTTCTGGTGACGACGTAGGTGACAGCGTCGCCCGCGGTATCTCGGCCCAGCCCGTCGGCGAGCGCTGCGAGCCCGTCCAGTTCGGCGCCGTCGGCGTCCAGCAGCGCCAGCGCCTCCGCGTCGGTGAGGCCGGCCGGGTTGCGCTCAGCGCTGCGCAGTGCCGCCAGCACCTCGGCGTCCGCCCGCCGACGCGTGCCGTTCCCGGTATGGCCAGCTGGCACTGGCCGATCCCCCGTTAGCCTCGCCGCCGGATCGATCCTGGCCCCGATCTCCGCCCAGTCGCCGTAGACCTCGGCGAAGTCATCTCTCCGGTCAGCCGTGCGCCCCGTCGTGTCGATAGTGGTGAACAGGTCCGTCCGCCCGGTCGCCGCCCCCCACCCGCCGTCAGGCTCCTGCCATGGCAGGCCGGCCGGCACGGCACCCGCGCGTGCCAGGCCGGTCGCCGGGTCGGCCAGCGCCGCGACGTGGCGAGCCAGCCGCGGGTCCAGCCACGGCTCGCGGCTGTAGCCCGGATAGATAGTGAGTCGCTCGGCTAGCTCGAACCCGCCGGTGGCGGTCCGGGCTGCCAGGTCGTCGATCTGCGGCCACGGCCGCTCCGGGTTCACGTGATCGGGCGTCAGCGGCGACACCCCGCCCCAGTCATCGATTCCGGCCGACAAGATCAGCGAGTACTCGTCTCCGATCAGGTTGGGTGGCGCCTGGATCCGCGCCGACGGGCCGAGCACGAGCCGCGCCACCGCGATGGTCGCCGCCAGGTCGGCGAGCTCGGCATCGGGTACACCGCGCATTTTCGTGTCTGGCTTGGCGCGGAAGTTCTGCACGATGACTTCCTGGATGCCGCCGTACTCGCGGGCGACCTGCCGGATGGCGAAGATGGACTCGGCCCGCTCTGCGAGCGTCTCGCCGATGCCGATGAGGATGCCGGTGGTAAACGGGACGCTACTGCGGCCGGCGTCCTGGAGTACCCGCAGCCGCACGGCCGGGTCCTTATCGGGGCTGCCGAAGTGCGGGCCGCCTCGCTCGGAGAAGAGTCGTTCCGATGTTGTTTCCAGCATCATGCCCATCGACGGCGCGACCGGCTTCAGCCGCTGAAAGTCCTGCCAGGTCAGCACGCCCGGGTTGAGGTGCGGTAGCAGGCCGGTTTCCTCTAGCACCCGGATGGCCATGGCGCGCACGTAGGACAGCGTGTCGTCATAGCCGTGCGCGTCCAGCCAGTCCCGCGCCTGCCGCCAGCGGGCCTCGGGGCGGTCACCGAGGGTGAAGAGTGCTTCCTTGCAGCCGAGCGCTGCTCCGTCGGCGGCAATCTTGAGCACCTCGTCCGGGGACAGGAACGGGGCCGTCAGCCGGCCAGGCACGGTGACGAACGTGCAGTACGCACACCGATCACGGCACAGCCTTGTCAGCGGGATGAACACCTTGCGCGAGTAGGTCATCACGCCGGGGCGCCCTGCCGCCGCCAGCCCAGAGTCCCTGACCCGGCCAGCATGGCCGAGCAGCGCGGCGAGATTGTCACCGCGCGCCTGCAGCAAGATGGCCGCCTCGGCCTGGTCCAGCGACTTGCCGTCCCTGGCCCTGGCCAGCGCCCGGCGCAGCGCGCTCGGGCTCGCGACTGGGTCGGCCGTGCCGGTACGCGGCCCCGGACGAGCGGTCTTGTGCACACCATGCTCGCTGATGGCGCTACCCCTTTCGTAATCGGGCGTTCGGCCTTTCTCCACCCTAGGGCGGCGGCACTCGCCACGCCCGCTGCGGCCACCCCCTCCGGGAGCTAGCAGCCATAACTAGGCGCGAGCCGCTATGCTTCCCGCAGCGCAGGGCCGGGCGGAATGCGTCGCCGTCAGATGGCCCGGTAGTCGCGCAGGCTCATTCTCGGGCCGCGGCGCGGTGGCCCCTGGCCGCCGAGTTCGATCAGCCGGGTGGCCCGGTACCGCTGGCCGGCATAAGGCGTCAGCAGTTCCAGCATGCGCTCGTCATCGGCGGGCGCACCCTCGAGCGCCCAGCCGACCATGCGCGGGATGTGATAGTCACCCACGCTGACCGCGTCGGCGTCGCCGCTGGCCCGCTGCCGGATCTCGGCGGCGGTCCAGGGCCCGATGCCCGGCATGGACTGCAGCAGGCGGTCGGCCGCGGCGCCAGGCAGGCCGCTGATCGTCTCGAGCCGGCCGGCCAGCCCTGCCGCAGCGGCGATGGTCCGGGCGCGCACCGCCTCCACGCCCGCCCGGTGCCAGTCCCAGGACGGAATCGCGAGCCATGCCGCCGCGGCCGGGACGACGCGCATGCCAGCCGGGGCCGGACCCGGGGCGGGTGACCCGTACCAGGCGAGGAGTCGCCGCCAGGCTCGGTGCGCCTCCATGCCGACGACCTTCTGCTCCAGCACCGCCGGTATCAGCGCTTCCAGCACGCGGTCGGTGCGCCCGATCCGCAGCCCGCGCAGCCGGAACGCAAGTGCGCGCAGCCGCGGGTGCACCGGCCGGAACCCGGCCGGGTCGTCCCGGATGCCCAGCAGGTCCGGCACCTTGGCCAGCAGCCAGCCCGCACCCTCGCCCCAGGCGCGCGCCCGGACCAGGGTGACCTGGCCTGCGCTGGCATCCTGACCGGAGCCGACCGGGCCGGGCGCGGTGCCGCTGGTCAGCCGCAGCGTGCCAGCGCCGTCCGGGGTCAGGCAGGTGCGCCAGAGCGCACCGGCGGAGTCGATGCGGAACGCCGGGTCGCGCGGTCCGCGCCGGTGCACGATCAGCGTGAGCCGGATATCAACCCGGAACGGGGCGAGCCAGTCGCGGCCGATCCCCGCGTCGTCCGCGGCACCGCCGATGGCCCGATCGGGCGTGTCCTCCGTGGCAGCGCGCCTTTCTCCGGCGCGCGTGGGGCTGCCGCCCCGCGCCCGGCTTCGGTTCGGGCATAGTGGCTAGATGCTCTACTCAACGATTCTGGCAGGAGGCAGCGGCACCAGGCTGTGGCCGCTTTCTCGCGCGGGCGAGCCGAAGTTCCTGCACCCGCTGACCGGCACGGACCGGTCGCTCTTGCAGGCAACGGCTGACCGGATCCGGCCGCTGTCAGACGCCGACCATATCTATGTCGTGACCGGGAACGCGCACGCGGCGGCGATCCGCGATCAGCTGCCGGAACTGCCAGCGGGCAACATACTCGTCGAGCCGTCGCCGCGCGATTCGTGCGCTGCGGTGAGTCTCGCCTGTGCCGTGCTGGCCATGCGCGACCCGGACGCGATCATGGCCGTGTTCTCCGCTGACCACCTGATCGGCGATGAGCAGCGGTTCGTAGAGGTCATCCGGCAGGCGGCCGCGACTGCCGCCGATGGCTACCTGACCACAGTGGGCATCCGGCCGGTGCAGCCCGAGGTCAGGTTCGGTTACCTCAAGGTCGGCGAGCCGCTGGCGGGCGCTGCCAGAACCGTGGCGGAGTTCCGGGAGAAGCCGACCAGCGCGGTTGCGGCCAGCTACCTGGCATCCGGGCAGTACCTGTGGAATGCCGGAATCTTCGTGTTCGCCGTGCGCGCGTTCCTGGATGAACTGGCCAGACAACTGCCGCACCTCAGTGCCGGGATCGCGCGGATCGCCGACTCGTGGGACGGCCCCAGCCGGGACCAGGTGCTGGCCGAGGTGTGGCCGGGCCTGGAGAAGATCTCAGTGGACTACGGAGTGCTCGAGGGCGCGGCCGCAGCCGGCGTCGTCGCGACCGTGCCAGCCGACATGCCGTGGAGCGACGTGGGCGACTTCGACTCACTCGGTGAGTCGCTGCCCACCGACTCCTCGGGCAACCTGGTGATCGCCAGCCAGGCCGAGGTCATCGTGCGCGATGTCAAGGACGCCGTCATCGTGTCGACGACCAACCGGGTCATCGCGGTGATCGGCCTTGACGACGTGGTCGTCGTCGACACTGCCGACGCGACGCTCGTGTGCGCCCGCCCGCGAGCTCAGGAAGTCAAGCAGGTTGTCGAGGAGCTAACCGGCCGAGGTCAGCACGCCCGGCTGTGAGGACAGGTCACCGGTGGGATAACTCAGCCGCCTGGCTCACTGCCCGCTCGTAGCTGATCATGTGCGCCTCCGCCGAGGCGGCCCAGCTGAACTCCATCGCGCGCGAGTAGCCTGCCTCGCCGAGCGCCATCCGCCGGGCGGGGTCGTCGAGCAGGCCCTGAAGCGCGGTCTTGATGCTGTCGGGATCCGGCTCGGTGTAGGCAACCGCGTCCCCGCCCACCTCGGGCAGCGCCGTCCGGTGCGTCGTGAGCACCGGTGCCCCGCATGCCATCGCCTCCAGCGCCGGCAGCCCGAAGCCCTCACTGGTGCTCGGGAATGCGACGACCAGGGCGCTGCCGAAGAACCCGGGCAGGTCACTGAAGTGCAGGTAGCCAGGCCTGACCAGATGCAGGTGCGCCGGGACCGCGGCGACTGCCTCGTCTACCTCCTCGCTCCAGCCGCTGGCGCCCGCGAGCACCAGGGCGGGCGGGTCGGCCATGTCAGCCGCGACGGCGGCCCAGCCCGAGATCAGCGCGGGCACGTTCTTTCGCGGCTCGAGCGTGCCGAGGTACGCAACGTACGACCGGCCGTGCAGGCCGAGCCGGTCAGACACCTGCCGGAGCTGAGCCTCGGCGGGCCGGTGGAACAGCGTGTGATCGACGCCGTGATACGCGACGTCAATCCTTGTCGGGTCGGCCGCCAGCACCCGCACAAGCTCGTCCCTGGTCGCCTTGGACGGGACGATCAGCCTGGTCGCGCGCCGGGCCGAGGTGCGGATGGCCGCCCTGTAGAAGGTGGCGATGACCGGGCTGTGCGCGTCTGGCTCGGTGAAGAACGTCAGGTCGTGCACGGTGACGACAACCGGCGTGTTCGGGCGCAGCGGCATCGTGTAGTGCGGGGAGTGGATGAGGTTCGCCCCGGCCTGCTGTGCTACCAGCGGCAACCCGCTCTGCTCCCAGGCGAGCCGGGCCGGCCGGTGCGCGATGGCCGGCGGTCCGGCGACGACCCTGGCGTTCGGCACCAGCCTGCCGTAGCGCTCCTCGTCTGCGCGCTGGCAGGCCACGGCAAGATCGGCTCCGGCTGCGTCCAGGGCGCTGACCAGGCCGTCGACGTACCGGCCAAGCGCGCCCCGGTCGGCCGGCACCGCTGACGCGTCTATCAGCACACGAGGCGCCACTCCCGGTCCCGTTCCCTTCCCTCAGATTGCTGTTCACGGGTACCCGACCGGGTCCCGCTGGCTCGCTGCCCGCGCAGCCGGCCGGGATCACCCAGGCCTTGTCAGAAGACCCCATCCGGGCTCGCCTCGGGCAGCCCCACTCGGGCGGCTTGCCGTGAGCACGTTACCCACGCGGCACACGCCCGGGCATGCTCACGGCAGGACTTGTGTGGCGGGACGAGTGCTCTTCACCACAGGCCCCGCCCTGGATGTCCCGTCAGATCCGAGCGTACGCCCTCGGCGGCGTCAACGTGCCACGGTGGCGGCGCGTGTTCGGCACTGGTCAGCCAGCGTTTAGCCAGATCCCGCGCGAAGTTCTCCTGGTCTCGCCGCACCTGGCCAGCCGACCCGCCCGATCCCCTGCTAGCACGACGGGACCGGCCTGCCCGCCTTGATGGCCTGCAGTTCGCTGATGGCGTTCGCCAGCGTGCTCACCTTGACGATCCGCAGCCCAGCGGGCACCGCGCCGACCACGTTGGAGCAGTTGGCCACCGGCGTGAGGAAGACCGTCGCCCCAGCGGCCCGGGCGCCAGCCATCTTCTGCTGAATGCCGCCGATCGGCTGAATCACTCCGGTGGGCTCGATCTCACCGGTGCCCGCGATGAATCGGCCGCCAGTCAGGCTGTCCGGGGTGAGCTTGGCCACGATCCCGAGCGCGAACATCAGCCCGGCGCTCGGCCCGCCGATGTTGGCGAGGTTGATCTTGACCTGGAACGGGAAACGGTACGTCGGCGATGCCAGCTGGACCCCCACGACGGCGTTATTTGCCACGTCCTTGGTGACCAGCGTCTCGGTCTTGGTGACGCCGCCACGCTCGATCGTGAGGGTGACGGGAGAGCCCGGCGCGCGGTTCCTGATCATCGTCACCGGGTCGTGGTGGCAGCCGACCGGTGTCCCATCGACCGCCGCAATCACGTCACCGGGCCGCAGCACGCCGTACGCCGGCGTGCCCTTGACCGTGGCCGCGACGGAGTCCACCGTGGTGAAGCCGATGTTCAGGTAGCACATCGCCGCAGCGGTCGCGTCTTGCTGCGAGCCGAGCATCTCCTGCGTGTCCTGCTGCTGCACCTGCTGCTGCGTCTGCCCCGAGGAGTAGATCTCGCTCGCCGGGACGACAGCATCGTTAGGCGTGAGCCAGGCCCGGATGGCGCTGAAGATGTTGAAATCGGTGCCTGGCCCGCCGGTATACGAGACTGTGACCAGGTTGAGATTGCCCGTCGTGGGATACGTGCGGTGGCCGGTGATCTGAATGATGGCCTTGCCGTCCGGCTTACCGAGCGTGTTGAGGGTCGGGCCGGGCGTCAACGCGACGTAGGGCACCGACACCACTGCCGCCACGATCAGGCCGGCGATCACGCAGCAGCCAGCGATCAGGAGGGTCGCGAACCGGCTCGAGCGCATCGACAGCCGGGACGCGGCCCGGAGCCTAGGCACTATTGACCCACTCGCTGGTCCCGTCAGCAAACAACTGGTGCTTCCAGATCGGCACCGTGGCCTTCAGCTCGTCGATGAGAGCATGACACGCGGCAAATGCGACATCCCGGTGGGCGGCGGCGACCGCCGCCACCACCGCGAGATCGCCTATCTGCAGGTCACCGGTCCGGTGCGCGACGGCGAGGGACATGATCGGGTGGCTCGCCACAATCTTCTCGGCGACGCGGGTCAGCTCCGCCTCAGCCGACGGGTGTGCGGTGTAGGACAGCGCGGTCACGTCCCGCCCGTGGTCATGATCACGCACGGTGCCGATGAAGACGACGATGCCGCCCGCCGCCGGGTCGGCGACCGCAGCCCGGACCTCGTCAACCGACAGCGGCTCGGAGCGCAGCTCGGTCATCCTGATGGCGGTCACGATGCCAAATTACAGGCACCCGGCAGGTGCGTGACCAGTGCGTCACGACCCTCGCCGCCGACGGCGCACCTGGCGGACGATGGCCGCAGTGCCGATGACGGCCACCGTGGCACCGGCCGCGGTGATGGTCGCGTCCTTACGGTCCAGCCTTCGCCCGGCCACGGCGTGCCGTCCGGCCCGCTGGTCAAGCAGCACCTGCAGGGCGGTGGCGTTGTCATAGCCTGGCCGCCAGCCCGCCTGCCGCAAGGTCTTGCAGTCCACGACCCACGGGTACAGCACATAGTGCAGGTCGGCGACCGGCGCTGGCGTGATCCCGGCCCGGTGCAGCCGCTGCACGGCGGCAAAAGTCAGCCCGGCAGGCAGCTCGATCCGGCGCAGGCCAGCCATCTCCTCCAGCTCGTCCTGATCAAGCCAGCCATCGCTGCCTACCGCAAAGGCGCCGGTCACCTCGCCGGCGGCGGCCAGTTCGAGCGCCGATACCAGGTCATCGACGTGGCAGAACTGCCAGCGGGCCGCGCAGCCCTTGACCGCCAGCAGCCGCGGCGCCTCGAAGTGCCTGGTGATCAGCGTGTCGATGCCATCGCCCACGAGTGCCGCCGGCCGCGCGATACTGACCTCGAGACCTGGATGAGCACGCGCCGAGCGCTCGGCCAGGTGCTCAATCTCCAGCAGGTCACCGACGACGCTCTCGTCGGAGTCTGCGCTGAGCGGCGCATCCTCCGCCAGCGGAACGGGGTTGTCTGGTCGCGCCCCGTACCCCATGGCGCTGGTCACCAGGACACCGCGGCCGACCCCGCCGGCCGCTGCCGCGGTCAGCACGGTCTGGGCGCCGCGCACGTTGAAGGCACGCCGGGTCCTGCCATCTGTGTCCGGCGAGAGGTCGACGTCGGTGTGCACGATCACATCGACGTCAGCGAGGCGCCCCGCCAGGGCCGGATTCCGCACGTCGACTATCCGCCAGGTGACACCGGTGACGTCGCCGCGACTGCCGTCGATGGCCACGACGCGGCCGATGCGCTGCGACTCAGCGAGGCGGGCGGTGAGTGCCAGGCCCAGCCCGTGCGCCGCTCCGGTGATCGCGATGACCGGACGCGACCTGGCGGCGCCAGCCGCCGGCTGCTCAGTCACGGCCGCCTCGGCCTGCCGCGGCCCGCCGTCGGCCGCCGGCCAAGTCACCGCACGCGCTGCCCTGCTGCCGCCGCCGCCATCGGCATGACCTCCGGACCCCGCGCCAGAAGTGCGCTGATGGCGAACCTGGGCTACTCGGTGGCTCACGGATGACGGCTCCCGGTATAGCTTGGCCAATGTGAACCCTTCCATCCTGCCGGATAGGCCGCGCAGATGACTGGGCCTCCCTTCGGCTTCGGCCAGGGCAGCGGCTCCGGCAATGATCCGGACAAGCCCGGCGGCTCTGGTGGCAGCGGTGGCGGCGGGCCCGCCGGCCCCTTCGGTGGGATGGGGCCACTCGGCCCGATGGGGGACCCGCAGCAGTTCGCGGAGGCACTGCGCCAGTTCGCAGACCTGATGGCCTGGCAGGGCGGCCCGGTCAACTGGGACCTAGCGAAGAACGTTGCCCGGCAGACGGTCGCCCAGAAGGGCGACGCCAGCATTCTGGAAAGCGAGCGCACCAAGGTAGTCGAGGCGCTCAGGCTGGCCGACCTGTGGCTGGAGGACGCGACCGAGTTCCCGAGCGGTATCCAGACCGCGAACGCATGGAGCAGGTCGGAGTGGGTTGAGGCGACGCTGCCGGTGTGGTCCAAGCTCTGCGATCCGATTGCGGAGCGCGCTGTGGCGGCGATGAGCGGCTTGCTCGGCGATGATCCCGCCGGACTGGCGGGCGAGTTGCCACCGGAGATGCGAGCCATGATCGGCGGCCTCGGCGGGTTGGGCGGCCTCGGCGAGATGATGCGCAGGATCGGCGGGATGATGGTGGGCGGCCAAGCTGGCGCCGCCGTAGGCGCGCTGGCGGAGGAGGTCGTCAGCTCCACCGATGTCGGGCTCCCGCTCGGCCCGGCGGGCACCGCCGCGCTACTACCGGCGGGCGTGGCAGCATTTGGTGCCGGGCTGTCTGTGGATGCCGACGAGATCAGGCTGTTCCTCGCACTCCGGGAAGCCGCCCATCACCGGCTGTTCGGCCACGTGCCGTGGCTGCGGGCGCGACTGCTCGGCGCGGTCGAGGATTACGCGCGCGGCATCAAGGTCGACACGTCGGCGCTCCGCGATGCCATGCCGCAGATCGATCCGGCAAACCCGGAGGCCCTGAACGAGGCGCTGGCGGGGGCCGCGCTGTTCCAGCCGGAGGACACCCCGGAGCAGAAAGCGGCGCTCGCCCGGCTGGAGACCGTGCTCGCCCTGGTTGAGGGCTGGGTGGCGACCGTCGTCAACGCGGCGGCAGCCGACCGGCTGCCGCAGGCGTCGGCGCTGGCCGAGGCCATCAGGCGACGCCGTGCTACCGGCGGTCCGGCCGAGCGCACGTTTGCGACGCTGGTCGGCCTGGAACTGCGGCCGCGCCGGCTGCGAGAGGCCGCCGCCATCTGGCAGGGGCTCACCGACGAGCGCGGTGTGGCCGGGCGCGATGCCATCTGGGCGCACCCGGATCTGCTGCCGACAGCCGACGATTTCGACGACCCGGACGGCTTCGTCCATGGCCGCCCCGAACTCGATATCTCTGATCTCGACCAGGCACCCGGCCCGGCGGACGGCGACGACGCGGCGCCTGAGGGCGACGGTCCGGGTCAGTCCTGACCCCCGCAGGGCAGCAAAATTTGCGTCCACAACAGGTGGACATCATTAGGGCAGGTCGGACACGCGGCCATGGCATGTCCAGCGCGTTAATTCACATGAGCGTGCGGGGAAATCCACAGGGACACGCCGCGCCCTCCCCACGATCTGCACACGTCCATGCACAGGCCGGGCTTGACCGGGTCGGTGCGCGAGCCTAACTTCGCGACCCAAGGGTCCCCGGGCCCGGGCCGCGTGTCGCTTCTGGGGAAGGGGGGCAACCGGCTCGGCGCCCGGGGAGTGCCCCTCCCGTCCGTGACCTGCCCCGCTCGGCCGCACCCGGTGAATGTCGGTGCCAGCTGGCAGCCTGGCAGCATGAGGCCGGCGATACGACCAGGACTGCTGCCGATCTGGCGCGACCGGGACACCCTGCAGCTCGGGATCGATTCGCGGCGCGCCATCGCGATCACCGGGATCAGCGGTGCGGCCGCGGTCATCTGGCTGCTCGACGGCAGCCGGGACCGTGAGCAGGTGGTCGCCGAAGCCGACCGGCTGGGCGTGCCCCGCGCCGCCACGGAGCGCGTCCTCAGCGTGCTGGCGGCCGCGGGCGCACTCGTCGACTACCCGGCCGGGCTGCTGCGCTCGGTGCCGCTAGAACTGCGCAACACCCTCAGCTCGGTGCTGGCAGTGGCGTCCTTGTCCGGACGCGACAGCGACGGCGGCGCGGGGTTACTCGCACGCCGGTCCGCGACCAGGGTCGCGGTTCGCGGCCGCGGCCTTGTCGCCACCGTGCTGGCTGACCTGCTGACCCGGTCGGGTCTGGCGGCGCTGGCTGAGCCTGCGGCAGGGCAGCGCGGGTCCGCGAACGCGGCCGACCTCATCGTGCTTGTCGGACACCAATCACCCGCGCAGACGGCAGAACTGCTCCGGTTCAGGCAGTCGCATCTGGCCGTTTCGGCCGCCGAGGCCATCGGCGTTGTCGGGCCGCTCGTACACCCCGGCAGCACCGCTTGCCTCCGCTGCCTCGATCTGACCAGGGTCGACAGCGATCCTGCCTGGCCGCTCGTGCTCGCGCAACTGGCAGGCCGGAGCGCGCAGCCGGAAGCCTGTGATCCGGTGCTGGCGACGGCAGTCGCCGCTCAGGCCGCTGCGCAGGTCGTTGCCTTCGCCGATCGGTCGTCGCTGGCGCGCACGACCGTCAACGGCACCCTCGAGCTGGCCCTCCCTGCCTGGCAGTGGCGGCGGCGGAGCTGGCTGCCGCACCCGGCTTGCATCTGCCGCGCCAGCGCCGCGGCGTGAGCCCCGGTCGCGAGCCCGCATCCGGTGTCAGCGTGGTCGGCGGGTAGCCGACAATGGAGGCCATGAGCGATCTGCCGTACCGCGCCGTTACCCGGACCGCCAAGCTCGCGTCGCTTCCAGTTGGGCTGGCCGGCCGGGCGGCGCTCGGCCTGGGCAAGCGGCTCGGCGGCAGGCCAGCCGAGATCGTGGCGCAGGAACTGCAGCAGCGCACGGCCGAGCAGATCTTCCGGGTGCTGGGCGAGCTCAAGGGCGGGGCACTCAAGCTCGGCCAGGCCCTGTCTATTTTCGAGGCGGCCCTGCCGCCCGAGATTGCCGGGCCGTACCGCGCGACGCTTACCAGGCTGCAGGAATCCGCGCCGCCCCTGCCAGCGGCCACCGTGCACCGGGTCCTGGCCGCAGATATGGGCGCACACTGGCGCTCTCGGTTCGCTGAGTTTGACGACCGGCCGGCCGCCGCCGCGTCTATCGGGCAGGTGCACCGCGCGACCTGGAAGGACGGCAGGCAGGTCGCCGTCAAGATTCAGTACCCGGGCGCCAGCCAGGCACTGAGCAGCGACTTCACTCAGCTCAGTCGCGTTGGCCGGCTGTTCAGCGTGTTCATGCCCGGCCTGGACATGAAGCCGCTGCTCGATGAGCTGCGGGACCGGGTGGTAGAAGAACTCGACTACCAGCTCGAGGCGACCGCCCAGCAGGCATTCGCCGATGCCTATTCAGGCGACCCGGGCATCGTGGTACCGGGCGTTGTTGCGGCCACCGATCACGTCCTGGTGACCGAGTGGCTCGACGGCACTCCGCTCGCCCAGGTGATTTCGGCCGGCACGCAGGAGGAGCGGAACAGGGCGGGCATGCTGCTTGTGCGGTTCCTGTTCTCCGGGCCGGTCCGGGCCGGCCTGCTGCACGCAGACCCGCATCCTGGCAACTTCCGCCTGCTGCCGGACGGCCGCCTGGGAGTACTCGACTTCGGCGCCGTCGACAGGCTGCCGGACGGTCTGCCGACGATATTCGGCAAGATGCTCTGGCTCATGCACACCGACGGCGACCTCGAGGCGGTGCAGCAGGAACTGCGTGATCAGGGATTCCTGCGTTCGGGCGTGTCGGTCGATCTCGACGAGCTGCGTGCGTTCCTGGCTCCGCTAGCCGAGCCATCGCGCACTGAGAGCTTCGCCTTCAGCCGCGAGTGGATGCGCGGCGAGGCCGTCCGGGTCACCGATCTGCGGTCCGCCAATGTCGCGCGACGACTCAACCTGCCGCCGTCGTATGTGCTCATTCACCGGGTGTCAACCGCTGGCATCGGGGTGCTCTGCCAGCTGGAATGCGCGGGCGAATTCAGGGCCGAGGTGCTGCGGTGGGTGCCCGGCTACGGTCCCGACACCGAGGCTGGCGAGGCCGCGTGACGGCCAGGGCCCGGGAAGACACAGCTTCCCGGGCCCTGGTCACTGAGTGCGGCGGCCGGCGGGCGGGTGCCGCCGGCGAAGGCTGGGGTACTCCCGGGCCTTCGGCCGGTCAGCGACTAGCGCGGCTCGCCTGCGGACTCGAGCTTGCTCGGCTCGTCCACCAACTCGAGCTTCCTCAGGTCTGCTCGCAGGAGCGATACCTGCGAGCGGAGCTGGCGTCGCTCAGCGCGCGCAACCCGCCGGGAGGTCCGGCCGTGCTGCCGTGCCCTGAGGGCGCCGCGCTCGCCAGCAGCCACCGCGAGAAAGCTCCGTTGTCGGTCTCGCGCCAGCTCTTCTAGTACGTGCGTCATTGCACTTCTCCTGTTCACTACGTCCGCTGCTTGTTCTGTCGGTCTCCCCCGGCGCCGTCATGGCTGGTCAGGCCGCGACGGCGTCCTTCCGCGGGCGTCCCCGCGGCCGCTTGCGCGGGACGATCTCGCCCCGCAGGAACAGCTCGCCGCCCCAGACGCCCCACGGCTCTGCCCTGGCCATTGCCCCGGCGAGGCAGGCCATCCTGACGGCGCAGCTTCCGCACAGCGACTTGGCGAACTCCACGTCCTCCGGTGACTCGGCGAAGAACAGTTCCGGCTCGTCCCTGCACGGCAGGTCAGCGGCGCTGTAGACCAGGCTGCTGAGCTGCGTGCTGCTCATTCCGGTGCTGGCCAGTTCAACGGCGACCTGCTCCTGGCCGCCGATTCCTATGCCACCGGGTCCGCTGGCTCGTCCCTCCAGCACGCCAGTTGTGCCGGGCCACTGCATCGGTGCCAACCCCTCTCCACTACTCGTCGAGCTTCTCAAGTGCCTCTGACAATTTGTGGCCTCGCATAAGTAAGGCCGCGGACCCATCTGCGGGTCCGCGGCCTTGAGGGGATCTGGCCGGTCTGTCTCAGACCGGTTCCGGTTCCCTCGCCGGATGCGGACCCACTCCTCCCCGGGTAGCCGGGTAGAGCCGGGTCATCTCGTCGGTGTCGTGCTGGACGGTGCTCTTGCGAGCGGTGCTGTTCTGAACGGTGCTGATCTGGAGGGCGCAAATGCTGCCCGGCTGCGCCTGGCTGCCGCCGATGCCGATGCCGATCCAGGGGCGCTCCCGCACGACGGCACCCGGGCCGAAGACGGCGTTAGCGCCAAAGGCGGTACCAGCTCCAAGGACGGTGCCAGCTCCAAGGACGGTGCCAGCTCCAAGGACGGTGCCAGCCCCAGGGACGGAGGCAGCGTCGAGGACGGAGGCAGCGTCGAGTCGCGCGTCAGCGTCTGGCGCGACGGCGCTCGCCGGTGTCGTGATCAGCATTCCTGGCACCTCCTCTCAGGCGCGCTGGATCGGTCTGCGATAGCTGGAAGCCTACGTAGGCCGCCCAGATGTCGGCAACTCTTTTTCTAC
>Ga0187807_1000255_pt1 | contig 16391 bp, 16 predicted proteins | sample NC_wetland_sal_i_4_FD_132432 | JGI IMG/M metagenome (GOLD analysis project Ga0187807, IMG submission 132432) | Wetland sediment microbial communities from Neuse River Estuary, North Carolina, USA - ASW_2 | ecosystem: Environmental > Aquatic > Freshwater > Wetlands > Sediment | place: USA: North...
GACCTCATCGCCGAGGTCGAGCGGACGCTCAGCCTGGACATCGAGGTCGCCGCCCGGCCGGGCGGCGACCTGACCGCCGCGCGGGCCGATCTTGACGCGTTCATCGACGTGGCCGCGACGTTCGCGGGCGACCAGCCGGAACCCACGCTCGGCGCGTTCCTCGCCTACCTGGCGGCCGCGCAGCAGGAGGAGTTCGGCCTCGAGCCCGGGCGGGTCGGCGAATCGGACACGGTCAAGCTGCTGACCGTGCACGCCGCCAAGGGGCTGCAATGGCCGGCGGTCTTCGTGCCCGGTCTGGCCGCGGGCGAGAAGTCACAGGTGTTCCCGGCGAGGCCGCGGGTCTCCACCCGGTGGATCGACAACGCCCGGCTTATCCCGTTCAGCCTGCGCGGTGACGCGGCGGACCTGCCGGCGCTGCGCGGTCTTGACGCCGCCTCGCTGACCGAGTTCACCGACGCCTGCGGCGCGCGCGACCTCGCCGAGGAACGGCGGCTCGCCTATGTCGCGGCTACCCGCGCCGCGTTCTGGCTGGGCTGCTCGGGTTACTGGTGGGGCGAGGGAACCGCGCCGCTCGGCCCGTCGGTGTTCCTGACCGAGGTGCGCGCGGCGTGCGAGGCCGGCGCGGGAACCGTGCGGGGCTGGGCGGAGCAGCCGGCGGAAGGCGAGGAGAACCCGCTGCTCGCGGAGGTGGACCAGGCGGACTGGCCGGCCACCCCGGCCGGACGGCACTACACGGCGATCACCGAGGCGGCCCGCCTGATCGAGGCGGCGCACCTGGCCGAGGCCGGTTTCCGCCGCGCGGCGGAAACCGCCGACGAGGGAGCCGGCGGCGACGGGCTGTCGGACGCCGGGCGGGAGCTGGTGGCGGCATGGCAACTGGACACGGGGCTGCTGCTCGCCGAGCGTGAGCGGCGCCGGCGCCGTGGCGACGGCCCGGTGGACGTGGTGCTGCCCGCCCGGCTGTCGGTGTCCGCGCTTGTCGCCCTGGCCCGCGACCCGGACGAGCTGGCCAGGCAGGTGCGCCGCCCGATGCCGCGCCCGCCGGCCCGGCAGGCGCGCCGCGGCACCGCGTTCCACCTGTGGCTGGAGGAGCGGTTCGGACAGCAGCGGCTGATCGGTGACGACGACCTGTTCGCCGAGGACGAGGAGCCCGGCGACGACCTGGTGGAGCTGCGGGCACGCTTCGAGGCGGGCGAGTGGGGCGGCCGGTGGCCGAGAGCCGTCGAGGTGCCGTTCGACACGATCATCGGCGACCGGCAGGTACGCGGCCGGATCGACGCGGTGTTCGGCGAGCCGGACGGCGGGTTCGACGTCGTGGACTGGAAGACGGGACAGCCGCCGCGCACGACCGCCGAGAAGGACGCCGTGGCCGTGCAACTCGCCGCCTACCGGCTCGCCTGGGCCACGCTGGCCGGCGTTCGGCTCGGCCAGGTGCGCGCTGCCTTCTACTACGTGCGCCACGACCTGACCATCCGCCCCGCCGACCTGCTCGACGAGGCCGGGCTCGTCGCCCTCATCCAGCGCGTCCCCGTTGCCGAATAGCTAGGCCCACCTGTCTTTGTATACTCTCCGCCGCTTTGTATACCGGGTAACCAGAATCCGGGCGCGAATGGCCCGTAAAGTTGTCGCCCCGTATGCAAAGCCAACAAGAGTGACTGATGTGACGAGCGGGACCTAGCCCGGCCGAGTTCCTTGTACGCTTCCCGGCACTTTGTACCCCGGGTGACAACAATCCGGGGGTCTGGAGGCCTAAAAGTGGTCGCGCCAGGTACAAAGTCCGCAGGAGTGACCGGTGCGACTAGAGGGCTACCCGACTTTGCGCACTTCCCGGCACTTTACGCACGGCGTGACCAGAATCGGGGCTGAAAAACCCCGAAATGTGGTCGGGGCATGCGCAAAGTGAGCGGGAGTGGCTGGTGTGACCAGCGGGGCGGGCCCTTGACCGCCGGACCAGCGGGGCGGCCCTACCGCCGGGCCAGCAGGCCCGGCGGTCACGAATTCAGGTAGCGCTCGACGCTCTCGACCTTGGCGGTCAGCGCGCCGGTCACGCCGGGGCGCAGGTCAGCCTTGAGGACAAGGCTGACCCGGGGCGCCCGCGCGGCTACCGCGTCCACGGCCTCCTTGACCACGGCCATCGCTTCGTCCCAGTCGCCTTCGACGGTGGTGAACATCGCGTCGGTCCTGTTGGGCAGGCCGCTGGAACGGACCACGCGGACCGCCTCCGCGACGATCTCTCCCACGTCTTCGCCGGCGCCGAGCGGGGTCACAGAGAAAGCGACGAGCATGGATCCCAGGCTAGCGGAAGAGGCTATCGACGTACTCCGCGCCGATGCCGACCTTCTCGTAGTGGTCGCGGCACAGCTTGATGTAGTCGAACACGTCGAACGTGCCGTTCGGCTCGCCGTTCTCGTCCAGCCAGATGAGCGGGCCGGTCACGTTGAACGTGACCATCATCGGCTCGTCCGACTCGTAGGCGACGAGGGTGTGCGCTTCGCCGGGCGCCTCGTAGATCCAGTCGCCCTTGGTCGCCACCCAGTCGTGCTCCAGGTAGCCCCACTTGCCGGAGATCGTGTACGCGAACACCTGCTGCGGGTGGTAGTGCCGGTTCACCATGCCCGCGCCCTTGGCCATGAGGACGTCGCACCAGCGGTTCTGGCTGGGGGAGATGAACAGCGGCCGGCTGCCCGCGGTCGGTGACAGCGGCGCGTACCAGCGCTCGTCCATCGTCGCGGCGTCGTGAATGTACGCCTCCGGCGCCGCGCCGGGCCGGAAGACCTCCGCGACCGGCTTCAGTTCGCGCCAGAACTCGTTTGCCATGGGTCCTCCTCGTCGTGGGGATACGCAAGATCACTTTCTCCCGCCGCCCACATGGCACACAAGAGGAGCGCTTCGCCACCCGGCGACGCTCAATGGCAACTATGTGCGTCCTGAGCAAGAATGACGTATCTAGCGGAAGATGACGCTCATGATGTATAGTGACGTTCATGACCGTACTTCTGGACGAGGAGACGGCTCCGGGTCCCGTGCGCAGGGTCACCATCAGGGAACTCCAGCAGCACGCGGCCCGGGTCATCAGGGAGCTCGCGGACGCGGAGGAGACAGCCGAGATCACCAGCCGCGGGCGGGTGATCGCCCGGCTCATCCCGCTCTCGCCCGCCGAGCTGGCATTCAAGGAGATGATCGAGCGCGGGGAGATCATCCCGGCGAAGAACCCGGGCGGGCTGGCGGGATGGAAGCCGCTGCCGCCACGGGAGGACGGAGTGTCGCTGTCGGACGCCCTCATCGCAATGCGGGAAGAGGAGCGCTGGTGATCTACTTCGACACATGCGCCCTGCTGAAGCTCATCCGTGCGGATACGGACAGCGCGGCGCTCGGCGCGTTCATCGACGCCCGCCCCGAGACCCGGTGGTTTACCTCCGAGCTAGCGAGAGCTGAGCTCGCCAGGACGATTCGCCGTCTCAACCATGACGACCAGGGGAAGCTGATCGACGGCCAGCGGCTGCGAGCGGAGCTCGGATACGCCGAGAGCCTCTGGGAAAGGCTGGATCTGATAGCGGTGAGCACTCGGGTGCTCGTCGATGCCGGCAAGATCGAGCAGCCGTTTCTGCGGACGCTGGACGCGATACATCTAACGGCCGCCGCGTCGATGGGCAGGAGTCTGGCATCGTTCGTCGCCTACGACAAGAAGCTCGCCGCGGCCGCGAGGGAAGCTGGCCTGCCGGCACTGTCGCCCGGTTAGAGCAGGGCTGACCGGCCACGATCGGCTAGTCTGGCGGTCATGAACGCCACGCCTCCTGAGTCCACGCCTTCGACGTACGCCGCGGCGGGGGTGGACGAGGAGCGCGAGCAGGCCGCGTTCGCCCGGGTGATGCGCCCGTGGCTGGCCCGCACCAAGGTCAGGTCGCCGATGGTGACGTCCATCACCGGGCTGGCCAGCGGCTACTTCGCGACGATCATGCACTTGCCGCCCGGGCCCCCGCTCGCGCTGACCACCGACGGCGTAGGCACCAAGATCATGCTGGCGCGAGAGGCGAACCGGTGGGAGCCGATCGGCGTCGACTGCGTCGCGAATAATGTCAACGACCTGATCTGCGTCGGCGCGGTGCCGCTCGCGCTCCTCGACTACATGGCCACCGACCGGATCGACGAGGGCGTGCTCGACGAGGTGGCGCGGGGCCTGTTCCTCGGCGCGGAACTGGCCGGCATCGCCATCCCCGGCGGCGAGATCGCGCAGATCGGCGACATGCTCGCCGACTCGGTCGGCGGGGGCCCGATGCTCGACCTGGTGGGCACCGCGATCGGCGCCCTGCCGCCGCTCGGCACGCGGGAACCGCAAGCACAGCAAGAGCCGCAGGCCTGGCGCACCGCCGTGGACGGCAGCGCCGTCCGGCCGGGTGACGTGGTGATCGGGCTGCCGAGCTCCGGGCTGCACAGCAACGGCTACTCCCTCGCCAGGCACGCGCTGTTCAAGAAGGGCGGGATGGGGCTGAGCGACCCGGTGCCGGGCACCGGACGGCGGCTCGCGGACGCGCTGCTCCAGCCGACGCGCGTGTATGTCACGGCGGCCGAGGCGCTGTGGTCGGCCGGGATCACGCCGCGCGGCATGGCGCACATCTCCGGTGGCGGGCTGCTCAACATCGCCAGGCTCGCCGCCGACGTGTCGTACGAACTCGACGCGCTGGTGCCTGTCCCGGAGATCTTCGCGCTCATCGCCGGCAAGGGCGCGATCCCCGCGGCGACGATGTACGCCACGTTCAACATGGGCATCGGGTTCTGCGTGGTGGTCAGCAGCGCCGAGCAGCAGGCCGCCCTGGACGCCCTCAAGAAGGCCGGCGAGGACGCGGTCCGTATCGGCTGGGTGACCTCCCGTCCCGGCAGGACGGTGTCGATCCCGGTCGCGGGCCTGATCGGCAAGGGGGACGCGTTCGAACCGGTACGTTAGGTTCTTATGGACGTCCGGGAGTATGTCGAAGGAAAAGCCCCCGAGTTTGCCGGGTCTTTGCGGGAGTGGCTGAGGATCCCGTCGGTCTCGGCCGATCCCGCGCGGCACGGTGACGTGCGCCGGTCGGCCGAATGGCTCGCCGGGTACCTGAAACAGACCGGGTTCCCTGTCGCCGAGGTCTGGGAGACCAAGGGCCTGCCCGCCGTCTACGCGCACTGGCCCGCCGCCGATCCGGCGGCGCCGCATGTGCTCGTGTACGGCCACCACGACGTGCAGCCGGCCGACCTGGCCGATGGCTGGGACTACGAGCCGTTCGATCCCGTCGAGAGCCATGGCCGCATTTACGGCCGCGGCGCGTCCGACGACAAGGGGCAGGTGCTTTTCCACGCCCTCGGCCTGCGCGCCTCCCTGGTCGCCGCGGACAGCGCGGCGCCTCCGGTGTCGATCACGATGCTGATCGAGGGCGAGGAGGAGTCCGGCTCGCCGAACTTCGCGGCGCTCCTGCATGAGCGCAAGGACCAGCTCAGTCCCGACGTGATCGTGATCAGCGACACCACGATGTGGGCGGCGGACGTCCCGTCGATCTGCACAGGGATGCGCGGCCTGGCCGAGGCCGAGATCACGGTGACCGGGCCGTCGCGCGACCTGCACTCCGGGTCGTTCGGCGGCGGCGTGCCGAACCCCGTGCACGGCCTGGCCAGCCTGCTCGCCGGCCTGCACGACTCCGCCGGGCGGGTCGCCCTGCCCGGCTTCTATGACGCCGTGGTGCCGCTGACCGAGCAGGAGCGGGAACTGATCGCCAGGCTGCCTTTCGACGAGCGGGCGTGGCTCGCCGACGCGGGCGACAGCCGGGCCACCTATGGCGAGGCTGGCTACTCCACGCTCGAGCGCATCTGGGCGCGGCCGACCGCCGAGGTCAACGGGGTCTGGGGCGGCCACGCCGGCCCCGGCCCCAAGACGATCATCCCGAAGGAAGCCCACGCCAAGCTGTCCTTCCGGCTCGTCGCGGACCAGGAGCCCGAGGCTGTCATGGCGTCACTTCTCGAGTACGTGAATTCGAATATTCAGAACGGTCTCGTGGCGACTGTCCAGCCAGGACATGGAGTCCGCCCTTGCCGCTCACCGATCGACTCGCCCGCCGTAGCGGCGGCCCGGCGGGCGATGGAGCGGGCGTTCGGCCGCGACGTGCTGTTCACCAAGGAGGGCGGCAGCGGGCCCGAGGCGGACCTAGCCGACATCCTCGGGGCGCCGCTGGTCTTCGTGGCGGTAGGCCTTGACGCGGACCGCATTCACGCTCCCAATGAGTACGTCGACGTTTCCCGGCTGCTGCGCGGCGCGGAGACGGTCGCATACCTGTGGGAGGAGCTCGCGGCGGCGGGCGCGAGCGGGCGGTGAGCGCGGCAGAGACGGAGCGGCTCGAGGACGGCCCGCTGGGTCGGCTGGCCCTCTCCCGCTCCACGGTCGACCGGGCGACGGTCCGCCGCGCCGACGCCGCCTGGGTGGCGGCGGCCTGGGCGGACCCGCGCACGCGGGTGCTCGTGGTCGGCGACTCCCAGGCCCTGGTCCGGTCCGCCGGCGGACAGCATGAGCTGGTGTTCGTCTCGCCGGCGCAGGCCCCGGAAGGAACGAGGTTCCTGCTCGGCCTCGACACCGGCGACGTGGCCTACTTCGGGGTGAGCGTGCCGGAGGGAGTCAGTCCCGTACGTTCGGACGAAAAGGACGTGCGGGCGATGTCGCTGCGGCAGGTCGGCGCATTGCTCAGCGACCGGGACGCGGGGCTGCTCACCCACGCGGTGGCGCTGGCGAACTGGCACGGCACCCACACCCACTGCCCGCGGTGCGGCACGCCGACGGTGCCCGCGCCCGCCGGGCACCTGACCACGTGCCCGAAGGACGGGACCGAGCATTTCCCGCGGCTGGACCCGGCGGTGATCATGCTGGTCATCGACCCCGAGGACCGGTGCCTGCTGGCCAGGAACGCGCTGTGGCCGAAGGGCCGGATGTCGGTGCTCGCCGGGTTCGTGGAGCCGGGGGAGTCCGCGGAGCACGCGGTGGCGCGAGAGGTGTTCGAGGAAACCGCGATCACGGTCGGGCACATCCGCTACCTGGGCAGTCAGCCCTGGCCGCTGCCGCGCAGCCTGATGCTCGGGTTCCAGGCGCTGGCCCCGGCCGGGCAGCAGATCACCGTGGACGCCGACGAGATCGGTGATGCGCGCTGGTTCACCCGCGAGCAGATGCGGGCCGCTATCGACGCGGGCGAACTGGCGCTGGCGCCGACGTCCTCGATCGCACGCCGGCTGATCGAGTTCTGGTACGGCGGGGAGCTTCCGGACGGAGCGGGCGCCTGGACGGCGCCGGTCCGCTAGCCGCCGCCTCGTTCACAAGGTTTTCTGGCGTCTCGTTACCAATTTCTTGACAAAAACGACCTATTTACTAGGCTATGCTGAGGAAGCCTGGCGCGGTGCAGGAGGTGCCGAAGCACGTGCAGATAGGAACGCAGCTGCTGGGCCGCGCGGACGCGCAGCCAACCGAGGCCGTGCGGCAGGGCGCGGACGGGACGCTGCTCGCGGTGGTCCCGATCCCTGGCACGGGGACGTCGCTCGCGATCGTTGGCTATCCGGTGACGGCGCCGGGCGCCGAACCGGACACGGCGGGCGTGGCGGAGGCCGCCGGCTCGCCTGCCGGGCTGGTGCTCGACCATGACCAGCGCCGGGTCTGGGTGGACGGGACCGAAGTGCCGCTCACCTTCCAGGAGTTCGAGCTGCTGGCCTTCCTGAGCGCGCATCCGGTGACCGTGTTCAGCCGTGCCGACCTGGTCCGGCGGGTGTGGCAGCGCGACTTCGACGCCGACAGCCGCACGGTGGACGTGCACATCAGCCGGCTGCGGCACAAGCTCGGCCCGGCCTACGGCAGGTGCCTGGTCACCGAGTACCGGGTCGGCTATCAGTTCCGGCCGCCGGGGCAGCAGGTCCGCTGACCGTCGTCAGCCGCTGACGTCAGGGCCGGCCCTGGTGACCGTGACGCGCAGCAGGACGCGGTTCTCGCGCTCCATCGCGGCCCGGTAGTCATCCCAGTCGGGATGCTCGCCGGAGATCCCCCGGTAGTAGTCGACCAGGCCGTCCATCGCCTCGGGCAGTTCGGCGATGTCCGCCGTGCCCTCGATCTGCACCCACTCGCCGAAGAACCGGTCGGGGAACGCGCACAGCCACACCCGCGGGTCGCGGCGAACGTTGCGGACCTTGTAGGCGGTCTGCCTCGTGCTGATCACCACGCGGCCCGCGCCGTCGACCCCGACGGTGACCGGCGAAAGCTGTGGCGTTCCGTCGCTCTTGAGCGTGCCGAGCACCGCGTGGTGCTGCGTGCGGACGAAGTCGAGCGCTGCGTCGATGTCCATGCGCCTATCTTGGCCCATCCCGGCCCGCACGCGGCCTCCGCGCCACGTTCGCACCAGGGCACATCTGGCCCCGGCTATCGGCCCGCGAGCCGGCCCGCCGCAAACGGTCAGCCCCGCTTACCTGTGTCGTTCCGGGTGAATATCCCCCGCAATGACACACCTAACGGACCGGGCAGACAGCGCCCAGAACGACACATTGCGGCCTGCCGGAGGTTCGGGTCGCTGCAACCTTGCATCTGGTGTGGTTACTGTGAACCGTGGCGAGCACCGGGAACTGGTTCGAGACCGTCGCCGAGGCGCGGCGGCGCGCCCGGCGGCGGCTGCCCCGGTCGGTGTTCCTCGCGATCGAGGCCGGCGCGGAGGCGGGCGCCACCCGCGCCGGCAACGTCGCGGCGTTCGGTGAACTCGGGTTCGCCCCCCGCGTCGCTGGCCTGCCGGCCGTCCGTGACCTGCGGACGTCGGTGCTCGGGGTGGACGTCGCCCTGCCGGTGATCGCGTCGCCCGCCGGCGTCCAGGCGGTGCATCCGCTCGGCGAGGTCGCCATCGCGATCGGCACTGCGGCCGCCGGGTCGCCGTGGTTGCCGCGGTGGGCGGTCAGGCCGAAGTCCTGCTCGACGGCGGCGTCCGCCGGGGCGGCGACGTGGTGAAGGCGCTCGCCCTCGGCGCCCGCGCGGTGATGATCGGCCGCGCCTGCCTGTGGGGGCTGGCCGCCGGCGGCCCGTCCGGCGTCCGCAACGTCTTCGACGTGCTGCGCGCTGGCATCGATTCGGCCTTGCTCGCGCTCGGCCGTTCATCGGTCCGCGACCTTAGTCCGGCCGACGTGATCGTCCCGCCGGATTTCAGCCCTGGCCTGAATTGAGGTAACGGGCTTTGCCCGAAGCTCAGTGTTGCCGGCCCACCGTGTGCAGGCCGTGCACGATAAAGATCACCACGAGCGCGAACATGGCGATTACCGCGGCGCCCAGTCCGATGGCCACCAGCATCTCGATGACCCGGACGATAACGTTCGCCATGTCGGCCTCCTTCCCTTCGCCTACTGGCCCTTCTGTGCCCGGGATATCGGCTCGCGGCACTCCCTGTCACAGGCCGGAAGTCCCCGATCCGGGGGCCCCTGGTCACCAGGCGAGCCAGTACGGTAAGGCTCAGCACGTAAGCGGAGCTGGGCATGGCCGGTCGGAAGGGGTAGAGAACAGGCATGGACGAGAGCCGGGCGCGAGAGTTGTTGCTGCAAGAGCGGAACGAGGTCGCGGGGCTGCTGAAGGAGTCCGAGGCGGAGACCAGCACCGACCTCGAGACCGACGACGACAGTCCCCGTGACTTCGGGGACGAAGGGCTGCCCCTGACCGAGCATGATGAGGACGAGGCGGTCGAGGGTGATCTGCAGGACCGGCTCGAGGCCATCGACCGGGCGCTGGCGCGGATCGAGGCCGGCACGTACGGCCGTTCGGTGCTCAGCGGGCAGCCGATTCCCGACGAGCGGCTGGAAGCCGACCCGGCGGCGGAGCTGACCGTGGAAGAGGCTCGCGCCCAGGAGACCGAGCGATAACCCGCGGTAGGCGGTCCAGGCGGCGATCTGGGCACGCGACCGGAACCCCAGCTTGGTCATGATGTTGGCGATGTGCCTGGCAACGGTGGCGGGGCTGATGACCAGTTCTTCGGCGATGGCCTTGTTGCTGCGGCCTTCGGCGACGAGCGCGGCGATCTCCAGTTCCCGTGGCGTCAGCGAGCTTGGCGGCGCCACCGCGGACACGGCCGGAACGGGCTCGGCCGGTACGGGGCCGGCCAGTACGGGCTCAGCCGGCGTGGCCGGCGGCTCGAGCGCCATGCGGATGGCGGCCTCCGGCGACAGCTCGAGGCCTCGTGCCCACAGCCGGGCGACGGCGGCATCGCCGAGGCGCCTGGCGGGGGCGAGGTAGCGCTCCGCTCGCGCGGCGGGCAGCGGAGGCAGGCCGGCCGCCTCCCGCAGCGCTGTCGCGGCGGCGGCGAGCAGCACCGCGCGTTCGGGCTCACCGTCGCGGACGGCGAGCGCGGCGAACGACTCCATGCCGCGAGCCACCCCGATGCGCGTTCCGATGTCCTGGCTGAGCCGCAGGCTCTCGGTGAGGTACTCCGTGGCCAGCGCGGTGGCGCCGACGTCCGTCGCCACCCGGCCGAGACCGGACAGGCAGCGCGCGATCTCCGGCCGGGCGTTGATCTCCCGCAGGTAGGTCAGCGCCTCGGCGTACCGCTGGCGCGCGTCGGCGAAGTCGCCGCGCGTCCTGGCGAGATCGCCGAGGCCGAGCTGCGCGCGTGCGACCCCCCACCGGTGGTCGATGGCGCGCATGACGTCGATCGACGCGGCGGCCAGCTCGGCCGCCTCCCGCAGCTGGCCGCGCATCCCGGCCACCGCGGCCTGGATGCCGAGCGCCCAGCCCTCGTTCCAGCGGTCGCCCCCGGCCCCGGCGATCGCGGTCGCCTCCCGGACGAACTCCTCGGCCTGGCCCGTGTGCCCGGTATGCACCGCGATCTCGCCGAGCACGTTCAGTCCGGCGGCGGTCCAGAAGTCGTCGCCGGCCTGCCGGCACAGGTCGAGCCCGGCCCGCGCCGCCGGCTCGGCGGTCGCGGGGTCGTTCGACAGCGCGAGCTGCGCCCGGCCGATGAGCGCCGGGCCGCGGATCCCCGGCTCCACGGCGGCCGCTTCGTCCCGGTCCAGAAACGCGTCCAGCCACGCGCCGCCGAGGGCGAACTCGCCGCGCACCAGCATGCAGGGCCGGATCGCGGTGCAGATCCGCAGCCCGGTCCGCACGTCGCCGTCCGCGAGGCACTGGCTCAGGACCAGCCAGACGTTGCTCGCGTCTACGTCGTACCTGCGGAACACGTCCACCCGGTCCTGCCACGGCGCGGGAACGAGGGCCATGCCCACCGTGAAGTTCCGCTCGGCCACGCCGAGCACGTAATCGCGGAGCCGCCGCGCGACAGCGGACGCCTCGCCCGCCGCGGTGAGCTTCCCGGCCGCGTACTCGCGGATGGTGTCGAGCATCCGGAACCGGGCCTGGCCCAGCGCTTCCGGCTCGCGGACCACCAGCGACTTGTCCACGAGCGCGCCCAGCGTGTCCAGCACGCTTCCGGCGGGCACCTGCTCGTCCGGGCACACGTCCTCGGCCATCTCGATCGACCAGCCGGCGAAGACGGACAGCCGCCGCAGCAGTGCCTGCTCCCGTGGTGTGAGCAGGTCGTGGCTCCAGTCGATCGCGGCGCGCAGCGTCCGCTGGCGCGGCGGCCCGGCCCGGTCGCCGATGGTCAGCAGCCCGAACCTGTCGGCCAGCCGCATCCGGATCTGCTCGACGGTCAGGGTGCCGAGCCGGGCGGCGGCCAGCTCGATCGCGAGCGGAAACCCCTCGAGGTTGCGGCACAGCTCCGCGACGGCGCCGGCGTTCGACTGGGTAAGGGCGAAACCCGGGGCAGCGGCACGGGCCCGTTCGGAAAAAAGCTGGACAGCGGCCCCCGGAGAGCGGTCGCCCGACGCGACGGGGAGCGGCGGCACCGGCCACACCGTCTCACCCGCGACCCGCAGCGGCTCGCGGCTGGTGGCAAGCAGCCGCAGCTCGGCCGAGCTGGCCAGCAGCCGCTGGCACACCCGCGCGCAGGCGTCGAGCAGGTGCTCGCAGTTGTCGAGCGCGAGCAGCATCCGGCGGGGTCTCAGCGCGTCGGCCAGCGTCTCGAGCAGCGGCCGGTCAGGCTCTTCCGTGACGCCCGCGGCGGACGCGACGCGAGCCACGACCAGGTCCGGATTGGCCAGGTCGGCGAGTTCCGCGAAGCAGGCGCCGTCGGGAAATTCGTCGGCCACGACGGCAAGCGTGCGGAGCGCCAGCCGGGTCTTCCCGATGCCGCCAGGACCTGTCAGCGTGAGCAAGCGGGTGCCGCTCACGAGCTTGCGCAGCTCGTCGAGCTCACGTTCACGACCGACGAAGCTGTTAGGCTCCTGGGGCAGCTGTGACCTTATGTCCGCTCTCTCAATCTAGGCGACGGGAAATGACCCGCGATGAGGTCGCATATGCACATATCACTACATAATTCGGATGATGCGCTAGCGCGCCAAACAAGTTTAACCTCCTGCTAGGAGGTCGCTCCGCGCTTTCACTTTTCGCGGGTTTAAGGGGGAGCGCGGCGGCATGCCTGGCATGCCGATGGTGCCCTGTGCCTGCCGGTTTGTGAGGGGACCGGCACGGCGCAATCCTGGCCCCGGCCGCCGTGGCCGGACGCATTGGGGGGGATGCGGCGAGCCGCGCCGGCGTTCGCGCCGAGCGATGGCGCGCCGCATGGAGCGGCCACGGCGGCCGGCAGGGATCTTCGCTTGTCAGTCCTTGTCGACGGCCTCGCGGACGGCGGGGACGATCTCCTGCGCGAAGCGGGCCACCGCGACCGGCGCGGGAGTGTCGTCGGTGGTGCGGAAAATGAACCCGCCCGCGCCGTGCTCGAGCACCGCGGAGGTCATCTCCTCGATCCACTGCGCCGCCGATCCGCCGATCCAGCGCCCGTCCTCACCGCGGGTCTGCGCGAGCGGAGCGGAGGTGATCCGGCCGCCGAAGTTGAAGACGTCGACGATCTCCGATGGGTCCCGGCCGACCGAGGCCGCGGCCTCGTTGATCACCGGCCGCGACTCGCGGTACCTCGTGCTCAGCCAGTCCGATCCCATGGAGGGAACCCAGCCGTCGGCGTGCCGCCCGGTCACGGCCAGCGACTTGGGGCCCACCGATCCGGTCCAGATGAGCGGCGCCGCGATCGGCGCCGGCTGAAGGGCGCCTACCTGGTAGAACGATCCGTCGAAGGTGACCGGCTCGCCGCCGCCGCACAACGACCTGATCAGCGTGATCGCCTCTTCCATGGCCAGCACCGCCGCTCCGGGTGTCAGCCGCGGGATGCCGAGCTGAGGGATCATGTCCCAGATCGCGCCGGCCCCGATCCCGAGGATGACCCGGCCGCCGGACAGCGCGGACAGCGAGGTGATCGTGCGCGCCAGCGCCGGCGCGGGCCGGGTCGGCAGGTTGGTGACGATCACGGCGCCGGAGATGCTGGCGGTCTGGCCGAGCACGAACCCGACCGCGGAATAGGCGTCGAGTTTGTCACCGAAGTACAGGTGGTCCGCGATCGTGAACACGTCGAGGCCGCCGCGATCGGCTTCGGCCGCTATCTCCAGGATGGCCGGCACATTACCGACATCCGCGCCGTTCCACTGGCCAAGGCTTGCGCCGAAAAGCACGCGTCGCTGCGACATTGCGCCGAATTCTCCTTTTCCCGGATGAGCCGTCGGGCGCCAGCTTACGGGTATCGGCCCCGGGCGCCGCGGGCAGTATCGATATACGTCAGCTGACCGATGTCTATCTCGTGCAACTTGCAGCAGCATTTGTGCTGCAAGCGGCATAGGCCGCTATCCATACAAGGAGCCCGCGAGGAGCAGAACGTGTTTGTTCAGGCCCTACCCGGCGCGGCGTCGTTCGCGGCTTGCCTGCGGTTGTTCCGTTGCTACCCACTGGCGGTAACGTCGCCCGCCGTGACCGGCGGGTACCGGTCGATGGTCCTTATGAGCCGCGCCCCCGGATCGGCCGGCTTCTACGTCCTGACCCACGTCGGCGACGATCTCTTCGTCATCAGGTCGTGGGACGGCCGCGACGGGCTCGCTCAGCAGATCCGTCCGGGAGAGCCGGTCTCCGGCGCCATCCGCCAGGTGATCAGCGATGGCATGCCGCTCCCGCGCGACGGCGCGCTGCTCGGCTGGGTGACCGACTGCCAGGTCACCGTGATGCTCGCGGTGCGCTGCCCGCGCCCGAGGACGCCGGAAACGCCCGTGCGATTCCCCGAGATCCGGGTCATGCCGATGGCGGGCACCAGCTGCCCGCTGCAATGGCCGCCGTTCACGGCCAGCCCCCTCGATGACGGACGGTTGTGGGAGTACGTCGAATGGGGCCAGATCGTGGACATCGTGCCGCTCGTCACCCGCAGTGCCGGGCTCGCGTACTGGGTGCCGTGCCCGGGCCAGCGGCGTTACCGGGGCGAGGGGTTCGTCGTCATCAGGGACAACCTGCCGTGTGACGACTACTGGCTGCCGGCCGGCGTCTACATGGATCACTGGACGCTGCGCGAGGGCATCCAGGCGCCGCCCGCCGGCGAGCTGCTGTCGCTGCCCGGCGTGGTGGACCTGGCGTACCAGCTGCGGTAGGCCGGCCGCGGTCGGCCGGCCAACGGTCGACTCCGGTCAGCCGGCGAGGAACTTGCTTACCGCGGCCAGCGTGCGCTCGGGCTGGTCCGCCTGGAGCACGTGACCGCAGTCGTCGATCACCTCGACCTGGCTGCCCGCGATGCGGCTGCCGAACTCTTCCGCGTAGGCGACGGGGATGAGCGCGTCCTGGCGTCCCCAGACGATCAGCGTGGGCGCCTGAACGCGGTACAGCCGGCGGCCCAGGCCGTGGTCCGCGATCGGCCAGGCGAACTTCGTCGTGCAGCCGATGTTCCAGGCGCTCTGCGCGATCGCCTTCGGGATCAGCCCTGGGTCGGCGGGGAGGGCCATGGCCGCCTGGGCCGCCTGGCTCTCCGGGTGCGCGAACAGGTAGTTCGGCACGTCCTCTGGCGGGCCCGCCACCATCTGCATGAGCGGGATCGGCGCGGCGTCGAGCCACAGGCCGGGGGGCGACAGCAGCACGAGCCTGGAGAACAGCCGCGGGAAGGTGGCCGCGAGATCGGCCGCGACCATGCCGCCGAACGACTGGCCGACGGCCGCCGGCCGGTCGAGCCCGAGCTCGCGCACCAGCTCTTCGTACCCAAGCAGCAGTTCCCAGAACGTTTGCACCTGCGAGATCGCGTGCGGATCGCCGGGCGAGGTGCCGGGGTGTTCCGGCGCGTACACCGTGTGCCGCGCCGCCAGTTGCCCGAGCAGCGGATCCCAGGCCAGGCCGGACAGCGGATGGAAGAACAGCAGCGGCGGCCCCTCGCCCGCGACCTTGACGTGGAGCCGCAGCCGGCCGTCCCACACCTCGACCGTCTCGTCGCGGACGGCCGCCTCCGCCGTTGTCATCGAGCCTCCGTTCCGGCCGCCGCGGCTGCCCCGCCAGCGGCGCCCGCAGTCACCCCGACCGTGGCGGCTGGCCACCAGCGGTTTTCCCAGCCTTCCGCGTCCCAGACGGGCCGCAGCCGGGGCAGCACCTCCGCGGCGAACAGCGAGATGTTCTTCTCGGTCAGGTCGCGCGGCATCGAGCCGTTCTGCAGCATCACCAGCAGGTTGCCGATCCGGAACTCGCGGACGAACGCCTCGATCTGGTCGGCGACGGTCGCCGGGCTGCCGACGATCGCGACCTGGGTGTCGATGATCTCCTGGTAGGTCGCCGTCCGCATCCGGGCCAGCATCCCGTCGGGTCCCCCGCCGCGCAGCATGGCTTCGATGGCGGCGGGCTCGGCATAGCCGGGCACGGCCATGGCGGTGCCGGGAATGGCGCCGAGGCCGGAGTGGTAGAGCGCCATGAGGTGCCTGGCGTACTCCTTCTCCGCTCGCTCGTCGGTCTCGGACACGGCAACCACCTGCATGAACGCGAGCCGGTACGGGTTGCGGTCGCGGCCCATCTCCTCGGCCATGTCCCAGTAGCGGTCGAAGACCTGCCGCCCTACGAGCTTCGGGCCGTCCCAGCTCAGGTACACGAAGGCGAAGTCGTTGCTGAGGATGTCGCGCAGCGTCCCCGGCGAACCGGTGCCCGGGATCCAGACGGGCGGGTGCGGCTGCTGGATGGGCCGGGGCCAGATGTTCACCTGGCCGTACTTCTCGTAGCGGCCATTCCAGGGGAAGGGCCTGGGCGCCGTCCACGCCTTGAGGATCAGCTCGCGGTGCTCGCGGGCACGGTCGCGGGTCTCGATCTCGGGAAGCGAGGCGTTGAGGTTCGCGTCGTAGCTGAGCCCGACGGGGAAGCCGGCGATGAGCCGGCCCCCGCTGATGCAGTCGAGCAGGGCGTACTCCTCGGCGATCTTCAGCGGCTCCCGGGTCTTGCCGAGCGAGCGGCCGAGGATGGCGATCGCCGGGTCGAGACCTTCCGC
>Ga0187807_1000257_pt1 | contig 16281 bp, 16 predicted proteins | sample NC_wetland_sal_i_4_FD_132432 | JGI IMG/M metagenome (GOLD analysis project Ga0187807, IMG submission 132432) | Wetland sediment microbial communities from Neuse River Estuary, North Carolina, USA - ASW_2 | ecosystem: Environmental > Aquatic > Freshwater > Wetlands > Sediment | place: USA: North...
GCCGTACGGCACCGGCTCAGCGATGAGCTGGGCGTGGACCCGGGACCAGCCCTCCAGGACATGTATCAGCGCATCCTGCGGGCCGACGACAGCCTCATGGACGCCGCGGCGGAGCATGTCGCACCGCCGCCGGGGACTCGCCTGCTCAGCCTGGTCGGCGAGCCTGTCGTGGCCTGATCCGGTCCGCCGGCGCCGCCGCGCGCCTAGACCAGGCTCTCCTCGAGAGCCAGGCGGGTGAGGTCGGCGCGCCGGCGATACCCGGTCTTGTCCCGGATCCTGTCGAGATGGGAGGTCACGGTCCGCACGCTGATGTATAGCCGGGCGGCGATCTCCGCGTTCGTGTGGCCCTGGGCGACCAGGGTGACGAGTTCCCGCTCCCGGGGACTCAGCAGTTTCCCGGGAGCGGGCTCGGCGGATTCCTCCTGGGCCGCGGCCGAGAGCATGATCGCGAGCTCGGCGGCGGCGGAAACCGGCATCCTGGCGCCGCGCTCTTCGGCCTCGCGAAGCCTGCCTGGCTCGAGCACCTGCTCGATCCGCCGCATGTATTCCGGGCGGCGTCCGTCATACACGGGTCCGCTTGGCAGCCCGCGACGTTCCCTGTACGGCATCATCACGGTGATCATCATGATCTGGCGGTGAACGTGCTGTTCCGGCGGTGCTGCGGGACCTGGCGCGCGGCGACAGCGGTGCCGACCTGCACATCCTGCCGATGCGCCGCGACGCTTCTTGATACTCCAGCCGCAGATCGAGATCTCCCTCCGGGCTGACCCTGGAGGCTGGCTGTAACTGCGCGGAAATACGCATTACCGATCATGGGGTGATGGAAACGCGCCGGGTCCTGGTTGGATGCGACTTCACGTATGTCGCCGTTATCCCAACGCCGGTGGTTTTCCAGGTGCAGCCGATCGAGTCGCCGCAGGTATCCGTCGAGGGCGCGCGGTGGATCACCGAGCCGGATGTCGCGGTTCGCGGTTACACCGACCTGTACGGCAACCCGTGCGTGCGCGCGGTCCTGCCGGCGGGCAGGTCGAGCTTCCGGTTCGGGGCCGTGGCCGTGGTCCCCGACGCTGCCGAGGAGGCGGACGAGAACGTCCCGGAGTGCCCGCCGAACGAACTTCCCGACGACACGCTGGTCTACACCCTGCCCAGCCGGTACTGCCTGCCCGACGTGCTCGGCGGCGAGGCATGGTCCCGCTTCGGCGGCCTGGTGCCGGGCTATCGGAGGGTGCAGGCCGTCTGCGACTACGTGCACGGCCACCTGGCCTTCCAGTACGGCAGCACGACGGCGCTGGACAGCGCCGTCGACGTCAACCTGGCAGGGCGCGGAGTCTGCCGTGACTTCACCCACCTGGCGGTCTCGTTCTGCCGGGCGCTGAATATCCCGGCGAGATACGTCTTCGGGTACCTGCCTGATATGGATGTCCCGCCGGACCCGGCGCCGATGGACTTCGCGGCGTGGATGGAGGTCTGGCTCGGCGACCGGTGGTGGACGTTCGATCCCCGCAACAACACCAGGCGCAAAGGCCGCGTCGTGATCGGCCGGGGGCGTGACGCCTCCGATGTCGCGATGGCCACGACGTTCGGCGGCCCGCAGCTGGTGTCCATGCTCGTCCGGGCCGAGGAGGCACCTGGATATCACTGCTAACGGGTACATGATCACGGAAGGTTCGGATGCTGGCATCGATACACGTTTACCCGCTGAAAGGGTGCCGGGGGATCGACCTCAGCGAGTCAGTCGTCGAGCCGTGGGGGCTGGCGGGTGACCGCCGCTGGCTGCTCGTCGACGATGGGTTCCGGTTCGTCAGCCAGCGGGAGCACGCGTCGCTCGCGCGTGTCATCGTCTGGCACGATCCGGGGGCCGGCATCACCGTTTCCGTCGACGGTTTCGCTCCGCTGTCCGTCGCCACCCCAGACCCCGGCGAGCTGCTCAAGGTGAGCGTCTGGAGCTCAACCGTGCTGGCAGCCGCGGCCGGGCCGGAGGCGGACGCCTGGTTCTCGGCCTACCTTGGCGAGCCGGTCAGGCTTGTCTACCTCGATGACCCGACCCGGCGCGCGGTTGACCCGGAGTTCGGCGCGGAGGGCGACGTGGTCAGCTTCGCCGACGGCTACCCGCTGCTGCTCACCGCCACGGACTCACTCGACCAGCTCGGCGATTGGCTGGTCGCTGCGGGAGAGCAGCCGGTCCCGATGAACCGGTTCAGGCCCAACGTCGTGGTGACCGGCTTCGGACCGTGGGCCGAAGACCGGTGGCGCCGCGTCCGGATCGGACCCGTGACCTTCCGCGTGGCCAAGTCCTGCGGACGGTGCGTCGTCACCACGACCGACCAGACCACCGGTGAGCGCGGCTCCCAGCCGCTGCGGATCCTCGGCGCGAAGCGCCGCTTCGGCAAGAGCCTGGTCTTCGGGCAGAACATCATCCCCGACTCGGCGGGCGTCATCCGGGTGGGCGATCCAGTGGAGATCACGGAGTACGTGAGTTAACCGTGCTGCCTGCTGGTCGTGATGACATATCAGTGAAATACCGGGGAAGCAACGATTCACTGCCGTAACATTGCCTGGCAAAGACTTTACATGCGGTCACTTGCTGCCCCGCGAATTCACCGATGACAATCAATTATGGGAGCGACGCAGCCCCCTGATTGCCCCGGCGAAGAAAGGGACAGGCAGATGGCCGTCGCTTCAGTTAAGGCTGCCCAGGATAAAACGGGACTGCGGGTGAACGCGCTCGGCTTCCCGGCAGTAATCGCCCAGTCTATAGCGGTCATCTCGCCGACGATGACCGCTGTTCTCATCATACCGCTGGCATTCTCGAATGCGGGCCAGGGTACCTGGCTGGCATATCTTTTCGGGACGGTGATGCTGCTATTTGTCGTCTTGTGCCTCAACCAGTTCGCCCGGCGGTCGGCCGCGCCCGGTGCCATGTATACGTACACCGCGCGCGGTCTTGGCCCGGCCACCGGGGTTCTCTCCGGCTGGGCGCTCATCTGGTGTTACCTGCTGATCGGGACGGCAGGTCTCACCGGCTTCGCCATCTTCTTCCAGCAGTTCCTCTCCGCGCTCGGGTTCACCGGCACGGTGCCCCCGGACATCTTCTTCGCCATCAGCGCGGTGACGTGCTGGTACATCGCGTACAAGGACATCCGCATCTCGTCGCTCGTCACGCTGACGCTCGAGGGTATCTCGGTCTTCCTCATCCTCAGCCTCGCCGCGGTCGTGCTGTTCTCCCATGGAATCCACATCGACACCAGCCAGGTGGAGCTCGAAGGCGTCAGCGTGCACGGCATGAGCCTCGCGGTCGTCACGACGATCTTCAGCCTGGTTGGCTTCGAGAGCGCGACCACGCTTGGCCGCGAGGCGAAGAACCCGCTCCGCAACGTGCCGCGTGCGGTGATCTGGTCGCTGATCCTCACCGGGCTGTTCATGGTCGTCATGAGCTACGTCGAGGTCTACGGCACGCGCGGCTACGGAACGACGCTGGGCAACATAGCGGCACCGCTTAACGTGCTGGCGAGCATCTACCACGTGAACTTCTTCAAGGCGCCGATCGCGCTCGGCGCTATGATCAGCTTCTTCTCGCTCTCGCTGTCCTGCCTGAACGCGGGCGCGCGGATCATCTACCCCATGGGCGAGCACATGGTGTTCCCCCGCCACCTCGGCAGAGCTCACCCGAAGAACGGCACGCCGCACGTGGCGATCACCGTCTACGTGGTGATCATGTTCGCCATCCCGGCCGTGCTGGAGATTGTCACCAACCCGCTGACCACGTTCGGCGACGCCGGCACGCTCGCGGCCTTCGGCTTCCTGCTGGCCTATTTCCTCATCACCATCGCCGCCCCGGCCTACCTGCACCGCCGGGGCGAACCGCGAGCCCGCAGCGTGGTCATCGCGGTGGTCGCGTGCCTGTGCCTGCTGGTGCCGGCGGTCGGCAGCTTCTACCCGGTGCCGCCGTTCCCGGTGAACATCTTCCCGTATATCTTCGTCGCGTACATGGCCATCGGCGGCGGCTGGCTGCTCGTTCTCAGCCGGCGCCGCCATGGCATCCTGGGCGAGATCGAGGCTGACCTGGAGCAGTCGCTTGCTGCCCATGAGCAGCGCGCGGTTCCGGCAACCGTCGGTGATCCCGGCCTGGCAGGCTCAGACATCATCCCCGGGACGACCTAGAAGACCCCATAGCTGGCCGCGGGCCGGCGTGCGCCTGCTGGCATTGTCAGGGCTGGGCGTCGTTGCCTTGCAGTTCGGTTTCAAGCAGGTCCATGGCCTTGAGGAAAGCTTGCTGCTCGCCGGGGGACAGCTTGTCGAGCACCCGGGCCAGCGGGGTGGCGGCGCCGTCCAGCCATTGTCCGATCACGACGGCCTGGTCGGGTGCGATCTGGACGATTGTGCGGCGCCGGTCGCCCGGGTCGGGGCGGCGTTCGATCAGGCCTGCCCGGTCGAGGTCGGTCAGGACGCCGCTGACGGTGGAGAGGGTCAGCCCGAGCCGTGCGGCCAGCTCGCCCACGGTGACCGGGTCGCCGCGCAACTGCTCGAGAGCGGCGACGTGCCGCGGGGTCAGCGGCCCCGGCGCCGCGGGCGTGGCGCGATCCTGCCAGCGCCGCATCCCGCGCACCACCCGGGGGAACAGCCGCATCAGGCGCAGGCACAGGTCGGACTCCGCGGCGTCGCCCGTTCCGTCTGCCATGGCCCTCCCTTCCGACCCCGGGACTCGCCTTGACGGATTCATACCGCAGAACATACGGTTCCCACAACAAAATAGTTTTGATCTCGGAACCAAATTAAACAGGAGGCCGCATGTCACCGTCGGGACAGCTGACGTCATCGGCGCTGCAGGCGCTGCGCGACGGGAAGCTCGCCGGCTCCTGGACCCTGGACCCGTCGAGGTCCGAGGTCCGCCTGAAGACCAGGCACACGTGGGGGCTCCGTCCGCTCTATGGCGTGTTCCGCCAGGTCACAGGCAACGGCACGGTATCGCCGTCCGGCGACGTGGCGGGGACGGTCACGGTAGCCGCCCAGTCCATCGACACGAAGAACAGCCAGCGCGACAAGCACCTGCGCTCGGCGGACTTCTTCGACGTGGCCAACCACCCGGACATCACCTTCACGGCCGAGCGCGTCAGGTCCTCCGGGGACGGGGTGACTGTGGACGGCCAGCTGACCGTCCGCGGCCGTACCCGGCCGGTTTCCTTCGACGCGATGGTCTCCAGCTTCGGTGACGGCGAGGTGTCGCTGGACGGCGAGCTGCGGGTCAACCGGGCGGACTTTGGCCTGACCTGGAACTTCATCGGCATAGCGGCGATGGAGAACGCGATCATCGTCCACGCCGTGTTCACCCGGCAGTAAGGGCCGCGCGACCTCGCGCCGGTCAGAAGAGCGTCGGCGGCCCGGCGGCGATCGGCTCTGGCAGCGGCTCGACTCCGGCCACCCGGGCTCGCACGTCGTCGTGGAATCGCCGGGCCAGCTCGAGCGCGTCGGCGTTGTCCGGCGTATGGATGAACACGGTCGGCGAACGCCCCTCACGCAGCCAGCCGGCCACCGCGTCGAGCCAGTGCTGCCATCCCGCGACCGTCCGTGCGGTATCGTCCCGGCCGATGTAGCGGACGACGGGATGCGACGTGAGAGCCCGTGACCGCCGGGGGACCCGTGGCTTGTTCCGCCACGCCTCCCGTTCGGCGTCGCTCACGGGAGAGCCCTCGAACAAGACGGTCGTATCGAACGTGACCCATTCAGCGCCGGCGTCGCCGAGAGCTTTCTCTAGCTGTAGCTCCGAGCGCGGGTCCGCGAAAAACGCGCGGTGCCGTACCTCGACGCAGTACCGGTACTCACGCGGAAGGCGGCGCAGGAAACCGCTAAGGGCGCCGAGGTCCATCGGGCTGAAGGACGGCGGCAACTGAATCCAGAGGGCGTGCGCACGCGGCCCGAGCGGTTCGATCGCGCCAAGGAAGGCACGGAGCGGCTCGGCGACGTCGGCGAAGCGGCGCTCATGGGTGATCTGTTTCGGCAGCTTGAGGATGAACCGGAAGTCAGGGGCGGTCTGCCCGGCCCACGATTTCACGGTCTCGAGGGCGGGTGTCGCATAGAAGGTCGTGTTGCCCTCGACCGCGTTGCACCAGGTCGCGTAGGCGCGCAGGCGCTCCCGCGGCGGCAGCGAGGAAGGCAGGTAACGCCCCTGCCAGGGCGCGTACGTCCACATCGCGCATCCGACGTGGAATTCCATGGCCCCGAGGGTACCCGGAACGCAGCAGACACCTTTTCAGAGGACGCCAAGCATGAGCCGGATGGCGCAGCCGATAGAGTCACCACGCACTGATCTCGTCCAGCTCCTCGTTGACGGCCTTTATCTCGGCCAGGTCGCGCGGGTCGACCACGGTAAGGCAACTAGAAGTCCCAATCCGGATGGCTATCCGGCATTCCGGTCGGCCCGGGAAGGTTCACTTCGGTGTTTTGGTTTACCGGAACATGTGACGCGTGGCTCTGGGCGTCAGGCCCGAGCCGTGACGTGGAAGAAGGCGGTCAGCGTGGACCTTTCCCGTCAGCAAATCGTCAAGCAGCTGCGCCGGGCTGGCCTCAATGAGATTGCCGGTACGGCCGAAACGGAACTCCCCGATCCAGTGCCCGCCAAGGTCGCGGAACAGTTCTGCGCGGCCGAGGGGCTGTCGACCTCGATGCTGATGGATCGCATGGGTGGCAGCCCGTGAACGGCCAGCCCTTACCGCGTCGGTCGGCGAACCCGGCGCTCATCCGGCAGCACCTTCACGAAGAGTTTTGGTTGCTGTGTAGCGGCCACGACTTTACATGATCATGAAATTAGGGCCGGTCCGCGGACCGCGCGGCTAGGAGTTGATGCCGGAAGTGTCGATGCGCGACATTATCCGGTCCGCGTCGCGGCCAAGGCGTCGCAGTTGCTCCGGCGACAGGACATCGATGACGAGCGATCGCACATGCGCCACGTGTCCGGGCGCCGCATCGGCGAGTGCCTGGAAGCCCTTCTCCGTCAGGATGGCATTGGTGAATCGTCCGTCCGCGGGATCGGGCTCCCGGCGCACGAAGCCTCGTTGCTCGAGGCGCTTGAACAGGTGCGACAGCCGGGACAGCGACGCGTTGGTGACCTCGGCGAGCGAGCTCATCCGCATGGTCCGCCCCGGGCTCGTGGAGAGCATGGCGAGAACCTGGTACTCCAGCATCCCCAGGTTCGAGTCGCGCCGGAGCTGCTGATCGATCGACCAGGGCAGCCAGGTCATCAACCGCACGAGGGACAGCCAGGAGTCCACTTCCGCGTCGGTCAGCCACTGCACCGGCGGCCTCTCGCCGCCCAGCTGCGCTCCTTCGGTCATTGGTCCAGCGTATCATCACTGGATCATTCAAGTGACTTACTAGTCGATCTGTGCACAAGAGGCAGATATTGACAGGCGGATCAGAGCCCTCCAACATTTTTGACTTGACTTTTCAAGTCACAGTGACCTAAGCTTCACTTGAACGAACAAGTGAAGGAGGGTGTTCGCCCATGAAAGTCGCGCTCACAGGCGGCACCGGGTTCATCGGGTCTCATGTGCTGTCCGAACTCCGATCCCGCGGTCACGAGGTAACCGCGCTCGTCCGCGACGACGCCCAGGCGGACATCGTCGCGGCCCGCGGCGCCACCCCGGCTGTGGCCGACCTTTACGACCGGCCTACGGTCGCGAGCCTGCTGAGCAAGGCGGACGGGGCCATCCACACGGCGAGTCCCGGTGACGCCACAAGCGCCAGCCTGGACTCCGCGGTGGTCGACGCGGTGATCAGTGCCTTCGATGGCACCGGTAAGCCATACCTGCAGGTCAGCGGCCTGTGGGTGTATGGCGCCAACTCATCTATCAGCGAGGCCTCTCCGTTCAATCCGCCCCCGCTTGTGTCATGGAAAGAGCCGATCGAACGCCGCGTGCTTGGCGCGAAAGGCATGCGCGGAGCCGTGATCGTCTCAAGCACGGCCTACGGTGACGGCGGCGGCGGGATTCCCGGGCTGCTTCTCGGCTCGCCCCGGGACAGCGCCGGCAACCTGATCATGCTCGGCACGGGACAGCAGCACTGGTCGACAGTGCACGTCGCGGACCTGGCGGATTTCTTCCGGCGCGTCCTTGAAGACAGCTCGGCTCATGGCTACTACGTCGTCGGCGACGGAGTGAACCCGACCGTCGCCGAGCTAACGGAAGCGGCCGCTGTCGCCGTCGGCGCTCCGGGAGCGGTCCCCGGTTCCGACGATGAGGCCCGGGCACGGCTAGGCGACTACTTCGCCGAAGTTCTGCTGCTCGATCAGGGCACTGACGCGGCGAAGGCCCGAGCCGACCTCGGCTGGCGCCCGGCCCATCCATCGCTAGCCGGCGAGTTCCGGCACGGCGGCTACCGCAAGTGAACCGGCGGATGCCCGCAACAGCTCAACGAGCAGAAAGAGCGGCGCTCAACCGGTGGCCGCGAGCAGCGCGGCGACCGCCGACTCGGCTTGGGCACCCGCTGGCAGCCGGGCTGGCAGCGCCGGGATACCTGTCAGCCGGCCGTCAGATTCATACCGCGTGATCAGCCGCGGGTCGATATACGACGCGCGGGCAACGGCCGGGGTGTCACCGAGCCAGTCCGCGACGCCCCGGACGCTGGCATTGATCGCGGTCCTGGCGGCCCGTGCCGATGACGGCAGGTCCGCCGCGGCCAGCAGCAGGGCCATCAGCACGGTGGCGTTCCAGGTACGGAATTCCTTGGCCGTGAAGTGGCCGCCGGCGTGGCCGGCGACATAGGCGCTGACATCGTGCGAGTGCAGCGGGTGCCAGCCGGAGCTTCCTTCCCGGAAGCAGAAGAGCGCCTGCATGCCGTTGTCACTGCGGGCGAGCGCGCGCACCGTCGGCGCGACCGCCGGATCATCCACGGTGATGGCCCGGCGCTTGCCCTCCTTGGCGACGTAATCGAAGATGAGGCCGCCCCGCCGCAGGCTGACGTGGCGTTTCTGTAGCGTCGCGGCCCCGTAATGGTGATCGAGCTCGGCGTAGCGCTCGCTGCCCAGGCGGAACAACCCGAGATCGATCAGGCGGACCGCACTGGCCGCGACCCGGTCCCGGTCCAGCTGGCGATGGCGCAGGTCGCGCAGCGTCGCCGTGCGCAGCCGCGGCAGCGCGTCAGCGAACCGCAGCATATGGGCGAACTTCTGCTCGTCACGCTGCTCCCGCCACAGCTGGTGGTACCGGTACTGGGTCCGGCCGCGGCTGTCCGCGCCGGTGGCCTGGATATGCCCGAGCGGGTCCGCCGAGATCCAGACACTTTTCCACGCAGGCGGGATCGCCAGCGCCTTGATCCGCTGGATCGTCTCCGCGTCGCTGACCATCGCCCCGGAAGCGTCCAGGTACGCGAAGCCGTCGCTGGTCTGGGTCCTGGTGATGCCGGGACCGCGCGGGTCGGCGCGGGTCAGCCCGGCTACGGCCGCTGGGTCTGCCACCATGCTGGCCAGGCTACGCGAGCCGCCCGGCGGCCCCTTACTCCCTGTCGATCACTGGCTTCTGACCGTTGCGCCCAGTCCGCTGGCTTGATTCATGACAGGGCGGCCGCGAGGCTGGTGCCGGCGAGCGCGAGCATGATGAGCGCTGCGATGCGGGTGACCCAGACCAGGGGAATGATCTTGAGCAGGCTGCGTCCGCCGGCGATCGCGATGGCGGCCACCGCCCACAGGGCCAGGACCGCGCCGATCCCCACGGACAGCGGGTCGTGGTAGCGGGCGGCGAGGCTGGCGGTGGCGATCTGGGTCAGATCGCCGAACTCGGCGACCAGGATGACGGCGAAACTGGTCCAGGCGACCCGCCAGAATCCGGGCTGCCTGCCGTGCAGCTCCACGTACTCGTCACCGCTGTCGTGGCGGCCGCGCAGCAACAGCACCGCGCCGAGGGCGAACAGGGCGGCAACCACGACCTGAAGGGGGCGGTGGGGCAGCAGAGTGAGCAGGCTGCCGGCCGCAATGGCCAGCCCGACGTGCACGGCGAACGCCGCGGCGACCCCGCCGAACACGTAGCCGGGGCGGTAGCGGCTGCCCAAGATCAGGCTGGCGAGGGCGGTCTTGTCGGGCAGCTCGGCGAGGAAGATGACGGCGAACACGGTCGCGGCGATGGCCAGGCTCATCGGGGGAGCGCTCCTCAATCCGGCGCCTGGTGACCCCCGGCTTATCGCGGAAGGGGCGCCCGGCGCGGCAGCGTGCGGCTACGTCCTGAAGGTCTCGCTCAAGCCTGGCGGCTCCCGGGCGCCGGGCCCCGCTCGCGGGGCCAGCATGTCGACGGTCCGGCTGGAGAGCTACTCCCCTTCGCTTCACCGACTACAACCCGGCTGCCCGACGCAGGTATTCCGTGGCTGCCAGGATCAGCGCTCGGGAGGTGATCAGCCCGCCTGGCGGTAGCGGCCGCGGGGCGGCGGGATGGTCTTCGCTTCGAAGATGTCGATGTCGCGCGCGGTCCTGTCGACGGCGCCGCCGCGTTGCAGCTGGTAGTACAGGCCGTTGCCGCGGTGTATGTCGTGATAGGCCAGGTCGGCCCTGGCGGCCTGCGGTGCCGATAGCGGCAGGTTTTGTGCTGCCCGCAACCGCTCAATGAGCTGGTATTTGCTGACCCAGTCGATCTGGCGTGTGATGGCGTCGAGGTTTCCCGAGCCGATCGCGTCCAGCGTCCGCTCCCGCAAGCCGAGGACGCGCCTGCCCACGGCGTCCGCGCCGTGGGTGTCGGTGAAGTCCTTGGCCCTGGTCAGGTACTCGCCCTGGATGTCGAGCGCGCTCACCTGGTGGCCCTTGGCGAGTCGCACCCGGCTGCGGCCGGTGGTGTCGCGGCTGACCTCACCGATGGCCTGGACCGGTTTGTCCAGGGTCAGCTCCGGAAGCACGGTGCCTGCCTCAATCATGCGCAGCACAAGGTCGGTGGCGCCCACGAGCGCGGGCATTGCGGGGGAGCTGACCTCGAGCAGCCCGGCCAGCCGGTGGCCATCCAGGGTGACGGGCACGCGCTGACCACGAAACGCTGCGGATGTCATCGGCCCTGAGGCCGGCCTGTGGTACGAAATCCCGCTGGCCGCGTGGCACCTGGCATCACCCCACGGAGGTACCCGGAATCACCCCGCGGGCCGATGATCTAGCCGCTGCTGGCCGGCCACTATGTGGCATATGCCGACCTGGGCGCCAGATTCCCAGCGCCAGTCCGCCGTCAAGCGAACCGGGCACGCGACTGAGCGGCCGCCCGGCCGCACCCAGCGGAGAGTCAGGTGGCCGGGTCGAGCGAGCCAGCTGGCGATGGCTGCGCTCGTGGTCGCGTTCATCGGCGGGCTGGGGGTGCTGGCCGCGCTCGTGCCGGTTGGGCATGGGTTCGTACCGAAGGGCGGTGGCTGGTTCACCCCGGCGGTCGTCGGCGGCGTGTTCACGCTGCATCCGCTGCTGGTCGCCGTGCCCTCGGCGGCCTGCTTTGTCCTCGGGCTGCTCGACTGGCGTCGCCCCTGGCGAGTCGAGCATCTGGACCTGCTGGCGCTCGCTGGATTCTTTCCCGTGGCGATGCTGCTCAGCGACGACGCCTCGCGAGCCGGCCTGTGGCTGGCGGCGGGTTGTCTCGGCTGGCTGTTTTCCCGGATGCTTGGCGCGACGTTCGGGGCGTGGCGGATGCCGGAACTGCGGCCATCCGTCAGCTCCCGGTGGCTGGGCGTGGCGATAGCGATACTGCTGCTGCTCCGGATCGGAAGCGTCGCGGACGGCAACATCCTCGATGTCGGGCAAGCGAGCTCGCTCGGCGCCTGGCGCGTTCTGCACGGGCTGCACCTTTACGGGGCGGTGTCCTGGCCGGGCCCCGGCGGGCTCCGGATCTACCGCCCGGACAGCTACGGCCCCTTCGCCTACTACGCGTACATCCCGTTCGCGGCTCTCTTCCCGCGGGCGCCGGCGGTGGTCGCGACGCTGCTGCCCGCGCTGTGCTTCGACGTGCTGACGCTCGCCGGCCTGCACAAGCTCGGCCGGCGGCTCGGCGGGCCGCCACTGGCGCGCGCGTTCGTGTTCGCGTACCTGCTCTACCCGTTTCCCGACCTCTCCCTGATGGCGGAGACCAACGACGCGCTGATCGCCGCCCTCTGCGTATGGACAATCGTCGCGGTAGAGCGTCCCGTCACGCGCGGCCTGCTCATGGCAGCCGCCGCCATGACCAAATTCCTCCCCGCGCTGCTCGCCTTGCAGTTCCTGGGCGTGCGGCAGGGGCGCCGGCGCTACGCGCTGACGCTTGTCGCCGCGATCGCCGCGATGCTCGCCTGGCCGCTCATCACCTCCGGGTCGGCGCACTTTCTCGACTCGACCTTCGGCTACCAGCTAATACAGCGCGGCGGCGGCGTGCAGTTCAGCATCTGGACCTACCTGCCGAGGGTGGCGATCGTGGCACGGCTGGTGCTCGCCGCCGCGCTGGTGCTGCTCGCGCTCTCACCCATGGTGCGTCCTCCCGCGCGGGACGCGCGCGAGCACGCCGCCCTGGCCGCCGCGCTCCTCATCGGCGCGCAGCTACTCCTGGGCTACTGGTTCTATAGCTACCTGACCTGGTGCTACCCGCTCCTCATCGTCGCGATCATCCAAGCGCCCAGGCTGACAGACAGGCCGGCCGCGCCGGCCGTGTCTTGTCACCGTCTCTTCTGACTGGGGGGCCGTCCGGGGCGGTGTCTCCGGAGGAACAGGGCGCCTGCTACGGCCGCGCAGCACAGCCCTGCCGCGGTCAGCCATGCGGCCGTGGTCGCGGATCCGGGCGACGGGCCGTTCGCGGCCCGGGCGGTGCTGGCACCTGGCGCGGCGTGTCCGGATCCCCCCGTTGCCCCGGCCGGCGGCGTTCTGGACGGGGACACCGGTGTCCGCGCATTGCCCGGCGGGACGGCCGCCGGAGGCGCGCTGAATGTGGCGGTCTCGAGCGCGGCACCGTCCTGGCCGGCGACCACGATCGCGGTCAGCAGTCCGTCCTGCGTGCGCGAGAGCGCCAGTTCCTCACCGATCTCGAAGAAGCCAGGTCCAGACGGCGCGGGCGTCAGCGCTGTCAGCCCGGGGGAGCCGACGATCGGACCCTGGCCGGTCACGGTGACATCGGCCCAGTCATAGCCAAGGCGGTCACCGGCGCGGGCGTGGACGGCGCAGAGCAGCCGCACGTCGCCCGGCGACAGCAGGCCGAGCGCGGGCAGCAGCAAGTCAGCCCCGGTTGGCGGGCTCACGCTCGTCTCCTGCCACTGGCCGCCCGGCGTGCCGACGGCCAGCCTGATCACGCTGCGGCCCGATGCCCAGAACGGCGCGGCGACCATGAGCTTCCCGCCGGGAAGTGCGGCGATGTCCCCTGCGGGGAAGTCGTAGAAGCTGGCGCCCGGCAGGAGCAGCGGCGGCCCGTCGCCGGTCAGCGCCAGTTCCGGCTGCTGCGGGCGTCCGTCGGCGCCGAGAACTGAGACCAGGACTCCCTGGTCACCGTTCGGCATCGTCTCGGTCCAGGAGACCGCTACCTGCCCGCCGGGCAGCGGCGCGAGCCGGACACCGAATGCGGAGTGGCCGCCGTCGGCGGGCATCGCGATCGGAGCACCGAATGTCCGGCCGTCGTCATGCGAGACAGCGATCTCGATCCTGTCGCCGCTGCCAACGTCCTGACAGGCGTCGGCGTCCGGCCCCTGGGACCACGCCACCCAGGCTGTCCCGTGCTGCCCGACCGCGACCATCGGACGGTCATCGAAGCTGCCGGTCCCGCGCTGATCGCTGACCAGCCTGGCGGCGCCGAGCCCGCCCGCGGAGTCGACGCTCGCGATGGCAACGGAACCGCTGGCGATACAGTTCTCGCCGGACGGCGCCGTGCCCGCTACCACGAGCAGCGGCCCGCTGGGAGCAGCGGCCGCCGCCGGGTCGTAACTGGAGCCGAACCCGGCCGGCAGGATGGACCCCGCTTGCCTCCATGCCGTCGTGCCCGCGCGCCTCGTCCAGACCGCCGCCTGCGCCCCGGCGGCCCCGAAGCTGGTCGCCGTGACCGCGCTCGCAGCGCTATCCTGCGCCGCGGCTGGCTCGCCGAGGCTGCGCTCAGGCCCGGTCGCCACCTGCTCTACTCCCGGTGCGGCCGGGGCGCCCGCCCGCCCGGGCATCGCGGGTGGACTCAGGATCGCGCCCGTGCTCGCCGCCGCGCACGCGGCAGCCGCCAGCACGCCAGCAGCCCGTCGGGGCAGCCGGCTGGCTTGTCGATAGGCGCGCATCCCGATGCGCCACCATAACCCGGGGCCCCGCGTTTCATGGGCATGCGAGCCGTATTCAGCGGCTCTTCATTGGCTCTGTGCGAAACGCCATAGATGCAGAGATCCTCCATGTCAGCTTCATGGCTGCGGCAGAAATTCGCTGCGTAACCTTCGAGAAACTTGAAGGGGGCAGTGGTGTCACTGGCACGGATATGGGACAGGCGCGTTGCGGACTGGCACACCCATGTCACGTCGAGTCGGGGATTCGACATGGTTCGTGACCAGCTGCTCACCATGTCAGCACCCAGGCCCGCCGATGTCTGCGTGGACCTTGGCGCGGGCACCGGGTTCGTGGCGATCGCGCTCGCCCCGCTGGTGGCTTCCGTGCTCGCGGTCGATATTTCGCCCGTCATGGCCGAATCCCTCGAGGCGCGCGCCGCGCACGCCGGATCGCGGAACGTCAGAACAGAGGTGGCGGACCTGCGGACCTTCCGCCTTCCGGCGGCCAGCGTCGATCTGGTCGTATCCAGTTATGCACTGCACCACCTCAGGGACGAGGACAAGCGGGCCCTCGCCGTCGAGGCGGCACGGTGGCTGCGTCCTGGGGGCCGGATCGTGGTCGCCGACATGATGTTCGGCCGCGGCGCGAGCCGGCGTGACCGGGAGATACTCCGCGAAAAGGTGACGGCGTTCGCCCTCAGGGGGCCTGCCGGATGGTGGCGGATCGCCAAGAACCTTGCCAGGTACGGACTGGGCGTCGGCCACGAGCACCCGGCCCCGCCGCAGTTCTGGCAGCTGGCGCTGCGCGATGCCGGCTTCAGCGACGTGCGTTTCGAGCAGATCGTCGCGGAAGCCGGCATCGTGTCCGGCACACGCCCGGCGCGACGACAGGGAACTCACACTGAGAAATGAGGCTTGCACTGCGCAGAGGCAGCCTTAAGCTTCGCCGGCCACCATGTGGCCGTGGTTCCCCGTGGGCAAGTCTCCCGGCCTGGTCAGCTGCGGTCTCAGCGCAGGGCGGGGTCGATGAACGAGTCACCGCGCCCGGCGCCCATGCCCCGCCGCGGCATTGTGGACGCGTATGCCGCGCTGGCCGGGCTTGGCTTCGGCGCGGTCCTCGCCGCGGTCATCCTCGGTGAGTCCCGCGGCTCGCTCGCTGCGCCGGGCGGGCTCTTGTCCGCGGCCGGGCGGCTCGCTGGCTTTACCGGGACCTACCTCATGCTGATCATGGTGGTCCTGGTGGCGCGGTTGCCGTGGCTGGAGCGCTCGGCCGGCCAGGACCAGCTCGTCCGCTGGCACAGGCAGGTCGCCCCCTGGGCGATCAGCCTCATCATCGCCCATGTCGTCCTGATCGTGCTCGGCTACGCGCAGGCGGCCGGCACGGGGGCATGGCACGAACTGTGGGTGCTGCTGACGTCCTACCGTGACATCCTGGCAGCGACGGTCGGGTTCGGCTTGCTGATCATGGCCGGAGTCAGCTCGTACCGGCATGTCCGGCGCAGGCTCAGGTACGAGACGTGGTGGGTGATCCACCTGTATTTGTATCTGGGGCTCGCCCTGGCGTTCGCCCACCAGATCTTCACCGGCGTGGCCTTCATCGGCCACCCCCTGGTCAGGGCGCTGTGGATCGTGGTCTGGGCGGCCACCGCGGGGATGGTCATCGTGTACCGGATCGCACAGCCGGTCTGGCGGAGCCTGCGGCATCAGCTCCGGGTCGTCGAGGTCCGCCGTGAGGCGCCGGGGGTCGTCTCGGTGGTCTGCCGGGGACGGCACCTCGACCGGCTGGCAGTGTCCGGGGGCCAGTTCTTCCTCTGGCATTTCCTCGCCCGGGAGCTGTGGTGGCAGGGGCACCCGTACTCGCTGTCCGCCCTGCCGCAGCCGCCTTATATCCGGGTCACCATCAAGGGGCTCGGCGACCAGAGCAAGGCGGCGGCCAGGCTGCGGCCGGGCACCCGCGTGGCCATCGAGGGTCCCTATGGGGCGTTCACCCACCACGCCCGCGTCCGTGACGGAGTCGCCCTGTCCGCAGCCGGGGTCGGGATCACCCCGGTGCGCGCGCTGCTCCAGGATCTCCCGGCCGGCGTCGAC
>Ga0187807_1000258_pt1 | contig 16241 bp, 17 predicted proteins | sample NC_wetland_sal_i_4_FD_132432 | JGI IMG/M metagenome (GOLD analysis project Ga0187807, IMG submission 132432) | Wetland sediment microbial communities from Neuse River Estuary, North Carolina, USA - ASW_2 | ecosystem: Environmental > Aquatic > Freshwater > Wetlands > Sediment | place: USA: North...
GCCCTTCTTGACGTCTCCCGTCTCATCGGCCACCAGTACCGCGCCCGGGTCGCCCAGGTGCTCGATCAGGCAGGCCCGAAGGTCGTCGCGCACGCCGTCAGCGTCCCATTTCGCGCGGGCCAGCAGGTGCTGCATCCCGTCCGGTGACCGGTCGCCGGCATGCTCTGCGATGGTCCAGCAGTTCTTGCGCGGCAGCCCGGCCAGCAGCCCAAGCACGAATGCCCGCGCCCTGCGCCGCGGCTCTACCCTGCGGAAACGCCCCCCGACCCGCACCATCAGCTCATCAAGTATCCCCGGCCACCGGCCAGGGCCTACGCTGTGGCCAGCGGCCACCAGAAGATCATCACCAGTCGTCACAAACCGGGATGATCGGACGGTGGCCGCCCCGGTTTCCAGCACCGACACGCCAAAGATCACGATCTACTGCTGGAGTACTAGGTGGCCCCGATGGCATCGTCGGGGTCAGCGCGGTAGTATTCGACGCCACGATCGCCGGCCAGGAGTACGCGCTGCGCTGCCTCACCCGCGATGCCTCCACGTCGGAACGATATGCGGCGCTAAACAGATTCGTTTCTGGCCACGGGCTGAGCAAGCATATCGGAGTCGTCACCTGGTACCAGGACGAGGTGCTGGTCAAGGGCGCCCGGTGGCCGGTGCTGAAGATGGAGTGGATCGCGGGCCCCCAGCTGAACGAGCACGTCGGCTATCTCGCCGACCAGGGCAACGCCGCCGCGCTTGGCACGCTCGCGGAGCGGTGGCTGGCACTGGTCGGGGAGTTGCAGCGGGTCGGCTTCGCGCACGGCGACCTGTGCCATGGCAGCATCCTGATGGACCACCAGGCGCAGTTGCGGCTCGTCGATCTCGACTGCGTGTGGATACCGGAACTGCGGGGCCCTGGATAATCCCAACGATTTCGTGCGGCTGGAAATTGAGGCGGCTATTACGCGCGATATCCGTATCATCCCGGTTCTCGTGGAAGGGGTGCGGATGCCCGGTGCTGCCGACCTGCCGCCAAGTCTGGCCAAGCTGACGAGACGGCAAGCCCTCGATCTCAGCTCGAGGCATTTTGATTTCGATATTCAACGGCTGCTCAAAGTTCTGGACAAGATGATCCCGAAGATCCCGCCAGCATGACGCTTTCCGCCGCCATGAGCCGTTGACGTCAGAGCGTGCCACCGTGCGCTTGATGCTCGTCCGAGCTGCTGGCCAGCCTGCCCCGGCGACAGGCCCCGCGCCGCTGGCCCAAGCGGCGGCGTAAGCCGCGCGGGCGGCGGCCGGGAATACCACGGCGGCCTCGTTGTTAGAGATCCATGCAAACGCATGTATCGGTCTCAGGAGGCACGCCGTGCAGTTCGGCATCTTCTCGGTCAGTGACATCACGCGGGACCCGGTGTCGGGACAGACACCGAGCGAGGCGGAGCGGATCGACGCGATCGTCAAGATCGCGCAGAAGACCGAAGAGGTGGGGCTTGACGTGTTCGCGATCGGCGAGCACCACAACCCGCCCTTCTTCTCGTCCTCGCCTACTACGCTGCTCGCGTACATCGCCGCGACGACCAAGCGGCTCATCGTCACCACGAGCACCACGCTGATCACCACCAACGACCCGGTGCGCGTCGCGGAGGAGTACGCGATGCTCCAGCACCTGAGCAAGGGCCGCATGGACCTCATGCTTGGACGCGGCAACACGGCCCCGGTGTACCCGTGGTTCGGCCAGGACATCAGGGAGAGCCTGCCGCTCGCACTGGAGAACTACAACCTGCTGCACCGGCTGTGGCGCGAGGACGTCGTGGACTGGAATGGCAAGTTCCGCACCCCGCTGCAGGGCTTCACGTCGATCCCGCGCCCGCTTGACGACGTGCCGCCGTTCGTCTGGCACGGCTCGATCCGCTCGCCGGAGATCGCCGAACAGGCCGCCTACTACGGCGACGGCTACTTCGCCAACAACATCTTCTGGCCGAAGGAGCACTACATGCGGCTGATCCGGTTCTACCGGCAGCGCTACGCGCACTACGGCCACGGCACCGAGCAGCAGGCGATCGTCGGCCTGGGCGGCCAGGCGTACATCGCGAAGAACTCACAGGACGCGATGAGGGAGTACCGGCCTTACTTCAACGAGGCGCCGGTCTACGGGCACGGGCCGAGCATGGAAGACTTCATGGAGCTCACGCCGCTATCGGTGGGCAGCCCGCAGGAGGTCATCGACAAGACGCTGACCTTCCGCGAGCACTTCGGCGACTACCAGCGCCAGCTCTTCCTCGTCGACCACGCCGGCCTGCCGCTCAAGACCGTGCTCGACCAGCTCGACCTGCTGGGCGGCGAGGTCGTGCCGGTGCTGCGCAAGGAGATCGCCGAGCGGCAGGACCCGCAGACCCCGGACGCTCCGACGCACGCCAGCCTGGTCCGGGCCAAGTACGGTGACCAGGCGCCGCGCCAGCCGCGCCCGAACGCGAACCGCGGCGACAACGTCACCGGCTCGTCCCCCTACCAGGACACCGAGGCCGGAGTCCAGGCCGAATACCCGGTGCCGTGATGGACGGCACCGGACACCGGGCGGGGCACCTGGCGAACGAGGCGTGGGAGGCGCTGCTGTCCGCCCACGCCACGCTGATGAAGCGGTTCGCGGCCGAGGACATCTGGGCGGACGTCTCCATGCGGGAGTACGACGTGCTCTACACGCTGTCCAAATGCCGCGAGCCACTGCGCCTGTCCGAGCTGAACCGGTACGTGCTGCTGAGCCAGCCGGCCCTATCCCGCATGGTGGACCGGCTGGCGGACCGGGGCCTGATAGTCCGGCAGGCCGACCCCGCCGACGGCCGCGGGATCCGGCTGTCGCTCACCGAGGCCGGCCGCGCCGTGCAGCACCAGGTCGGAAGCCGGCACGCCCGCAGCGTGGCCCGCGCCCTCACCGCCGAACTGAACCACGATGAACTCCGGCAGCTTGAAGCGCTCTGCCTGAAGCTGAGCCGCTAGCCGCCATGAACCGCAGGAACGAGGACACCCACCCGTGAACCAGGACACTTTCCGGCTCGTCGTCGTCAGCGCCGGCGCCAGCGACCCGTCGTCGACCAGGCTGCTCGCCGACCGCACCGCCGACCGCGTCGCGGCGCTGGCGGCCAGCCACGGGCACCCGGTGACGGTCAGCGTCATCGAACTGCGCGAGATCGCCGCGGACATCTCCGCCGCCCTCACGTCGGCGCTGATCACGCCGAAGCTCCGGCAGGCGATCACGGCACTCGGCGAGGCCGACGGCATCATCGCCGCCGCCCCCGTTTACAAGGCCGGTGCCAGCGGCCTGTTCACCTCGTTCTTTCAGGTGCTCGACAACGACCTGCTGATCGCCAAGCCCGTGGTGCTCGCCGCGACGGCGGGAACGGCCAGGCATGCCCTGGTCGTCGATGACCAGATGCGCGCGCAGTTCGCCTTCCTGCGCACCATGACCGTGCCGACCTCGCTGTTCGCCGCCCCGGAGGAGTGGAGCGACGCGGCACTGAGCACGCGCGTCGACCGGGCCGCGCTCGAACTCGTGCTGCTCATGGAAAGCGGCTTCGCCCGCAAGGTCAGGGACGAGTCCTGGGAGAGCTACCAGCACGAATTCGGCAGCGCGGGCGGGACGGAACTGTCCATCGACCTCGACACCGACCTCATGCGGCTGGCGACCGGCGGCTCGGCAGGCTGACCTTCAGAGCGTCTAGGGGGACCTCCGGCCCTGCAGTCTGACGGCGCGTCCCGGCGATGCTTGCACACATGAAAACTGATGACCACTCCGGCGTGATGGACCACCTGACCAGGGACGACTGCCTGCGGCTGCTGGCGTCCGTGCCGGTCGGCCGGATCGTCTACACCAGGCGTGCCATGCCGGCGGTGGAACTGGTCAACTTCATCACCGACCACGGCGACATCGTGATCAGGACCGACCCGAGCGGCAAACTCGCCGCGGCGACCTGCGGGGCGGTCGTGGCCTTCGAGGCCGACGCCCTCGACCTCGACCAGCGCCGTGGCTGGAGCGTGACCATAGTCGGCTATTCGCGTGAGGTAACCGACCCCGAGGACCTCGCGCGGTTGCGCGAGATAGGCCCGCGCCCGTGGGTGGTCGGGGAGCACGAGCACTTCATCCGCATCACCCCCGGCATAGTGAACGGCCGCCGCCTCGGCTGACGGCAGAAATCAAATTCATTATCCCGAACGAGCGGTGGCTGCTGCCGCGGCACAACTTACCGCCGGCGGGATTAAACCGGCCCGGGGTATTTTGATAAGCCGAATTCCGGGAGCATTGACCATTCCCGGCCAGCGTGCGATGCTGAAAATTCCGCAGGCACCGGAAGGGGCAATTTAATGGACGACAATGGCGGGCGTCTCAGCAGGATTGCCCTGCTGTGCGGCCAGTGCAGCTGCGGCTGCCCGGAATTGCTTGTCGACCACGCGGCGCCGCCGGAGCGGCGAATCGTCATCACCGATGATTTCGGCCAGCGGGCGCAGATGAGCGAAGACCAGCTCCGGGTGCTCATCGAGGAGGCGCGCTCCGGCCGCCTCGATGCCGCGCTGGCCGCGGCCGCCGTTAGCTGAGCACAGGGAACCGGCCCGGCGGAACGAAAATTCATCTCCTTCGGGCCGGTCCGGAATCAACTTTCCTGCTGGGGCCGGGCGGTGGTCAGTGGCCGCCGATCTGGTATCCGCCGGCCTCATCGAGGGCGGCCATGACCGCTTCCTCGGATAGCGGCCTGTCGCTGGCGACCGTCACCTGGGAACTGCCGCCGGGCATGAGGTCGACAGTCACCGTCGAGACTCCGTCCAGGCTGCCCAGCTCGCTGGTCACCGCGTTGACGCAGTGCTCGCAGCTCATCCCGGTCACCGCGTACGTCGTCGTTGTCATCGGGTGCCTTTCTGTGTGCGTGATGAGGTTCAGGACCGGACGAGACGGGCGATCGCGTCCGAGGCCTCACGGACCTTCTCGGCGGCGCCGTCGCCGCCCTCGGTTACGGCCTGCGCGACGCAGTGGCTTAGATGCTCCTCGAGCAGGCCGATGGCAACCGATTGCAGGGCCTTGGTCGCCGCGGCGACCTGCGTGAGGATGTCGATGCAGTACTTGTCCTCGTCGATCATCCGTTGCAGGCCGCGGACCTGGCCTTCGATGCGTCGCAACCGCTTGAGGTAGTTGGCCTTGTCGTGGGTGTAACCGTACATCTCGCCCTCCGGCTCTTGTGTTACCTGCGGCCGCGTCCATCTGTGCAGTGCTCTGCGATGCCTTGTGCTCTGTTTCCTGGTTCGCCTGCTTGCCTCCGGGCCCGGCGCCGCCCCGCGCCGTCCCCCCGCCCCTGGATCTCCCCCGGTCGGGCGCGGCATTGTTCTGGTACCGCTGCAGCCGCAGGCTGTTGGCCACGACGAATACCGAGGACAGCGTCATCGCGGCCGAGGCGACGATCGGGTTCAGGAAGCCGAGGGCGGCGAGCGGGAGCGCGGCCGCGTTGTAGCCGAACGCCCACCCCAGGTTGCGGCGGATCGTCCGGAACGTGGCCCGGGACAGGCCGATCGCGTCCGGAACGGTCCGTAGGTCGTCGCTGAGCAGTATCAGGTCGGCCGCGCTGATCGCGACGTCCGTGCCGGATCCCAGGGCCAGCCCGAGGTCGGCCGCCGCGATGGCCGGAGCGTCGTTGACACCGTCGCCCACCATGGCCACCTGGTGTCCTTGTGCCTGCAGCCGGGCGATGACCGCGGCCTTGTCGGCCGGGAGCGTCCCCGCGATGACCTCGTCGATGCCGGCTTCCGCCGCGACTGCCCGCGCGGTTGCCTCGTTGTCCCCAGTCAGCAGGATCGGGCGCAGCCCGAGCCCGCGGAGTTCGGCCACGGCGGCGGCGGCCGTGGGCTTGACCGTGTCGGCGACCGCGACGGCGCCGCGGACCGCCCCGTCCCAGCCGATCAGCACCGTGGTACAGCCGGATCGCTCCCATTCCCGGCACTGCCCGGCCAGCCCGGGCGGTACGGTCATCCCCTGCCCGGCGAACAGCTGTTCCCGCCCGACGACCACGTCACGGCCGTCGACAATGCCGCGCGCGCCGAGTCCCGGCAGCGCCTTGAAGCCGTCGGCCAGCGGCAGCGGCCCCTCCTCCGCCTCCGCGGCCGCGCTGATCGCCGCCGCCACCGCGTGCTCGGACGCCTGCTCGACGGCGCCCGCGTGCCTGAGCAGGCTGGCGCGGGTGACGCCGTCGGCCGGCAGCACGCCCGTCAGCGACATCCGTCCGGTGCTGACGGTGCCCGTCTTGTCCAGCACAACCACGGTGATCGACCGGGATGTCTCCAGCGCCTGGTAGCCCTTGATGAAGATGCCGAGTTGGGCGCCGCGGCCGCAGGCCGCCACCAGAGCCGCCGGGGTCGCCAGGCCAAGTGCGCACGGGCACGCGATGATCAGCACGGCGAGCCCGGCGCTGAACGCGTGCTCGGCGGACGAGCCCGCCAGCAGCCAGCCCGCCAGCGTGGCCGCGGCGGCGGCCAGCACGGCGGGCACGAACACCCCGCAGACCCGGTCCGCGACGCGCTGGATGGCCGCCTTCTGCGCCTGCGCCTGCTCGACCAGCCTGATCAGGTGTGACAGCTGAGTGTCCGCACCGACCTTGTCGGCGCGCACGACCAGCCGCCCGGTGAGCGCCACCGTCCCGCCGGTGACGCTGTCGCCCTCGGCCGCCTCCCCGGGCACCGATTCCCCGGTCATCATGCTGCGATCGATCGCGGCCTGGCCGAATTGGACCTCGCCGTCCGCCGCGATGGTCTCGCCCGGGCGGACGACGAACAAGTCCCCTGGCCGCAGCCGGCTGGCCGGCACCTGACGTTCGGTTCCGTTCGGGTCCAGCACGCACACGTCCTTGGCGGCCGCGGCCGCCAGGTCGCGCATGGCCTGGCCGGCGATGCGCCGCGCGCGTGCCTCGTACAGCCGGCCCGCGAGCAGGAACGTGGTGACCGTGGCGGCCGTCTCCAGGTAGATGCCGCCACCAGAGGCATGGATCAGCCGCTGCCACAAGGTCCCGCCCTGCCCGCCGCGGTCCAGGACGAACATGGCGTACACCGACCAGCCGCAGGCCGCGATGATGCCCAGTGACACGAGCGTGTCCATCGACGAGGCGCCATGCCGGGCGTTCTTGAGAGCGGCCCGGTGGAACGGCCAGGCGCACCACAGCGCCACCGGTGCCGCGCAGCCGACGAGCAGCCACTGCCAGCCGGGGAACCGAAGCGACGGGAGCAGCGACAGCATCAGCGAAAGGTCGGTCAGCGGGATGAAGAAGACCAGCGACACGATCAGCCGTCGCCGCAGGTAGGCGTAGTGCCGGCCTGCCTCCTGCGTGTCGTCCGTGTCCTCGGCTTGGTCCGCCTGCTCGTCCCGTGCCGTGGCCGTGTACCCGGCTTGGCCGACCGCGGCGGTAAGCACGTCCACCGGCAGCGCGGCTGGCGCCGTGACCCGGGCGGTCGCGGTCGCGTAGTTCACCGACGCGCGGACATCGGCCAGTTTGTTGAGCTTCTTCTCGATTCGCGCCGCGCACGCGGCGCAGGTCATCCCCTCGATCGACAGTTCGATTTCCCGTTTGCCATCGCCGAGGCGCGGCGTGTCCGGGCCGGGTTCGCGGACAGCTGACGGCGCGCCGGCGGGCCCCGCGGCTGTGGTCACGCCACCGCCTCCTTACCGTCGCCGGCCTGCGATGCCGGCCCACCCTGGCTCGCGGCGGCACCGCCGCCCGGCGAGTCCGGCGGGCCTTCCAGCCGGAGGACGGAGTTCGGCCTGTTAGCGCCGGGCCGGGCAGCCGCCGTGGCTGGACCGGCCGCGACCGCGGCGACCGCGGTCCCGGCCCGGTACGTACGCGCCTGCCAGCACAGCAACATCGCGCCGAAGACGGCGATCAGGTGCTGCGCCTCGTCGGCGCCGATGGTCTGCCCGCCGATCAGGTCGGCGATAGCGGTTCCGGCCAGACCTGCGGCAGCGATCCCGCACGGCCAGGCCAGCCCGGCCGACAGCGCCGGACGGAAGGCGCCGACGAGGAACGCGATCGCCAGCGCAAGGTCGAACGAGCCGAGCTCATGGGCGGCGTGCGCTCCGGCGTCGTGGTCATGCCCGAAGATCAGCAACGGCACGGTGATCGCCAGCTGGGCCACCGCCGCGGCGATCAGCCCGGCCCGCTGGGACAGCCGCTGCTTCGGCGCGGCCACAGCCTGCGGGACGACCGCCAGCACCTGCGAGGTGAGGTCGTGGTCGAGGAAGGCGCCGCCAAGCCGGGCGCGCCGGGTCACCGAGTGGGCTCGCCGCTGCCAGTCCCGGCAGCCGGCGCAGCCCTCCAGGTGCGTGTCGAGCACGTCGGTCGGCAGGCTAGCATCCTCGCCGTCGATGCGGGCCGAGATGGCCTCGCGTGCCAGGTCGCAGTCCATGTCACAGTAGTGCGAAGATAACAACGGAAAGTTCCCGCCGTACGCAAGATCTCCACTACAGGGTGTCGTAGCCTTCTGCCATGGACGAGCTGACCTCGCTAGCCCGAGCCGCCGGGCGCGGTGACCATGCCGCGCTGGCCAGGCTCGTCCGCCAGACCCAGGGGGACGTGTGGCGGCTGTGCGCGCACCTCGTCGACCCCGGCTCCGCCGACGACCTCACCCAGGACACCTACCTGCGCGCCATTCCCGCGCTGGGCAAGTTCCGCGGCGAGGCGCCGGTGCGCACCTGGCTGCTTGCGATCGCCCGCCGCGCCTGCGCCGCCGAAATCAGCGCCAGGTCCCGCGACAGGCAGCTGGCCACCCGCCTGGCGAGCACCCGGCACGGCACCCTAGGCCAGCCGCCCGCCGAGCCGGGCGCCCAGGCCGCGGCCGACGAGCTGCTCAGCGCTCTCGAGCCGGACCGGCGGGCTGCGTTCGTGCTGACCCAGATGCTCGGCTGCTCCTATGCCGAGGCGGCGGCCATCTGCGGCTGCCCTATCGGCACGATCCGGTCGCGCGTCGCACGGGCGCGCGAGGACCTGGACGCCATGACGGCGGATGAGGACACGGCCGCCCGGCGAGCGCCGGCCAGCGGCACCTGCAACTGACCAGGCCAGGGCCGCCGCCACGCCGCGTTCCCGATGGGACCGCGCCGGTTCCCCTGGCCCGGTATTCAGATCCTTTCCCCGTTGCCGCGTTTAGCCGCTTTGATTGCAATTATTACCCGTACCCCCCTTGGGTTTCCGTGATACCCCACCTCGGTTTACAACATACTGGCCAGGGGTTTATCAGATAGCGGCTCAGATGGCAGAGGACCTCTGCCTGCCTGCGCGTTCATGCCTCCCATTGATGCCGGAAGACATTTTTCCCGTCTAATATTGCGTTGCTGATAAAGGTCATTCTATTGTTTATCTTCACTGCTGCGGAATAGCGAGGAGCATCCTGATGAGTGAAGTCGCCGTCGCAGACGGCCGTACCGCGCGGCGGGGCAGGCTGGGCACCGAAGTCCTGCCCGTTGGCGAACGGCTGGACGCCAGGCGCGCGCTGCAGCTCAGTCTCGCCGCCATCTGGCTGCTTGACGCCGTGCTGCAGTACCAGGCGTTCATGTACAGCAAGGGGTTCACCCAGATGATCGGGGGGACCGCCGCCGGAAACCCGTCCGTCATCGCCCGCCCGATCAGTTGGAACGCCACCCTGGTCGAGCACCACCTCGTGCTGGTGAACACGATCTTCGCGACGATCCAGCTGCTGATCGGCCTCGGCATCGCGTTCCGGCCGACGGTGCGGGTCGCCCTCGCCGCCTCGATCGCCTGGGCGGTAGGCGTCTGGTGGTTCGGCGAAGGGCTCGGCGGGGTGCTCAGCGGCGCGGGCAGCCCGCTCAACGGCGCACCAGGCGCCGTGATCATCTACGCGCTGCTCGCAGTGCTGCTGTGGCCCGCCGACCGCGATGCGGCCGCGCCGTTCATCGCGGGCCGGGCGGTGGGCGCGCACCTGGCCCGGGCGCTGTGGCTGGTGCTGTGGCTGAGCCTGGCCTACTTGGCGCTCACCCCCGCGAACCGGGCACCGCAGGCGCTGAACGGCGTGATCGCTGGCATGGAAAGCGGCGAGCCCGGCTGGCTGGCCGCCGCCGACCGCGGCGCTGCCTCGCTTGTCGCCAACCGGGGGCTAGCCGCCTCGGTGGTGCTCGCCGTTGCCCTCGTACTGATCGCCGTCGGGGTCTACCTGCCACGGCCCGCCGCCAAGGCCACGCTGTTGCTCGCCATCCTGGTGGCCCTGGTCATCTGGGTGTTCGGCGAGGCGCTCGGGACCATACTCACTGGCGGCGGTACCGACCCCAACTCCGGGCCGCTGCTCGTGCTCCTCGCATTGACCTACTGGCCGGTTGCCGCGGCGACCCGGCCGACCCGGCCCGTCGGCACAGAAGGGATGGCGGTCTGATGACTCCCGCCTGGATCCTGGACATTTTTGCGGCCCTCATGCTGGTGGTCGCGGCGGTCAGCGCGGCGCGCCTAGTGGTGGCACGGCCGTGGCAGCGCGGTTCGGCACTCCTCGACACCGACGTATCGCACCTGCTAATGGGCATCGCGATGGCGGGGATGCTGGCGTCAGGCCTCACAACCTTGTCGAACACCGCGTGGGTAGTCATCTTCGCGCTGCTGACCGCCTGGTTCGCCTTCCGGGTCCTCGTGGACGCCCGCGCCAACGGCGTCCGGGCGCTGGCGGGCGGGCACTGCGCACCGCACCTGGTGCACGGCGCCGCGATGGTATTCATGTTCGGGGCGCTCGCGGGCCCGGCCGGGGGCGGCGGCTCTGGCATGAGCGGCATGGATGGGTCGTCCGGGTCAGCGATGCAGACCCTGCGGTACCCCACCCTGGCGTTCGTCTTCGCGCTGATCCTGATCGGCTACAGCATCTGGGACATCGACCAGCTGTCCGGCAGACGCTACAGCACGACGCCGGCGCGCGTAGCGCCGGTCGCCGTGGCCGTCCCGGCGATGGTCGGCGCCGAGCCCGCGACCGCGACGCTGCCTAGCCCCCGGGCCACCGGGGCCGCCGCGGCAGATGGCGTGCCATCCGGCTCCGCGGCCAGTGCGGAGGCCAGGCCTGCGCCCGGCGGATACGGGGGCGGCGCCGCCGCCCGCGGGCTCCTGCTGTCTCCAGCGACCACAGTCGGCTGCCGGATCGCGATGGGTGTCACCATGGCCCTGATGCTGCTCCTCATGATCTAGGTCCTCGCTCACCGCCGTAAGAGACGCTGTGGACCGTTCCGTCTGCCCCCGCCCCGCCGCCTCCCGGCCTGGGGCAGCCCGCGCCGGCCAGCTGCGTGACATGTTTCTCATGTTCGCCGGGGGCTTTTCCGGCCGCTGGGTCGCGACCGGTAAGCTGCGGTCAATACGCATGCGACTCTCCTGGCACTGTCCCATGAGGTGGTCCGTTGGCTCCCGCGATCAAGCTGGCCGGCTTTCTGGTCCTGCTTGTCCTGATCTTCGCCGGGGCGCACGCCGCCGGAGCCCGGCTCGGCCCGGTGACCACCGGACACTCGCACATCGGATATAGCGGAGGCGGTTCCGGCGGCAGTCCCGGGATGGGCGGGATGAACATGGGCGGCGCTCCGTGACCGAAGTCGGCACGTCGGTCGGCGGGGGGGTCGAGGCGGAGCTAGTCGTCACGGGAATGACCTGCGGCTCGTGCGCGGCGCGCATCGAGCGACGGCTGAACCGGCTCGACGGGGTGTCCGCGACGGTCAACTACGCGACCGGGCGGGCGTACTTCACCAGCCTCGGCGGCAGGGACGCCGCGGAGCTGATCGGCGTGATCAACTCGACCGGCTACCGGGCGGCGCTGCCGTCACCGCCGGAAGACGAGGGCCACAGCGCCGATCCGGTGGTCAGGGACCTGCGTCGGCGGCTTGCCGTCTGCGTCCCCCTCGCCGCCGTCGTGATCGTGCTCGCGATGGCGCCGTCCGCCCAGTTCACCGGGTGGCAATGGGTAAGCCTGCTGCTGGCCGCGCCGGTCGCGGGGTGGGGTGCCTGGCCGCTGCACCGCGCCGCGCTCGCCGGGCTTGGCCATGGCGCGGCGACGATGGACACGCTGGTCAGCCTCGCGGTCTCCGTCTCGATTGGCTGGTCGGTGTACGCGCTGCTGTTCGCCGGTGCGGGCATGGCCGGCATGCGGATGCCGTTCGCGTTCACCTTCACCGCGGCCAGCGGGCAGACCCTCTACCTTGAGGTCGCCGCGGGCGTCACCACGGTCGTGCTGGCCGGCCGCTACCTGGAGGCGCGTGCCAGGGACCGCTCGGCTTCGGCGCTGACCGCATTGGCCGCCCTCGGCGCCAGGAGCGTCGCCGTGCTGCGCGGCGGCATCGAACAGCGCGTTCCGGTCAGTGAGCTCGCGGTGGGTGACCTGTTCGTCGTCCGCCCTGGCGAGAAGATCGCCACCGATGGCGTCGTCACAGAGGGCAGCTCGGCAGTCGACACGTCCGTCGTCACCGGCGAGTCCATGCCCGCCGAGGTAGGGCCTGGTGACCCGGTGACGGGCGCCACCGTGAACATGAGCGGCCGCCTTGTCGTCCGCGCCACCCGGGTCGGCGCGGACACGCTGCTCGCGCAGATCACCCGCCTGGTCACCCACGCACAGGCCACCAAGGCAAGCGCGCAGCGTATCGCCGACCGCATTGCCTCGGTCTTCGTACCCTGCGTGATCAGCCTGGCCGTCGCGACCCTCGGCTTCTGGCTGGGCACCGGGCTGCCCGCCGCGTCCGCGTGGAGCGCCGCCGTCGCCGTCCTGGTGGTCGCCTGCCCGTGCGCGCTCGGCCTGGCCACGCCCGCCGCGCTGGTGTCGGCGGTCGGCCGCGGCGCCGAGCTCGGCATCCTGGTCAAGAGCGCGCGCGCGCTGGAGCCGGCCCGCCGACTCCGGGTCGTGGCACTCGACAAGACCGGCACCCTGACCGTCGGCACCATGAGCGTGGCCGGCCTCGTCACCGTGCCGGATGTCGCAGAGAAAGAGGCGCTGCTGCTGGCTGGAGCGGTCGAAGACGCGTCCGAGCACCCCATCGGCCAGGCGATCGCGCGCGAGGCCGCGGCCCGGTTCGACGGCCTGCCGCCGGTTACCGACTTCGCCGCGCTGCCGGGTGCGGGCGTGCGCGGCCGGGTCGGGGACACCATGGTCACCGTGGGCAGCCCGCAGTTGTTCGACGAGCTGTCCGCCGGGGTGCCCGCGGCGCTGCGCGAGGCCGTGGACATGGCCGGGCAGAGCGGCCGCACCGCGGTGCTGGTCGGCTGGGAAGGGCAGGCCCGCGCGGCCGTGCTGGTCGCGGACCGGGTGCGGCCCGCGGCTTCCGTCGCCGTCGACCGACTTTGCGGCCTGGGCCTTCGTCCAGTCTTGCTCACCGGAGACAACGAGCGTGCCGCCCTGGCGGTCGCCAGCCTGCTGGGCATCCCCACGGATAGCGTGTATGCCGGGGTCCGGCCGGACGGCAAGGCCGCGGTCATCCGGCGGCTGCAGGCCGACGGGTACCCGGTCGCTTTCGTCGGCGACGGAGTCAACGACGCGGCGGCACTGGCCCAGGCGGACCTGGGGATAGCGGCCGGCACCGGAACCGGTGCCGCTGTCGGTGCCGCCGACCTCACCCTTGTGGGTGACGACCTGGCCGGCGTCGCCACCGCCATTGAGCTGGCCCGCGCCACGATGACAGTGATCCGCGAGAACCTGATCTGGGCGTTCGGCTACAACGTGCTCGCGATCCCGGTGGCCGCCCTCGGCTACCTCAACCCGCTGTTCGCCGGGATCGCCATGTCCGCGAGCTCGCTGATCGTCGTCGCCAACAGCCTGCGGCTGCGCCGCTTTACCCCGCCGGCGCGGCCGGCCGCGCCCGGCCGCGAGGGGAACCTGGAACCGGCGGAAGGCGCCGTCCGGTGACCGCCGCGGCCGCGGGTGCCGGGCAGCGCCGCGCAGGCGCCGGCCGCGGCTGGCTGGCTGAGCTCGGGCGCGCGGCGGCCGGGCCGGTGCTCTGTGCCGTGGTACTGATCGGCCTGCTGTCGGCATGGGTCGGCGCCGGCGGCGCCGGGACCTTGACCAGGGTGCGGATTCAGGTCACCCTCGCCGCCGTCCCCATGCGGGCCTTCACCGCCCAGGCGGCCGCCACCGTGCACACGGCGCACATTTACCTGACCATCAGGAACCTCAGCGGTACAGCCGACGATCTGATCGCCGTCCGCAGCCCCATCGCCAGGCACGTCGTGCTCGTCGAGCGCGGCAGCCCAGGCGGCCGGCCGGCTGTGGTCAGCGCCCTCCCCATCCCCGCCAACGGCACCGTCACCCTGAGCCCCATCGCCGAGGACGCGGTGCTTGAGAACCCCGTGCCGTTCGAGAACCGGCAGGCCGTGCCGCTGACACTGGTCTTCAGGCACGCGGGCCAGGTCACCATCGACGCGTCTGTCACCGGCCCAGGAACTCCCTGAGCCCTCGGCCCCGGCCAGCGCAGCGGCGTGACCGTGACCGCGGTCGGCTCAACCACCTGGCCGACGGTCCCGGCGAGTACGTAGTCAGCGACCACCGGCAGCCCCTGGGCGGCCATGTACCGCACGAACAGCGACGACAGCGTGGTCTTGCCGCTGCCGCCCTTGCCGGCGAATGCGATCTCCGCCGATCCTCCGCTACGCTCCAGCCCGTGCCGGGCCTGCCTGCCGCACCAGTCGCCGCCCATCATATTGAAATGGTTGTCATTTTCATGTGAGGATGGGTGAGGTAACCGCACGCGCGATGGAGAAGGGACATCACGATGTCGCTAGCAGTACCCGCGGGCCTGCTGGAGCAGGCGCAGGACGGCGAGGTGGAGGACGCCGCGTTCCTGGACTGCGTCCGCGCCTCGCTGCCGTATGCCTGGGACGTGATCGCCGGCCTGATCACACAGCTGGAGGCGGGCGATGGTGAGTCCGCCGACAACCAGGTGCCTCCGCCCGATGAGGTGGCCCGCGGCCAGCTGCTGCGGCTGATGGCCAGCGACGCGATGCGGGCCGCGGTCGAGCGGCGCTACGGCGTCCGGCTGGCGTTCCAGAACTGCCATCGCGCCGCCGTCTTCCGGCCGGACGCGGTCGCCGCCCTCGCCGAGTTCACCTCCGCGCGCGCGCAGCTTCTCAATCAGCGCCCGGAGTTCGTCAACTGCTAACCCTTTTTTCCTGAACGGGCGGTGGCGACTCTGGTCGGCACCGCCCGTTCAGGGGTCCGGGGCGGCCTGATGAGACGCCACGCGGCCGTTCGGGATAAAGGGACAGGACTGAGTGCGGGCGCCGGCCGGCGTGCGGGACCGCGGCGGCGTACGGCGGTCCAGCCCTGACCCAGGAGGAAGAATCCGGCGGCGATGACGCCGACGAAGAAGCCGAGCGGCCAGTTGGTGCGGTAGGAGGCGGCGATGCCGGCCCAGACGGTGGCCAGGGCGATGGCGACGCCCAGGGCGATGGCTTGCTCTGGCCGCCTGGTGAACGAGCGGGCGGTGGCGGCGGGGCCGATCATCAGCGCGAACATGAGCAGGGCGCCGACGACGGGGACGGTCATGCTAGTGGCCAGGGCCATCACGATCAGGTACCACAGGTTCATCCGGCGGGTGCTGACGCCCCGCGCGTCGGCGATCTCCGGCAGTGCCGACGTCAGCAGCAGCGGCCGGTACATCAGCGCGATGAGGGCGATGCTGACGATGCCGAGTGCCGCGATTGGCAGGATGACGTTCGAGCTGACGCCGAAAACCTCGCCGAACAGCAGGGAGTAGGTCACCTCCGCGTATTCGGTGCTGAAGCTGAGGAACAGCGCGCCGAGGCCGAGCATGAGCACGAGGACCAGGGCCGTGACCACGTCCTGCCGTGCCCGCCTGCCCAGCGCCGCGATGCCCAGCGCGCCGCCCGCCGCGAACACGGCAAGGCCCCAGATGACGTTGAGGCCGAGCAGTCCCGCGCCCGCCGCGCCGGCGAAGGCGCCGTTGGGGATCGCGTGGGCGGCGAACGACTGGCCGCGCAGCACGGCGAAGAACCCGGTCACGCCCGCGATCACCGCCACGATGGTGGCCGCGATCCAGGTGTTCATCATCAGGCTGGAGAACATGCCGGCGCCTCCTGCGCTTCCCCTTGCTGCCCGCGGGCCGGCCGTCTGCGTCCGGGCAGCCGGGCGTAGGTGAGCAGGTACCCGGCGATGACGAGGGCGACGACGAAGAAGCTGACCGGCCAGCCGTGCCCGCGCGGCGGCCAGTAAGAGCTGTCGTAGGCGAGCAGGATGCCCAGCCAGGTGGCGGCGGTCCCGGCCGCGGC
>Ga0187807_1000259_pt1 | contig 16208 bp, 18 predicted proteins | sample NC_wetland_sal_i_4_FD_132432 | JGI IMG/M metagenome (GOLD analysis project Ga0187807, IMG submission 132432) | Wetland sediment microbial communities from Neuse River Estuary, North Carolina, USA - ASW_2 | ecosystem: Environmental > Aquatic > Freshwater > Wetlands > Sediment | place: USA: North...
ATCGCGCCCGTGACAACCCCGGCCTTTCCCTGGTCTGCAATCTTCAGGCCCCTGTCCTGGCCGTACGGGACGTCGAGGGTCACCACTAACCGGCGGCCTCTCGCGCGGCGTCCGGCCGTCCCCGATGCCCGCCGCGGTACAGGCCCGTTTGAACATCTTCCGGACGTTCCCCGCGTCGAGCGCAGCGCCGAGATGAGTGGTGAACACCAGCCCGGTGTCCCACCATCGGTCACCAGCCAAGAGCCGCTCATCAGCCCGGCTGTCCCGGAGCCCGCGACGCCTCCACCGCCATCTGGGGAAGGCGTTCGGCGCCTACCTGCGCGCCCCCGGCGGCATGAGCCGGCACCGGATTGTACGTGCTGACCCTGGCCGACGACCGGATCTGCGTCATGACCCGCTTCGAGGCCAGCGTGCTGCCATGGTTCGGGCTGCCGCGATCGCTCCCGGATTGATAGCCGCCCCGTGAGCGGCAAGAGGACGGTCTGGTGTGCTCGCCGGTTCAATCTGGGAGGATCACGGCGTGTCATCCGGCCAGATCGTCGTTTGCCTTGAGGGCGCACCGAAGCAGGCCTTCGCCTCCGCACCGGACTGGCCTGGCTGGTGCCGGGCGGGCCGGGACGAGGGTGCCGCACTGGAGGCGCTGGCCGACTACGCCGTGCGGTACGCGCTGGTGGCTGGCGGCGGCGCCGGGCAGGTCTCGGTCGCCGGGCTGGCCTGATGCCGGCCCGGCTACCACAGTCGGCTGATCTGTCGGCTGCACTGCTACCGCGGCCGCAAGCGCGAGGCCAGGGCGTTCACCTTGGGATAATCTCAGCATGCACCTGCGCGCTGAGCTGCGCGCCTTCACCGGCGCCCGGGCCTGGCTGCGGGTGTTCTGGCTGCCCGCTTATGCGCCTGGCCTTAATCGCGTTGAGGGGATCTGGCCGGTGCTCAAGGGCGGCGTGCTGGCCAGCCTCGCTGTCGCCAGCTTCGGTCACCTGGTCCAGGTCATCAGCGACAGGATCCTGTGGGCTCCCGGTTCGATATAGGTCACCTGACCGATGTCTTGCGCTGCAACTTGCAGCAGCATTTGCCGGTGACCGCCACCGGCCTTTCCGCTACCAGCCCGCCCCCCCGGGCGCGGCCGTGCAGGGCCCCTTGTGCGGCTGGTCCGGCCGCCCTGTCAAAGGAATTTCCGATGAACACGATGGCACCGACTCGCCCGGCCAGAGTGCCTGCGTGGCGCGTCCGGTCGGCTACCGAGCCGACTGCGGTGGCCGCAGCCCGGATGCTGGCACGAGACTCAGTGAAGGGAGTTCCGGTGAGGTGCGGCCAGGATTCTCGCGGGGAACCGTCAAAGGGCCATCGTCACCGGCTTGAAACGACCGGAGGAGGGAGCGTGTGAGCACGCAAGGACGCCCGGTCCAGGACCTCAGCTGGCTGGTCACGAACTTGGCAGAGCGGGTCCCGGACGTGGCCCATGCGATCGTGGTGTCCTCCGACGGGCTGCCCCTGGCGATTTCTGCGGGCTTCCCGCAGGAGCACGCGGACCAGCTCGCCGCGATCACGTCGGGCCTTGCCAGCCTTACGGAAGGCGCATCCCGGGTTTTCGAAGGCGGCGCGGTGGCGCAGACCGTGGTGGAGATGCACCGCGGCGTGTTGGTCGTGATGGCGATCAGCAATGGCGCCAGTCTGGCTGTGCTCGCGACCTCGACCGACTTGGGTCTTGTCGCCTACGAGATGACCCTGCTGGTGGAGCGTGTTGGCCGGGTGCTTACCCCAGCCGTGCGGGGCGGCGTCATCACGAGGTGAAACCCACTCTGTGACAATGGTCCGGCTGACCAGCTCCGCGTCCAGCGGGCAATGTCGTGGAGAGCAGGGGCCGCGCCGATTACCAACCGAATGAACCGCCGGGCGGCGGGGCACGTCAACCGCTCCGCCAGGACGACCCAAGTCGCCGGGCCGCACGTCGGCTCGGAGCGATGAGACGTGCTAGATCTGGTCGATCTGAGCGCAGAAGTCGTCCGGATCTTGCAGATGAGCGGGCACACTCACCGCGACGGGCCCGGCTGTCGCTTCACTGGGCGATCAGTGGTTGCGGGGATCCGGTCAGGCGCGAAGACAGGGCTTCGCCCCGCGCCCGATCCCAGGGTCACTGTCCCGCGGTCCCCAGTTCAGGTCGATGCGCAGACCCGTATGGCCAGGCCCCGGCCGAGGCATATCTTGCTCTAGCGTGGCGGGTCTGCGTCGATCAGACGGTCGGCTCGGGCAGGAGCTCCCGTACCTCTTGCGCGCAGCGGCACGCGACGGCGATCTTGGCAGCCCACTCGAGCGCCTCCTCGCGTGAGGGCACGTCGACGACCGCGAACCCGCCAATGACCTCCTTGGTCTCCGGGTAGGGGCCGTCGGTGACCGTCCCGTCGGTGGCCACCACGCTCGCCCTCTGGCTTTCCAGTCCGGCGCTGAAAACCCACACGCCGGCGTCCCGGGCCTCCTGGGCCACCTTGAGCGCGGCCTTGGCCACGTCGGGAAGATCCTCCTCGGGGAAGGTCATCGCGCCGTCATCGAACGAGATCAGGTACTGCGTCATCCCATGGCTCCTTGTCCCGGCGCCCCCTCCGGCCGCCTCTCACCTCGTCTACGAACGACTCGCCCCGGATCCGACACTCTGCGAAAAGAAATTTCTCACGGGACTTCCGCCGTCCGGCTCCGCGGGCGTCATGTGGCCCCTTGTTCGCGGAGATCATCGTCGCTGCCACCGGCTGCGCGCAGTCGAGTACCCTGCATGATCTTAATGCCAATCACGCCGGGCTTGCCGCTTAGCCAGCCGTTGGAACGCCCGCACCCAGTAGGCTCGCCCGCCACCGTGCCGTCTGCCACGCGCGGCGTATTCCATCGTGGCCAGGCGCCGCTTTGCACGGGGTTTCGCACGGGCACTAACCCAGTTGGTCGCGGCGGCGTGTGAGGTAGGCGGTCTCGGCGGTGTTGCCCGCCAGTTCGATGGCTTTGTCGTAGGCCGCGCGCGACCTCTGGCTGCGGCCCAGCCGGCGCAGCAGGTCGGCGCGGGTCGCGTGGTAGGCGTGATAGCCGGCCAGCTTGTCCTCAAGACGGTCGACGGCCGCCAGTGCCGCCTCCGGGCCGTCAAGCTCGGCGACCGCGATGGCCCGGTTGAGGGCGATGACCGGTGAGGGGTCGAGGCGGGTGAGCTGGTCGTAGAGGGCGACGATCTGCGACCAGTCGGTGTCGCGTATGTCGCGGGCGGAGGTGTGCACGGCGTTGATCGCTGCGAGGATCTGGTAGCGTCCCGGAGTTGCCCGGTCGGCTAGGCGCTCGCGGACCAGCCCGTGACCCTCGGCGATCAGCGCCGCGTCCCAGGTCCCGCGGTCCTGCTGGTCGAGGGTGACCAGTTCGCCGCTGGCCGAAACCCGGGCGGTGCGGCGGGCCTCGGTCAGGAGCATCAGCGCCAGCAGCCCGGCCACCTCACCGTCGTCCGGCATGAGGGCACGGATCAGGCGAGTGAGCCGGATCGCCTCGGCGGTCAGGTCGTGGCGTACGGGATCGGTGGCGGGGCCGGTCGCCAGGTAGCCCTCGTTGAAGACGAGGAAGAGAACGGCGAGTACGCCGGAGACGCGTGCCGGGAGATCCTGCGCGGACGGCACCCGGTACGGGATGCGAGCCGCCTTGATCTTGGCCTTCGCGCGGGTGATCCGCTGCCCCATGGCGGCCTCTTGCACCAGGAAGGCACGGGCGATCTCGGGCACGGTCAGGCCGCCGACCATGCGCAGCGTCAGCGCCACGCGGGTCTCCATCGCCAGCGCCGGGTGACAGCAGGTGAAGATCAGCCGGAGCCGCCCGTCGTCGATGGCGTCCATGGGCTCGGGCGGGTCGTCGTCGTACAACAGTCGGGCCTCCTTCTGCTTGCCGTCGCGTTTGTTCTCGCGCCGGATCCGGTCGAAGGCCTTGCGGTTAGCGGTGGTGGTCAGCCAGGCGCCGGGGCTGGGCGGAACGCCGTCGGCCGGCCACCGCTCGACGGCGGCCGCGAACGCCTCGGCCGCCGCCTCCTCGGCGATGTCGAGGTCACCGAAACGCCTGGCCAGGGAGGCGACCACCCGCGCCCACTCCTCTCGGTGGGCCTGGGTGATCGCCGCCCGGACGTCGACCCCGTTCACAGGAACGGCCGCACCTCGACCTTCCGGTTGCAGGCCTTCGACCCCTCGGCGGCGAGTTTGAGCGCCACGTCGAGGTCGGCGGCCTCGATGATCCAGAAACCGGCGAGATACTCCTTCGACTCCAGGAAGGGCCCGTCGGTAACCATCGCCTCCCCACCCCGGTTGTCGATGACGGTGGCCGAGCTGGGCGCCCCGAGGCCACCGGCGAAGACCCAGCGACCCTCCGCCTTGAGCCCTTCGTTGAACGTGTCGATGGCCGCCATCTCGTCCGGAGTGGCGAGGCCGGTCGTGTCGTCGATCACGGAAACCAGGTACTGCATCTCGGATCATCTCCCGCGGTTTTCGGGCGCCCCACGGGGGCGCCCGCTCACCCCTGCTACGAACACCTCTGCCCCGATCCGACACCGCCTCCCGGACTTCTTTCAAGGACTTATGGCAGACCGGTCGTGAGCGAGATGCACGGATGAGCCTGGCCAACGCCCTCAGAGCGCGGTGGCTGACGCCCGCCCGCCGCAGACCCGATTGCCGGGAGGCCACCCGAGGGTTGTAGCCGAGCGCTTCTGCCAGAGGGTGCGCTCCGCCCAGTCGTTGATCTGGACCGCTTCGAGGCGGAAGCGGCCCTCGCTGGCAAAGTCCGGGAGTGCCCTTCCGGGAGACGTCCGCTAGTAACCGGAGTGGACGATCTGCGAGCCGCCCAGCAGCCTCGCCGAGACAAGATCCGCACGGCCATACTCGGCAGGGCGCGTCGTGTCGGTCTGTGACGTCCCCGCCGCGGTCACCCGCCGTTGTGGGTGCCTGGGTCGCCGGGAGGCTGATGTTCCGGGTGCTGGCCGGTGTCAGCGGGACCGGTTGGTGAGTACTCTCCTCCCTGGATGCGTGGGGGAGACAGCAGCTTGCATCGCGATTGACCTGCCTAAACGCTGCCCATAACGTCGGCTGCCGATGGCCGCAAGTAACCGTCACTGGCCGCCCGTGACTCTTGCGCCGTCCGCACATCCAGCGTGATTCTCGATACATGCGTCATGCAACGCAGGAGGACCTTGATCAGCTGGAGGTGCTGCTGGCGGAGCTGGTGGGTCAGTTCAGGTTGAGATAGGCTCACCGAGCAGGTCGGCGAGATGACCAAGGAAAAGGCATCATGAGGCTTCTTCTCACTTCCGCTGGCGTCAAGAACACGAGCATCCACAACGCGCTGGTCGACCTACTGGGCAAACCGATTGCCGAGTCCAACGCCCTCTGCATTCCCACCGCGATGTACGCCATGCCGGGCGGTGCTGGCGCGGCATGGCGGTTCATCAACGGACGAGCCTCCACCCCCTTGTGTGAATTGGGTTGGAAGTCCTTGGGAGTGCTGGAGCTCACCGCGCTGCCCAGCATCGACGAAGAGCATTGGGTTCCCAGGGTCCAGGAGACTGACGCCCTGCTGGTGGGAGGCGGCGATGCCTTGTATCTGGGCTACTGGATGCGGCAGTCCGGACTGGCGGACCTCTTGCCGTCGCTGAGCGACGCGGTCTACGTGGGAGTGAGCGCCGGGAGCATGGTGATGGCCCCCAACGTCGGGGAGGACTTCGTCGGCTGGAAGCCGCCCACCGGTGGCGATAGAGCGCTGGGACTGGTTGATTTTTCGATGTTTCCGCACCTGGATCACGAGAACCTGCCGGACAATTCCATGGCCAACGCAGAAGAATGGGCCGCCAGCGTGCCGGTGCCGGGGTACGCGATTGACGATCAGACCGCCATCAAAGTGACCGACGGAACCGTCGAAGTCGTCTCCGAGGGGCACTGGAAGCTGTTCACCCCCTAATGCCGAGGGCGTTGCCACTAGCGGCCATCCTCGTCGCTCACCCGGACATCGGCCGCCCAATCACACCCGATCCAGGCGATAGCTCATACTGGGTGAATGGTGTCTAGCCGCCGGCGGATGGTGCGGGTACCCGTCGCGTCCGCCGCGGCTGTGCTGGCGGGCGCCATCGCCGTCCTCCTCGCCGCGTGCGGTACACAGGGCCCACAAGACACGCCGGGCGCGACGGGCACCGCCGCCACTCAAAACGTACCGGCCGCGCAAGGCACGCAAGGGAATCAGCCCGTGCCCGCGAGCGGGCCGTGGATCGCGCCCTATGACTACCTCGCCGCCGGGGGGCCGTCTCCTGTCCAGGTGATGAAGGCAACCGGGCTGCGCCGTTTCACGCTCGCCTTCATCGTCTCCGACGGCACGTGCAACCCGGTGTGGGACAACGGTGATCCGCTGACCGGCGCCGCGGAGGAGGCGGCCATCGGCGGCATCCGCTCGGCCGGCGGCGAGGTGGCGGTGTCGATCGGCGGCATGGGCGGCACCAAGCTCGGCCTGACGTGCACCTCGGCCGGGGCGCTGGCAGGCGTCTACCAGGAGGTCATCAGCGCCTACCGGCTGTCGGCGATCGACCTGGACATCGAGGACACCGAGATCGGCAGCGCCGTGGCCCGCCAGCGGATCATCGGCGCGCTGGCCATCGTGCGGCAGCGTGATCCCGGGCTGATGATCTCGGTCACGATCGCGGCCGACTCGGGCGGGCCGCTGCCCAGCGGGCAGGACCTGATCGCCGGGGCGGCCGCGTCCGGGCTGCGCGCCGGCGCGTGGACGATCATGCCGTTCGACTTCGCCGGCCCGGGGACCGATATGGCCCAGGCCAGCGTGCAGGCCGCGGAAGGGCTCAAGAACGACCTGATGAGCGCCTATCACGAGGACGCGTCCGCCGCCTACCAGACCATGGGCATCTCATCGATGAACGGCCGCACCGACGTGGGCGAGCTGGTATCGGTGGCCGATTTCCAGGTCATCCTCCGCTACGTCATGGCACACCACCTGGCGCGGTTCGCGTTCTGGTCGGTGAACCGTGACCTGCCCTGCACGTCCGGCAGCGACTCGAACACGTGCAGCGGGATCGCCCAGCAACCCTGGGCATTCACCAGGACCAGCGTCAGCTATGCCGGCTGAGGGCGGCAACGCTCGAGGCGCATGACGACGTGCTCGGCCACGTCCGGGAGCTGGCCGAGCGGGGCCAGGACACCGGCGCCGTCGGCACTGACCTGCCTGGCATGGCGTAGGCGCGGAGCCGGCGGGCGGCCCGGCCGCCGCGCGCAGGATCGTCTCCCGGCGTTCGGCCGCGCAAGTTCATCCGGCTGGCGCGATGGCCCGGGGCTAGGATGTCGTTCTAGATTCGGATGTTCGCGGCTAGTGTCTTACCGAGGAGACGATGGCAGCCGAGAGTGATGGGCAGGGCATGAGTTGGACGCGCGCTGATCCTGACTACGTCCCGCCGGAGATCGACATCACCAAGCCGAGCGTGGCGCGGGTCTATGACGCGATCCTCGGAGGCAAGGACAATTTCGAGGCCGACCGTGCGGTGGCCGAGATGGCGCACAGGGCGTTTCCCGACGGCGGCAGGGCCGCGCACATCAACAGGGAAATGCTCGGCCGGGCAGTGCGGTACATGTCGCGGCATGGCGTCAGCCAGTTCCTTGACCTCGGGGCCGGCCTGCCGACCGTGCAGAACACCCATGAGATCGCCCAGGCCGTCAATCCCGTTGCCCGGGTGGTGTACGTGGACAACGACCCGATCGTGCTGGCGCATGGCCGGGCGCTGCTCGCGGACAACGCATCAACGATCGTGGTCACCGCAGACCTGCGGGATCCCGACAAGGTCTGGTCGATGCAGGAGATCGCCGGGTTTCTCGATCTTTCGCAGCCGGTCGGCCTGATCCTCAACGCTGTCATCCACCATGTGCTGGACGAGGAAGATCCCTACCGTATCGTCGGCCGCTACGTCGAGTTGCTCGCGCCGGGAAGCTACCTCTTGCTCACGCACTTCTCCAACTCCAGCCCCGAGGCGCGCGAACTGGAGCAGGTGCTGCTGCGCACACTGGGCCGCGGTCAGCTACGCACCCGGGAGGAGATCAGCCGGTTCTTTGACGGCCTCGACATCGTCGAGCCCGGTATCGGCTACCTGCCGCAATGGCACCCTGATGGCCCAGTCCCGGCCTCGCTGGGCATCAGCGAACTGCTGTACATCGGCGGACTCGGCCGCAAACCCTGATAAGGGCGACACGCAGCTTTTTGGAGGAACCATTCGTGACCGCGCTTCCCGGTGATGTGCTCCTTGAGCCGATGCGGGACGTCCACGGGTTTGTGCTTGCCTGCCTTGTCGACGCCACGACAGGAATGGTCTTGGGTTCCTTGCAAGATCGGGACGACATGCGCTTGCCGCCGGCGGCGGCCGGAGCGGCCGACGTCGTCAACGTGCTGTCCATGATGACGGGAGAGATGGCCGCGAAGGGTGACCTCGAGGATGTAATCGTGACCCTGGACAGTCACTACCACCTGATCCGCTTGCTCAAGCGCGGGCCTGGACGGCAACTCCTGCTGTTCGTGACCGTGGACCGGTCGCAGGCCAATCTGGCGATGGCGCTTCGCGAGATCCGCGATTTCAGTGTCGGCCTCTTCAGCGAACGCGATGAGGAGGCCCTGGTCACCGGAGATGGAACAGTCCATCAAGACGGGCTCTGAGATCGCGCGCTACACGAGCTTCAGGTAAGCAGTGCCTCGATGTTGTCGATGGCGGCCCTGGATTCGCGGTACAGCCTGGTGATGTCCAAGCCCTCATCTCCGATGAGGACAAGGACGGCCGCGGTCCCGACGGCGTAGATGGCGACATAGCCGCCAGTGTTCCTGGTCAGGGTTTCCCGGAGCGAGCCCTGGCCCGCCTCGCTGGCCAGGCGCTGGGATATGGCGAGGGCGGTGGCGGTCAGGGCGGCCATGTTATCCGGGTCAAGGTCGCCGATATCTTCCCTGATGATCAGGCCGTCACGGCTCGCCACGGCAGCGCCGGTGAGTCCCGCGATCCTTTCCCGGAGCGCCTGCATCTCGGCGAGCAGCTTGTCATCGGCCACTGGGTCCCCTCCCTCTCATGCCGGTCTGCCACCGGCCCTGAGTCCCTCCGCGGTCACGGCGCCTGGTCGCCGCCACCATCCCAGGCTGAACGAGGCCGCAGCAGGGAAAACGGCGGGCGCAGCTCGGACGCACGGCCCTGCGCCCAGGGGCGCCTTAGGGCACTGGGGCGATCCTGCCGCCGACGGGGCAGCCCGGGAGCCACGTCACTCTCGCCGTCGGCGGCTCCACGCCCCCGCTCCCCGCCATCCGCATCAGTCACTGGCCGACTTGAAACTGTCGACAGCAGTCCGGCCTGCCGCATCCGGTCCAGCTGAAGCATCGTCGCGTAGACGCCGCGGCCCAGGACGAACGCGATGTCGCGAGCTGTTCGCCGCCCATCGGCGAGGGCCAGGATCTCATCCTGACCGCCGCCGAGCATGACGCCGGGGCGCACCGCACCTGAAGCGGCCACGATCCAACGGTCATGTCCTGACGTCTCAGCAGCGAGTACCCGGATGCGGCGCGATGCTTCGGCGACAAGCCAAGCGGCTTCGGCCCCTGGCTCAAGCGCGAGTTCGCAATCCGGGAGCCCCGGCTCGGCCCGGTATTCGTCGACCGTTCCGCTGGCGATCACGAAGACAGCGTCGGCGAGGGCGGCCAGCAGCAACGCCTCGAGTTCTCCTGCCCCCACCAACTGGCGGCTGATCAGCTCGGCGCTCATCGGAGCGCCAGTCGCGGCAGCCGCGGCGAACGCGGCATTCCACTCGGACTCGGGCACGAGCTTCGAGCGGAGCAAGAGGACTTCGGGACTGGGCGCACCTGACGTCTGAACGGCAATCACGTGTCCGCGATCGAAGAGAATCGCTCCTCCCGGGTCACCGGTCACCTGCAGGACACCCGTCGTTCCCGCGGCCACGCAGACAGTGAACGCCTCCCGGAGCTGGCCAATCGCTGCTTCCTCGGCCCCAACGTCAGTCATGAGCTACCCCAGAACCGCTGGTGCTAGCTGACCGATCTGGAGGGACGCCAGGGCGATGTTCACCCTCGACCGGTCGAGGTCGACGAACAGAAGGCAACCGCCCCCTGGGCGGGAGCCGAGGATTTTAGACACTTGCAACCGGTTCGCGGTAACCAGGGATATCTCGTCAAGATCTCCACCGGTCCGCTCAGGCCCAGGCATGGCGCAGGCAATCCTGGCCTCACCGGCCAAGCTGGCCGCCGCAGCCGGGAAATCCCCATCTTCTCCGGCCGCCTCGCCCACCGATCGCACGACCATGCCGGTTGCGATGTCGATCAGCGCCACCGCCCGGGCACCCTCAATCGCCATGACCTGATGGAGCGCTTCCGTAAGGCCCGGCACATCGCCTCCCCCGCCCACTCCATCACCAGCCGCCCATTATCGCAGGCAGGAATATACATCAACTAATGCCCTGGGAACCTGGTTATTCAGCTGCCCGCCCGTCCCCGCCAAAGGGTAGCGCTCCAAACCGGACCGTCTGCCTATCACCGGCGACAAGAGCCAGGAATATCAGCACTCTATACGGCACGCAGCGCGGATGTTCGCTAGGGTTCACCCTAGGGTCTCATGCGGACACCATCCGCATTCTGAGGGGAGTACGCATATATGAATATCGAAACAGCTCTCAAGGAAGCGATGGCCATCGAGGGCGCTCTCGGGGCGGCACTCGTGGACTGGGACAGCGGCATGCCGCTCGGCACTCTCGGCGGCGGCAAGTACCTGGACCTAGAGCTGGCGGCAGCCGGGGACACCGAAGTCGTCCGGGCCAAGATGCGCACCATTCAATCCCTCAACCTGAACGATTCAATCGAGGATATCCTGATCACGCTCAACAAGCAGTATCACCTGATCCGATTGATGTCTGACGCCCACGGCGCCCACAATCTCTTCCTTTATCTCGTCCTCGACCGGCAGAAGGCAAACCTGGCCCTCGCGCGTCTTAATCTCAAGCGGATAGAAACCGACCTCAGCATCTGATCCCGGGTTTCCCGCCGCTTTGTCCATGCCGTGAGCCCGGTCAGAACTTGCCGAGACAGGAACGGCCATGACCGTACTGAGGAATCCCGTCGCCGTCCGGCTGGGCAAACTCGCCGATGCGGGTAAGACGGGCGCGCTTTTCCTGTCCGGGGAATCTGGCGGGGTGATCCACCTCGAGAAGGGCGAAATAGTCCACGCCGAATCCCGGGGCACTCCCAGCCTGCGCACCAGAACCGAGCGTTCGAAGGAACTGGCCGGCCACAAGACGGTCAGTTCCTTCGAACGAAGATGGATGGCATGGGAGGCGACCATGGACGCAGGCACTGAGCTGCTCTCGGTTAAGCCCAGGTATGTGCGGTTCCGGGAGGCGAAGAACGGGGCCGCAGAAGCTGGCGCGGGTGGCATGTCCGTGGACGAACTGGTGACAGAGGTCAGCCGCAGGCATGAGCTACTCAGGCAGCTGTCCGCCGTGCTCGCTCCTGACACGCCTGTGGTAAGAAGTCCGCGCCTCAAGGCGCGCGTCATCCGCGTGTCCGATATTCAGTGGGCCATCCTGATGCGCCTCGACGACCCTGCGCCACCGCGCACCTTGGCGCAAGAACTTGGACAGAGCCTCTTCAGCACGACGATTGAAGTCTTCAGGATGGTTGCCATGGACCTGGTGTCGGTGGTCGGCGCCCCGGCCAGGCCAGACGACGAGACGGGAGAGTCCAATAGGAGAAAGCCCGCAATATCCTTTATTCGCGCGCTAGCCGGGTGAGAACGGCTGGGGGCCCCTGATTTCAATCAATGCGCCTGAGCCCTTTCAGTATCCGGCGAAGCAAATCGGAATGCGAGGTCTCAGGAGCCTTTTGAATGTCCTCCGCGCGCCACTGCGGAACAGGTGGCCGGGTCCTGGCTGATCGGGTTCCCAGCGACGCTCCCGGGCTGCGATGAGGAAGCTCAAGCGCGGCGCTTTCAGCCGGTCCTGACAGCGAACCCGCACCCGAGGGCGCATCGCCCGCCGGTTCTGGCGGCTCCTCCTCATGCAGCGGGGGTGCGGGCTCGCCTGGGCGCGCCCCGTGTCGCGCAGGTCCGCCATCACGCATCCGGGGTCGTTTCCTGGCCGCGTCTATGGGGGCAGGACCCGCTGCACCGGGATGGTCGGCGTTGGCGGCTATAACGCACAAGCCCGCTCGGATGAGGCCTTCAACCCATTCCATGGTGTCGCAAAGCGCAAAACCGTTCTGCCAGGCCAGGTCCTTAATCGTGGCGCGCCCGTCGATCTGCCAGGAAAGTGTCCACTGCTCACTGCATACAACTGCCCACGGGAGCTGCGGGCTGGTCAACAGCGGGTGACCGCCAGCCGAGGCCTGGCCCTGCGCCAGCAGTTCCGCCTTCTGCCTGGCAGCCGCCCATACGGACGCGAGGTCAAGACGGAGGTCGTATCCGATCAGGTGCGACTTCCGCGGCCAGAACCGGACGCCGACCATCGGCGCCCGGGCAGCCGGCAGTGGCAAGGCCACGGCGACGAGCGCGTCCATCGTGATTGACCAGAGCAAATCTCGTAGCTCGCTGTCAGCGATGGTTTCACTGCTCACCAGAAGGCCGCCGACGCCGTGCGCACGCGCACTTTCGCTTACCTGGCTCCAGCGGGCGCTCGACAGCCGCTGAGAGCTAATGAGCCGATTGCGGAGATCCGGGACGCCCGGTGATTCAGCATAAGTAAGGTGCCCTCCGCTCAAGAACAGAGTGGCGCCAGGCTCACCACTGATTTCCAGCGCGCCTGAGGCGCGGTCGTGTGCTAGTTTACCGAGCTCATTAGCGATCTGTTCGCACGCGTTTATTTCTGATGAAATCAGCCTGAATCACGTCCTCTGCCTTGCCGAAAACTAGCGGCATAAGCCTCGTTGCCCGCATTATTCAGGGCACACCGCGCCAGCAGAGTACCAAACGAGGGTATATAGCCTCACCGTCAGGGACCGGCCTTTATGCCCTGGACATACAGCGGGCGCTATTTCGGAACAGGGCGTGCGGTGGGGGCAGACTGCTGTCATGGACCGTCAAACGATCGCGGCAGGGTGGCTGACGCTGCGCCCGTTCACCCCCGCCGACATCCCCTGGGTCTACGAGGTATCGCTGGACCCGGTACTACAGCGCTTCATGCAGGTTCCCTCGCCGTACCGGCTCGAAGATGCGGTTTCTTACGTCGAGCAGGAGTGTATCGCTGGCGGGGATGGCGGCCGCCGGGCTGAGTTCGTAGCTGAGGAAGCCGCCACTGCCACCCGCCTGGGCCGGGTCGGCCTGCGCTTGGGCGAGCCCGGCGCGGCCGAAATTGGGTACTGGGTCGATCCGCGCGCCCGCGATCGCGGCGTCGCCACCACCGCGGTCCGGGCGGTCTGCCAGTGGGCGGTCACGATGGCGGGCATCGAACTCATCGAGTGGCGCTGCCAGGCAGGCAACGTCGCATCTCGCCGAGTCGCGGAGAAGGCCGGATTCCTCATCGAGGCGACGCTGCGTAAGCGGCGTGTCCGCCATGGCGTGCGGGTGGATGAGTGGGTCGGTTCGTTGCTCCGCGACGAGGTGATGGCTGGCCCAGCTAGCGGCCTGCGCTAGCTCGCTGGCGAGGTCCGCTCCGCGTCCGGGGGTCCATGTGCGGTTGAGCGCTAGGTGGCCGGTGGTCTGAGGGCGTCCATCAGAAGGTCCAGGAGGCGGCTGGCCTGGGCGTGGTGCTCGGGTTTGCCGGCGACGGTGAGGATGCCGACCAGGCTGGCGGCGATGTCCTCGGCGCTGATGTCGGCGCGGAGGTCGCCGGCGGCGTTGCCGGCGTCGAGAATCGTCGTGATGGCTTCGAGAAGCTCGGCGCGGGTCTGGGCGTGGGCGATCTGGCCAGATTCCATCATGGCCAGCAGGGTGTCGAGCATGCCGTGCTTGGTCGCCAGCCAGTCGGCGAACAGGTCCATCCAGCGGCGCATCGCCATGGCGGGCGGTAGCTGTTCGAGCAGTTGGCGGGCCCCGAGGGTCAGGCGCTTCACCTGGTCTTGGTAGACGGCGTCAACGAGCGACTCGCGGGTCGGGAAGTGCCGGTAGAGCGTGGCGATGCCGACGCCAGCCTCGCGAGCGATAGCGCGCATTGACGGCTCCTCGCCGGCGGATGCGAAGGTGCGCGTAGCCGCCGCGAGCAGCGTGTCGCGGTTGCGGGCCGCATCCGAACGGAGGGCGCGGGCATCGGTCTTACTCAAAATCGGATCACGCTCCGGTTATGCTATGGTAGCCGCGTAACCGGATCATAGTCCGGTTATTTCTTCTCTGCCCGCAAGGAGACAAGCGTGCACGTCTTCGTCACCGTCGGCTCCGAGCTGACCGGCCCTGGAGATAGGGATGACTAGCACCATGCGCACCGTGCGCTTTCACGAATACGGCGAACCGGGAGACGTCCTGCACCTGGAAACAACGGCCGTGCCGGCGCCCGTCCCCGGCCGCATCCGCGTCCTGGTGCACGCCTGCGGGCTGGCCCCGGCCGACTGGGCGCTGTGCCGCGGCCTGTTCGCCGGCAACCTGCCCCGGGGCATCGGCATCGATGTGTCCGGCACCGTCGACGCCGTCGGCGACGGCGTCACAGACGTCGCCGTCGGCGACCTTGTCTTCGGAACCGCCGACTGGCGCGGTGCGCCGGCCGCCGGCGCGTCAGACCGGGCGATCATGGACCACTGGACACTTGTGCCAGCGGGGCTGGACCCCACGCAGGCGGCCGCCCTGCCGATGGCGCTCGAGACCGCCTACCGGAGCCTCGCGCAGCTCGGGCTGTCCCCGGAGCACACGGTCCTCATCCACGGCGCCGGAAGCACCATCGGGTTCGCCGCCGTGCAGATCGCGCTTATCCGCGGAGAACGGGTCATCGCCACCGCCGGACAGACCTACGCCCAGCGGCTGCGGGACCTCGGCGCCGCGGTGACCACCTACGGGGACGGCATGGTCGAACGCGTCCGCGCCATCAGCCCGGGTCCGGTCGACCTGGTCCTCGACACCGCGCCGGTCGGCGGCGCCCTGCCCGCCCTCGTCCAGATGGCCGGCGGCGACCCGAAACGCGTCCTCACGATCGCCGACTTCGCCGCCGCAGCCGAACTCGGCGTCCGCGACAGCTTCCACGAAGATCACATCCAGCCCTTCGACCGCTCCGGCGTGTTCTCCGAATTCGCGCAGCTCGCCGCCGACGGCAAGTTCACGGTGCCGATCGCCGGAACCTTCCCCCTCGACGACTGGCGCACCGCCCTGGAAATCAGCCTCAGCGGCCAGGCCCGTGGCAAGCTCCTGCTGTTGCCCTAAACCTAAACGGTGTCTAATCCCCTGCGGGTGATGTGGCGGGGCCACGCCGGGAACGATGCTTCCCACGGAGCGTGCAAGCAGAGCCCTGGACGGAGAAACCGGGTGAGTCCGTCCTCCGCAAGCGGCGTGTCCGCCACGGCGCGCGGGAGTACGAGTGGGTCGGTTCGTCGCTCCGCGACGAGGTCACGTTTCGCCTGCTGCCCCCCGTGACCTGAGGTTCGCGACCCTTGTTATCTTGACAAGAGCTCGATTCCGGGGGTGAGCAAGTGATGACCTCCGCAAACGGCCTGGAGGGGAAGTGTGACCTGCTGCGCTCGCTGCACCGCCCCGGTTTCCCGCTGGTGCTGCCGAACGCGTGGGATGTGGCCACGGCGAAGGCGGTCGTCGCGGCCGGGTTTCCCGCCGTTGCCACTACGAGCGCCGGCGTGGCCGCCGCGCTTGGCTATGAAGACCATGAGGGGGCACCGGCGGGCGAGATGCTCGCCGCGGCGGCACGAATCACCCAGAGTGTCACCGTCCCGGTGACGGTGGACGCCGAGGCGGGGTACAGGATGACGGCCGCGGAGCTGGTCGCCAAGCTTAAAGGCATTGGGGCGGCGGGCTGCAACCTCGAGGACACCAACCACGCGGCCCAGACGGTGCGCGATCCGGTCCAGCAGGCAGCATGGCTGCGTGATGTGCGCCAGGCCGCATCCGGGCAGGGCTACCGGCTTGTGATCAACGCGCGGACAGATGTCTTCCTTCCCTCTGCCTTTCAGGTTTCGGACGGACGCATCCAGGGCGAGCTTGTGCCGGAGGGTCTGCGCCGTGCGGAAGCGTACTTCGGCGCCGGTGCCGATTGCGTCTTCCCGAT
>Ga0187807_1000260_pt1 | contig 16206 bp, 14 predicted proteins | sample NC_wetland_sal_i_4_FD_132432 | JGI IMG/M metagenome (GOLD analysis project Ga0187807, IMG submission 132432) | Wetland sediment microbial communities from Neuse River Estuary, North Carolina, USA - ASW_2 | ecosystem: Environmental > Aquatic > Freshwater > Wetlands > Sediment | place: USA: North...
CCGGCGGGCCAGGTGGAACTCTGGGGGATCTCGGCGCCGGCGTCGGCGTCCCGGGCCACGTCTGCCGCCACCAGCAGGACAGCGACCTGCTGCTCGGCCAGCTGATCCGCGACGGCCTCGATGCCACGAACCGCGGCAGGGCCCGGCCCCCCAGCGCGCGAGGCAACCAGATCCCCGACAGCGCTGATGGCCGCGGCGGTGATCTCGTCGAGGGCGGCGCCGATCGCGGCGCTGAGGTGATCGTCGAGGCCATCGGGCTCGCGGCCTCCTGCGATGGTGATGACCGGCCCGACCGAGTCCGGCAGATGACCCGCGACAGCGTCGAGAATATGCTGATCACCCGCGCCGAGGACAATGTGCGCGCCCACGCTGTCCGCGGCCTGGGACACGCGTCCGGCGATGAACTCGGCGTTCGGCTGGCCGCCGCTTTCCGGCTCGCTGTCGGTCACGTGCCGCGGGCCGTGGTGCTGCCCGGGCGGCCTGCCCGGATGAGGATCGCTCTGCGCGCCGGGACGGTCGCCGGCGGAGAACGGCTCGGCAGGCAGCTGGTCACCACTAGCGTGCGCGATGATGTCGGTGCCGTCACGGTCTGCCAGCACGACCACGTAGGCAGGCCGCCGCGCCGCGGCCGCTGCCACCTCCTGCAAGTGCGGCAGCGGGCCTACCCGCACCGAACTCGCGCCGGACCCGGGCGGGAGCCACCGGGCGAGCAAAACCTCCCCGTGCGCCGCGACCACGACTCGGGTGCCGCCCGCCAGGGCCTTGCCGGCGCCGCCGGCCAGCGCCTGGGCGGTGCCCTGATCGGCACCCAGCTGGCCGGCCTCGCGGGCAGCATCAGCCCAGGCCACATCCCACGCATACGACCGGTCAGCCGGCGTATCCGGCACCGCCACCGTGGCGGTCACCACCAGGCCGGATGCGGCCGAACCCGGCTGCAGGACGCGCAGCGCGGGGTCCAGTTGCAGCCGGCCGAGCCTCAGAAGGGGAAGCGTGATCATCGGCTTGCCTGCCATGGTCCCATCACAGCCGGCGGGCAGTGGGCGGGGCAACACCAGGGGATCATGAGCTCGCGAATCGCGGCTGCCGTGAACAGCTGTCCGGGGGAGCCGCCGGACGCCCACACGAGTATCTACCGATCTGAAGGCAGCGCCGAGGGGCGATTACCGCTGCCCGGCGCCGGGAGAGCCGTCAGCCAGGCTATTCGCTCCGGCCAGCACATCCTCGCGCATGATCCTCCGCGCTTTTTGAGGTTCTTCCAATACAGGGCTGTGAGCGGACCGCTGCGCACCCGGGTACCGGCCGGCTTCATCTGTCCGTTGGCGCCTGAGACCACCGTCGCGCCCCGGGCGGCCCGTCGCGCCCGTGAGAGTCCCTGGCCGGGTGCCCTGGCCCCCCGGGACGCCCCCCAGTGCTGGTGGGCCCAAAGAGGCAGGCTGGCGCCGTCCAGGCTTACCTGACAGGACATTTCGTCACTTCTGTCACGAACCGTACGGCCTGGCCGTCGAGCAGTGCGTGACACCCGGGCCGGAACCAGGGCACAGACCAGGGTGGTTACGGGCGCGACCGGCCGCCTCAGGGTGTGAACCTGATTTCCAGAGCTGACCCCGTGGCATCGGCATAGGCCACTCACATCAAGCGAGAGGAACCAAGGTCATGGATATGAAGCTCGAGGTCGTGGTCGTGCCGGTCTCCGACGTGGACAAGGCCAAGGACTTCTACCAAGGGCTGGGGTGGCGGCTGGATGCCGACGGAGATCACTACTCGCCTGCCGGGCCGGTGAGACCCATGCCAGCGACATACGACTCCGCGGCCGGGCAGGGAGCTAGCACATGAACGCCGACTACGACGTCATCGTCATGGGCGGCGGCTCGCCGGGCGAGCACTGCGCCGGGGCGCTCGCCGAGGGCGGCCTGCGGGTCGCCCTCGTCGAGCGAGAGCTGGTCGGGGGTGAGTGCTCGTACTGGGCGTGCATTCCGTCCAAGACGCTGCTGCGCCCCGGTGAGGCGGTGCAGGCCGCGCGCGAGGCGGGGGCCCGCGCGGAGATCGATGTCGAGGCGGCGCTCGCCTATCGCGATTTCATGGTCTCGAACTATTCCGATGCCGGGCAGGAGCGCTGGCTGGCCGGCAAGGGCATCGACCTGCTGCGCGGGACCGGCCGACTGGCCGGGCCGGGCGTGGTGGAGGTCGACGGCGTGCGCCACACCGCACGGCACGTGGTGGTGGCGACCGGCGCCGATCCGGTGGTGCCGCCCGTCCCTGGCCTGCGCGAGCTCGATGGCATCTGGACCAACCGCGAGGTGACGGGCATGAAGGCCGTCCCGCGGCGGCTGCTGATACTCGGCGGCGGACCCGTCGGGGCCGAGATGGCCCAGGCCGTGCGCCGCCTCGGCGGGGAGGTAGCCCTGGTCGAGGGGGCCGGGCACGTCCTGGCCCGCGAGCCCGCGCCGCTGGGCGATGCGCTCGGCGAAGTCCTGCGGCGCGACGGCATCGAGCTCTTCCTGGGCATGCACGCGACCGCCGCGCGGCGCGACGGCGACGACTACGTCCTGTCCCTCGAGGACGGCCGCGAACTGCACGGCGACCACCTGCTCGCCGCCACCGGCCGGCGCCCGCGCGTCCCCGCCGGCCTGGAGACGGTCGGCGTCCAGGCCGGCCCGCAGGGCATTCCGGTCGACGCGCACCTGCGCGCCGGGGAGCACCTGTGGGCCGTCGGCGACGTCACCGGCGTGCGGCTGCTGACCCACGTCGGCAAGTACCAGGGCGAGGTCGTCGCCGCGAACATCCTCGGCGAGCCCCGCGAGGCCCGCTACGAGGCCATCCCGGACGTCGTCTACACCGACCCGCAAGCCGCCGCCGTCGGCGCCACGCAGGCCCAGTTCAGCGCGACCGCCCTGGTGTCCGAGGTGGCCAAGACCGCCACCTACACCCACGCCTACGCCGCCTCCAACGGCTTCCTGACCCTGCTCAGCGACGGCGAGCGGCTGACCGGCGGCTACGCGCTCGGCCCGGAGGCCGGGGAGTGGCTGCAGCAGGCCACGCTGGCCATCCGCGCCCGCGTGCCGATCGAGGTGCTGCGCGACGTCATCCAGCCGTTCCCCACCTTCTCCGAGATCTACGTCGACGCGCTGAAGGCGCTGCACGGCCAGATCACGGTCGGCCGCCAGCCGGCCGCGGCCGGATCGCCATGAACCAGGACACTCCCCTCGTCACGCTGCGCAGCGCGACCCGGGAACCGGAACTGCCCGGGCAGACCGTCGTCGTGATCGGCGGCAGCTCCGGCATCGGGCTGGAGACCGCCCGGCGGGCCCGGGCCGAGGGGGCCGCCGTCGTCCTGACCGGCCGCAATCCCGAGCGCCTGCAGCCAGGCCTGCTGGTCATCCACAGCATCTACAACGGCTACTGGTTCTGGGGCAGGCCGTCGTTCGAGGACCTCCGCCGCGACCTGCGCGAGGTGACCCGCGAGATCCGCCCGGACTGGGACCTGGCCGCACCCGGCCTGCGCGAGAATTGGGAGGCCGGCGACCACTCGATGCACCACCCGTACCTGGCCGACCACGGCCGGACCCCGTCAGCCGCGGACTCCCCTAGCGCCGCGGCCGTCCCAGGAGGCGCCTGAGCATGGAATACCTCGTCACCATGACCACCCACGTGCCGGACGGGACGCCGGAACAAGCCGTCCAGGACGTCCGCACCCGCGAGGCCGCCCACTCGGCGGAGCTCGCGGCGCAGGGACACCTGCTGCGCCTGTGGCGCCCGCCGCTGCAGCCAGGCGAATGGCGCACGCTCGGGCTGTTCGCCGCCGCCGACGGCGACCGGCTCGAGGAGGTCCTCGCCTCGATGCCGCTGCGGGTGTGGCGCACCGACGAGGTCACCCCGCTCTCGCCGCACCCGAACGACCCGGCCCCGACGCCCACGAGCAGCGCCATCGTGGCCACGGAGTTCCTGGTGACCTTCACCCTGGCCGTCCCGCCGGGCACCGCCGCCCAGACGATGGAGGACACCAAGGCCCGCGAGGCGCAGGCCGCGCAGGAGCAGGCCGGACAGGGACACCTGCGCCGGCTGTGGACGCTGCCGGGCGACGGGCGCGCGCTGGGCCTGTGGCAAGCTCGCGACGCGGCCGAGATGCAGGCGATCCTGGCGGCGCTGCCGCTGGCTCCCTGGATGACCGTGGACACCACGCCGCTGTCGCCGCACCCCAGCGACCCGGCGATCATGTACCCGCCGGCCACGGCACCGACGGGAACGCCATGAGCGATAAGGGCCAGAAGGTCGCCATCATCACCGGCGGCTCCCAGGGCATCGGCGCCGGCCTGGTGGCCGCCTACCGTCGGCAAGGATGGGGGGTGGTCGCTACCGCCCGCACGATGAAGCCGACGGACGACCCCGACGTGCTCACCGTCGACGGCGACATCGTCCAGCCCGCCACCGCCGGCCGGATCATCGGCGCGGCCCTCGAGCGTTTCGGGCGCATCGACACGCTCGTCAACAACGCCGGCGTCTTCGTCTCCAAGCCGTTTACCGACTACACCGCCGAGGACTACGCCTTGGTGGTCGGCGTCAACCTCAGCGGGTTCTTCTGGCTGACCCAGCGGGCCATCGCCGAGATGCTGAAGCGGTACGGCGGCCACGTGGTCAACATCTCGACCACCCTCGCGGAGTACGCGAGCTCCAGCACCCCCTCGGTCCTGGCCGCGCTGACCAAGGGCGGCCTGGCCGCGGCCACCCGGTCGCTGGCCGTCGAGTACGCCTCCCGCGGCATCCGGGTCAACGCCGTCTCGCCGGGCATCATCCAGACGCCGATGCACCCGGCGGACAGCTATGACGGACTCGGTGACCGGCTTCCTCCGCTCGGGCGCGTCGGCCAGGTCAGCGACGTCGTCGACGGCATCTTGTTCCTGGAGGCGTCGCCGTACATCACCGGGGAGATCCTGCACATCGACGGCGGCCAGATCGCCGGCCACTGATCCGGTGCCGCCCGTCAAGCCCGGCGTGGCTAGGCCGACAGGCCACCCTGGCCGAGGCTGGACAGCGCCCCGTGCAGTTCCCGGCGCGAACTGACCCCGAGTTTGGTGAACACCTTGCGCAGGTGCCATTCGACCGTCCGGGCGGACAGGAACAACTGGGCGCCGATCTCCGGATTGGTCCGCCCGTCCCGCGCCAGCCGGGCAATGGACGCCTCCTGCGCGGTGAGCGTGTGCGGCGCCTGGACCGTCCGCTTGCGGACCGTCTCACCGGTGGCCAGCAGCTCGCGCCTGGCCCGTTCGGCGAATGCTTCCACACCCATCGCGGTCAGCATCTCATGGGCGGTCCGCAGCTGGGTACGGGCGTCGGTGCGGCGGCCCTCGCGGCGCAGCCACTCGCCGTAGAGCAGGTGGGCCCGGGCGAGCTCGGGACGCAGCTGGGTGTGGCCCAGCCGGTCGATCGCCTCGCGGTAGCAGCTCACGGCGGCCTCACCCTCGCTCACCAGCGCCCGTGAGCGCGCCTCGATGCCCAGCCCGAAGTCGGTCCCGCCGGCCTGGGTCGTTTCCGCCAGCCGCGCGAGCGCATCACTGGCCATGTGCGTGTTCCCGGTGCGCACGGCGGCCTCGATCAGCTCGGGCAACGCCCACATGGCCATATAGAGCGCGGGCTCATCCTGGCTGGCTTGCTGGGCCGCCGCCTGTGCGTCGGCGTACTGGCCGAGGCCGTTGGCCAGGATGGCGGCCGCCCAGTGCGCGTAGGTCACCGCGATTCCCTGCCCGCCGGCTGCGGCCTCGGCGATGGTGGCCTTGATCAGCGGGCCGGCCTCGGCTTGGTTGCCCCGCAGCGAGGCGAGCAGCATGGCGGCGAAGGGCGCGCTGCGACTCCCGGTCGCCTCACAGACTGCGTCGGTCTCCGCGATCAGGGCCGCGGCCGCCTCGAAGTCACCTCGCCACGCGGCGTCCGTGCCCAGAGAGGCCAGGTCGATCGGCAGCTCGTCGAGCGCGCCGACGTCACGGGCGATCTGGACTTGCCGCAGGAGCATCGCGCGCCAACGTTCATCGTCCCAGACAGCGCTGGCGGCCGCCTGAGCCAGCCAGCCCCACCGGAGCGCTTCTTCCACAGAGATGTCGGCGCTGGCAAAGGCGCTCGCGGCTTGCCGCAGCGTCGGTGCCGCGGCCGTCGGTCCGTCGGTGACCAGCAACGTAAGGCCGTCGAGCACCAGGTCGACCGGACGCGGCGAGTCCGCCGGCCGCAAGCCCCTGGCGGCGCGAGAGACCTCAAGAAGATCGCCGGCCCCCACGAAACGCCCGGCGAACAACGCTGCCATCCACGCGCTCAGATAGGTCTCTCGCGCCAGTTCGAGGTCGAGCGACTCGAGCCGCTTGGCGGCTTTGAGCAGCAGCGGAGGGGCGTCGCTGCCCAGGCCCGAGGCAAATACGATCTGCCCGCGCAGCAGGTCCAGCCGGGCGCTGCCGAACTCATCCAACGGCCCGGCCTCCGCCGTGACCAGCAGCTCCAGAGCCTTGTCGAACGCGCCGGCCCGCAGGTTGGCCTGCGCCGCCGCCAGCGTGCGCTCGGCACGGCGCGCCGGATCGACCGTCAGCAGCATCGAGCGCTCCAGGAACGCCCCGGCCGCGGCCAGCCCGCCGCGGGCCTGCGCCCGGCCGGCCGAATGCTCAAGTTCCGCCGCGACCTCCTCATCCGGCCCGGCCGCGGCCTGGGCCCGGTGCCAGGCCCGCCCATCAGGATCGGCTACCGGATCGGTCACCTCCGCCAGCGCGCCGTGCACCTCCTGCCGGTCCGCAGCCGGCGCCGACCGGTAGGCCGCCGAGCGCAGCAGCGGATGCCGGAACCGGACTCGCATCCCGAACTCCGCCAGGCCCGCGTCGGCGGCTGCCGCCTCCGCCTGAAGCGGGATCCCCAGCCGTCCGGCCGCCCGCCGCACCAGCACCTGGTCCCCGGACGGATCCGCCGCCGCCAGCAGCAGCAGACGCCGGGTCTGAGGGGACAGGGCGTCGAGCTGGCGGCGGAAGCTCTCCTCGATCCGGCCGGACAACGGCGCCGCGCCCGGCAGCCCGAACCCGCCGGCCAGCTCCGCAGGAGTCAGGCCCCGCGGCAGCTCGAGCAGCGCCAGCGGATTACCCTGCGTCTCGGCCACGATCTGGTCCCGGACCCGCGCATCCAGCGGCCCGGCCAGCGCCGAGTCCAGCAGCGCCCGCGCATCACCTTCCGCCAGGCCTTCCAGCGCCAACTCCGGCAACCCCGCCAGTTCCTCACCCGGCACCCGGGCCGCGAACACCAGGCCCACCGGGTCAGCCCCCAGCCGCCGCGCCACGAACCCCAGCGCCTGCGCCGAAGCGTGATCGAGCCACTGCTCGTCATCGATCACGCAGATCAGCGGCTGCTCCCCGGCCACCTCCGACAGCAGGCTCAGCACGGCCAGGCCGACCAGGAACTTATCCGGCGGCGGGCCGACGCTGATACCGAACGCGGTCCGCAGCGCCTCCCGCTGCGGCACCGGGATCACCTCCAGGTGATCCAGCATCGACGCGCACAGCAGATGGAGCCCGGCAAACGCCAGCTCCATCTCCGACTGCACCCCTACCGCGCGCGCCAGCCGGCACCTAGACGCCCGGCTGACCAGGTAATCCAGCAACACGGTCTTGCCCACGCCCGGGTCGCCACGCACCACAAGGACCCGGCTCTCGCCCGCCTGGACCGCGTTGACGAGCCGGTCGAAAACGTCGCGTTCCCGGCGCCGGTCGGTGAGCGCTGGCGCGCGTCCTGGTCGCCGGGAATTAGTGGCCATCTGCGCCGCTACGCCGCGTCGGTGATGTTGGCAGCGGCGCTGGTGTCCCTCGGGGCAAGGTGGCGCCTGAACGCCACTTCCCGGTCGTCACCAAGCTGGGCGCGAGCACGTGCACGGCCTCCCAGATCACCGGCCAATGAGGTCAAGACCGCCCCGTGAGCACATCCGTGCCGCTCGCGGCGATTACGGCTCAAGACAACGTCCAGAAACCTGTCAGGCTCATGACCGGCAGCCGGCCCCACCGCCAGAGCCGTGCCATTTGCCTCGTAAAGAGCGTAACTTGGTCGGCCGGGCGCGGGCAAACCTGTCCACCACGCATACGCCGTGCATACGGACCGCCCAGGTGGCGGTGTATGTCCACAAGCGCCAGCGGGCAGGCTAACCCGCAAAGGACCGTTCCAGCCAGCAGAAGGGCAGAGCAATGGCGAAAATCACCGTCGGCCGGCAGAACAGCGAAGACATCGAGATCTACTACGAAGACCACGGCGCCGGGCAGCCGGTCGTGCTGATCCACGGCTACCCGCTCAACGGGCACTCATGGGAGAAGCAGGAACGCGTCCTGCTGGAAGCCGGGTACCGGGTCATCACCTACGACCGCCGCGGCTTCGGACAGTCCAGCCAGCCCACCACCGGCTACGACTACGACACCTTCGCCGCCGACCTGCACGCCCTGGTTTCCTACCTGGACCTGCACCACATGGTCCTCGCCGGGTTCTCCATGGGCACCGGCGAGGTCACCCGCTACCTGAGCACGTACGGGTCATCCCGGGTGGCCAAGGCGGTGCTCATGGGCGCCATCCCGCCCTTCCTGCTCAAGACCGCCGACAACCCCGACGGCGTGGACCAGTCCGTCTTCGACGGCATCAAGGCTGCCGTCATCGCCGACCGGCCCGCCTACTTCAAGGACTTCCTGGACAATTTCTACAACGTCGACGTGCTGCGCCCCGCACGGATCAGCGACCAGGCCTGGCAGAACAGCTTCAACGTCGCCGTGGCGGCCTCCGCCTTCGCCGCCTACGCCTGTGTGGATACCTGGCTGACCGACTTCCGCGCCGACCTACCCAAGATCGACGTCCCGGTCCTGCTCATCCACGGGGACGCCGACCGGATCCTGCCGTATGCGTCCACCGCCGCCCGGCTGCCCGCGCTGATCAAGGACCTGAGCTTCGTCACCGTCGAAGGCGGCCCGCACAACATCGCCTGGACCCATCCCGACATCGTCAACCCCGCCCTGCTCAACTTCCTCGCCTGATGAAGACCGGCCCGCCGGGTGTGCGGCCGCACGCCGTTAACCGCGGGTAGAACATGGCCCAGACGACCTTTCCGGTGTCGTTCGGTGCGTAACCCCACTGGTCGCTAAGCGCACAGATGATGTGGAGTCCGCGGCCGGTCTCGGCGAGGGTACTGGGCGCCTGAGGCGCTGGAGCCAGCTTGCTTGGGTCGGCGACCGCGCACAGCACGCATGGCCCGGGCTGTAGCAGGCCGAGCCGGATCGGCCGCCGGGGCCGGCTGTCGCCGGATCGGGGCAGGGCGTGCCGCAGCGCGTTGGTCAGCAGCTCGGACACGACGATCACGATGTCCTGGCTGCGTTCTGCCGTGCCCCACCGGTGCAAGGTGACGATGGTGAAGTCCCGGGCGGTGCGGACTGATCCGGCGTCCGTGCCAAGCGTGCGCGTGGCGATCCGCGGCATGCGGTCCCGGCCTGCCAGGACGGCATCCGGCGACGGCCGCCAGCTGCCATTCGCCAGGCCGGCCATCTCCGCGGCCAGCATCAGCCAGCGGCGGCCGGTCCAACCCTCCGCGCATGACGGGTGCGCTGCCATATGCTGGCTGACGTTCAGCGCGTCCGCCGACCTGCGGCCATGGTGCTAGCAGCCGGGTGCTTGGCTGCCGTCCGGTGGCCGGGCACGGCGGCGATCCAGGCGGCCCTGGCGATAGCGGTGTGCCGGTCCCACGGCACGACCGGGCGAGAGACCCGGAAGCCCGGGTCGGTCTGCTGGCATCGCGGGCAGGCCAGCCTGCCGAAGGCGTCGATGCGCCAGCCGGCCCGAATCGCGCGGGCGCGCGCGTCGCCCTCGCCGAGCGCGGCGGGATCGGAATGCCAGGAGATGCAGGAACCCATCTCGCACCACATGATCGGCATCCGCAGCTGATCACCGATCACAGCCCGCACGGTAGCCCTGGCGGGCGTGGCGCCCTCGGCGGGGACAGCGCGCTCGGCAGGCGTGGCGCCCTCGGCGGGGACAGCGCGCTCGGCAGGCGTGGCGCCCTCGGCGGGCACGGCGCCCTCGGCGGGGGCTTCTGGCCGGGCATCGCCGCTGGCCGGCCCCCCGCCGCCCTCGCCGGGCGGCTCGGCGGCGCCGTCGTCCCGCAGCTCGGCGAGCCAGTCGTCCATCTGGAGCATGCTGGCGTCGTCTGGCCGGATCCTGATCTTCATGTCGGGCCTCCCCTTGAGCCGACGATGAGCGCTGTCCAGCAACGGGTGACCTGTCTTAGGACAGGCGCGTGCACTGGGATGAAGGACCGGACGGCGGCTGCGTGTCCTAGGCGTCCAGGCCCAGGTGGGCGTATGCCGCCATTGCGCTTACCCTCCCGTTCAAGCGCCCGGGCTCACCGTCTCTCGGTTTTAAGCTTTTACGGTCTCGACTCCAAATTACAGACAGATATACTTACGATAAACATTTGGTTTACATATGAGCTATCACGGCGTGCCGTATAGACAATTTTAGTTTTTCTCTATGCACAGGGTGTGGATCGCATTCTGCCAGCTAACGATCCCGTTATGGGGGGATCCAGCAGCGGAATCCCCAGCCTTTCCCCCACCTGCGCACAACGCAGGCGCCGTTTTACACAAGTCATCCACAGGTTCGTGCACAGAAAGGCCAGGGTCTCTTACCCTGCTCGCTAGCGGCGGATTAGCCACGGCGCGCATACGCCAAGTAACGATGCGGGCTAGCCGCCCCGAAGAGCCATCTGCCTACCCGCAATTGCCTTCTGGCCGGGTGTAGGCACTTCGTAACTAAATGTTGTTTGACTGAATTGATCAGACCGGGTCACGCGTCAGATGAAGCCGGACAAGCCCACGCCAATGGCGCGTTAGGGCTTCCTGGCGACGCCGCACCAGGCGGTCACCTGGGACGGGCTGACAATGCCCGGCTCGGGCCGCCACTGCTGCGGCTGGACGACGCCCGGCTCGAGCAGTTCGAGCCCATCGAAGAAGCGCGTGACCGCCGCCCGGTCACGCATGGCACCCTTCGGCCCCATCGTGGTCACCGACCGCGCCCAACACCGCGGTCACTGGTCGGTAGCGAGGGCTCGGGTCGGTAGCGAGGGCTCGCGCCAGGCTCGTTCGGCCCCAGTACTGCCGAGTCTCCTGCTGAGCTGTATTTTTGCGGAACCGCTCGCCTCTGAAATAAGAACAAAAGGTGAACGGTGAACGGCCATCGGCTGTACCCGAATAGAGGCTGCTAGGTTCAGGAGGCGCTCATGTCTGTCGACGCTACGGCTGGCCAGGCTCTGCCGGCGGGTTCGATGTTTTCGCTGGGATGGCTGATGGCGCAGCTATTCGGTCCTGATCAGCGCCGGCGAGGCAGCGACACCTCTCACCTGCCCACCATCGCTGAGCTCGACGAAGACAGTTACATGGAGATAGCGTTCCTCGAGCTGGAAAAGCTGCTTACGCCGCTGCCTGGCCTGTCGGACGCGGATAGCAAGGCAGCCTGGAATACCGCTGACCACGAAGGCTTCACGGATGCGGTCAAAGCCCTGCATCTGAAGGTCCTGCGGCAGCTCGCCGACAATCACCCGCAACTCAGCGCCTATCAGCTAGGCCGGGCGCTGAGCGATACGTGCTGGCTGCCCACTAAGGAGGCAGGCGCGGACTTCGTGCTGCGAGAGTTCGACCGCTACCGGCTGGCCACCTTGCAGGCATGGCTCACCGAGGCGGGCGGTGCGCTTCCGCCGCGATCGGCCGCCACCATGAGCCGGTCGCTGCAGAACTGGCAAGACTGGGCCGACATCAACGCGTCCAAGATCAAAGCCGGATGGGCGACAGCGCATACCTCAGTAGTGGGCGCCTTGCGCATGCAGGCGTCAGCATGGCATGCGCTGCTCGCCGGCGAGACGGACCTCAGCGGCCAGACCAGCATCGACGCGTGGGTCAACGCCGGGCAGTCGATATTGCGAACCACCCGGCTGCTCATGCTGACGATCATCCGGCGGTTCTGGCCGGTCGTGCTGGTCATTGCCGCGGCCACCGGCGGCCTGCTGTACCTGGCGACGGCGAACAGCACCGGAACGGCCAAGGTGTGGACAAGCCTGGTCACCGTGGCGGCCGCGATCGGCATCAGTGGCGCCGGCTTGCGGGCGGCGGCGCTGCGGGCCGTCGGCGGAATCGAGCAGGATATCCGGGATGCGGCGGTCTTGGATGCCCGGGCATGGAGTGTCACCTGGCTGCCGACCTTGCCGCAAAGCCGCATGCAGCGGTACCGCCTGGCCAGTCGCGGGGTAGCCGCACCCCAGGTCAAGAAGGGGTTGCCGGAACCGGTGATGCCGGCACCGGCTGCACCAGCGGCAGTGCCGCCGTCTGGACCGGCTACGCCGGCGGCTCCGGAACTGGCCACCCGCTAGTCCACCCGCGGCGCTAATGCTCTGGTGTTCCTGTCGCAGGTGCTTGTGTCATCTCGCTGAACAGCTCGGCGTAGTCGTAGGAGGCCTCGGGCTTAGCGCGGACCGCCGCGTCGATCATCTTGGCGTCCTCGCCGATCAGGATCCGCCAGGCCCCCGATCGCACCCCGTCGAGGATGATGGTCGCCGCCTGGGCCGCGCTGACCGGAGCCTTGTCCCGGAAGTCGGCGTTCATCCGCACGAGCATCTGGCGCAGGTCATCGGCTGACGCACCCTCGGCCAGTATGCCGCCGCTGATCAGCGCGGCCTGGACGTCGCGGGGGATCAGTTCCTCCACCTGGGCGTCGGTCATCCGCTCCGGCTCCGGCAGGCCCCGGGCGAGGAGGCTGTTGACGAGGATGTCCGTGCCCACGTGCCCCGGCATCACCACGGCGACCCGGACCTGGGGCGCGTTGGAGCGCAGGTCTTCGATCAGCGCCTCGGAGAAGCCCTTCACGGCGAACTTGGCCGTGCTGTAGGCGTTATTCGGTATGCGCGGACCCAGGGCCGCCCAGAAGCCGTTCACGCTGCTGGTGTTGACCAGGACGCCGTCGCCGCTCGCGATCAGCAGCGGCACGAACGTGCGGGCGCAGTAGTAGACCCCCCACCAGTCGATGGCGAACGTGCGCTCCCAATCCTCCCGGCTGCTGCGGATGAAGCTCTCGCCGCCGCCGATGCCGGCGTTGCTGAAGACCAGGTCGACGTGATCGCTGGCATGCTGCTCGAGCAGCTCATCGCGGAACCGCAGCACCTGCGCCTCGTCGGAGACGTCGCAGGCATGGCCGGTGACCCGGACGCCGGGCGCGACGCCCGCCCGCGCCATGGCCACGGTCTCCGCGACGGTGTCCGCGTTCAGGTCACAGGCCGCGACCGAGCACCCCTGCGCCGCCAGCTGGCGGACCAGCTCGCGGCCCATGCCCGAGCCGCCGCCGGTCACCACCGCGAGCTTCCCCGTGAACGAGTCCATAGCCCAGCACCTCCCACCGGTCGTACATGGCCAGCGAACGCCCCGCCGGCAACGTCTCGCGCCGGAACGGCCTCGCTAAAAAGTGATATCACTATGATAGTACAGATTCCGGTCCGGCGGGCGACCTGGAACCTGGATTTACTGCCAGGGGCTACTGTTCGGCATCAGTCCTTCGGCTGCGCCGAGTCGGGCCGGGCTCCCACCGCCCGGCCATGGCGGCCCGCTCACGCACGACGTCACCGGCCGACTGGACCGGGACCTGCTCACCGGCCACACCAGACAGCGTGCTCGCCGCCTCCACCCACTTGACGGTGAGATCGCGGTTCAGCTCTACTATCCGCCGCGTGAACTCGAAATAGCGTTCAACCGCCGGGATCAGGCCGGCCGACGGCAGCTGGGGAAGCAAGTAAGTCTGGTCCATGAACTTCCGCGCGCCCTCCAGCCAGAGGTCAGCGGCCTTCTCGACCACGCTGCGCGCCCGGGTCGCCGCGGGGAGCTCAACCGTGACATCCAGTACGCCACGCTCAGGCAGGCCCGACGACACGCGCCCGGCCCGGGCGAGCAGCGCCAGCGACGCGCGGTTGTCAGCTGCGACGAGCGTGCGCAGCCGGGTGACCGCCGCCGGGCGGCGCTGCATCAGCGCCGAGACGAGTGCGGTGCCGACGCCGCGTCCTTGCCAGTCGTCGACCACGGTGACGGCGATCTCGGCGATAGTCGGATCATCGGAGTACTGCAGGAGACGGGCGACTCCGACCGGCTCCTCCTCGCCCCCTGCAGGCAGCACGATAAGCAAGAGCGCAATGTGATGTACCCCGTCAACGCTGTCGACAAGCCGCCGGATCATCGAGTCATCGAGTTGATCGAGCGCCTGGAGGAACCGGTGCTGGCGCGATTCGGGCGACAGGCGGCGGAACATGTCGCGCAGCGTCTCGGCATCCGTGGGCAGCAGCGGCCAGATCAGCGCGGGCGTGCCGTCCTGCAGGAAGAACTCCCCGGGCAGCACCTGGCCAGGGGCCGGACGCGCCAGTGTCTCCCTGATCTGATGTGCGACGATCGCGGTCATGCCCGACTGCCCGGCATCCAAATCTGCCAGGCCGCAGCCTCTGGGCCGGCCTGCTTACTCATGATCCCAATTCCCTTGGTTGTTTTGATGTGTGCAAAGGCGCGCGCAATCAGGATAGCGGTCCTTGCCCGAGTACTATTCCCCCGGGATCAGGCGTTACACAGCTTGTTTGCCTGCGGGTTCTGGAAATGTCATCGATTTGTAAACACGTCCCCAGGGCCACCGAATTGCCCGCAGGCGCCCTCGGCCTTCTTTTTCGTCTGCATACTGGAACAATCAGGCCGGAATGCGGAGAACTCCCGCACATACCGGCTAAAGCATAGCGGTATTCGACTAGGAGCCAAAGATGTCATATTCGATCGAATACCACAGCGAAATTAGCGCTAAACGCTGCACGATAGCACATGCCACCCGCCGCTTGCAAAGGAAAGCCACCCCGGCCCAAAGGCGGCTCCCAAGTGAGCCGAGTCCAGCATCTCGTCGATCCCCGGCAAGCCACGTCGGCGCGCTGCGGGTGATTTCCGTCACGCTCGTGAATCCGCATAATGTTCGTTCGCATGCGGTCCTGAAAGCCGACTATCCTTGCTGGCTCGGCGTGCAATCAAGCAGTTATCTTACTGTAAGTCCATTTTGGAGAAGCCCTGGTAGAGCGGAGGTTTTGCGTCGGAAGCATATCGCCGACAAGAGGTTCCCGGCGCAGGTAAGGCGGGGCGTGCCGGGCTTGACGGCTAGGAGGCGGCCGGCCCGCCATCGGCCTGCCAGACTGTCCGGACCGCGGCCGCTTCGGCTGCGGCCTGGGCCCGTCCGGCCCTCGCCGCTGCTGCCCGGCGCGACAGGTCAAGCACGTTGTGTCCGATGGCGTGCATGGCCGCGCGGTCCGGCCGCACGAGCGCGACGCGGGCTCCGGCCGCGGCCAGCGCGGCAGCCTGCCGGCCGGGGCTAGGCATGAGGGGCCCGGTGCCCTGCGCCACGGGCGCCACGATAACCACCCGCTGGTATCTGGCCGCCAGGTCGGCGTTGGCTACCGAGCGCACGCCGCCGTCCATGAAACGGCGGTGCCCGATGGTAACCGGCGGCCAGACTCCGGGCACCGCGCAACTGGCGCCGACCGCATCCACCAGGCCGGCCTCCCCAGCGGAATCAAACACCACGAACTCGCCGGTCCGCGCGTCCACGGCGGTCACCTTGAGCATCTGGGCGGGCCAGCCGCTGGCGGGCAGCCGGGCCTCGAACACCTTGCGCCGGTCGGCTTCGGGCATGGTGCGCGCGGCCAGCGCCCAGTGGCCGATCCGCGCCCGCGCCCGCACCGGGTCCCGGCTGGTGTTCATGACCCACAGCAGCCTGCCGATGAGGCCCCAGCCGATCCGGGCGGCGGGCTCAGGATCAGGCGGCGCGAGCTGAGCCTGGTACAGCGCCTCAGGCTCCTGCCCGCAGGTGATATCGGCGCCGGCAACCGACCCGGCCGATGTCCCGATGATCACGTCAGCTGCGGCCAGGTCGATACCCCGGTCGGCTAGCCCCGCGATCACGCCGATCTCCCAGGCAATGCCGGTGACACCACCGCCGCCCAGGACAAGCGCGCGTCCGTCCATGACTTCCCTTGTACACCCATCCGGCGCAGTTGACTCCAGGTGGCCCGGCACCGGTAGCACGCGGCGGTTCAGCCGCGACCTGCTGCCGGGCAGCGCAGCCGGGCACTGGCCAGTTCGCGTCCGCCATCTCCCGCCGCCGCAGTCCGGC
>Ga0187807_1000261_pt1 | contig 16195 bp, 10 predicted proteins | sample NC_wetland_sal_i_4_FD_132432 | JGI IMG/M metagenome (GOLD analysis project Ga0187807, IMG submission 132432) | Wetland sediment microbial communities from Neuse River Estuary, North Carolina, USA - ASW_2 | ecosystem: Environmental > Aquatic > Freshwater > Wetlands > Sediment | place: USA: North...
CCTTGCGATGGTCTAGAACATACGCCTAGGCTTATTTTGTGTCGCTGGTAAACAAAGTCCAGCACGTGATGTCCACGCCGCGCGGCCGACCTGGTGATCTCGGCCGACCTGGTGATCTCGCGATCGCGCGGGCCGGCCTGCTCGCCGGATCCAGCGGAGTCGCCCTGACCTCGACACTCGGCTACAGCGGGTTCCTCCTCGGGCCGCCCGCCATCGGCTTCCTGGCCGGCGCGTTCAGCCTGCGGGCCGGCCTGACCACGCTGTCCTTCCTGGCCCTGGCCGCCGCCGCGATCGCCTACCTATCGCGGGACGCAGCCGGCCCCTGACGACACGAAATCCATGATCGTTGCACCCCTTATGGTCGTGTATCTCTTCTGCCGTGCGCGTCAAGCCCCGGTCACGCGGCGCGCGCGGCCCTGGCCCCCGGGACTTAACAGCGACGATGGAGCATTGTTGTTGCTGGGATACAATGCCAGGAACTTAAGGGTTGTGGTGGGCGGGTGGCCGCTTTGGGTTGTGTCGGCGCGCCTGCGTGAAATGTGACGAAGCTCCCGCTAGGACAGGCGATTACCACATCGTTCGTCTAGCTGGGAGCTTCGTTGGGTGTCCATGCTGTCATGGGCGGCCGGTGGTCGTCTACGCGGGGGAAGGTGCTTGCCGGGGTCCGGGTCGGCGTGGCGGCCCGGTGGATCACGCCTGGCCTGGTTGATGAGGTGCTGGCGGAGGCCGGGGAGACCGCGGCCGGGCAGGCGGGGCAGGGCGGCCGGGCGTGCGGGCGGCGGTTCCGGGCGCTGCCGGCGCGGCTGGGGGTGTATTTCGTGCTGGGGTTGTGCCTGTTCAGCGGCCTGCCGTACCGGCAGGTGCTCGGGCAGCTGGCCGGCGGGCTGACCGGGGCGCTGCGCGCGGCCGGGTGGCAGGTCCCGGCGTCCACGGCGCTGACCGGGCTGCGCCGCCGGCTCGGCGAGAAGCCGTTTGAGCTGCTGTTCGGGCGGTTGCGCGGGGCGCTGTGGCCGGGGACGGCGCCGTGGTCGCGTATCTGCGGGCTGCTGGCGGTGGCGTGGGACGGGACCACCGTCAAGGCGCCGGCCAGCGGGCCGGACATCGCCGCGTTCGGCCGGCCGCGCGGGACGAAGGACGGCCACTACCCGCAGGTCCGGCTGGTGACCCTGATCGCCTGCGGCACCCGGGCGCTGCTGGGCGCGGCCATGGGCCCGCTGCGCGGCAAGGGGGCCGGTGAGCAGGCCCGGGCCCGGGACCTGCTGGGCAGCCTGCGCGCGGGGATGCTGCTGCTGGCCGACCGGAATTTCTACGGCTATGGCCTGTGGCAGGCCGCGGCCGGCACCGGTGCGGACCTGCTGTGGCGGGTCAAGGCCAGCCTGCACCTGCCGGTGCTGCAGCCGCTGCCGGACGGGTCCTGGCTGGCGCACATCAACGACCCCGCGGCGGTCCGCCGCCGCACCGTCCGCAACGGCCACCGCCGCCGCCGCGGCAGCACGCTCCCGCCCGATGCCGGGCCGCTGCCCGGCATCACCGTCCGGGTCATCGAGTTCTGGCTGACCGCCGCCGCCGCCGACGGCACTGTCCGCACCGAGCGGTACCGGCTGATCACCACCCTGGCCGACTGGCGCGCCTGCCCGGCAGCCGAGCTGGCCGCCGGCTACGCCTGGCGGTGGGCGATCGAGACCGGGTACCGCGAGTTCAAGACCTACCTGCGCGGCCCCGGCCGGATCCTGCGCGGCCGCACCCCCGAGCTGGCCCGCCAGGAACTATGGGCCTACCTGACCGTCTACCAGGCCATCCGCGCCGTCATCTGCCTGGCCGCGGCCGGCGCCCGCCTCGACCCGGACCGGATCTCCTTCACCGCCGCCCTGCACACCGTCCGCCGCACCCTGGCCCTCGCGATCACCAACCCGGACGCGGCCCTGGCCGAAACCGAAGCCAGCATCCTCACCGAGCTCATCCCCGAACGCGACGCCCGCGTCTGCGTCCGGGCGGTCACCCAGCCCTCCTCGCCCTACACCTCCCGGCACAACCACAAAGGCCCGATATCACAGCACGCCCAGTGCACCATCACCATCCGCCACCCCGGCCAGGCGCCCCCCGCCACCGCTGACCAGCCGAAACGCGCCCAGAATCCGAAATACAAGCCCCCTTAAATTCCTGGCATTGTGCCCGGACAGCAACGATGCTCCATCGTGGCGGTTATTGCCGCGGGCGGACCCGCGGATCCCGGTTCCGGGGCGGGCGTGCGGGGCGCATGGGGCGTGCGGGAAAGCGTTGGCGGACAAAGGTTGGCGGACAAAGGCCGGGACGCGGGCATGGTCTGGTTGGAGGCGCGGCCGCGCTGACCGGCGTTGAGTCCGGCTCGCGAGACAAGCCAGACTCAACGAGGGTTCACCGGGAACTTGGGAACGGGTTGCCCTTCGGCGCCAGCCGGCGCGGGGATGACCAGCGGCGGGTGGCCCGGTTCGAAGACGGGCACCTCGAGGGTGTACTCGACCGTCTCGATCCAGAAGGCCGCGTCCATCCTCACGGTCTGGGCGCGGACGGTCTGGGCGCGGACGGTCTGGCGCGGACGGTCTGGCGCGGACGGTCCGGGCGCGGACGGTCCGGGCGCGGACGGTCCGGGCGCGGACGGTCAGGGCGCGGACTCGGTGAGCCGGACCGTGGCGAGCGCGAGCACGGTGGCCATGTCGGCGGCGATGTCGAGGCCGACGGTCGAGGCGAACTGGGCGGCGCCCTGGTCTGTGTGGAAGGCCCAGCCCTCGGGGCGGCCGACGCCGATCAGGGCGGCGGGGGCGCGGTGGGAGATGCTGCCGAAGTCGGTGGCGAAAGGCAATGGCGGCGGGTCAGGCTCGAAGCCGCGGCCCGCGGCGGCAAAGGCCGCGGCGACTGCGGCCGTGACGCGGGCGTCCGGCCGGATGCCGGGAACGAGGCGGCCGGCCCGCCAGGCGGCGCCGGGCAGCGCGGTGCGCACGGCGAGCGAAGTGCGTTCGATCCCGGCCTCGTCGTTGGCGAAGAACAACAGCGAGCCAGTGAGCACGAGGCCGGTGCCCTCCTCGACGTCGCCGTCCAGCACGAGGCGCTCGACCATCAGCCGGGCGCGAGGGACGTCGGCGGCGGCGCGCAGGAGTGTGCCGATGGCCTCGACCGGCGGCTGGGCGACGGCATCGCGCAGCGAGCGGGTGCCGGCGACGGCGAAGGTGTCGCGGCGCATCCACATCGAGGCCTGCCAGACGGTATCGATGAACTCGGGGTGGGCGTAGAGCACGGCGTCGTAGCCGTCCCATACGCCGGCGGCGGCGGTCAGCCACTTGCCGCCGCCACGCTCGATGGTTCCCGGCGCGTGGATCTCGTCGGCCGGGCAGCCGACGACGACGAGTTCGCCGGCCAGTTGCTCGCGCAGCGGCGCCAGGGCCAGCGCGGCGCCGACGACCGCGCCGGCAATCAGCCCGTGGCCGCAGGAGTGGACCGCCTCGACCGAGCCGTCCTCGCGTACGGCTGCGACCGCGTCGTAGAGCGCCGTGATGCCGACGCGGCGGCCGGCGCGCTCGCCCGCCAGCGCCGCGCGGAACGCAGTACCGAGCCCGGCCACGTCCTGCTCGACGCGCAGGCCCGCCTCGCCAAGCCGACCGGCCAGGTGGGCCGCGCACAGGTGCTCCTCGTGCGCGAGCTCGGGATGCGCGTGCACGAACGCGACGGTGTCGGCGATCGCCGCCCGCTGCGCCGCCACGGCGGCGATGAGCTCCGCGTCGGCGATGGGCATGCGCAAACCCTAACCTGGTGCCGGTCAGGTGGCACGCTCGAGGGGCAGCCGGGCCACGGCTTGACGTCAAGTCTGTCCAGCCTGACCCGGTGCTATGAGCCGCCGTGCGGGGAGCGGCTGACGGGGAAGAACCCTGCGCTCGGCTGAGCCAGCCAGCAGGGGCAGGTAATGGTCTCGTGGCACTAGCTCGGCGCCAAGTGACCGCAGGAAAGGACTGTCCCACTGTGCGTCGATCAGCGCGCCGCCCGCCTGGGCGAATCGCGCGGCCATGTCCGCGACCGCAATTCTCGCCGCGTTGGGACGCCGGCTGAACATCGAATCCCCGCTGAGCACGAAGCCCACGCCGATGCCGATAGCGCCCCCGATCAGGTCGTCATCCTGCCATACCTCGATGCTGTGCGCCCAGCCTTGGTCGTGCAGGCTGACCATGCTTTCCAGCAGTGTGTCGGTGAGCCAGCGGGGCTCGCGGCCGGCCCGGCATTCCTCCGCAACCCGCCGGAATGAATCGTTGGCGGTCGTCCGTTCCTGGCCGCGCAGTAGCTGTTTCCTGACATTGCGGCCCAGGTGAATATCTTCGACGTTAATCACTGGCCGGGGGTCAGGTGACCACCACGCCACCAAGTAAGGATCGTCGTGTGCGCTGCCGACGAGGCCGATCACGCCGTCAGAAACCAGATCCTCATACTGGAATTCGTTGATGTCGCGGGTGTAGTCGTCGGGCGCTGGAAACGGGAAGATCCCATGCTGGTAGGCGCTCAGGACGCTGTCCGGGCTCAGATCTGCGCAGAAGGCGACGGGGCAGTCCCTCGCGCCTGGCGTGATCTTAAAAGATTCCCAGTCTGGGTAGCGGCTAACCGGCATAGCGGGCGGTCCTACTGTACAGTTTTTTATCCGGGCTAATGAGAAGCCGCCGTTCCGGCCGGGCTCTGCAGGTACCCGGTGGCGATCAGCCAGGCGATGTTGAGATCAAGAAGTTTCTCGTCGACAGGCGGGAAGGCTATGCCGCTGTCTCTTAGCGCCTGTTCCGTATTCGACCGGGTGTAGGACGGAAAAATGTGCTCAAGGTACATCTCCGCCACCGTGCGCCCGGTTTCTTCGTGAAGATCGACAAAGAGCGGCACGAAGGGGGTCATCGGGTGGGCGGGGTTGTCTGCGGCATATATCAGCAGCTCATCGACCCATTCGCGGTAAGGTATCCTCTTGACGCTGAATCCGTGACTGCGCAGCCGGTCAACCAGGGACTGCAGGAGCGCATATTTCGGACTGGCCAGGTGATAGGTATCTCCAGCCGCTTCGACATGCGAAGATATATACCTTATGGCGGCCGCGCATAGGTCAGCGGGCACGAAGTCAAGCGGCAGGTCGATATCCGGAGCCACGCCGGTATCCGTGATGAATCTTATCAGCGCGCACATTTCAGTGGCCGTGTTCCAGACTCCGGTGCGATGATCTCCGACAATGTCCAGCGGGCGGTAGATGGCCACTGGCAAGCCCGCACGTCCAGCGTTCCTGAGCAGCTCCTCGGCCACGAACTTGGTCTCTATGTAGCCCATGAAGAGGTGATCGGCATAGGCAAGGGGCGTGTCCTCGGTTACGGCCGGCACGCCCATGGCGCCGAAACCAGCGAGCACGGTGGTTGTGGAAACGTAGTGAATGGGTATTCCCCGGTAAAGGCCGGCCAGCCGGATTAGTTCCCGGGTGCTGGTCACGTTAGCAGCTCGCAGGTCCTCGTATGGATAGATAAAGTTGACGATCGCGCCGGCATGATGAATGACGTCGATGGTTCGCGCCAGCTCGCTGAATATGCCGGGGGACAAGCCCAGATTCGGCTCGGCGAGATCGCCGGCCACCGGCACGACGCGGTCCAATGCCAGGCCGTCGAGTTCGTAGCGCTCGGCCGTTTGCTCGATGCGCCGCAGCGCGTGTGCGGCGTTCCGCGCCCGGACCAGGCAGTGAACCCGTGCGGTGGTGGCGGCCAGCAGCTCACGCAGCAGGTGAACCCCGAAAAAGCCGGTCGACCCGGTGAGGAGAATCTCGCGCGGCCGCCGCCACTCCGGCGGCGGGCCGCCGTCCCGGCGGACAGGCTCGAACAGTTCCGCCTCGCGGGCGAAGTCCACCCTCGGACCGGCGCCGTCAGCGGTGAGCCTTCCCGTACGGGCGTCGTGCGTGGCGTTCGAGAAGCCGCGGAGCGTCGCGTCGCGGAGCAGGCAGCGGGTGAGCGGACGGACGTAGTTCGCGCCGATTCCGAACATGACGCGCACGCGCGCCAGCATCTCCGCGGCCAGCAGTGAGTTGCCGCCTAGCTGGAAGAAATCGTCGTCGAGGCTCACCTGCCCCGTCTTGAGCAGCCCGGACCACAGATGAGACATTCCTGCCTGTATGGGCGTGTAGCCTCCGTCGAGGCTCCCGCTGGCCGCGGTGCCGGGAGGCGGCAGGGCCCGCCGGTCGACTTTCCCGCCCCGCGTCAGCGGCATCTGGTCTATCGCGATGAACACGGCCGGAATCATGAAGCTGGGCAGGCGAGCAGTAAGGAAGCTCCGCATGCTCGCATCTGACGGCAGATCGTCTGCCGATCCGCCCTGCTCGCCGGTGTGGCGCGGTCGGTAATACGCCGCGAGTTGCCTGTTACCCGGGCCGAACTCGTGGGCGACGACCGCCGCCTCAGCGATGTCGGGGTGGCTGACCAGGGCACTCTCGACCTCGGCCGGCTCGACGCGGAAGCCACGGATCTTTACCTGGCGGTCTGCGCGCCCGATGACCTCCAAGTTGTCGTCCTCGCGCCAGCGCCCGAGGTCTCCGGTGCGGTACATCCTGCTACCGGGCAGGATGCTGTGCTGGTTCGGCAGGAACAGCTCTGCTGTCAGTTCTGGCCGGCCGAGATACCCGCGGGCCACACCGCAGCCGCCGATGTAGATCTCGCCCAGCCCACCCGTCGGCACCCGGTTCAGGTTCTGGTCCAGAACGAGCACTTGCACATGCCGCAGCGGCTTGCCTACCGGGACGGAGGCGGGAGGCCCCGGGGTGAGGTGTTCCTCGTCGAGGTCGAAGAGGGTGGAGGTGATCGTCGTCTCGGTAAGTCCGTACGCGTTGAGCAACCTGGCTCCACGCGCTGCTCGCATGGCCGCACGGCAGTCCGCGGGATTCGCCTGGTCGCCGCCGGTGATCATGAGGCGGACGCTGCGCAGCCGCTCATCGTCTGGTTCGGTGATGGCAAGCATCTGGTGCCAGTAAGCGGGGGTCAGGTCGATGACGGTGACCCGCTCCTCCGCCAGGTAGCGGAGCAGATCGGTCGGCGCGACCGTCCCCGCGGCCGGCAGCATCAGGGTCGCTCCGCAGATCAGGGTCACAAGTACCTGCTCGACCGACGTGTCAAAACCGAGGGAAGCCAGCTGGAGGACCCGGTCGGAGGGCGAAACCTGGTATTCGCGGGATATTTCCTGGCTGACACAGGCCAGGGAGCCATGGCTGATGGCGACGGCCTTGGGCTGACCAGCGGAGCCTGACGTGTAGATGGCGTACGCGAGGTTTTCTGCCCGCAGGCTGACCCCGGGAGCGGCGGCCGGCTGGTCCGCCAGCTGCGGGGCCCACTCGTCGATGACAAGCAACCGTACGTCAGTTTCGCCGAACGCCCTCGCATTCGCCCGGCCCACCAGAATGACCATGGGGCGGGCTTCCGCGCATATCTGGGTGAGACGTGCGGCCGGAACTGACGGATCAAGCGGCAGGTACGCACCGCCGGCCTTCAAGATCGCGAGCAGGCAGCGAATCGCTTCGATGCCGCGCTCGAGGCAGACTCCGACCAGGGTCTCCGGTCCGACGCCCATTCCCGCCAGATGGTGTGCCAGTTGATTTGCCAGCTGGTCCAGCTGGCGATATGTCAGCTGGGTTTCCGCTGAGACGACCGCGACCGAGTGAGGCCGGCGAGAAGCTTGCTCACCGAATAGGTCCTGAACGTAACGCACATTGTGCCCCGGTGCCTGCTCAGCTTCCCGCACGCTGACCGGAGCAATGTCCTTCCAAGCTGCGGCAACGGCAGCCAGGCAGGCCCGTTTGGGCATAACGGCCGACTGCTGCCGCCAGCCGGCCGGAAGGGCCAGCTCTGCTGGCCAGACCGCGTGCTGGCCCTGGTCGTTGACAGCGACGACGTAGGTGCTCTCGTCCGGCGATTCTGCTGTCTGTCGAGTTGGCGTGATGTACGGTTTATCCGTATTAGTCATAGTCCCGCTTGCGTGCACGCACCTATCGTTCGCTGGACGTGACCAGACCGTTCCGCCGTGTGGGCGATTCGTCCCGTCGGGTAATTCTTGCCCGCTGAGGGCAGCGCCGACACGCCTTATGCCTGCAAACGTTAGCGCCGACAAGGATCCGCCGAGTCGACGAGATGAGGGCGGCCGCTCCGACGCGGGTTGTTGTCATAAATGTAATAAACCTTCACAACTTTCACTTCTAGTCTATGGAGAACCAAGTAATAGTGATGTGATCTTCGTGACAGTCCGGAGTGGAAACGTAACATAAACGGCTTGCTGAGCGTACTGGGCTTATTGGGGGGTGACTCCACGTGCTTGTAGTGGTGTTCCAGGGGAAGGATGTGGGTAAGCGCGGCGAGTGCACTGGCGAGGGCAGCGTGCAAAGGCGGAACGGTGAGCTTGGGGGGATTCCGTGATATTGCGACGGCATGTGCTGACGGGCTATTTCATTTGGGTGACACTGCTCGTCGCGGCGTACTACGGACTGCCCAGTCTGCGCGTCGAGGCGTGGGGCCTGATCGGCCTGAGCGGAGTGGCTGGGATCGTGGCGGGCGTCGTCATCAACCGCCCCGCCCGCAAAGCACCGTGGCTGCTGCTGGCCGGCGCGAACCTGAGCTTTACCGCCGGCCAGGTCAGCTTCCTCGTGCTGACGCAGCTCATGGCGACGAAGGTCCCGTTTCCCTCCTTTGCGGACGTCTTGTACCTGGTGACCTATCCGCTGTACGCCGCCGGGTTGCTGATCTTTATCTGGTGGCGCACCCCGGACCGGGACCGGCGCAGCCTGATCGACGCCCTGACCCTGACCGTCGGACTAGCCCTGTTGTCGTGGATCTACCTGATCCTTCCCTACGTGCATAACCCCGAGCTGTCCTGGATCCAGAAAAGCGTCGCGATCTCTTATCCGCTCGGTGACGTACTCACCCTGGCGATGATCGCCCGGCTGCTCGCGCCTGGGACAGCGCGTACCAGGTCTGTCCACCTGCTTACCCTCGGTACCGTCGGGATGCTGGTGTCCGACGCGTCGTTCGGCCTGCTCCAGCTGCACGGTTCGTTTCACAGCGGCACGATCGTCGACCTCGGCTGGGCGGTCTTCTACGGCGCGTGGGGGGCTGCGGCCCTCCACCCGAGCATGACCGAGCTGACCCGGCCGGTGTCACGGCAGCAGGCCGAGGCGTCGCCCGTCAGGCTGACCGTGCTCATGCTCGCGTCGCTGATCGCCCCGGCCGTCTTGTTCATCCAGTCGCTCGTCGGCCGGTACCACGACGACAGCGTCATCGCGGTGTTCTCCGCCATCCTCTACCTGCTCGTGCTCTCGCGGCTGTGGGACGTGGCGGCTTCGCACCGCCGCGCCCTGGGCCGGGAGCGCGCGGTGCGGCTGGCTGGTGCGTCCCTGGCCTCGGCGGTCACCGTGCAGGAAGCCGCGACCACGGTCAGACGTGCGGCGGTCGCCCTGCTCGACCCTCGCTCGCCGGGCGAGGCGCTGCTCGTGGTGCGCAGTAGCGGCAAACTCAGCGCCGTGGCCACCACGGATGGCGATTCGCCACGGATGAATCAGCTGGCGAACCTCACCGAGACCTGCCTGCCCCTGCTGACCGGATCACGGCCGGTTTTCCTGCCCGCGACGACGCTCGGGGAGCTGGCTTCGCTGCTCATCCCCGGCTGTGACGGGATCTTGCTCTGCCCGATCATGCTCGAGGACCGGCCGTCCGGGGACCCGCTCATCGGGGTCCTGGTGGTGTTCGGTGAGGAACGAACCCTGGCGGACTTGTCCGCCACGCTTGAAATCCTGGCTCAGCAGGCGGCCCTCGCCGTCGAGCGCGTCATGCTCAGCCAGGAGGTCATCCGCCGGGGCAGCGAGGCCTACTTCCGCACCCTGGTTCAGGACACCTCGGACGCCATCCTGATCATCGGCGACGACGGGAAGGTCCGGTACGCGACCCCCTCGGCCACGAGCATCTTCGGTGACCTCGGCGTGGAGGGCGCCTACCTCTGGGACCTGGTGAAGGACGGCGAGCGCGACGACGTCGCCCGCGCGCTGACGCGGATGCGGGAACATGTGGGTCGCACTTCCTACTACGAGGACATGCGGATTACCCGTCGTGACGATGTGGCCGTTCAAGTCCAGGTCAGGTGCAGTGACCTGCGCGGCGATAGCACGGTCGGCGGCCTGGTGCTCACCTTGCGGGACGTGACCGCGCAGCGCCAGCTCGAGGCCGAGCTGAAGCACCGGGCCTTCCACGACGCGCTGACCGGACTGCCTAACCGCGTGCTGTTCCAGGACCGGGCGGCCGGCGTGCTGGCCCGGACACAGCGCGACCGGACGACGGCCGGCGTGCTCTTCGTGGATCTGGACGACTTCAAGGTCGTGAACGACACGATGGGCCATAGCGTCGGCGACGAACTGCTGGTGGCGGCCGGGATACGGCTCTCGGCCGTGGTGCGGGAGTCCGACACGGTGGCGCGGCTGGGTGGCGACGAGTTTGCGCTGCTCATCGAGAATGTCACGGATTCTGCCGCGGTGGACGCGTTCGCCGAGCGCATCGTCCAGGCGTTCGGCGAGCCCTTCGCTCTCGCCGACGGGTCCGTGGTCTCCACCGCCACCGTCGGCGTGGCCACCACGGAAGACAGCGCTGACGTGGACGAACTGCTCCGTCATGCGGATCTGGCCCTGTACGCCGCGAAGGCGGCCGGCAAGCGGCAGTGGCGTCGCTACCTGCCCGTCCTCAGCGCCGGAATGGTCCGGCGGCGAGAGGTGCAGGCCGCCCTCGAAGACGCGCTGAAGAACTCCGCGTTCACCCTCGCCTACCAGCCCATCGTCGCGCTGACCGACGGAGAGATCGCCGGCTTTGAGGCGCTGGTGCGGTGGCGTCACCCGCAGTGGGGCATGATGCAGCCCGGCCAGTTCATCGAACTGGCCGAAGAGACCGGTCACATCGTCCCTCTCGGCTCTTGGGTGCTCGGGCAGGCGGCGGCGGACATCGTCCAGTGGGTGAGCCAGGCGCCGCGCCAGCCGCCGCCGTACGTCAGCGTCAACGTGTCGGCCCGCCAGTTCCGTGATCCTGGTTTCGTCGAGGGCGTGCGGCGGGTCCTGGCCTCCTCTGGCCTGCCGCCGTCGGCGCTGATGCTCGAGCTCACCGAGAGCGTCCTGCTCCGCCGGGACGAACGGATCCACGCCGACCTGATGGAGTTGAAGGTCATCGGCGTGAAGCTGGCGATCGACGATTTCGGCACCGGCTACTCCTCGCTCAGCTACCTGCGGGAACTGCCGATAGACGTGCTCAAGATAGACAAGTCCTTCGTCGACGGGATCGGCATCTCCGAGCAGCGGCTAGCCCTCGTGGAAGGCATCATCCGGATCGCCAGGACGCTGAACCTCAAGGTCATCGCCGAGGGAATCGAAACCGAGGTCCAGCGAGATCTGCTGGTCTCGATGGGCTGCCAGTTCGGGCAGGGATACCTGCTGGCGATGCCGGTGGAAGCGGACCAGGCTGAGGCGCTCGTGCGGATCGGGCGAGGGCTGGTTCCCGAGCTTCCCCGCGTGAGCCACTGACCGTTAGGCCCGACAAAGCCGGCTCCGGTAGGACGGCCGCGCTTGGCGGCAAGCTAGCCGCGGGGACGGCACCAGCCTAACGTGGTGTCATGGACCGTTTGATGGCCGGCCGCGAGTACGCGAGTCATCTCACCGATGCTGACCTCAGCCTGCTGGCCCCGGCCGATGCCTCGCGGCTGCGTGGCGACCCGGAGGCGCTGCTGCGACTGCTGGAGCAGCCCGGCGTGTTCCGCGCGGTGCTCGGCCCGCACGATGCGGCCCAGCGATGGGCGGTCGCGGCGTCTCCGTTCCTGGTGTTCGCCCTGCTGGTCCAGCAGGCCGCCGCCGAGCTGGCGTCGATGGATCACGTGCCGGAGCGCACCGGGCTGCGCCAGCGGGTGCCGTTGTTCGACGCCCCGGCGTTGCGGGACTTCCTGGGCGAGCCGGCCCGGCGGCTGTTCCTGGCCGAGCTGCTGGCCTCCTTCACCCGGGTGGCCAGTGGCCGGTACCGGGTCCGGGTCGGCGGGCGGATGCGGACCCGGCGGTACAGCGAGCTGGACCCGGTGCGGCTGGCCGGGCTGCTGGACGCCGTGCCGCAGGCCGAACGGCCCGGCGTGTACCGCCGGCTCGGCGACGTGACGCTGTTCCTGACCGGGGTGTTTCCCGACTACGCGACCACGCGTGCCCTGGGCTCACTTGACGCTGGCCGGCTGCTGCGCGCCGCCCGCCTGCCGTCCTCGCAGCAGGAGCGGCTGGCCGGCACGCCAGCCATGGAGCTGTGGGAGTACCTTGGCGCCCGCTGGTACCGGGCCGCCCGCGACCTGGCGCCGGCCGCCACCGCGCGGGTCCTGGTGGCCGGCGACGTGGCGGACCGGTTCAGGCAGGCCCGGCGCGTGCTCAATCACCTCGCCGACCGGTACCTGCTCGCGCCCGGCCAGCCCTGGTTCGAACAGCCCAGTTCCTGAGAGCAGTGCGTGTCGCGTGCTTGGTCAGTGCGTTCATGCCACCCATGCTCGAACCTTGCCCCTGGGTCAAGGTCAAGCCCTCGCCGCAATTACTGCGGGAGCAGCATCTGCAGGCTGATGGCGTTGGCCATGGCCTGGTATCCGGCGTCATTGGGGTGCAGGTGATCACCGGAGTCATACCCGGGGTTCAGCCTCAGCGGGTCGGCAGGATCGCGCATCACCGCGTCGAAGTCGATGACGCCGTCGAAGGCGCCGCTGGTGCGGATCCAGGTGTTCACCGCCTCGCGCGTGGCCTCGCCCGCCGCGGTGTAATACCCCGCTCCCTGGAACGGCAGCAGGGTCGCGCCGAAAATCCTCAGGCCCCGGGCGTGCGCCTGGGCGATCAGCTGCCGGTACCCGGCGATGACCTGGGCCGCGCTGACGTCGCCCAGGCTGAACCCGATGTCGTTGATCCCCTCGAGCACGATGATGTCCCGGACACCCGGCTCGTCCAGGGCGTCCCGCCCGAACCGTGCCTCGGCGCTGGCCCCGCAGCACCGCGCGCCGATGAGCACCCGGTTGCCGCCGATCCCCTCGTCGGCCACCGCGAGCGCGGGGCCGGGCAGCGCGTCCAGCCTGCGGGCCAGGTCGTTGGGCCAGCGGGCGTCGGCACCCGCGGTCGAGCCCACTCCGTCGGTGATCGAGTCGCCGAGCGCCACCACGGTCCCGTCCGCGTCCGGCGACTGCACGATGAGGCCGCTGACGTAGTACCACGACAGGGTCGGGGTGGTGAACGCGCCCGCATCGGAGTCGGCGGCGTGGTCACCGGCGTCCGACACCCAGTTGACCTGCTGGGCGTCCGCATGGAACGTCGCCGCGCCGGTCCGGCCCGGCAGGTACACGCTCACCGCCAGATCCTGCAGCGGCCCTACCCGCATGGCCACCGGATCGCTGAGGACCTGCCCGCCGGCCGGGATCTGGAACGACGCGCTGCCGCGATAAGTCACCGGGTGGATCGTGCCCGGCTCCACCGCAGCACCCGGGCCTGCCACCGCCACCGTCACGTGACCGACCCGTAGCGGCGAGACGCCGAAGACGTTCGTCAGCTCCAGCCGGATCGGATCGCCGCCGACGCTGCTGAAGATGATGTCGCGGACCGTCTGGTCATCGAAGCCGGCGGCGGCGAGCGAGTCGGGCGTGGCGACCTGCGGGCTGGCGCTCCAGTTGGTCACCCAGCCGTCCTCGTCGGACCCGTGCCGGGCCGCGGCGGCCGGGCGGGAGTCCGCCAAGACGGCGATCGTGGCCACCAGAACCAGCAGGACGGCGGTACCAAGCAGCCCGAGGCGGATCAGCCAGCCCAACCGCCTGTCCTGTCGCGAGTCCACACCGGGTGTTATGCCACGTTCCGTGCGCTGGCAAGCGGCGACACGCGGCGACGGCCGGGCATGTTACAAGGCGTTGACGCGGCCCGCGCCTGGCCCGCGGGAGCCTGCTAGCGGGGGATCCGGTATTCCTCCAGCAGCCGGCGCCCGATGATCATCTTCTGGATCTCCGCCGTGCCCTCGCCGATCAGCAGCATCGGCACCTCCCGGTACAGGCGCTCGATCTCGTACTCCTTGGAAAAGCCGTAGCCGCCGTGAATGCGGAAGGAGTCTTCCACGACCTCCTTGGCGTACTCGGAGGCGAGGTATTTGGCCATCCCGGCCTCGAGGTCGTTGCGCTGGCCGGAGTCCTTCTTGCGGGCCGCCATCACCATCATCTGGTGGGCGGCCTCAACCTTGATGCCCATCTCGGCCAGCTTGAACGCGATGGCCTGGTGCTCGACGATCGGCTTGCCGAAGGCGTGCCGCACCTGCGCATAGGCGATGCCCAGCTCGAAGGCGCGGAGGGCGACTCCGCAGCCGCGGGCGGCGACGTTGACCCGGCCGACCTCCACGCCGTCCATCATCTGGTAGAAGCCCTGGCCAGGAGCGCCGCCGAGCACCCGGCTGGCCGGGATACGGACGTCAGCCAGGAGCAGTTCGGTGGTGTCGACGCCCTTGTAGCCCATCTTCTCGATCTTCCCCGGCACGACCAGGCCAGGGACCGTGGGGTTGGGGCCGAAGCCCGGCTCCTTCTCGATCAGGAAGGTGGTCATGTTCTTGTGCGGCGCATCGCGCCCCTGGTCGGTCCGGCACAGGACCGCCACCAGGTTGGAGGTGCCGCCGTTGGTCAGCCACATCTTCTGGCCGTTGATCACGTAGTCATCCCCGTCGGGCACCGCCTTGGTGGAAATCGCCGAGACGTCCGAGCCCATGCCCGGCTCCGACATGGAGAAGGCACCGCGCACCTCGCCCGCCGCCATCTTGGGCAGGAAGTAGTCCTTCTGCTCCTGCGTGCCGTGCTGGCTGATCATGTACGCCACGATGAAGTGGGTGTTGACGATGCCCGACACCGACATCCAGCCGCGGGCGATCTGCTCCACCACCAGCGCATAGGTGAGCAGTGACTCGCCGAGGCCACCGTATTCCTCTCCAATGGTGAGCCCGAACAGGCCGAGTTCCTTCATCCCCTCCACGATCTGGGTGGGGTACTCGTCCTTGTGCTCGAGCTCGGTGGCGACCGGGATGATCTCCTTTTCGACGAAGTCCCGCACCGTGGCGAGGATGTCCCGCTGGATGTCGGTCAGGCCTTCTGTCTGGGCGAGGCGTTCCATGGCGGGCTCCTTGGGGGTCAGCTAGCGGGCTCGGGACGGCCGGGCTGCTCCCCGCCGCGCTCTTTGACGTAGGTCTCAGTCGGCACCATCACCGTCCGGCGGAATACGCACACCAGGGTCCCGTCCTGCTTGTAGCCGCGGGTCTCGACCTGCACGATGCCCCGGTCACCCGCGGACGTGAGCCGCTTGCCGAGCACGGTGGTCTCGCCGTAGATGGTGTCGCCGTGGAAGGTCGGCGCCACGTGCTTGAGCGAGGAGACTTCCAGGTTGGCTATGGCCTTGCCCGAGACGTCCGGTACCGACATGCCGAGCAGCAGCGAGTAGATGTAGTTGCCCACCACCACGTTCTTGCCGAAATCGGTGGCCTGCCCGGCGTAGTTCGCGTCCAGGTGGAGCGGATGGTGGTTCATGGTGAGCAGGCAGAACAGGTGGTCGTCGTACTCGGTGACCGTCTTCCCTGGCCAGTGCTTGTAGACCGCCCCGATCTCGAACTCCTCATAGGTCCGTCCGAACTGCATCTCACGCCTCCGGAGGTTCGAACTTGGAGGTGCGCTGCATGCCCGCGGCCCGTCCCTTGCCCGCGATCACCAGCGCCATCTTCCGGGACGCCTCGTCGATCATCTCGTCACCGAGCATGGCCGAACCCTTGGCCCCGCCTGCCTCCGAGGTGCACCAGGCGTACGCGTCCAGGATCAGCTCAGCGTGGTTGTAGTCCTCCTGCGACGGGGAGAAGATCTCGTTGGCGGCCGCGATCTGATCCGGGTGCAGCACCCACTTGCCGTCGAAGCCCAGCGCGGCGGCCCGCCGGGCGACATCGTGGTAGCCGGCGGGATTACGGATTAGCAGGTAGGGGCCGTCGATGGCCTGCAGGTCGTGGGCGCGGGCGGCGATCAGGATGCGCATCAAGATGTAGTGGTAGGCGTCTGCCGCGTAGCCGGGGGGCTGCTCGCCGACCACCAGCGACTTCATGTTGATCGAGGCCATGAAGTCCGCGGGGCCGAAGATGATCGTCTC
>Ga0187807_1000262_pt1 | contig 16095 bp, 12 predicted proteins | sample NC_wetland_sal_i_4_FD_132432 | JGI IMG/M metagenome (GOLD analysis project Ga0187807, IMG submission 132432) | Wetland sediment microbial communities from Neuse River Estuary, North Carolina, USA - ASW_2 | ecosystem: Environmental > Aquatic > Freshwater > Wetlands > Sediment | place: USA: North...
ATCAGGCGGGCGATGGCCTGCCGCATGGACTGGGTCCGCTCGGCGGCTGACTGAGCGGCCTGGGTGGCCGCGGGCGGGGCCGGCTTCTCAGTCGCGTGCGCGCGCCGCACGTCGGCTTCCCGGACCGCGGCCGCGGGCCCGGTCCCTGTCACCCCGGCTAGGTCGACGCCGAGCTCGGCCGCGAGCCGCCGCGCCAGGGGCGTCACCCGCGGACGACCGGCCCGAGGTCCGGGCTTGCGCGGGGAACGGGGAGCCTGCGGGCCAGCGGCCGTCGGCGACGGCGCGGCTGCCGGCCGGCGTTCCGCGGCAGCGTGCTCCACGTCCGCCCTGATGATCGCCCCGGCCGGGCCGGTGCCGTGCACGGCGGCCAGGTCGATCCCCAGCTCGTGTGCGCGGTGCCGGATCACCGGGGAAACCAGGTGTGGTGCAGGAGCCGGCGGAGCAGGCCGCTCGGCTTTGCCAGGTTCCCGGTGCGCGCGCTCTTTCGCGGCGGCCGCCGCGGTTGGCTTAGCCTGTTCCTCTTCCGGTTCGGCGATGATGGCGAGCACGGTGCCGACGGGAACGGTCTCGCCGACGCCGACCACGAGCCGGTCGATTGTTCCGGTGGCAAACGCCTCGACGTCAATCGCCGACTTCGCGGTGTCGATGACGGCAATCACGTCGCCCTTGTGGACTTCGTCGCCTGGCTTCACCAGCCACTCGAGGACGGTTCCTTCGTCCATGTCCGCGCCGAGCACCGGCATGCGGAACTCGGCCACCTCAGCCCACCGCCCGCCGCGCGGCAGCGACAATCGCGTCGGCACCTGGCAGCGCCGCCTGTTCCAGATGCCGCGGGTACGGCATCGGGACCTCTGCGCCACAGACCCGCTCGGTCGGCGCGTCCAGGTCCCAGAACGCCTGTTCAGTGATTCGGGCGCTAACCTCGGCGGCCAGGCTGCCGGTGCGCCACCCCTCGTCGACGATGACCACCCGATGGGTCTTCGCCACCGAATCGGTGATGGTCTTGTCGTCCAGCGGGCGCAGCGACCTCAGGTCGATGACCTCGGCGTCGACGCCATCGGCGGCGAGCGTGTCCGCGGCCTCGAGTGTCGTGGCGAGGGTGCCGCCGTAGGTGATGAGGCTGACGTCGGTGCCTGGTCGGCGCACCGCCGCCGACCGGATGTCGACGGCTCCCGCGTCGGCGGGCAGCGTGCCGTGCATGTTGTACAGCGAGCCGTGCTCGAAGATCAGCACAGGGTCCGGGTCCTGCAGCGCGGTCCAGAGCATGCCCCGGGCATCGGCGAGGGTCGCGGGTGCGAGCACCTTGATCCCGGGAATGTGGGTGTACCAGCCCTCCAGGCTGTGCGAGTGCTGGGCGGCCACCTGGCGGCCCGCTCCGGTGGTCATCCGGATCACCAGCGGGACGTTGCACTGGCCGCCGGACATGTGCAGCAGCGTCGCAGCGTTGTTCATGATCTGGTCGAGCGCCAGCAGGCTGAAGTTGACCGTCATGATCTCCACGATCGGCCGCATCCCGGCCATGGCTGCGCCTATTCCCGCGCCGACGAACGCCGACTCCGATAGCGGGGTGTCCCTGATCCGCTCGGGCCCGAACTCTTCCAGCAGGCCGAGACTGACCGCGAAGCAGCCGCCGTACCGGCCGACGTCCTCGCCCATCAGGAATACGCGATCGTCGCGCTGCATCGCCTCGCGGATCGCCGCCCGCATGGCCTCGCGGTAGGTCGTCTTCACCATTTCCTTGCTGCTCATGACGACTCCGGGCTGTACACGAACCTGGTGAGATCCTCGACCGGCTCGACCGGAGCCGCCCGCGCCGCTGCGATCGCCTCGTCGATCTCGCCGGTCAGCTCGTCGGTGATCGCCTGCAGCTCGCCGTCAGCTAGCTCGCCGCCGTCGTGCATCCGCGCAGCCAGCAGGTCGATCGGATCGCGCTTCCGCCACTCCTCGACCTCGCTCTTGTCCCGGTACAACTCGGGGTCATACATCGAGTGCGCCCGGAACCGGTACGTCCGCAGTTCGAGGAAGTGCGGCCCGCCGCCAGCGCGGATGACTTCGGCTGCGTTGCGGGCCGCGTGCTCGACCGCCTGTACGTCCATCCCGTCCACCGCCCAGGCGGGCATGCCGTAGCTGCCAGCGCGGAGCGCCAGGTCGGTCTGGGCCTGCGCCCGCTCCAGGGCCGTACCCATCGCGTACAGGTTGTTCTCACAGCAGAAGAGCACTGGCAGGTCCCACAGCGCGGCCAGGTTCATGCACTCATGGAACTCGCCTTCGGCGACAGCTCCGTCGCCGAAGAAGCAGCCAGTCACCCGCTGGTCACCCCGGAGTTTGTCAGCAAGCGCGATCCCGATTGCCAGCGGCAGCCCGCCGCCGACGATGGCGTTGCCTCCGTAGAACCGGCGGGATAGGTCGAACAGGTGCATCGACCCGCCGCGTCCGCGGCTGCAGCCGGTGGTCTTGCCGTACATCTCCCCCATGACCGAGTCCACCGGCAGCCCGCGGGCCAGCGCATGGCCGTGCTCGCGGTAGGTCGACACGATGTTGTCGTCGGCCGTCAGCGCCTGGTTCACGCCCACGGCCACGGCCTCCTCGCCGATGTACAGGTGCACGAAGCCGCGGATCTCGCCCGCGCTGTACAGCTCGACGCACTTCTCTTCGAATCGCCGGATCAGCAGCATCTGCTGCAGCAGGTCGCGGCGGTGCACTGCCTCCGGCCGCGCCTCTTTCGTGGTGGCCCGGCTCATCGGGACTCCCCCATGGTCGAAACGTCGCCAGTCGCCAGGCCTAGTTCCCGCGCCTTGAGCACGCGGCGCATGACCTTGCCGCTCTGGGTGTGCGGCAGGTGCTGATCGAAATCGATCTCCTTCGGCGCGACTGCCCCGAGCCTGCGGCGGCCGAAGCCGATGAGCTCCATGCGCAGTTGCTCAGTCGGCTCGTGCCCTGGCTTGAGCGACACGAACGCCTTGACGAGCTCCCCTGCCACCGGGTCGGGCTTGCCGATCACTCCGGCCTCGGCGACAGCGGGGTGCTCCATGAGGACGCTCTCCACCTCGAACGGGCCGACGAGGTGACCGGCCGATTTGATGACGTCATCTGCCCTGGCAACGAACCAGTAATAGCCGTCACGGTCCCGGCGGGCCACATCCCCGGTGAGGTACCAGCCGTCGGCAAACGTCTCGGCATACTGCTCGTCGTTGTGCAGGTAGCCGCGGAACATCGACGGCCATCCCGGCCGCAGGGCAAGTTCCCCCTCGGTGTCGGCGGCGGTGACCTCGGTGACCCGGCCGCTGGTTACGCGCGCTCGGCCGTCCTCGCCGCGCTCGAGCAGGCCCGCCGTCACGCCAGGCAGCGGCCGGCCCATGGACCCCGGCCTGATCTCCATCGACGCGAAATTGCTGATCATGATCGCGCCGGTCTCGGTCTGCCACCAGTTGTCGTGGATCGGCAGGCCTAGGGCTCGCTCGCCCCAGACCACAGCCTCGGGGTTGAGCGGCTCGCCCACGCTCGCGATGAACCGCAGTGCCGACAGGTCGTAGGAGGCCGGCAGCTCCGGCCCGTAGCGCATCAGCATCCGGATTGCCGTAGGCGCGCTGTACCACACGGACACCCGCTGCTCGGCGAGGATCTGGTACCAGCGCTTCGCCTCGAAGTCGGCCGCGTCGGTCACCACCGTCAGGCCGTGGGTGAGCGGCGCGATGATCCCGTACGACGTGCCCGTGACCCAGCCGGGATCAGCCGTGCACCAGAACACGTCGTCCGGTCGCAGGTCGAGCGCGAACGCAGCGGTCGCGTGGTGCGCGACCACCGCCTCGTGCACGTGCACCGCGCCCTTGGGCGTGCCTGTCGTACCGCTGGTGAAATGCAGCAGGGCCATGTCCCCGGGGTCGGTAGCTGGGATGTCGAACTCGTCGCTGCACGCGGCCAGAGCCTCAGCGAGGGCGGAGGTCTTCGGGTCTGTCGGCTCGCCTGCTACCAGGACGTGCTCGAGGCCCGGCAGCGAGTCCCTGATCGGCGCGATCCTGCGCTCGTACAGCTGCGGGCTGGTCACCAGCACCTTGGCGTCACCGAGGCTGAGCCGCTCGCGGATCGGCTCGGGGCCGAACGCCGGGAACAGCGGCGAGAAGACGCTCGTGTTCTTGAGCGTGCCGAGCGCCGCTACGTAGAGTTCGGGCACGCGGCCGAGCAGCGAGAACACCCGCTCGCCCTTCCCGACCCGGAGGCTCTGCAGCAAGTTGGCAAACCTGCTGGTCTCCGCCCGCAGGTCGGCGTAGCTGAGGTCGGTCGCCGATCCGTCCTTGGCGATGCAGCGCAGCGCCGTGTGCGTCGCTCGCGGCCCGGCCGCGTGCCGGTCGACTGCCTCATGGCAGATATTGAGGCCGAGCCCGCCTGGCAGCCCGTCCAGCTCAGCCCGCGCCTTGTCCCACGAGAATTCCCGCACCGCCTGGTCGTAATCTGCGAGGTTGTGGCGGATGCCCCGCTGCGGCTGCTTGCGGATCGGTTCCCAGGTCATCACCATGATCCCCGCTAGTTCGACGCCAGCCCCATATGCGTCCGGTGTATGCCCCGACAGCGGCGGTTGGTAGAGACGAAGGTCCCGCCGCCCCGGAGAACTTGCGGGCCGGCGGGCACCCCAGGTGACGGCGCGAGCGACCGGGGAACAGTACGGCTATGCCTGGTGGCCTGCTCACCGATCTCTACGAACTCAACATGGCGGCAAGCTATCTGCGCCTGGGCATGACTGGCCCAGCCACCTTTAGTCTCTTCGCGCGCAGGCTCCCCGCGCACCGGGGCTTCCTGATCGCCGCCGGGCTCGAGGACTGCCTGGCGTTCCTCGAAACGTTCGCGTTCACCGACGCCGACCTGGCGTGGCTCGCTGACACCCAGGGCTTTACGACCGGGGACGTGGCTGCCTTCCGTGAGCTGCGTTTCACCGGCGACGTGTGGGCCGTGCCAGAGGGCACCGCCGTCTTCGCCGATGAGCCCTTCCTGGAGGTAACCGCGCCCGCTGCCGAGGCGCAACTCGTGGAAACCGCGCTGCTCAATCACGTTACGTTTCAGACCAGCGTCGCGACCAAGGCGGCACGCTGCACGCTGGCCGCCGGGGATGCCCAGGTCGTCGACTTCGCATTCCGCCGCACGCAGGGCATCGAGGCTGGCCTGGCAGCAGCGCGGGCCGCGGCGATTGCCGGCGTCAGTGCCACCAGCAACACCGAAGCAGCGCGCAGGTACGGACTGACAGCCGCCGGAACGATGGCGCACTCGTTCATCGAGGCATTCGGCACCGAGCAGGAGGCGTTCGCCGCGTTCGCGCGGCAGTTCCCCGGCAGGACGACGTTCCTCGTGGACACCTACGACACCGAGCGGGGCATCCAAGCGGCCATAGACGTCATCACCCGGCTGCGGCTGCCTGATCCGGTGGGAGTCCGGCTGGATTCCGGCGATCTCGCCGCGCTGGCGTTGCTCGCCCGGCGCATGCTCAACGAGGCCGGCCTGCACGGGGCCCGCATCTTCGCCAGCGGCGGCCTCGACGAATACGCCATCGCGGAGTTGCGGGGCGCTGGTGCGCCGATCGATGCATACGGCGTCGGTACGAAGATGGGCGTCTCCGCTGACGCCCCGTACCTGGACAGCGCCTACAAGCTCGTGCAGTTCGGGGGCCGGCCGGTCATGAAGCTGTCGGCGGGCAAGGCCACCCTGCCTGGTGCCAAGCAGGTCCACCGCGGGGAGTCGGGCGACATACTCGCGCTCCGGGGCGAACCGCCGCCGCCCGGTCACCAGGAACTGCTGCGCCCGGTCATGACGGGTGGCGCGCGCACTGGCCCGAGAGAACCGCTCGCCGCAGCCCGTGAGCGCTGCGCGGCGAGCCTGGCGGCCCTGCCAGCGCCCGCGCTGTCGCTGCGCGACCCCGCCCCGGTCCCGGTTGCTATCAGCCCAGCACTCGGCGCACTCCGCGACCGGCTGGCCAGCGAGCTGGCGATCGTCCGCTGGCGCTAGCCAGCGCCAGCAGCCCGGCGGCGGCTGCCCGGAGCTCGCAGAAGTCCCGGCAACCAGGGCAGTTCGGCCCTGCGCAGGGTGGTGCCGGCCGGCCCACCATGGAAACCGAAGTCGGCCCCGGCTCATCGCTGGAGGCGCGCATGCGGCAGACCGTCTCATTTGGGCGAATCGCCGGTATCCCCGTGGGTGCCAGCTGGTCGGCGATCGTAACCCTCGTGGTGATCGTCGACCTGCTCGCCACGGGCGCGCTTCCCGCGGCCGTTCCCCGTCAGCCAGTCGCGCTCTACTGGGGCGTCGGGGTTGCGGCCGCCGTTGCCTTCCTTGCTTCGCTGCTCGCCCACGAGCTAGCACATGCGCTGGTTGCGCGCAGAGACGGCATCCGGATTCGCTCCGTCACGCTGTGGATGCTCGGCGGCGTCACGCTGCTGGACGGCGAACCCGACACCCCGAGAGCAGACCTGCAGATCGCGCTGGCCGGGCCTGCCGCCAGCCTGCTGACCGGGGCGGTGTTCCTCGGCATCGCGGCAGCCATCGGCTATGCCGGCGGGCCCCGGGTTGCCACCGCCGCGGCCATCTGGCTGGCACTCATGAACGGTGCCCTGGCGGCGTTCAACCTGCTGCCCGGAGCCCCGCTGGACGGCGGCCGGGTACTGCGAGCGGCGCTGTGGCACCACGGCGGAGACCGCGAACGGGCCGAGCGCGGCGCGGCAGGCGCCGGGCGGGTGATCGGAGCGGTACTCGCCACGGCGGGCGTGGCCGAGGCCTTGCTGACCCGCGACCTCGTCGGCGGGCTGTGGCTGGTCCTGCTCGGCTGGTTCATGATGAGCGCCGCCGCTGCCGAGCAGGGCGCCGCCGCAGCCCGCGCCCTGCTCGCCGGCGTGCGCGTAGCTGACGTCATGACGCCCGACCCCGACGTAGCTGGGGCCTGGCTGACCGCCGCGGAGTTCATCCGCCAGCTCCGCGCGCTGTCCGCGCCGACGGCATTCCCGGTCATCGAACCCGGCGGCGGGCTGACCGGCATCGTCACCGTCACACAGCTCAGCCGGCTACCCGCGCAGCGCCGGGAGCACGTGCTCCTCCGTCAGCTTGCGGTGCCGGTGCCGGAAGATTACCTGGCGAGCCCTGCCGACCCGGCCGCGCCCCTGCTCGGCCGTGACCCGCTCGGCGGTGCGGTCGTGGCCGTCGTCGAAGATGGCGGACGGGTCACCGGGCTGGTCACCGGCGAGAACATCCGGCAGGCACTCCGCTGGCGGCGGGCGGCGCGATCACCAGCGCGGGTCGCTGGTCCCTGACCGCGGCCCAGCCGGATGCACACCTGGTGTCGGGTCGGCCTGGGGCGCGGTCAGCCCTTGACCACGCCGACGGGGACCAGCCTGGCAACCTTGCGGCACAGGCCAGCGGCCGTGGCTGCGGACACGACCGCATCGACGTCCTTGTAAGCCTCCGGCGCTTCCTCAGCGAGCCCGCGCGGTGAAGATCCGCGTACCGCGATGCCGCCGGATTCCAGCCGACGCCGCAGCGCGGCCCCGGTGACCGCGCGGGCGGCCTGGTGGCGGCTCATGACCCGGCCCGCTCCGTGGCAGGCCGAGCAGAACGCGCCCCCGCCGGAGACGCCGGCCAGCACCCAGGACGCCGTTCCCATCGAGCCTGGAACCAGCACCGGCTGGCCGGATTCCGCGAGATCGGCTGGCAGGTCTGGGTGGCCGGGCGGCAGGGCCCGGGTGGCGCCCTTGCGGTGCACGCACAGCCGCAGCTGACGCCCCCCAACCTCGTGCGTTTCAATCTTGGCGAGGTTGTGGGAGATGTCGTAGATCAGGTCGAGCCGGCTGCCCACGGCCGTGGCGAAGACCCGGCGGGCTGCCTCGGCCAGCAGCTGCCGGTTCGCGCGGGCGTAGTTCGCGGCGGCGGCCATCGCCGCCAGGTAGGCTCGGCCCTCCGGCGAAGTCACCGGCGCACAGGCGAGCTGGCGGTCCGGCACGCTGATCCGGTAGCGCGCCATGGCATCACCCATGGCCCGGACGTGATCGGTACAGACCTGGTGGCCGAGGCCGCGCGACCCGCAGTGGATCATCACGCAGACCTGGCCCGCCGCAAGCCCGAATGCGGCCGCGGCAGCCGGGTCGAAGACGCGGTCGATGACCTGGACCTCCAGGAAGTGATTACCCGAGCCGAGGCTGCCGACCTGGCGCAGCCCTCTCTCGAGGGCACGCTGACCGACCCGGCTCGGGTCGGCGTCCGCCAACAGACCCAGATCTTCGCATCGGTCGAGATCGCGCTGACAGCCGTGGCCCTGGCCCACCGCATATCGGGCACCACCAGCCAGCACCTTTTCCAGTTCGCCCCGGCCAGCCAGCTGCCACACCCCACCCGGCCCAGCACCCCGCGGGATCGCCGCGGACAGGTCGTCCATCAGCCGACTCAGGGCGGGCCTGAGCTCGTCGGTACCCACATCGGCAGCAAGCAGCCGGACTCCGCAAGATATGTCAAAGCCCACGCCGCCCGGGGAGATCACGCCGCCGGTCGCGAGGTCAGTGGCCGCGACGCCGCCGATAGGGAAGCCGTATCCCCAGTGAATGTCAGGCATCGCGTACGAGGCCTCGACGATGCCCGGCAGCGTCGCCACGTTCACGACCTGCTGCAGCGCCTGATCCTCCCCAGGGTCCGGCAGCAGGTCCTGGCTGGCGTACACGACTCCCGGCACGCGCATGAGACCGGCACGCGGAATCACGAACCGGTACGGAGTCTCCGCAACCACCTCTACCAGCGGGCACCTCCCGCTATGCGTCTGGGCGTTGCCGGGCTGCCTTCACCAGCAGCAAAAGCTCGTGTGCACGCCGCGCTGCCCGCTCCTCGTCAGCCTCGGACCGCTCAGCGGCCATCGGCGCGTCCTCGAACCCGCGTGCCAGCACCTCGACGGCCTCGATCAGGGCGCCTACCTGGTCTTCCAGGCGGCCGACGCGCTGTTCCAGGACGGTGGTTCTGGTCCCACCTGGCTGGTCTCCTTGTGTGCTCATGACTACCAACCTCACCCACGCAGAGCGGCCCGAGCAGGGCCGGAGGTCCCGCACTGTCAACTTCCCGCGATTTGAGCTGCTGACCCGCGGCGGGACGAACGGCCCTGGCCGGTCCGCTGAGCGCGCCCTAGCGTTGTTGAATGCCTCGCACAACGGGAGGTCATCATGATCTTCGCAAGTCGCGATGACGCGGGCCAGCAGCTGGCCAAGCGGCTCGAGCACCTACGCGGTGAGCCTGTCGTCGTCCTTGGCCTGCCACGCGGGGGCATTCCCGTCGCCGCACAGGTTGCCCACGCGCTGGGCGCGCCGCTGGATGTGATCGTTGTCCGCAAGATCGGGGTGCCCTTCCAGCCCGAGCTAGCCATGGGGGCCGTCGGCGAGGACGGGGTGCGGGTCGCCGAGCGCCATGTCATCCGGGCCAGCGCGATCAAGCCGGAGGAATTCGCTGCTGCCGAAGCACGCGAACAAGCCACGGTGAACGCCCGCGCCGCCCGGTACCGCAGCTACCGGCCGCGTGAGCCGCTCGCCGGGCGCGTCGCGGTAGTGATTGACGACGGCATCGCCACCGGATCCACTGCGCGGGCGGCGTGCCAGATCGCCAGGGCCCACGGCGCTGCACGGGTGGTACTGGCCGTCCCGGTCGCACCGCCCGGCTGGGAGGCAAGGATCGGCCCCGACGCCGACGAGTTCGTCTGCGTCGAGACACCAGCCGACTTCTTCGCCATAGGCGAGTTTTACGCCGATTTCTCCCAACTGACAGACGACGACGTCATTGCGTACCTCGACCTGGCGGCCAGGGAGCATCCGGCACCAGCCGCCAACCGCTTCGCGGCGCCCGCCGCCGACGACCCGCCCGATCAGAACGCGGATGTGCGGCTTGCTGGCGGAGCAATACGGCTGGCCGGGTACCTGACCGTGCCAGCAGGCGCTCCCGGAGTCGTGCTGTTCGCGCACGGAAGCGGCAGCAGTCGGCACAGCCCGCGCAACCGGTATGTCGCGACCGTCCTGAACCAGGCGGGTTTGGGCACGCTGCTGCTGGACCTGCTGACCCCGGAGGAGGAAGCGGATCGGGCCAACGTCTTCGACGTCGAGTTGCTCGCCCGGCGGCTCGCCGAGGTGACGAGCTGGCTGCGCACGCAGCCATCGGCTGGCCGGGCTGCCATCGGCTACTTCGGCGCCAGCACCGGTGCGGCAGCAGCGCTGTGGGCCGCCGCGGAGCCCGGATCTGGCGTCGCGGCCGTTGTGTCCCGCGGTGGCCGGCCAGACCTGCCGGTCCGCGGCTCGCGGCTGTGACCGCACCCACTCTGCTCATCGTTGGCGGTCTGGACACCCTCGTGCTCGACCTCAACCGCGCTGCCCAGACGCGGTTGCAGTGCGAGAACTCCCTCGCGGTGGTACCCGGTGCCACCCACTTGTTTGAGGAGCCAGGAACGCTGGCCATGGCCGCCGCCCTGGCTAGAGACTGGTTCGTGAGCCACCTCAGTGCGCTGCGGGTTGGTCGGTGAGCGGATCGTCCGAGGAATGGCAGGTATCAGTGGCGCTGGCGTACCAATTCCAGTTGTGACTCCATCGCCGAACTTGCCACCCGGCTACCCGCTGGAATTTCAGCGGATTGTGCACCTGCACGACGGACGCCGGGTGTATATCCGGCCGATCCTGCCGAGCGACGCGGCGGAGCTTGCCGGGGCAATCAGCGCCGCCGACGCGGAGACGATCCACCGGCGGTTCCTGGGCGGCAGACCGCAGGTGACTCCGGAGCTGATGGCGCACCTCACGAGGGTCGATTACGTCCGCCGGTTTGCGCTGGTGGCAATCGATCCGGCGCGGCGACAAGGAGTGGCGGTCGCGCGCTATGAGTCGCTCGGCGATGGGGTGGCCGAGGTCGCGGTTGCAGTCGCCCCGGCCTGGCGCGATGCCGGGCTGGCGACGGAGCTGGTTCAGCTGCTGGCGCAGGCTGCCGCTCAGCGCGGCATCGACGCCTTCACCGGCACATACCTGGCGGAAAACCGCCCAGTTGCCGCGCTGATCAACGACGCGGGCCCCACCGCCGAGAAAGTTACCGACCATGGCATCGCGGAGTTCTCCGTCCGGCTCGGCCCGGGTACCGGCGCTGGATGACGCCCGTCTTGATCGCGGGCAAGGTACGGTTAGGGGTTGAAGTGGGGGTGGCAACTGTGCCGGTCTTCCTAATTGAGCGCCGTTTCGCCGAGGACCTCGAGGCATCGGCGGAGGTCACCGATCGGATCAACCGGATCAACGAGGAGGAGGGCGTGCGCTGGCTCTACTCGTTCCTCTCGGCTGACAAGCGGAAGACGTACTGCCTCTACGAGGCGCCGCATGCCGACGCCATCCGGCGCGCCGCGGTCCGGGCTGGGCTGCCCGCCGATGTCGTTATCGAGCTGAGCGACCAAGTCTCGCTGCCAGACGGGTCGGTGGCAGCGCTGCCGACTGCGTGATCCGCTGCGTTGCGTCTAGCGGCCGCCGGTCTGCGTCGCCTGCTCATTCACCCACTGCCCGGACACCGCCATCATGGCGGCCTGGGTCCGGTTGGCGGCCCCGGTCTTGATGAGGATGCTGCGCACGTGGTTAGCCGCGGTGTTTTCGCTGATCCTAAGTTCAGAGGCGATATCGCGGTTGCTGCGGCCGCGCGCGAGCAGGCGCATGACATCGATCTCCCGCGCCGTGAGGCCCGCAGGCTGCCCGGCGGCGCTCCTCGGCTTGTCCAGCATGCGAACTAGCCTGAGCTGCCCGGTGCTGGTCGCAAGCCGCCGGACCTCGGCTCGGACCTCCTCAAATCGCACGACATCACCCCGGGAACGAAGATGGTCGGCCCATGCAGCCAGAGTCGTGGCACGGTGGACTACTGAGCCGAGGGCATGGCTCTGCGCAAGCGCCTGCTCAAAAAGCCGCTCGGCCGACTGGTCGTCGCCAAGCACAGAGTCAAGCGAGGCCAGATAGGCATCGGCCGGTCCGAAGAGCGCTGCGAACTGGCCGACGGCGAGCAGATGACCGCTATAGGCAGCCAGCAGCGGCCGTATCCGCTCGGCGGCATCCGCATCGCGGAGCGCCACGGCGGCCTCGGCGAGGAAGGCGAGCACGGCCGTCCACTGGCCAAATGGCGACGGCCGGACAGGAGCGACGTCGATAGCGTCGAGCAGCTTCGAGAGCAGGTGGCGGGTTTGCTCCGTTAGCCCGAGTTCGGTGTACAGCGCGAGTAGGCCAGGCTCCCACGTCGCCTGCGAGTGCTCTAGTACTTCGATGAGTGGCCTCAGCGACTCCAGTGCTCCGGTCTCGCGCCGCACCATGTAAATCTGCAGTCCGTAGGGACCGTCGTTGTCATCGGAACCGAAGGACCTGCCAATCTCGAGTAGGTCCTCGGCGATCCGCTCAGCGGAGGCGAAGTCGCCGCGTAGGAACGCGTGCGCGTAGTCGCCGCACCTGCGCATGTACGCGATGAATGGCTGCCCGGTCTTGCGGGCTGCCAAGTCCAGATCCGCCGTTGCGTCGTCCCACGCGGCCGGGTCGGCGCGGGCGTAAGCAAATCCCGTGCGGTGCACCGCCGCCGTGCCAAGCGCCTCCCAGTCCTCGGTCTCCCGGACCCGCTGCGTGAGCTCGGTGAGCAGGTCGAGTTCAAAAGAGCCGGGCCGGGCGTGCCACCCCATCGCCTGCAGGGCGTGGATGATCAGACGCTGGCTGCCGATCCGCCGCGCGTACTCCAGTGCCTGAACCCCGACGGCGCGGGCCTGATCGGCTTTACCAGTAAAGGCCATTGCCCGGCCCAGGCTGACGAGTGCCCGCACGTACTCCTCGTCGTCAGGGTCGGCCGGTACCCCGTCGAGCGCGCGGGTGAGCAGCGCGCACGCATCGGCGCCCTGGAGCCCTGGGCGCCAGGTCGCATCCTCATACCCAACAGCTGCACGCAGCCGCACAGCAGGGTCGCGGGACTCACTGAGCTGCTGGTACAGGGTCCTGGCGTGAGCAAAGTCACCCGCGCGGACATGGCTGCGGGCAGCGGCGAAGCGCAATTCCTCGCACTCAGACTCCGGACCCTCGGTCAGGTCGGCGGCCTGTCCGTACCACGCGGCAGCGTCCTCGAACGCGAGGATCCGCTCGGCCTCGCGGGCCGACAGGATGAGGTACTCAGCTGCCTTGCCCCCGTAGCCGAGTGCGCTCGCCTGGGCGAAGTGGTGAGCGAGCTGGAGGGTCACCCGGGGAGAGTCGACACCAGCGGACTCAAGCACGTCGCCAACCCGCGCGTGCAGGCCTGCTCGCCGCGATGGGTCGATGAGGTCGAGAACCGCCTGGCGGGTGAGCGTGTGCGGGAAGACCACCCGGCCGCGTGCCAGCTCGCCAGCGTCCACGAGCCCGAATCTCGCGGCAGCGTCAAGGGCCGATAGCACGTCGCCCGCATCGGCGGAACAGGCCGCGACCAAGGTGCGTACCTGCCCGCTGTCCCCCAGCACCGCGGCGGTTTCGAGCACTTCACGTTCCTGCGACGCCATGCGCGCGAGGCGTCGCTGCAGCGTCTCACGGACTGACACCGGAGCGTGCGGACCAAGGGAACGGACCGAGGTGGCGCCGCTGCGGCCGACAAGATCGCGCCACGTTTCCCGGAGGAAGAAGGGGTTACCCCCGGTCTGATCGCGCAGCACAGTTGCATACTCGCGAGCTCGGCGCACCGGGAGACCCCCCTCGGCGACGAGATACTGTGCGACCTCGTCGGCGCTCAGGCCCGGCAGGTCGAGCCGCCGCACGCCGTCGAGCCGGTACAGGTCGGCGATCGCAAACGTCAGTTCGTCGGAACGGTCAGGTGCGGTCGTCCGGTGGGTGCAGAGCAGCAGCAGCCGGGATCTCGCCGAAGCCTGGGCCACGTGGCTGAGCAACTGAAGGGTCGGCGTCCCCGCCCAGTGCAGGTCGTCCAGCACGCACACGACCGGCGACGTCTCGCTCACGGACCGCAGCAGGCTCGCCACCGCATCGAACAACTCCCGACGGTAGTCGGTCTCGTCCCCCGGCGGAGGCTCCAGGTCAGGACGATGCCGCCGCACCAGCGGTGTGAGGCGCAGCAACTCGCCCGCAGATTCGGGCAGGCGACTAGCCAAGGCGCCCTCAGCGGTTCCGCCCAGCAGTTGCTCCAGGCATTCGACGAAAGGCGCGTAAGGCGGGCCGGGCTCACGAGAGCAGACGCCCATCAGCACCACGGCTCCCCGCCTGTGCAGCGCGGCCGCGACCTCATCGACGAGCCGCGACTTACCCGCGCCTGGCTCGCCGCCCACGAAGATCAGCTCACGTGCGCCGGACAGCACGTTGGCCCACGCCTGCTCGGCCGCCGCTGTCTCGGCTGCACGGCCGACGAAGACCGGCTTGGACCGGCCGGCTGCGCGGGCCGGCAGCGGCGGAGGCTCCCAGACCGCCATTTCACCAAGATAGGTATCAGCCGCCTGTGCTGTCGATAGCCAGAATTGGCTAGGCGCCTGCGGAGCGCGATGGATCAGAACTGGTCATGACAGGACTGACCCTGGCTCTTAACGTCGGATGCGCTAGGCAGGCGCTAGGCGATCCGCTCGCCTGCCCCGTTCCCAGAAAGGGAGGGCACCATGACTACCCTGACCGCGCTGTCCGATCGCCTTGTCGGCCCCATCGTCCTGCCCGGCGACGCCGATTTTGAGGACGCTAGGCGCGTTCACAACTTTATGATCGACAAGCATCCAGCCGCCATCGTGCGGTGCGCGGGCGCCAGCGACGTGCAGGCAGTCGTGGCGCACGCTCGCGACAGCGGCCTTGACCTCGCCGTCAGGGGCGGTGGACACAGCGTCCCAGGGTTCGGAACCGGCGACGGCGCGATAGTGGCGGACTTGTCAGCCATTAGCCGGGTGCTCGTTGACCCGGAGCACAAGCGTGCGCGGGTCGGTGGCGGGGCCACCTGGGCGATGGTCAACGACGCTACGGCCGTCCATTCGCTGGCGACGACCGGCGGGCTCGTGTCGACCACCGGCGTGGGGGGCCTAACACTCGGCGGCGGCATCGGGTACCTGGCCCGAGCACACGGGCTGTCCTGCGACAACCTGGTATCTGCCGAGGTTGTTCTCGCCGATGGTCAGATCGTCACCGCTTCCGAGACCGAGCATCCCGACCTGTTCTGGGCGCTCCGCGGCGGAGGCGGGAACTTCGGCGTCGTCACCGACTTCGAGTTCCGGCTGCACCCGGTGGGCGACGTCTATGTCGGGGCCTCGATGTTCGAATGCGAGGACGCCGCAGCCGTCTTGAGATACTTCGACGGCTTTATCGCCGAGGCCCCGCGCGAGTTCGGCGGATTCCCCGCCTGGCACAAGGCGGCGCCGTTGCCCTTTATCCCGGAGAGTCGCGTAGGCCAGCCGTTCTTGTTCGTGTTCTCGTGCTGGACCGGTGACCACGCCGTAGGCGCCGACGCACTCCAGAGCTTCCGGGATGTGGCGAAGCCAGCGGCCGAACTGGTCACACCCATGCCCTACCCGATGCTGAACACCCTCTTCGACGACTTGGTGCCGCGCGGGCTGCAGAACTACTGGAAGGCGGTCTATGTCAAGGACCTCAGCGACGAGGCGGTAGCCGTCCACCTCGAGTACGGACCGCGGGTGCCAGCGGTGAACTCCGGCATGCACCTGTACCCCATTAACGGCGCCTGTCACGACGTCGCTCCCGATGCGACAGCGTTCGGCCACCGCGACGCCAAGTACGCCTGCGTCATCCCTGGGATGTGGCCAGACCCGGCGGACAACGACGCCAACATCCAGTGGGTGCGCGACTACTACGCCGCGCTGGCACCGCACTCCGATCCTGGCGGCTACACCAACTTCGCGTCGGCGGACGACCAGGTACGTGTGCGCGACAACTTCGGCGCGGGATACGACCGGCTCGCCCAGGTCAAGCGAGCTTACGACCCGGCCAACCTGTTCCACCTGAACCAGAACATCACGCCCTGAGCCAGCTTGGGGTCGCTCGGAAGAAACTGCCGGCACGGCTACGGAGGGGAATCAGATGCGGAAGATCGGTGACCACGCTGTGGTCTTGGGGGCGAGCATGAGCGGGCTGCTGGCAGCACGGGTGCTGG
>Ga0187807_1000263_pt1 | contig 16089 bp, 21 predicted proteins | sample NC_wetland_sal_i_4_FD_132432 | JGI IMG/M metagenome (GOLD analysis project Ga0187807, IMG submission 132432) | Wetland sediment microbial communities from Neuse River Estuary, North Carolina, USA - ASW_2 | ecosystem: Environmental > Aquatic > Freshwater > Wetlands > Sediment | place: USA: North...
AAGGACAGCCTCCTGGCCCGCCGCATCGCCAGCTCCAACTGTGCCGACTCAAACATTGCCAGCTCAAACATTGCCAGCTCAAACATTGCCAGCTCAAACAGCGCCGTCTTCAACAGTGCTGCTGACCAGCCGAACGGAACGAGTGAATCCGCGCTCTAGGCGCGACCGGCTAGCGTCTTGACCATGAGCACGGACCTGACTGGCGACCCTGACAACGCGGACAGCGCGGCCCGGTCCGGCGCCTTCCAGGTGCACCTGGACGTGTTCGAGGGCCCGTTCGACCTGCTGCTCGCGCTGATCTCCAAGCACAAGCTGGACATCACCGAGGTCGCCCTCTCCCAGGTCACCAACGAATTCATCGCCTACATCTCGGAACGCTCCGACGGCTGGGACCTGGACCAGGTCAGCTACTTCCTGGTCGTCGCGGCCACCCTGCTCGACCTGAAGGCCGCCCGGCTGCTGCCGTCGGGGGAGGTGGAGGACGAGGAGGACCTCGCCCTGCTCGAGGCCAGGGACCTGCTGTTCGCCCGGTTGCTGCAGTACCGCGCGTACAAGGAAGTCGCGGCCATCTTCGCCGCCCGGATGACCGCCACGGCCCGCCGGTTCCCGCGCCGGGTCCCGCTCGAGCCCCGGTTCGCCGAGTTGCTCCCCGAAGTGCTGCTCGGCCTCGGTCCGGCCGAATTCGCCCGGCTCGCCTCGCTCGCGCTCACCCCCAAGCCGCCGCCGAAGGTCGACACCGAGCACATTCACTCCCCGGTGATCAGCATCAGGGAGCAGGCCGCTTTCATCGCGACCCTGCTGCGGGAGCTCGGCCGGGCTAGCTTCCGGCGGCTTACCGCCAACGCCGCGGGCAGCTACGAGGTGGTGGCCTCGTTCCTAGCCCTGCTCGAGCTGTACCGGGAGGATGTGGTGTCCTTCGAGCAGGTCGCCCCGCTCGGCGAGCTTTACGTGACATGGACGGGCACGGCGGACACTGATAGCGTCAATGAGCTGACGGAAAGCGACGACGACGAATGACCAGCGAAACCCCTGAGAACCTTGAGGTCCCCGAGGCTAGCAACGAGGCGAATGGCGAGGTTAACACCGGGATCGGCGCCGACGCCGGCCCCGGGCTGCGGGCCAGCCTCGAGGCAATCCTGCTGGTGGCCGACGAGCCGGTACCAGTGGTGGTGCTGGCCCAGGTGCTCGAGCGCCCGCGGAACGAGGTGACGGCCGAACTGCACGACCTGGCCGCCTCCTACGTCGCCGAGGGCCGCGGCTTCGACCTGCGCGAGATCGCCGGCGGCTGGCGGTTCTACACCCGCGAGGATTGCGCGCCGCTGGTCGAGCGTTTCGTCAGTGACGGGCAGGAGGTCCGGCTGACTCAGGCGGCGCTGGAGACCCTGGCCGTGGTGGCCTACCGCCAGCCGGTGAGCCGGGCCCGCGTGTCGGCGGTGCGCGGCGTCAACTGCGACGGGGTCATGCGCACGCTGGTGCTGCGCGGCCTGACCGAGGAAGCGGGCACGGACAAAGAGACCGGGGCCATCCTGTACCGGACCACCGGGTACTTCCTGGAGCGGCTGGGCCTGGCCAGCCTGGACGACCTGCCGGATCTCGCGCCGTTCCTGCCGGAGAACATTGAGGACATCGAGGATGAGAACGCCCGATCGTAGATTTCAGGCCGACGATGACGAGGACGACGACTTCGACGACGGCGAGAGAGACTCCCTGACCGACGTCCCGGGTTCCATGGGCGGGGTCCGGCTGCAGAAGGTCCTAGCCGAGGCCGGGGTCGGCAGCCGCAGGCACTGCGAGGAGCTCATCGGCGCGGGCCGGGTCGAGGTGGACGGCGAGACCGTCCGGCGGTTCGGCGCCCGGGTCGACCCCGACCACCAGGTGATCAGGGTGGACGGCAAGCGCATCCCGGCCAAGCCCGGCCTGGTGTACCTGGCGTTCAACAAGCCGCCCCAGGTGCTGACCGCGATGTCGGACCCGCGCGGCCGCCGGACCGTGGCGGACTTCCTCGGCGACCGGTCCGAGCGGCTCTTCCACATCGGTCGGCTGGACTACGACACCGAGGGCCTGATGCTGCTCACCAACGACGGCGAGCTCGCGCACCGGCTGGCCCACCCCAGCTTCGAGGTGGCCAAGACCTACCTGGCCGAGGTGACCGGCCCGGTGCCGAAGGACCTCGGCCGTCGCCTGGCCACCGGCGTCGAGCTCGACGACGGCGTGGCCAGCGCCGACCGGTTCCGGGTCGTCGACCGGTCCGGGAACCGCGTGCTGGTGGAGATCACCTTGCACGAGGGGCGCAAGCACATCGTGCGGCGGATGCTGGCCGCGACCGGGCACCCGGTCAGCCGGCTGGTCCGCACAGACGTGGGCCCGATCAGGCTCGGCAACCTCAAGCCGGGCACCTCACGCGAGCTGACCACCAGGGAAATCGGCGAGCTGTACGCCGCGGTCGGCCTGTAACCTGTGTGGCGATAGGAGGGCCAATGACAGTCAGGGCTGTGCGTGGCGCGGTGCAGGTCGATTCCGGCGACCGGGACGCCATACTCGAGGCCACCGCCGAGCTCGTCACCGAGGTGATGGCCCGCAACGACCTCACCACCGACGACGTGATCAGCGTGCTGTTCACGGCGACGCCCGACCTGACCGCCGAGTTCCCCGCGCTGGCCGCGCGCAAGATCGGCTTCCACGACGTGCCGCTGATCTGTGCCTCGGAGATCGCCGTGCCCGGCGCCATGCCCCGCGTGGTGCGGCTGATGGCGCACGTCGAGACGGACCGGCCGCGATCCGCGATCCAGCACGTGTACCTGCGGGGCGCCGCCGCGCTGCGGCTCGACATCGCCCAATGAGGGTCGCGGTCCTCGGGACGGGGCTGATCGGAACGTCGGTCGCGCTCGCGCTGCGCGAGCGCGGCGTCGGCGTCTGGCTCTCCGACTCCGACCCGGAGGCGGCCAGGCTCGCGGCCAACCTAGGCGCCGGCGAGCCACTGCCGGACAGCGCCCACGCTGACGTGGCGGTGATCGCCGTGCCGCCGGCCGCGGTGGCGGCCACGCTGGCCGCGGCGCAGGCCCGCGGGTCTAATGGTCTGGCCCGCTGCTACACCGACGTCGCCAGCGTGAAGCAGCTTCCGGTGGCGCAGGCCCGGGCCCGCGGCTGCGACATGACCAGTTACGTGCCCGGGCACCCGCTGGCCGGCCGGGAGAAGCACGGTCCCGCGGCGGCCCGCGCCGACCTGTTCCTCGGCCGGACCTGGGCGCTGTGCCCGGCTCCCGAGACGTCCGAGCAGGCCATCGCGGCGGTCACGGCCCTGGTCCGGGAGTGCGGGGCGGTGCCGATGCGGACCGACGCGGCCGCCCACGACCGCTGGGTCGCGCTCGTATCGCACGCCCCGCACCTGGTGGCCGCGGCTATGGCGGCCCGCCTCGAGGCCGCCCCGCCCGAGGCGCTCGACCTGGCTGGGCAGGGGCTGCGCGACGTGACCAGGATCGCCGCCGGGGACACCGGCCTATGGACCCAGATCCTGGCCGCGAACGCCGAACCGGTGGCCGAGGTACTGGCCGCGGTGGCCGCCGACCTGGCCGAGGCCGCCCGGATGCTGACCGACGGCGACCCCAAGTCGGTTGCCACGCTGCTGGATCACGGCCAGGCCGGCGTGGCCAGGATCCCCGGCAAGCACGGCGGCGAGCCCCGCGAGTTCACCGCGGTCCAGGTCGTCATCCGGGACGAGCCCGGCGAACTGGCCCGGCTGTTCGACGCGGCAGGCGCCGCCGGCGTCAACATCGAGGACGTCAGGATCGAGCACTCGCCCGGGCTGCCGGTCGGCGTGGCAGAACTGTCCGTCCGCCCCGCCGAGGCCGGGATGCTATTGGACGCGCTGGAGGCAGGCGGGTGGCCGGTCCGCCGATAGCGATCCGGACGCGCCCGTTATTTATCCCGAACGATCCCGGCGCTTGCTCCACCCACCCGTGCGTGCCTGGGCCGGTGCGGATCCCGTCGGTTATGCGTACCGGCACGGGCTGGCGCCCCGGTAGCATCGCACGGGTGAAGACTTCAGCCAGCCTGGACAACGACCAGGAGAGTGAAACGAGCAGCGGGTCCAGGCTCGTCGTCGCGGTCGACGGGCCCTCCGGGGCGGGCAAGTCGAGCACTTCCCGCGGCGTGGCCATCGCGCTGGGCCTGCGTTACCTGGACACCGGGGCCATGTACCGGGCGCTGACCTGGTGGCTGCTCGAACATGGCGTCGACACCACCGACCCCGAGGTGGTGGCCATGCTGGCCACCGGGCCGCTCATCGAGGTCAGCACGGACCCGCGGGCGCCGTGGACCCGGGTCGACGGCACCGACGTGTCCGAGGCGATCAGGACTCAGGAGGTCACCGCCACGGTCAGCGCCGTCGCGGCCGTCCCGGAGGTCCGCACGCACCTGATCGCGATGCAGCGGCAGATCATCGCCAGCGCCCCGGGGATCGTGGCCGAGGGCCGCGACATCGGCACCGTGGTCGCTCCCGACGCGCAGGTCAAGGTGTTCCTGACGGCCGACGGCGCCGCCCGGGCCAACCGCCGGGCCGCCGAGGCCAGCTGGTCCACCCGCGCCGACCAGGACCGGCGCGACCGGCTGGACGCAGCGCAGAGCGGGAAGGCCGCGGACGCGGTCGAGATCGATTCCACCGGGCTCGGCCTGGACCAGGTGGTCGGCATCATCGTCGGCCTGGTCCCGCAGTCCCTGCAGAAGAGCAGGTAATGATGCCGAACGAGGCTGTCCCCGTACCCGTTGTCGCCGTCGTCGGCCGGCCCAACGTGGGCAAGTCGACGCTGGTGAACCGGATCCTGGGCAGCAGGCAGGCGGTCGTCGAGGACACCCCAGGGGTGACCAGGGACCGGGTCGCCTACGACGCCATCTGGAACGGCCGGGCGTTCACCCTGGTAGATACCGGCGGCTGGGAGCCCTCGGTGGAGGGCGAGCAAAGCCTGGCCGCCCGGGTCGCCGCCCAGGCCCGGGTGGCGGTGGATGCCGCCGACGCGGTGCTGTTCGTGGTGGACGCCACGGTGGGGGTGACCGACGCGGACGCCGCGGTGGCCAGCGTGCTGCGCCGCTCGGGCAAGCCGGTCGTGGTCGCGGCCAACAAGGTCGACGACACGAGGTCTGAATCCGAGGTCGCGGCGCTGTGGTCGCTCGGCCTCGGCGAGCCCGCCCCGGTCAGCGCGCTGCACGGGCGCGGCAGCGGCGACCTGCTCGACCTGGTGCTCGACGCGCTGCCGGACGCACCCAAGGAGAACGCCGACGCCGAGGGCGGGCCGCGCCGGGTGGCCCTGCTCGGCCGCCCGAACGTCGGCAAGTCCAGCCTGCTGAACAAGCTGGTCGGCCACGAGCGGGCGCTAGTCGACCCGGTGGCCGGCACCACCAGGGACCCGGTGGACGAGCTCGTTGAGCTCGGCGGCACCACCTGGCGGTTCGTGGACACCGCGGGCATCAGGCGGCGGTTCAGGGAGAACCAGGGCGCGGACTACTACGCGGCGCTGCGCACCGCGGGCGCGCTCGACCTGGCCGAGGTCGCCGTGGTGCTGATCGACGCGAGCGAGCCGCTCACCGAACAGGACCTGCGGATCGTCTCCATGGTCATCGAGGCCGGCCGGGCCCTGGTCATCGCCTACAACAAATGGGACCTGGTCGACTCCGAGCGGCAGCGGTACCTGGAACGCGAGATCGACCGGCAGCTGCACACGGCCCGCTGGGCGCCCCGGGTGAACATCTCCGCCGCCACCGGGCGGCACATGGACCGGCTGGTGCCCGCGCTGGAAACGGCGCTGGAGGGATGGGAGACCCGGGTGCCCACCGGCAGGCTCAACGCGTGGCTGACCGGGCTGGTCGCGGCGACCCCGCCGCCGGTGCGCGGCGGCCGCCAGCCGAAGATCCTGTTCGCCACCCAGGCCGGCGTCCGCCCGCCGCACTTCGTCCTGTTCTCCTCGGGGTTCCTCGAGGCCGCCTACCGGCGGTTCGTCGAGCGGCGGCTGCGCGAGGAGTTCGGCTTCGACGGCAGCCCGGTCCAGGTCTCCGTCCGGGTCAGGGCCAAGCGGGAACGCTCAGGACGCCGCCCCGCCGCCCGGAGCGGGCACCGGCGCTAGGCGTGTCACCCAGGTCCGTTCGGTCCCAAAATCCCCAGGACCTTGATCTTCTCGAGGCCGACCGCAGGCACGTGTGGCATGTGCCTACACTATGCCGCCCTACGTGACCTCAGACGAGGACCTCGCCCTGATCTGCCGGGGCGTGCTCGCCGCGGTCGAGGCGGCCAGCTAGGACGCGAACGCGTCCGCCGGGGCGGCGGGGGAGGGGGTGGCGGTCGCGTCGGTCACCGGCCTGGCCCCCGCGGTGAAGCGGGTCAGGTCGCGGCCGTGCACCACGCGCCCGGGCATCGGGTCCCCGGCCGCCCGCCTGGTGAGTGCGTCCACCGGGAGCGGGGCGGGGCTCGCCGCCAGCACCAGGTTGCCGAACCTCCGGCCGCGCAGCACCGCGGCATCCGCGAGCAGGCAGGCGTGCGGGAAGGCCGTCCGCGCCGTCGCGACCTGCGCCCGGGCGTGGGCAAGCGGTGCTCCGTCGGCCACGTTGGCCGCGATAACGCCGGTGCCGCGCAGCACGCGCCGGGCCGCCGCCCAGAACTCCGCCGAGGTCAGGTGGGCCGGCGTACGCCCGCCCGCGAACACGTCCGCGATCACCACGTCGAAACGGGCCGGCCCCAGCCGCTCCAGCTCCGCCCGGGCGTCGCCGACACGCACCCGCACCTTGGCGTCCAGCGGCAGCCGGAGCCTGATGAGGTCCACCAGCGCGGCGTCCACCTCGACGGCCAGCTGCGGCGAGCCCGGCCGGGTCGCCGCCACGTAGCGGGCCAGCGTGAGCGCCCCGGCCCCCAGGTGCAGCACGCGCAGCGGCTGTCCCGCGGGCGCCGCCTCGTCGATCACGTGCCCGATCCGCCTGACGTACTCGAAGTCCAGGTAACCGGGGTCCTCCAGGTCCACGTGCGACTGCGGGATCCCGTCGATCAGCAGCATCCACGCCGCCCGCCGGTCGGCGTCTCGCAGCAGCTCGGTCTGGCCCCGAAGAGCCGGTTCCCTCCGTCGCGCCATACCGGCCATTATCGGCGGTTACCGGAACCAGGACAGGGCGGCTCGATGAAACCAGCCCGGGTGTGCGAGGCTGTGTAGGTACTTCTATGCCGCAGGAGGTCCGCATGGCCGTCGAGCAATCCGGAGCCGAGGGGACGCCCGCCCCCGAGGCCGCCGAGGAGGAGGCTGGCTCGCACGCGGAAGCCGCCAAGCCCGACATTGACGAGGTGAAGCGTAAGTTCCGCGAGGCGCTCGAGCGCAAGCGCGGCAACCACGCCAGCGCCGAGGGCGCCGACCACACCGGCAAGGTGCAGGGCTCGCACGGCCCTGCGGCCAGCCGCCGTTCCTTCCGCCGCAAGAGCGGAGGCTAGTCCTCAGGGACGGCGCGGAACCAGGTGTGGTCCTCGGTGAGGTAGCGGTCCAGACGCAGCCTGGCGGCCGCGAGCACGGCAGCCAGTTCGGTGTCGTCCAGGCGCCTGGCCGTGAACGTCTGCGTCCAGACCTGATCGCCGTCCACGTACTCCACCGTGGCCGAGACCAGGTCGGGCGCCGGGCGTGACACGTCCCGCATCCGGAAGATGATCCCGTCCCTGACGTTCTCGGCGTCCGCGGCGGTCGCGAACCACCTGGGCGCGTGCTGCTGGATGATCACGCCGCCGCCGTCGGCGACATGGCGCCGGCAGGCGGCTAGGAACGCGGTCCTGGCCGCGATGTCATCGGTGTTGATCAGGTGCGACGCCAGCAGGACCACGTCGAAGCGGCGACCGAGCGCCAGGTCCTCGATCCGCGCGTACACCGTCTCGGCGTCGCGGACGTGCGCCAGCATCTCCGGCGACTCGTCGACGGCGACGACCGGGTGGCCGAGCGCGACCAGCGGATGGGTGATCCGCCCGGTCCCGCAGCCCAGTTCCAGAACGGAGGCTCCGGGCCCAGCCGCTTCGTGCACGATCTCGGGCTCGCCCAGGGCGGTCATCCGCGCGTAGAAGTCAACGGCGCAGCCGTCCGGCGTGATCACTCCGGGTCCCGTTCCCGGTGGCGGTGATGGATCGGTCATGCCCCCATCCTGCCCTTCGCGGTGCGGCTGGCCGGGGAGGGAACGTCGGCTGGCCAACTCTGCCCGCTGCTCGAGACCCGTAAATCCATATCCGACCTTTGTCGATATATCTGCAATAGGTCCAGATTTGCCCCGGACATAATTGTCCACGTGGACTAGCATCAGAACCGATGATGGAGCCGCCAGCCGCGCGGCGCAAGTGCGTGAAGGAAATTTCCCGCCTGAAATCCCGGATGGGATTTCAGGCGGGGCGTTAGTGCGGTACTGTACGGGTTGTCAGGGACGATGTGGAGTGCTCCGGTTACGTTCTGATGCTCAAAATGAGACACATCCGGTTTCTCCGCGAACTTCCTAAACGCTAACCGTCTGCTTCACGAGGAGGCGAGCTTCTCGTGCCTCTTGGTCCCACCGTCCGCCGGCGCAGGCTCGGTGCCGAGCTCCGGCGTCTGCGCGAAGCGCATTCGCTCAAGCTTGAGGAAGTATCCGAGAAACTCGGCCTGGCCCCGTCGACACTCTCCCGCATCGAGACCGGCAAGGCGCCGACCAAGTCGGCCTACCTGACCGCCATGCTCGAGATGTACGAGGTCGAAGACCCAGGCGCGCGCAAGGTGCTCGTCGACATGGCTCGCGAGGGTCACCGCAAGGGCTGGTGGTCGATCTACGACGACGTCCTGCCCAGCGGTTTCGACATCTACGTGGGCCTGGAGGCGGAGGCCTCCGGGCTGCGCAGCTATGAGTCGGACGTGGTCCACGGGTTGCTGCAGACCACCGACTACGCCCTGACGGTGCTGCGCGAACTGCGGCCCAAGGACAGCGAGGAGCAGGTCCACCGGGTGGTGGACCTGCGCATGCAGCGGCAGCGGCTGCTCGACCAGGATCCGGCGCTTGACGCCTGGATCATCCTCGACGAGGGCGCGATCAGGCGCAATATCGGCGGTGCCGCGGTCATGCGGCGCCAGCTCGAGCACCTGATCCAGGCCAGCCACTGGCCCAATGTGACCTTGCAGGTCCTGGCTTTCGAATGCGGTGCGCACGCCGGACTGATCGGACCGTTCGCCATCCTTGAGTTTCCCGAGCGTCCGATTCTGACGTCGCCTATACCGAATCCCTGGGCGGCATGATCTACCTAGAAAAAGACCGCGAAGTCCGGGCTTGCGCCGAGGCATTCGACCGGATGCGTGCGGCGGCGCTTTCCCCGGCCGCGTCGGTCGAGCTGATCCAGCAGGTGGCGCGCGAGCTCACCTGATCACGACGTTAAGCAGAAAACCGCAAAATACTGGAAGGAGAGGCGGATGGACACCGACCTCACAGGTCTGCGCTGGTTCAAGAGCAGCGCAAGCAGCGCGGCTGGCTGCGTGGAAATAGCGCACCTCCCCGAGGGAGGAGTAGCGGTTCGCGATTCAAAGGACCGCGGCAAGACGCCCCACATCTTCAACCGCCACGAGTGGGAATGCTTCCTGATCGGTGCGAAGAACGGGGAATTCGACCTCCCGGTCAGCTAAGCCTCTCGTCTCTTGAGGGCCGGCGGAGACGACGGCCGGGGGCGGCACCCCACTTCGGCCCCGCCCGTTTGGGGGAGGAGCGGAGGGCGGTTGACCTGGTCAACCGCCCTCCGCGTGCCCTACCCCAGGGGCAGTGCCCCCCTTAGTCGAAATGCCCCTAGTCGAAATCGCCGTCTGCGGCCCCGCCGAGGAAGGCGGTCCATTCGGCGGGCGTAAACACCAGGGCTGGCCCGGCGGGGTGCCGGGAGTTGCGGACTGCGACCTGACCGTCGGGCAGGTGCGCGATCTCGACGCAGTTGCCGCCCTGCGGGCCGCTCCTGCGACTTTTACGCCACGTCACCTCGGGCAGTTCGCAGGCGGGCATTCCGTTACGGATGCTCATGGACTAGTCCTCCAGCTGATTGATGATCGTGGTGAGGATCTCAGGTGTCTCGCTGGGTTTGGCGCTGACGATGCTGAGCCGCTCCATGGCCAGCAGGTAACGGTCGACGTCGGATTTCTTGTCGAAGTACAGAGCGCTGGTGAGGTGCTCCAGATAGGCGACGTCAGGCAGGTCCGCCTCGCTGAACCGCAGGATGCTGAACCCGCTCGGCGCGGCGTGGGCCCCCATGCCGAGCGGAGTGATCTGCAGCGTGAGGTTCTGCCTGCTGCTGAGGCTGAGCAGGTAGCGAAGCTGGTCGCCGAGGATCTCCTTGCTCCCGATTGGCCGCCGCAGCGCGGTTTCCTCGACGATGGCCCACAGCTTGAGCCGTCCCTCGGTGAACCGCCGCTGCCGCTCCTTGCGCAGGATGACGTGCCGCTCAGCCTCGCTGATGGGAATGTCGCCCACCGCGAGCACCGCGGCGGCGTACTGGTGGGTCTGCAGCAGGCCGGGGATGAACTGCGGCTCGTAGATGCGGATCGAGGTGGCGGCCTCTTCCATCCCGACGTAGGACTGGAACCAGTCGGGCAGGATGTCGTTATACCTGTGCCACCAGCCGGGCCGGTTGGCCTGCTCGGCCAGGCTCAGCAACTGCTCCCGCTCGACCGATCCGACGCCGTAGTAGGTCAGCAGATCGAGCACGTCGATCTCGCGGATAGCGTTCCGGCCGAGTTCGATGCGGCTGATCTTGGACTCAGACCCGCGGATCGCCCGGGCCGCCTCCTGCGCGGTGATGCCGCGGCTCTCCCGCAGTCGCCGCAACTGGGTGCCGAGCAGGATGCGCAGCACAGTCGGCCCCTCCGTCGGCTCTGGCATGACGCCTCCCGGATTTCCGCGCTTTCGCGGAATTGTTTCTCGCAATTGCGTGGCAATGCGTTGCCACCCGGTATCGGTAATCGTCATGGTATCCCATATGGGATTGCATGCCACCCCCCAAAATTGGCCGCCGGGCACCCGGTGTTGGACACATCTGTCTTCGGACACTTCTGTCTGACCGTCCCCATAAAAAGCTGGCAGCCGGCATTCCGGCCGGTTATTTCGGGGATGGCGCATTTACGACTATCTGCCCGGCGGGACGGACCATTATCCGGCGGGCCGGCAGCGAGAGACGAGATCGCCTTCCGGCTGCTGGATATTCACACGCCACTCCGGACGGAACTACCGCGATCCGCAACGCACTTCTTTGCCATACGCTCGCCACCCGCGAGCCCTGGCCGGCCCACCCCTAAGATGTGGGTATGCGCTATAGGCCCCTGGGACAGTCGGGACTGCTGGTGTCGGTTGGCGGACTCGGCTGCAACAACTTCGGCAGCCGCCTCGACGTGGACGGGACGCGCGCGGTGGTGGATGCGGCCATCGACGCCGGGATCACCCTGTTCGATACATCGGACACATATGGCGGGCCCGGGGGATCGGAGCGTGCCCTGGGCGAGGTCCTCGGCTCTCGCCGCGACCAGGTCGTCCTGGCCACGAAGTTTGGTGGCCGGGGCGTGGACATGGGCTACGGGCCCGCGGCCGGCGCCAAGGGCGGCCGCTCCTACATCCGGCGCGCGGTCACCGAGTCGCTGCGCCGGCTGCGTACCGACTACATAGACCTGTACCAGCTGCACGTCCCGGATCCGGTGACCCCGGTCGAGGAGACCCTCGCCGCGCTGCACGAGCTGGTCGCCGAGGGCAAGGTCAGGTACATCGGCCACTCGAACTTCTCCGGCTGGCAGCTGGCCGACGCCGCGCACCTCGCGGCGCGGAACGGCCACACGCCGTTCATCTCCGCGCAGAACCACTGGTCGCTGCTCGAACGCCAGGCCGAGGCGGAGGTCGTCCCCGCGGCCAGGCACTTCGGCCTGGGCGTGCTGCCGTTCTTCCCGCTCGCCAACGGCCTGCTGACCGGCAAGGTCCGGCAGGGTCAGGCGATACCGACGGGGACCAGGCTGGCCGCGCGCCAGGGCTACGTGACCGAGGAGAAGCTGGCCAAGGTCGAGGCGCTGATCGCCTGGGCCCAGAAGCACGGCGTCACGCTCCTGGAGACCGCGATCGGTGCCCTGGCCGCCCAGCCGGGCTGCTCATCGGTGATCGCCGGGGCGATGAGTGCCGAGCAGGTCAAGGCCAACGCGGCCGCCGCGGAATGGACCCCCACCGCCGCCGAACTGGCCGAGATCGACACCATCGTCCCCCCGCCAGCAGTGCCCTAGCCGCCCGCAGTGCCCTAGCCGCCGGCCACGGCCGTCTTGTACAGCGTGGCAGCGTTCGCGCCGAGCACGGGCGAGTACGAGATCTGGGGGGTATAGCCGCCCTGCTCGTACCCGCCGATGACGCCGATCACCATGCCCTGCCCTGTGCTCTGGTTGACCTCGGCCAGGAACGGCCCCCCGCTGGTCCCGTCCGTGTAGCCGCCGCAGTCGAACTCGAGCTGATCCTCCATCGGCTCGCTGAGCCGGTTCTGGCAGGTGATGGCCTGGTCTGAGGAGTTCGGGTAGCCGATCACCTGCACCAGCTGGCGGCTGGCCGGCTGACCGGTGGCGAGCTGTTCCGCCCCGGTCACGTCCTCGATCGGCACGCTCGAGCCGGGCTGGCTAATCTGCAGGAAGGCGAAGTCGTCGTCCGGGTTGGACGAGGAGTTCCACGCCTGGTCGACGTAGACCTTGGTCACCGTCCACACCTTGTACGGCGTCGCGCCGTTGTCGTACCCCGGCACGAAATCGATCGTGCCCGAGGTACTGGTCACGCAGTGCGCGGCGGTGATCGCGAGGTCGCCGTGCGGGCTGTTGATCACGCTCGCCGTGCAGAAATGCTGGCCTAGCTTGCCCCCTGACGCCGTGAACAGCGCCCCGACCGCCGGAGTGCCGGCGATCGCCTGGGCACCCCCCGAGGTTGCGGCCAGATGCCGCACGGCCCGCACAAAGCCGGTGGCGATACCGCTGGCGGCGCCGCTGGCCGGGGTCAGCGTGACGACCGCGCCGACGGCGAGCGCGGTGACCAGGGCCGCCCTGCTGGGGGACCGGGCGATCCGGCGGGCCCGCTCGCGCGGGCCGCTATGTCCGGCAGGCGCATTATCTTCGTCGCGGACGTCTGGGTGACGCCTGGCTCGCCGCCCCGTTCGCAACAGCACCTGCCCTCGTCACCCGCCTCGCTATGTCCGATTTCGGTAGCTTTCGGATATTTTGGGATACGGCTTCGATACTTAATTGTGATCGACGAGATGCAACTGTGCCAGGGGTAAACGCTCCAAAGTTGGTCAGAAGTCACCATGCGAAGCTGGGGATTTCCTGTGACATGTCTGTGCGCCTGGCGCGCCCTTATCGGGGATCAGGCCGGTCGATGTTCCAGTGCCTGCTCTGCGACGCGAACCAGCCTTCCTCGGCTGCCGTACCTTCCTTGGCGTTGATGGGCAGCATGGTAAACCGCGTGACAGCCCGCTGGCCGCCCTCGTGGTCGCCGTACAGCAGTTCCACCGTCCAGGGCTCGCGCTCACCAGCGTTCGTGCACCGTGGCGCGGAAGTACTTGTCGTACAGCCCTTCGATCGCGTCGAGTCCGGCCTGCGGTAGTGGCGGAAGGCTCGCGGCCTCGGCGTTCTGGCGGGCCTGGCCGGTGCTGCGGGCGCCGGGGATCACGGTCGTCACCCCGGGCTGCTGGATCACCCACCGCAGTGCCCATTGAGCCGGGGTGCCCTGGCCGGGCAGTGCCCCGGTGATGGCCGCGAACTCCGCTGCGGCGTCGACGCCGGCCTCCAGGCCCACGCCGGAGAACGTCTCCCCGACATCGAACGCCTCGCCGTGGGCGTTGTAGCTGCGGTGGTCGTCGGCGGCGAACGTGGTGTCCCTGGTGTACCGGCCGGAAAGCAGCCCGGACGCGAGCGGCACCCGGGCGATGATGCCGACTCCGGCCGCGGCTGCGGCCGGCAGCACCTGATCGAGCGGCTTGCGCCGGAACGCGTTCAGGATGATCTGCACGCTGGCCACGCCCGGGCGCGCGATCGCCGCCATTGCCTGGTCGCAGGTTTCCACGCTCACCCCGTACGCCGCGATCCGCTCCTCGGCGACCAGCGTGTCGAGCGCGTCGAAGACGGCGTCGGAGGAGAAGACCGGGGTCGGCGGACAGTGCAGCTGGACCAGATGGAGCCGGTCGGTGCCCAGGTTGACCCGGGACCGGTCCGTCCAGGCGCGGAAGTTCTCTAGTGTGTAGTGCTCTGCCTTCTGCTCGACCCGGCGGCCCATCTTGGTCGCGACCGTGATGCCCTGCCCGGCGTTGCCGGCCAGGAAACGTCCGATGACGCGCTCACTGCGCCCGTCGCCGTAGACATCGGCCGTGTCGAGGAAGGTAACTCCTGACTCGACCGCCGCCTGCAACACCGCCATCGCGTCGGCCTCGGACACGTTTCCCCAGTCCGCGCCGAGTTGCCAGGTGCCGAGTCCGACGACAGAAACCGGCCTGCCTGTCCTGCCAAGAATCCGCTGCTCCATGATTCGCGATCCTACTAACGACGACCGAGCCCCGGTGCGGCCCAGACCACGCTGTCGGCCAGGATTCCCAGCGCGTTACGCTGCATTCATGAGAGCAGCGTTGTACTCCGAAACGGGGAGGGCGGCCGACGTCCTCCATGTCGAGGAGATCCCGCGGCCCGAGCCGGGACCGGGCGAGGTCCTGGTCCGGGTGTACGCCTCGGGGGTCAATCCCACCGACTACAAGGCCCGGTCCGGGGCGGTCCCGCGCCCCATCGACGACTTCCAGATCCCGCACCACGACGGTGCGGGGGTGATCGAGGCGGTCGGCCCCGGGGTGGACCCCGGCCGCGTCGGCCAGCGCGTCTGGCTGTACATGGCGGCGGCCGGCCGCCGGTGGGGGACCGCCGCCGAGTGGACCGTGGTGCCCGAGCGGCCCGCGGTGCCGCTGCCGGACGGCGCGTCGTTCGAGCTGGGTGCCTCGCTGGGCGTGCCGGCCATAACCGCGCACTACTGCCTGTTCTGCGACGGGCCGGTGAACGGCAAGACCGTGCTGGTGGCCGGAGGTGCAGGAGCTGTCGGTCACTTCGTCATTGAACTGGCCAAACGGGCCGGGGCTCGTGTCGTCACCACCGTGAGCAGCGCCGAGAAGGCGGCGCTGGCCGAGAAGGCGGGCGCGGAGGAGGTGGTGAACTACCGCTTGCCGGATGCCGTGGATCAGATCAAGGCGTTTGGGCACGTCGACCGGGTCATCGAGGTGGCGCTCGGCGCGAACCTCGAGCTCGACCTGGCGGCGGTCGGGCCGCACGCCACGATCGTCACCTACGCGGCCGAGGCCGCCGACCCGGTGCTGCCGGTACGGGCATGCATGACGGCTAACCTCACCCTGAAGTTCGTCCTGCTGTACGGCGTGCCGATGAGCGCGCTTGAGCAGGCGGCCGCCGACATCACCGCCGCTTTGGCCGCGGGCGAGCTTACCGGCCTGCCGGTGCACAAGTTCCCGCTGACCGAGGTCGCCGCGGCCCACGAGGCCGCCGAGAGCGGCGTCGTCGGCAAGGTCATCGTTACCCCGTAGGAGCAGGGGCAACGCCGATCGAACGGCCGTGGCCAGCCGGAGGAGTACCTGCCAGGGCGCGCGGGCGGGGTCGCGCGCCGGAGGCTACTTTCCCTGGGAGGCTACTTCTTCGGGAAGACCCCAGTGTGATTGGTCCCGCCCCAGAAGACCTTGGTGCCGATCCGGTCGCGCCGGCCGCTGCCATCACACGTCCGGCAGCGCCGGTACGAGCCCTTGTAGACACCGCCGAAGTGCCTGCCTGTCATGTTGCAGGTAGGACACTTCCTGAGCGGATGGATGCGCGTCGAGACGACGTAGCTGACGGCAACAATGGCAATAACAATTACCAGTACCATGCTGGACTCCTTACTTACCCACGCCAGAACCGCCCGTAGCCCTGTACCGCCTTACACACGGGCCGGGTACCGCGACTCCGGCGAGAGTTGACCACCGCCGTGGGTACCGGGGTTGGATCTCACCCCCAGTACCGACTCACTAGCACAGAGTAACCCACTCCGGCCGGATATGTG
>Ga0187807_1000264_pt1 | contig 16084 bp, 16 predicted proteins | sample NC_wetland_sal_i_4_FD_132432 | JGI IMG/M metagenome (GOLD analysis project Ga0187807, IMG submission 132432) | Wetland sediment microbial communities from Neuse River Estuary, North Carolina, USA - ASW_2 | ecosystem: Environmental > Aquatic > Freshwater > Wetlands > Sediment | place: USA: North...
ACCGTCGGCACCGTTCTTGTCACCACGTCCGACCCAGCGGGCCGAGGCCAGCGCTCCGGCTTCGGTCACCCGGGCGAGCTCCATGGCGAGGTTGCGGTCCGGGGCGTGCCGGCCGGGAGCCGGTGGCGCGAAGCTGCCCGAGTCCTCCTGACCGGTGGAGCCCGCCACGCCGGGGGCGCCCGCAACGCCCGCCAGGCCGCCGTCTTGCCATGCCTGACCGTCGCTCATCGCCAACGCACCTTCCCTGTCAGCCGCGGATGATGAAATCCTATGTAGCAGGCCGCCGGGCCGGCCGGCTGGCGCACGGTGCAGCGGAACCTCGAGGTGAATGACTACTGAACAGGTAGCGCACACAGGTCGCACGCCCGACCGCGGCTCGTCGACTCGGGCCACGCTGCTTGCCGCCGCTCGCGAGGTGTTCATGCACCAGGGCTATGCGCAGGCGGGCGTGACTGACATCGTGGCGCTGGCGGGCGCCAGCGTTGGCAGTCTGTATCACCACTTCACCAGTAAGGCTGATCTCTACCTGGCGCTGTTCGAGCAGCTGAACGACCTGCAGGAGGCTCGCACGCGCGCCGCCGTCCGGGAGAGCCGGGAGCGGGGTGTCAGCGATCCGATGCGGCTGCTGCTGGCCGGCGCTCGCGGCTACCTCGACGTGTGCCTGGAGCAGCGCGAGGTCGCGGCCATGTTCTCGCGCGGGGACGGGCCGCCCGGCTTCGACCTGATGTGGCGCCGCCGCCTGTCGGACTGGGTGAACCGGAACACCGAATTCTTCGCGCGGGCCGGCGAGCCGCTCGATGAGGCCGCGGCGATCGTGATGACCGGCGCCCTCTTCCTCGCCGCCGGCGAGGTGTCACTGGCCCCGGATGACGCCCGAGCCCGGCAGGTCGCCGACGGTGTGCTGGCGATGCTGGCCCGGCTTCAGGTCAGGCCGCCTAGCCAGCGGCGGCACCGATCGGACCGGTTCGCCGCCGGCGGTACCTGATCAGAACGGCGCGCCAGCGGCAGGGCCAGGCTTATCGTGCCTGGTGAGCGCCGCCGCCAGCCGCGCCCTCGCGCCCTCGAGCCAGTCCTCGCAGATTGCGGCGAGCTCTTCGCCGCGCTCCCAGAGCTGCAGCGATTCTTCCAGCGTGAGGCCACCCGCCTCGAGGCGCCGCACGAGCTCGGTCAGCTCGTCCCGCGCCTGCTCGTACGGCAGCCGGGCGGCACCGTCCGGCGCCGGCTGGCCGGCCTTCCTGCCCCGAGCCGGCTCACCGGCGCCCGGAATCCCCGCGGCGTCACCTGGCGCTGCCATTGCGTCAGCTTAACGCTGCTAACCCGCGGTCACCCGCAGCTCATCTTCGGCGAAGCGGACAGTGAGCGGGTCGCCGGCCGCGACCTCGCGAGCGGACAGTACGACGCTGGCATCAGCGCGCTGCACGATGGCGTAGCCGCGGCGCAGCGTCGCGGCCGGTGAGAGCGCGATTAGGCGGGCCCGGATGTGCCCGAGGTCATCGCCGGCCCGGCTGATCGCCGTCGTCATCGCCAGGCGGGCGCGCTCGGACATGGCCTGCACCTGCTCCTGGCGCCGGTCGATCTCGTGCACCGGGCTGGCGAGTGCGGGACGCGAGGTAATGGCGGTGAGCCACGAGCCTTCCCGGTCAAGCCGGCCCGAGAGCGACCGGCGCGCCCTGGCCCGGAGCTGGCCGATCAGCTCGAGCTGCTCGGCCACATCAGGCACTGCGCGCCGGGCCGCGTCGGTGGGCGTCGATGCCCGCACGTCGGCCACCAGATCGAGCAGCGGGACGTCCTGCTCGTGACCGATCGCGCTGATGACCGGCGTGAGGCAGCCCGCCACCGCCCGGACGAGATCCTCGTCGGAGAACGGCAGCAGATCCTCGATGGAGCCGCCGCCGCGAGCAATGATGATCACCTCGACCGCCGGATCGGCGTCCAGCCGCTGCAGCGCCGCGATGACCTCCTCGCTGGCGTGCGGGCCCTGTACTGCGACCTGCTCGACGCGGAACTGCACCGCCGGCCAGCGGCGGGCGGCATTCTGCCGGACGTCTCGCTCCGCGGCCGAGTCGCGACCGCAGATCAGGCCCACGGACCTCGGCAGGAACGGCGGCCTGCGTTTGCGCTCGGCCGCGAACAGTCCCTCCGCCGCGAGCGCTGTCCGCAGGCGCTCGACCCTGGCTAGCAGCTCGCCGATACCAACGGCCTTGATCTGCATCGCCGTCAGGGCAAACGATCCCCGCGCTGGATTGAACTCCGGCTTGGCCCAGATGACGACGCGCGCACCTTCGTCAGGTGGCGGCGCGGTTGCGTCGAACACGACTGCGGCGCAGACAACCCGTACCGATACGGCCGCGACTGGGTCGCGCAAGGTGAGGAACACGGTGCTGCCGCGCCTGGACAGCTCGGCGATCTGGCCCTCGACCCAGACCTTGCCCAGTCGGCCGATCCACTCGCCGACCAGGCGCAGCACCGTACGGACTGGAACCGGTGCTTGCTCCGACGTCTCCAGCGGCACGATCACCCGCCTTCCGGGCCGCTCAGCCGCCCTGCTCGAGCTTCTCGATGCGCCGCTCGAGCATTGCCAGGACCTCCGGCCGCTCGGCGTTCTTGCGCTCGTGCACCAGCAAGGCCTGCACCTGGCCCACGTCGAGGGAACGCAGCCGAGCCCGGATCGAAGCGATCGACATGGTGTCGTAGCCGGGCAGCGGGAGTTCGTGGACGACCAGACTGGCGCCAACCGGCACGTTCCCGCCCAGCGGCTGGGACGGGATCGGCGTCACGGCCGACTGCCCCGCCGTCACCGGTGCCCGCGGGTCAGCCGCGGTCTCGGCCAGCCCGGACATCATGATGCCGGCGTCGCCGTTGGTGCGCTCTTCGGCTTGCAGCAGCCGAACGTTGCCAGTCTCGTCGAGCGACCGCCACCGGTGATTCGGTGCCGGTTCCGTCCGGCTGGGCCTGGGCTGGCGCTTGCTTGCCGCGTGTTTCGGGCCGGGCGAGCCGCTTGATTGCGGTCGGTCGGCCGCGAGCAGGATCTTGCCGATCCCGGAGAATACGGCTCTCAGCGCCAGCGTCGGCGCCTTCTTCACCTGGTCTGGGACTTGCGGGATACCCATGAATGATCTTTCTCCCTCAGCTAGCCGCGCCGCTGCCGGCCGACCCTGGACCGGCGCTGGCCGCGAGCGCGACGCAGCCCAGCCTCGCGCTCTCGTCCCCAGGCTGGGCGTAGCGGCAAGGCCAGGCCACTAGTTCTTGCCCCCGTTCGGAAACCAGCATGCCAGGTCGGGCCGCGTGCAGGCAGCAGCACCCAGACACTCGGCCGTCTCAGCCCGTGTGCCGCGGGAACCCCCGCCCGCGAGGCGGCGACATGACCAGATTCCCGCCGCCGGAGGACCATGGGCCCGGATCGGACCCGGCGGCATCCCCTCTAGACTGGGCTACATGCCTGATCCGTCCCGCCGCGTACTGCTGGCCAAGCCGCGTGGCTACTGCGCTGGCGTCGACCGGGCAGTACATACGGTAGAACTGGCTCTCGAGCGCTACGGCGCGCCGGTCTACGTACGCAAGCAGATCGTCCACAACGTCCACGTGGTGCGCTCGCTAGAGCAGCGCGGGGCGATCTTCGTCGACGAAACCGAGGCAGTCCCGGAGGGCGCCGTCGTCGTGTTCTCGGCCCACGGCGTATCCCCGGACGTGCGGCAGCAGGCCAAGGACCGCAGCCTGCGCACCATCGACGCGACCTGCCCGCTGGTCACCAAGGTGCACAACGAGGCGCGCCGGTTCGCTGCCCAGGACTATGACATCCTGCTGATCGGGCACGAAGGCCACGAGGAAGTCATCGGCACGACCGGTGAGGCCCCGGCTCACATCCACCTGGTCGACGGCCCCGCGGGCAGCCAGTCAGTTCAGGTCCGCGACCCCGCCAAGGTGGCCTGGCTGTCCCAGACCACGCTGTCGGTCGACGAGACCGCCGAGACGGTCGCCGCGCTGCGCCATAAGTTCCCGTTGCTGGCTGACCCGCCCAGCGACGACATCTGCTACGCGACCCAGAATCGGCAGGTCGCGGTCAAGCGCATCGCCGCGGAATCCGAGGTCGTGCTCGTCGTCGGGTCGCGCAACTCCTCCAACTCAGTCCGCCTGGTGGAAGTGGCGCGCGATGCCGGCGCGGCCGCCTACCTCGTGGACGACGCCTCGGGAATCGACACGGGCTGGCTGGATGGTGCCGCCACGGTCGGCGTGACGAGCGGCGCTTCGGTACCTGAGGAGCTGGTGGACGGGGTGCTCTCCCGGCTGGCGGAGCTTGGGTTCGGTGCCGTCGAGGAGATCGAGGCCGTGCACGAGCGGATGGCCTTCGGCCTGCCACGCGAGCTGCGCAAGCCGGCCACCGGGCCAGCCAGCAAGCCGGGCTAACAAGCCGCCGGGCTAACCAGCCGCCAGGCTAACCGGTCCGAGCCGCCGCCGCTGCGGGCTGGCGGGCGATCGGTACCCCTGCCCTCGGCCCGCAGGTCGCGTACGCACTGCGGCAGGCCCCGGAACATGGCGATGACAAAGCCGCCCGCGGTCCCCGCGAACAGCCACGGGGCCACGGCCGCGAGCGTCAGCAGCGTGCCCTCGAGCACCGACAGCACCGTCCGGTGGCCGGTGCCGCCGCCGGCCGTAACCAGCTCCGCGACAAGCTCGGCCGCCAGGAAGATCACCGGCAGCGACAGCACCACGTGCAGCAGCACCCCCGGCCTTGAGTACCGCGTCGCGAGCACGCAACCCGCGCAGAAGCCGAGGCCCGCGATCAGATCCAGGTGCAGCCACGCGGCCAGCAGGCAGCTCACGAGGCAGACGGCGAACATCCGCGCGAGCGCCCTGGGCATCGAGGCGAGGGCAGGGAACGAGGAGACCTGCACCCCCGGCTGAGCGTCAGCCGGCTGAACCGCGGCTGCATGAGCGCCTGCGGGACGGCCGGCCCGGTACCGTCGGCCGCGCGCCGGGCGGGTACGGTAGCGCCTGCCCCCGGGTCGGCTAGCGCTCGGCCCGGCCGGGCTGATGGCGGTCGTGCGGGCGGGCGGCGCGGAGGTGCCGTCCGGCACGCTGCCGCTGCGCACGCTGCGATCGGGCGCGCCGGCCTGCTGAGCCGGGCGAGCTAGCTCGTTAGTCATCGGCTCCCGCGCCCCTATTTTGTCGGCTCGGCTGACCGCGGACGGCCCGTCCTGGCATCAGCCTGCGGCACTGATCGCCCGGCCGCCGAAGCGTGTCGTCTGGGCCGCCGGGGGCGGTAGCAGTTCTGGCAGGCTGCTGGCTCGGGGGGAGCCCCCGAAACCCGCTGCCTCCGACGCGACCAGCTCGGGTGCCACGAGCGGCCGCACCGTCTCCTCGATCGGCCTCGGGGGGTCGAGTTCGGCGTCGACCACGCCGAGATCGCTCAGCTTGCGGGCGCTGACCAGCACCCGGCTCTCCAGCGAGCCGACGGCGCGGTTATAGGTGGAGACCGCGGTCGTCAGCGCCCGGCCGAGGCTGTCGACGTGCTTGCTGAGGCCGGCGAGCCGGTCATAGAGTTCGCGGCCCAGGTCAAACACCGCGCGGGCGTTGTCGGAGAGCGCGGCCTGCTGCCAGGCGTACTGCGCGGTGCGGAGCATCGTGACGAGCGTCGTCGGCGTGGCGATGTGCACCCGATTCGCCATCGCGTGCTCGAGCAAGCCGGGATCGTGCTCGAGCGCCGGCGCCAGGAATGCCTCGCCCGGTATGAACAGCACGACGAACTCAGGAGACGAGCTGAGCGCTGCCCAGTAGCTCTTGGCCGCCAGCCGGTCGACGTGCTCCCGCACGTGGCGAGCGTGCGCGGCGAGCCGGTCAGCCCTGGTGCTCTCCTCGGCGGATTCGGCGGCTGCGAGGTAGGCGGCGAGTGAGACCTTCGAGTCCACCACGATGTTCTTCCCGCCCGCCAGCCTGATCACCATGTCGGGGCGCACCGCGCCGTCGGCGGTCTGGGCGCCCACCTGCTCGTCGAAGTCACACTTGCTGCTCATGCCAGCAAGTTCAACTACCCGCCTGAGCTGCATCTCACCCCAGCGGCCGCGAGCCTCGGGCCGCCGCAGGGCGGTCACCAGGGCCTGGGTCTGGGCGCGCAGCTGGTCCGAACTCTGCCGCGCCATCGAGACCTGCTCCGACAGCGCGGCGCTCGAGGTCTGCCGGGCCGCCTCGGCCTCCCGGAGCTGGCTCTCGAGCCTGGCCAGCGTCTCTCGCAGCGGCTGCACCAGCTGCTCGACTGCAGCCTTCCTGCTGTCAAGCTCGCCCGCCGCCGTGGCGCTCGCCGCGTTCAGCCGTCCCTCGGCGATCTCGAGGAAGGTGCGGGCCGTCCGGTCAAGCGCCTGCGCCGACAGGGCCTGGAACCGCTCGGCGAGCTGGCTGTCGATCAGCTCCGCCTTCTCTCGCGCGGCCCGCTCCAGCAGCGCGGCCCGCTCCGCGGCCGCCTTGGCCCGCTCCTCCGCGCTCCGGGCCTGACCGGTGAGGTCGGCAGTCGCGCTGGCCAGCCGCCCGCCGGCCAGCAGGAAGCCGATGGCGGCGCCGACAGCCCCGCCGACCAGGAGTCCGACGAGCAGCAAGATCACGTTCATGGTCAGCATGCTTACAGGTAGCCCCGACAGTTTCGGGGTCCGACACGCCCGGGCGGCGCGCGCTCTGACGGACAGTTCCTATGACCCGCCCAGGCGGGCGATCCGGCTGGGTTGCGGCCGGGCCTCGTTCCCCTCGGTTAATAGAATTCCCAGGTGAGCTTGTCCATCGGCATTGTCGGCCTGCCAAATGTAGGCAAGTCCACCCTTTTCAACGCCCTTACCAGGGCGAACGCGCTGGCGTCCAACTACCCGTTCGCGACGATTGAGCCGAACGTTGGAATTGTCGGGATTCCCGATTCGCGGCTCGACGCGCTGGCGAAGCTCTACGACTCCGCGCGGATCGTGCCGGCCACGGTTCGGTTCGTCGATATCGCCGGGCTGGTGCGGGGCGCGTCGGGTGGCCAGGGCCTGGGCAACCAGTTTCTGTCACACGTCCGCGAGACCGATGCGATCTGCCAGGTGGTCCGCGTCTTCGCCGATCCTGACGTCAGCCACGTGGACGGAGACGTGTCACCGGAACGCGACATCGAGACGATCGCCACCGAGCTGATGCTGGCTGACCTCCAGACACTGGAGAAGGCGGTGCCCAGGCTGGCGAAGGAGGCCAAGTTCGCCAAGGACCCGGACCGGACCAGGAGCGCCGAGGCTGCGGAGAAGGCGCAGCAGCTGCTGGACGGCGGCACCACCCTGTTCGCCGGTGCCGGGCAGGCCGGCATCGACGTGGCTGACGTGCGCGATCTGCACCTGCTGACGGCCAAGCCGTTCCTGTACGTGTTCAATGAGGACGACACCGAGCTTGCCGACAATGAGCTGCGCAAGCGGCTCACGGACCTCGTGGCTCCGGCCGAGTCGGTCTTCCTCGACGCCAAGACTGAGGCCGAGCTCACCGAGCTGGAGCCGGCCGAGGCGGCGGAGCTGCTGGCCGAGCTCGGGCTGGGCGAGCCCGGCCTGGCTCAGCTGGCTCGGGCCGGGTTCGCCGCTCTCAGGCTGTCGACCTTCCTGACCGCAGGCCCCAAGGAAGCCCGCGCGTGGACCATACCGCTCGGCGCGACGGCGCCAGAGGCGGCAGGCGTGATTCACTCTGACTTCCAGCGCGGGTTCATCAAGGCTGAGATCGTCTCGTTCGAAGATCTGATGGCGGCCGGCTCGATCGCCGCCGCGCGAGCCGCCGGCAAGGCCAGGATCGAGGGCAAGGACTACGTGATGCGCGACGGCGACGTCGTCGAATTCCGTCATTCAAACGCATGACGAGTCCCGTCTGAGGCGGATCAAACATCTATTTGGTGCCGGCCGCTCGGACGGGCACCGCGCAGCGCAGCTCCAACCACCAACTTGCTTGTCGCGGCGTGAGCGCGCGTTCTCGTCAGCGAGATCGATCCTGGCTACGAATCGGCTCGCATCCTGGCCTCGTATACAGCGAACGGTTCCAGCCCCGCCGCTGTGCGGCGCTCGTCCAGTCGCTGTGGGTCCTCGATCGGGCAGGGCCCGAAGGTGCCGCTGTTGACGGTGAACTGGGTGCCATACAGCTGCGGCTGCCCGGCCTGGACTCGCATCCTGTCCTCCAGGTAGGCCAGGTGCGCCGGGGAAGCCTCGGCCTGGCCGACCGCGACGCGCACGGCATCCAGAAATGCCCGTTGCAGGGCAGGAGCACGGTCGGCGTGCTGGGCAAGCAGCCACGCAGCCTGGGCTCCGTCCTCGCCGGCCAGTGTCCGCCCTGGCCAGCCTCGCGTGCTGAGCAGGTCACCAAGCCATCGGGTGTTGTCCTCGTCGACCCGCTGCCACTCCGCGGCGACCTCGTCCGGGAGCCTGGCCATGTGCTGTCCCTTGGGCGGAGATACCAGCCGACGGACCCGCTGGTCCTCGTCGCGCCGTCGTAGCAGTTCCCGCCGGAGTTCTTCGTCCACGCAACCATTCCAGCCCGCCATGCCTGACTGCGGAAGGGCTTGAGTGAAGGCAAGATCGTCACGCTACGACGAAGCGCTCGGCGCGGCAGCAGTCGAGCGACCGTACGTCGCGTTCGACCCGGCGAGGCAGGACATCCGGCTAGTCCGATGGCGATCATGGCGCTGTGCCAGTGTTCTCGCCGGCCGGGCTGTGCGGTGGCGGGAGGACGGCGTTGACGAACAGGTCGGACACGTCTCCGGCAAGCCGCTGCGGGTCTTGCTCGGCGATGCGCTCTGACAAGCGCCCGCTGATCCACAGCGCGGAGAGTCCGTGCACCAGCGACCACGCGCTGACCGCCACGACCTCGGGTGAGCGCCCGTGCAGGCGGCCGGCCGCCCGGCAGCGCTCGATGGTCGCGGTGAGGAGGTCGTAGGCCGTCTCGCTGGCTGCGACGAACTCGCGGTCCGCCGGGTTCAGCGCGTCCAGCCGGAACATGACGTCGAAGTGGGCCGGGTGGCCGACAGCGAACCGGACGTAGCCCCGGCCGATCGCGGCCAGCTCGGCTGCTCCGTCAGCGGCCTGCGACGCTGCCAGTTCGCCGATGACGGACTCGGCGAGCAGCTGGTACCCGGCGGTCGCGAAGGCTGTCAGCAACCCGGCCTTGCTGCCGAAATGGTGGGCTGGCGCGCCGTGCGAGACTCCGGCGCGGCGCGCCACGTCCCGCAGCGACACGCCGCTGACCCCGCAGTCCGCGACCGCGCTCTCGACCGCGCTGAGCAGGGCGGCCGGCAGGTCGCCGTGATGGTAGGCCACGGTCCATCTTGACACCCTCACCGTATCTTGACATTGTCTAGTTGTCCGTTCGTGCGGGCCGCACGAGCCAGGAGACGCGCAGCGGTACCAGCGAAGCCAGGGAGGACCGATGGAAGCCCTCGCCGATTCAAGCGGCGTATCTGCAGTCCGCCGGCACGCTCCGGGCGGGCGGGTTCAGCGAGCCAGGCACCGGCTGGAACGCCAGTCAGATCGGCGACCCGATCCTCGCACTGATCAGCCCTCAGCCCGGAGGCGCTGGACGTCGGCGGCGGGCGAGTTCGCCGGATCGCGAAGATTGCTGCCCTGCATGCTGACAGTCACCGACGTGCGGTTGAATCCCTCACCGTAACTGCCCGTGAGGTGGTCATGGACACATGGCAAGCGCTGGACGAAGAGCGGTCAGCACTGGCTGACGACCTGGCAGCGCTCGCCGACAGCCAATGGGACACTCAGTCGCTGTGCAGCAAGTGGAAGGTCCGGCACGTCGTCGGTCACTTGATCTTCGGCGCGGACATGAAGACGGGCCCGGTCCTTGCGGGGCTCCTCAAGAGCGGCATGAGCTTCAACCGCTTCATGGCTCGTGCAGGCCTGGCGATAGGTGCCGCACCTCCCGACGAGCTCCTGCGGCAGTTCAGCAAGACGATCGGGACGCGTCGCACCTTGCCGGGGACCGTGCCCGAGATCCTGCTGATCGACCTGGTGTGCCACAGCGGGGACATCCGCCGGCCGACTGGCCTTTCCCGCACGGTGCCGCAGGCCACGTTGCTGACGGTGGCCGACATGCTGAAGGGAATAGGATTCCCGATCCACGCCAAGAAGCGCATCGCCGGACTGCGCGTGTCGGCAACGGACGCCACCTGGTCGGCGGGGGACGGTGCTCCCGTCGAGGGCCCGCTAGCCTCGCTCATCCTCGTCATGGCGGGACGCAATGCACCGCTCGAGGACCTGTCGGGTGCCGGAACGCAAACCCTCCGAGCCCGCATGTAGCTGCTGCGCCCCCGGCGCTGGGAGTGAGGTCGGCTACCCGACCGAGACGACAGCAACGAGGACGCCCAAGGGCGCTAACATCTCGCCCCTATTTCGCGGAGCATCCGCCATCGATCACGCCGAGCTCACCGCGAGCCGACCGACTCGTCCCCGGTGACGTGGCGCAACGCGTGTGGGCCGGACCAGTCGGCTTCACTCTGGTCTACTCTTTGCTGACGCAGCTTCGCGGATCTCGCGCCTGCGGTGCAGCTGAATTAGGCTGAGCTGGCTGAGTATGTCCGCGACCACCCAGGGGAGAGGTGGTGAGCGACGTGAGTAGCGAGCCAGGCTTTCCGACGACGCCGGTCGCGGGTAACGGGGCTGCGGGTGTCTCGTTAGCCGGGAATACAAGCCAGGCGGCTGGAAGACTCTTCGGCCTCAACCGTGCGCTGTCCGACGTGTGCACGGTGAGCCGCGGGATCTCCGTCTCCAGGTGGTTTAGCTGGGACAAGAGCGAGCGGGGCATTCACTATTACGTGCTGGTCTGGCTGGGTGGGCTCGTACTTATCCTCGCCGTCGGCCCCACCACAGGCTGGCCCGGATGGATCATGGTCGGCGTCGTGTTCTACCGACTCCAGGACCTGATCTTCTCCACGCTCGATAACGCACTTCTGCTCAGCGAACGGGCGCGGACGCGGTCGCGCTCCTACGACTCGCGAACCCCGGTGGTGCTGGCTCTGGTTAATATCGTCCAGATAGTTCTGGTCTTCGCCATTGCCTACCTTGTGCTCACCGCACAGCACGCAGGCTCGTTCACTCAACCACCGAGCGGCCGTTTCGGTTACTTCTTCCTGAGCTGGGTCAGCCTGCCACCGCTGGGCGGCGGGGCGACGCCATTGAGCGTAATAGCCAGAGCCCTGACGATCGGCGAGGAGGGAACCGGTCTCCTCGTCATCGTCATTGCCGTCGGTCGCTTCCTTTCGGCGCCCTCCTAGGAACGCTGAAGGGCGTCGTGGATGCTGAGCGACTTCTCACTGGTCGTGCGCTTGACCTTTCCGGCCGCTTTATTTGGTCCCGGTGCCGGTGAGAGTCACCGGAAAGGTTCCAGCGTTGCACCTGATGGTTAGGGTGCCTTGTTGCGGTCCTTTTGCCGGCGGCGTGAAGGTCACGGTCAGGAGAGCAGAGGACCCGGCGTTGATGGTTGCCCCCGTCACGGCGTCGTTGCTCAACGCGAATCCAGTGCCTGCGACGGCAGTTCCGGGAGGATTCGCGCTCGGTCCTTGAACAACCAAGGCGGCGCTGCCGGTGTTGGTCACGGTGACAACTGACGTGCCGGGCTGTCCCGAGGGAAGGCCGCCGAAGTTTACCGGAGACGGTGAGATGGAGACGGCAGGCGACTGTTGCTCATCGCCGGGTGACAGCAGTATGTCGACCACCCGCTTGATGAGGGAGCGGAACGTCTCCTCTCGGAACCCAACGACGAAGGCAATGACGAGATACGTGATCAACTTGATCGACGCGCTGGCCCCGACCGCGCTCGGCGTGGTTCCGGTGGCCTGGATGACGCCAATGAAGATGAGGTAGGCCACGGTGCCCAAGATTGCGCCCACGACAGGCCGGATCACGTGCCACAGATTCCACTTAGACTGCCATGCGCTGGCGTGGTCCACTACACCGTAGATGCTGATGGTCACGGCACCGAGAGCACCAAACCATGGCACTCCCAGCGGGATGATGCCTCCGATCGGGTTGTGAATCCGATCTAGCCAGAGCCAATGCGCTTGCCGTCCTACCAGCAGGACAATGAGAATTACGACATAAAGGATGTCTAGGGCCAGAAAGGCCGCTGCTTCTGAGATCCTGGACGATCGTATCCTGGGAATTTGCATTGTCGAATAATGCCTGATCTAACGACGCAGCGCCATAGTTCATGACGTGTTTGGCTTTGTCGCATGGGCGGAGACAGCATTTTTGCTCCGGCGCGCTGGCCGGCCAGGCGGAACTGGCCGGCCAGGACTGATGCCGATGCCCCGCCTATCCGGGTCCGGCGACGCCTGCTAGTACTGATCCGGCGAGGTGACGCTCTCGGCGATGGTGAGTTCGGGCGGTCCGGGTTCCGCTCCTACCGACCCGATGAAGGCTTGCAACTCAGGATTGGCGAAGAACTGCTGAAACTGGTCTACGGATTCCCACTCGTCGACAATCACTACAAAGCCGTCGCCGATTCCGAAGCGGTGGTGGATTCCGCCCGCGGCTTTGGCCTGCTCAGCCATCTTGGCGAACTCGCTGGCCTGGTCGGCCAGAGCCTGCCGGAACGTCGCCGTGTCTCCGCGGAATTTGCCCAGGACGAGCACGCTCACAAGTCATCCCCTCCTCGAACTCTGCGCAATTGCACGCAGATCTAGCCCGGCACGCCATTCGCGCCGGCCCCTCCTGGCGGGACCTTAGCAGCGCGGACCCACCCACAACGCCCGATCGAGCACTAACTTCGCTGGCCGCAGGCTCGCTCCAGGGCGACGAGATAGCCGTTCCAGGCCGTGCCGCGATCCGGCGGCCGCACCCCGAGCTGGAGCTGCGGGTTCGGGTGTGCCGGGCCGACGATTGCGATCCGCACGGACGCAGCCTGCTTCGGCGAAGATCCCTAGCGCGGTCGGCTCTCCATCTCGGCGGCACGCTTAATCTTCCGGACGGACCGGTTCACCGGCACGCCGTGCCGCTCCAGCACCCGGAAAATGTCGGGACTGCGGTCGCTCAGGAAGCCCATACCGCCTGAGTGACCCTGCAGGCGGAACCAGACCGCGTTCCGGCTGAACGGCGTGGCCACCAGCTCGCCGATCGCCAGCTCCTCGTAGCGCGCCTCCCACGTCGGCACGATCCAGCGGCTGATCGGGGTCCCGTGGATCCGGACGCCCCAGTCCAGCAGATCCAGGCGCACCAGCGTGCCGCTCGTCGTGAGGGCTTTGCTCATCATGCCGCCATAGCACACCAGCTCGGGGTCACCAGCCGGGGCGTCGATGATCCGCTGGCAGGCCCTCGCCCGCCGGATCCAGGTGACCAGCCCCGTGGCGACCACGAGCACGGCCAGCGCGGCCAGGATGCCGATAAGCACAACTCCTCCAGGGCGGCGTCGGGACGCTGCGGCGCAGTCCGCCCGCCGGTGCTGTATACCATCATCGCCCGGTACCCGCTGCGTCGGCACCGGCCACCGCCGTCAGTGCACCGGCAGGCAGGTCGGCCCGCGGCGCTGCCCGGTGCGTCAGTCCCGATCCGAAGTAGGCTCGAAGGCCATGAGCGACCAGTCAGCACGTCAGCAGACAGCGCCCCGACCGCCAGCCGCCGGCCGGATTCCCGCCGAGCGAACGCATCACGGTGACACCTTCGTCGATGACTACGCGTGGCTGACCGCCAAGGCCAACCCGGAAACCATCGCATTCCTGGAAGCCCAGAACCGCTACACCGAGGCGCTCACCGCCGGCCAGGAAGGCCTGCGGGAGGCGATCTTCGGCGAGATCAAGTCCCGCACCAAGGAGACCGACCTGTCGGTCCCGACCCGCAAGGGTGGCTGGTGGTACTACGCGCGGACCGTCGAGGGGAAGCAGTATGCGGTGCACTGCCGCCGGGCCGTCCGCCCGGACGACGCGGGGCCGCCGGTGAGCGAGGACGGCAGCCCGCTCGAGGGCGAACAAGTTCTGCTCGACGGGAACGAACTGGCCGGTGAGAGCCCGTTCTTCGCTATGGGCGCTGTCAACGTGAGCCCCGACGGCAACCTGCTGGCGTACTCCACCGACCTGGCCGGCAACGAGCGCTACACGATGCGGTTCAAGGACCTGCGCACGGGCGAGACAGCGCCGGACGAGATCCCCGATACCTATTACGGCAGCGCCTGGTCGGCGGACGCCAGCGTCCTGTTCTACATCACCGTCGACGATGCCTGGCGGCCGTACCGGGTGTGGCGGCACATCATCGGCACTCCGGCCAGCGAGGACGTGATCGTTTTCGAGGAGAACGACGAGAAGTTCGGTGTGGGCGTCGGCCTGTCCCGCAGCGAGCGGTACCTGATGATCGGTTCCTCGAGCAAGCTGACCAGCGAGATCAGGTTGCTGGACGCCGCTACTCCGACTGGCGAGTTCGCCGTGGTGGCACCGCGCAGGCCGGGGGTCGAGTATGACGTCGAACATCAGGTCCTGCCGGATGGGTCCGAGCGGCTGCTGATCCTGCACAACGACGGCGCCCTCAACTTCGAACTCGCGGCGGCCCCGGTCGCTAACCCGACCGAATGGACGCCGCTCATCCCGCAGCGGGATGACATCCGCCTCCTCGGTGTCGACGCGTTCGCCAGCCACCTCGTGGTGTACCTGCGCCGGGACGGGCTGACCGGGCTCCGGGTGCTGCGCGGCGACGGGGGCGCCGACGAGATCGGCTTCCCTGAGCCCATCTACACGGTCAGCCCTGGCGCCAACCCCGAGTACGAGTCAGCCACCTACCGACTGCACTACACCTCTCTGGTCACGCCTGACTCGGTCTACGACTACGACGTGGCCACCGGCGAGCTGATCCTGCTCAAGCAGGTGCCCGTGCTCCCGGCGCCGGACGGCACAACCTACAACCCTGGCGACTACGAGCAGCGTCGGCTGTGGGCGATGGCCGAGGATGGCAGCAGAATCCCGATCTCGCTGGTGTGCCGCAAGGAGACGCTGCGTGACGGGTCAGCCCCGTTCCTTCTCTACGGCTACGGAAGTTACGAGGCGTCCTCTGACCCGCGCTTCTTCATCCGGTTGATCTCGCTGCTCGACCGCGGTTTCTGCTACGCGATCGCGCACATCCGGGGCGGCGGGGAGCTGGGGCGGCGCTGGTACGACGACGGCAAGATGCTCCGGAAGATCAACACCTTCACCGACTTCATCGCCTGTGCCCGGCACGTGGTGAAGGAGGGCTGGACCACGCCGGAGCGGCTGATCGCCCGCGGGGGGTCGGCGGGCGGTCTGCTGATGGGCGCGGTCGTCAACATGGCGCTGGACGCGTTCGGCGGCATCGTCGCCCAGGTGCCGTTCGTGGACGCGCTGACGACGATCCTTGATCCGACGCTGCCGCTGACCGTGCCGGAGTGGGAAGAGTGGGGCGACCCGCTGCACGACCCCGCGGTGTACTGGTACATGAAGTCGTACTCGCCCTACGAGAACGTGGCGACCGACCTGACGTACCCGCCGATCCTGGCTGTCACCAGCCTGAACGACACCCGCGTGCTCTACCACGAGCCGGCCAAGTGGATCGCCAGGCTACAGGCCGAGGCGCACGGCGGGCCGTTCCTGCTCAAGACCGAGATGACAGCTGGCCACGGGGGACGCAGCGGGCGCTACGACGCCTGGCGCGAGGAGGCCATGGTGCTGGCCTGGATCATCACCACGGCTGGTGCGGCGGGCTGATCAGCCGAACGTTCTGGGTCGCGCGCGGCTAGCCGAGGCGAGCCCGCTGGGTGTCACGGCGCTGTCACAGGTGGTGAGTTTGCTGCTCGCCGGAGCACGAGCCGGCCTGCCCGGCGAACCGCGAGCAAAGGACACTCCATGCCACAGCGCTGGCGCGGCTGGGAGCTTGACCCGGGCCGGAGCGCTGCTCGCGATGCCTTCCTCGCTCCGGGCAGGCCCGTGCCCCGAGTCGCTCAGGCCGGCTGTGATGCGGCCGCAGACGAGGCGCGAGAGCCGGACGCACGCCGCGCGCGGGCCGTGGCCGGCACCTTCGGGCCGCACGGGGGCTCGTCGCTGCGCTGGCCGCCGGGCGGGTCCTGGCCGCCGGACGGGTCCTGGCCGCCGGACGGGTCCTGGCCG
>Ga0187807_1000265_pt1 | contig 16054 bp, 9 predicted proteins | sample NC_wetland_sal_i_4_FD_132432 | JGI IMG/M metagenome (GOLD analysis project Ga0187807, IMG submission 132432) | Wetland sediment microbial communities from Neuse River Estuary, North Carolina, USA - ASW_2 | ecosystem: Environmental > Aquatic > Freshwater > Wetlands > Sediment | place: USA: North...
AGCGATGTCGGTACCCGCTGGCACGGTCTTCGCGGCGGAGGCCGACGGCTGCGTGCACGCTATCGACACCTTGACCCGCCGGGAGCGCTGGAGGCTGCCAACCGACGGCCTCGTGCTGGGCGCGCCTGTGCCGGTGGCTGGGCGGCTATACGTCAGCGGTACCGACGGCCTGCTACGAGAGGCAGGAATAGAAAATGCCCGCGAGCGGGCCACGGTCGACGTCGGCGTGCCTGTGCACGCCGCGCCAGTGCACGACGGCGGCCGCCTCTACGTCGGCGGAAGCGACGGCGTGGTCCGCGCATACGACATCACTCACCAGCGCCGCCACGGGCCGGTTCTGCTCTGGAGGTGTCCGCTGGGGGATGAAGTCGCCGGGCTCGCCGCAGCCGACGGGTTCGTCTACGCGGCGGCTGGTTACCGGCTGATGAGGCTTGATGGCGTCACTGGACAGCCGTATCAGCTGTTCCAGCTGGACTGTCTGATCGGTGCGGCGCCGACGATCTCCGGACGGCTCGGATATGTCGCCGGCCTCGGCGGCATTGTCAAGTGCCTGGCGTTGCGGTAACCGGGCTAGCCTGCGAATGCTTACCCTCGCGAGTCCGCAGATAACAATATGAATGACTCCACGACATACTTACGCGTGCTCACTACACTCTATGCATCCTTAAGTTGCCTTGAGATGTTTTGCGATGCTCGTGTGATCCGTACGGTGGAGGGCGGATCATGAAGGGGGGGTTCGGTGGGAAACCTAACGACGCGGTTAATCGGGCCTTACGGGACATTCCCGGCAAATTTGCCCGGGCTCCGGTCTGGTCAGAGCCCGGGGTGAGCGACCGTTGGGCATTGGTCCCTCGCGTGAGCGAGGCTGTCCGCCTGGACGCAGGGGACCCGCTGGTCATGCTTTTCGGCTGCGGCGTCTCCGACGTGTTCGTCGGCACTGACTACCAGGAGCGGACGCTAGATGAGTCCCTCTGGCACGTGCTGCGCGCCGCCGGTTTCCGGCGGATCGTGTTCATTTCGGCGAACGCACCCGTATATTTCCTCGACCAGGAGTCGTGCGATTTCATTAGCCGCCGGGCAGGAGGAGCCGCCCGCGGCATACGGGGCGTCCGGCGCGTCCGCGCTGACGCAGGCGAGCGCATATCGCACCGCCCCCCGGCGACCGGCGTACATACCGAGTCACACCTCACCGCTCCGGCCAGCGGCGTAACCCGGACCGCGGGGGCCGACGGGGTCGGCTCGGTCAACGACGAGTCGCGGCACATGCTGACACTGGACGCGGACGCGGTGAAAGTCCTCAACGCGTGTATGCGAATCCGGGAGACACCGACCGCCGTCGTAATCGTACGAGCTGATAATTTCCTGCAATTCTTCGGCGAAGAACGGGATCTGGCCGAGTGGTTCGCCGAATGGCCGCAAGCCTCTGCCACCGTGGACAACGTCTGCGTTCTGGTCTTCACCAAGAGATCCTGGGAGGGCACCGTCGAGTTCGTCCGGTCGCTCGGGCACATGAACGCGCTGGTCTCCTACCTTGAGCGGCAGAGCGGCCAACTGGCCGGGCGCGGCGTCGGGGAAATCGGCGAGCCCGACGCGGCCGAGATCGAGCGGATCGTCCACATAACCCGGCTCCGGGACGGACTGCGCATCGCCGACTGGCGGGAATTTGACCGCATCATCGCGGCGCTCACGGCCCAGCCGGACGTTCTCGCGGTCACCTGGGCCCGCCGGCTACGTGGCCTCGCCCGCTCTGGGGTGGCGCTGTCCGAGAATGAGGTTCGTATCCGCGATTGGGTGGATGCTCTGCCTTCCGGCCAATCCGCTTGGGATCGGCTGAACGAACTGACTGGCCTGACCGAGGTCAAGGAGCATATAGACCGCCTCAGGTGGCGGGCAGAAGCGGAAGCCAGGCGCCGCCGGGAAGGTCTCCTGCGCGAGCCCGGTTCGCTGCACCTCGTCTTCACCGGCCGACCCGGGACCGGGAAGACCACCGTCGCCCGCCTGATCGGCGAACTCTACCGGGAAATGGGCATTCTACGCCGCGGTCACCTGCACGCCCCCGAGGCGGCTGACCTTATCGGCATGTACGTCGGGCACACTGCGGTGCAGACCAATCGGGCGGTGGACGCGGCGCTCGACGGCGTGCTGTTCATCGACGAGGCATACCGCCTCAGCGAGCAGCCAGGCGGCTTCGGCCAGGAAGCCATCGACACGCTCGTGACCCGGATGGACAACGACCGGGACCGGCTGGTCGTAATCGTCGCAGGATACCCAGACAAGATGAACGCGTTCCTGAGGTCCAACCCTGGCCTGCCGCGGCGCTTCCCGCGGGGAAACATCATCCCGTTCCCCGACTATGAACCCGACGCGCTGTTCACCATCCTGCTCGGCATGCTCCGCTATCGCGGGCTCAGATGGGTAGCCGAGCTTGAACCGCTGTTGCGACGCGTCGTCGCCGGGATGTACGCGGCACGCGACGAGACCTTTGGCAACGCCGGGGAGATGCGCAACCTGACTCAGGAGCTCGAGACCAACTGGGCTCGGCGGGTCAGGGCCGTGATCACCGAGCCGGTCACCCCCGAGGACCTGCCTCAGGCCTACCGAGGGTACGCATGAGAACGGTCCGACCGCCGCGCGTCCACGGTGATGGGCAGGTATGCCCGGTGTGCCGCTGGCCCGACCAAGGTTCCGCGGCATGTGACCAGTGCGGCTGGGAGCTGATCGGCGAGTACGTGCTCGGCCCGGCGACCCGGGCCGACGAGGCTGACCTGGCCGCCCGGCTCATGGCACGCTGCCGGCATCATGACCTGCGTGCAGCAGCCCGCGCCGCGGGCGTGAACGGAGACCGCGACCAGGCTATGCTCGCGCGGCTGGCTAGACTCGCCCGCGGCGGGCCGGGGCAGCCAGGCCAGCTCGACGACGCCGTGTCAGAGGTGGACGCGCAGGAGCCGCCGTTGGCCGCCACCACTGCGGGCATAATCTTCGCGCTGACCCGCCTGGTCGGCGGGGAGACCGACGCCATCGCATTCGTAGAGATAGGTGCCGATGCGGTTTCCGTGCAAACCCTGGTAAGTGACGATCTGGGTGTTCCCGTCCGGCATTCCGGCGACGACCTTCCCTGGGCGGCCATCTTGCCGCTGCTACCCGTCGATACCGACATGCGGTATCTGCGGATGGCGGGCGGCATTGGCATTGACCCTGATCAGAGCGACGCCGACCCGGCCGGACAGGCCGTTAGTCCGGCGATCCTCATGGCCGCCATCGACGAAGCCATCAGGCCGGTGCTTGCGCGGCTGGCGGCCGCCGCCTCTGCCGCCGCCGCGGCCGGCCTGGCTGCTCGCGGCTCCGGCGATTCCGGCAGGCCGTCCCGTCGGGCACCACATCGGATTGACACCGTGCTGGTGCGCCGCACTCATCGGTGGCCACTGCTCGAGGCGGCGGCCACGCGAGCGCGGTCGATCATGCGGCCAGTTACCGAGATCATCGTCCCTCCCCGCGCGGGACAACTGGCGGCCGTCGTCGACAGCGCCGTCGGCCAGGCACCGCTCAGATACGGCTATGACTTGATCCTGGTCGACGTGAACTGGCAAAACGGCGCGGTGAGACCCCGGCCTTACCAGCTATTCGCCGCTGGGGCCGCGGTCACGCCGGACAGCCAGCCCACCACGCGGATCGTCCTAACGGCGGTGCCCGGGCATGAGGCGAGCCGACTGGCGCTGCCGATTGTGGCCAGGCGTGGTCCCGTTGAGGACTTCAGGGACCTCGCGGTCCTCAAGGTCCGGCGGCCCCTGATCACGATGGCCGCCATCGACGGCAAGACCTACGGAACTGTCCTGCTGGATGTCGGGCTCAGGAAGCCGGGACAGCTGAGTGTGCAGGCCACGCCGGATCTGCTGCCGCCAGACCCCGCCGCGGCAGGCTGGCCCAAGCTGATCGGCGAACTGCCGGACCGCCTGCCGCTGGAGGATCTGCCGCGCACAGACGGCGTTGACCTGGTTCTGCTGGTCGAACTCGGGGGTGACGAGGAACGGGTCGCCGCCCGAGTCCGCCTGGCCCGCGGCATCGTAGACGCGCTCGGAGGCGACCCGGCGGTCAGGGTCGCCGTGGTCGGCTACCGCGACCACTTCGGCAAGCACCGTGTGGATGCGATCGCGATGGAGGAGCAGGAAGGAGAGGCCCTCGTCGTCGGCTGCGGCCTCAGCCAGGTAGACAGCGCGCGCTCCGTGTTCTCCAGGCCCGAACGGTGGGAGGCGGTCCCGGTCGGCGATGATCACGCGGCGCCCCTAGAGGACGCTCTGCAGCTGATCGCGGGAAGCAAATGGACATGGCGGCCTGAGGCCCGGCACGTGCTGCTCGTCGTCGGCAGCCGGCCGCCGCACCCGCCCAAGGCCGGCCGGTACGGCGATGTGATGCTTCCATGCCCGCACCGCTATTCGTGGCAGGACACGCTCCGCCTGCTCCGTCGGTACCAGGCGATCGAGTGCCTCGCGGTGCTCGATCACCATACGGATCCCGGCTATTCCCAGCAGGCGTGGCAGGAACTCGGCGCGCAGGGCGATTTCGCGGCCGAAAGCGCCACCCCGGAGCAGCTCGCCCAGGTCGTCGGGCTCACGGCCCGCACCGGCACCACCCAGCTATGCCTTGCGGCGTATGCCGGCTCAGCACCACTCCGATCGCCCAGAGGGGAATCCGGCTGATGAGTGAACAGCAACCGCCCGCAATTAAGCGGCCACCGGGCCTCAGCGACCGGGAAATCCAGAGGCTGCCGCCGGCCATAGGCCAGCCAGCCGACACCGACAAATCCGAGAAGGTCACCGCCCCCGATCCGGTTGCGCCCGCCGGGTCCGGGTCGGATACCGACACCGGTGCCGCACCGCCGGTTGCCTGGGGGGCGCCGCCTCCGCCCCGTCAGCAGACGGTACCGGCTCAGCCCGAACGTAGCGCTGGTACGTACTCTTACACCGGGAAGGCCGTCCCTTTCGGTTCATCTCCGGTGGCCCAGCCGTCGCGCGCTCGGCCGGTACAGGAGTCCCGGACCGCCCCCCAGCCGCAACCCCAGGCCGCCATCGCCCCGGTGGGCGAGCACGAGGTGAAGGTAGGCCTGTGGGGATCACCGCAGAGCGGCAAGACCACTTACCTGGCCGCGCTTCGGCACGCTATGGGCGAGACAGACAGCGAATGCGGCTCGTGGAACATATACCCGCTCAACCCCAACTCGAGGGAACTGCTGGTTAAATTCACGCACGACCTCGTGCAGGAGCGGAAATTCCCCGAGTCAACAGTTCTCGGAGCTACCGTCCCGCTGCAATGGATGTTCGTCGGGGATATTACCGAGTCACGGTTCGTCCGGCACCGGCCGCGGCTATTTCGGCGAGCAAGGGTCGAGAGCCGGTTCGTGCTGGATCTTATCGACGTGACAGGCCTCGCGTTCGCCGACGAACCAGAGAAAAAGGTCTCGCCGGATGTGATCTCGGACTCGCTTGACCATCTTGCCGCCGCGCAAGGACTCATCTACCTATTCGACCCGATCGGCGAGAGAGCCAACCGGGATTCCGCCAGCTATGTGAACCGGACGATCGCAGAACTGTCTCACCGGTTCGTCCGCAGGGGCCAGCCCAGCCGCTACCTGCCACACCATGTCTCGGTCTGCGTGACCAAATTCGACCACCCGGAGGTATTCCAGCAAGCGCGCAGGATAGGGCTGGTAAACTATGGCCCCGACGGCATGCCGCGCGTGCTCGACGAACACGCGGAAACGTTCTTCGAGGCGCTGTGCGGAGGTAATTTCTGGAGCCAGCGCTATGAGCAGGGCGACGGGTCGGCAGAGTTCATCAGAAACCAGCTGAGAAATACCTTCGATCCCAGCCGCATGCGTTATTTTGTCACCTCTTCCATTGGTTTCTGGAAGCCGCCAGGCTGGGATTCGGTGGCCGCGCCGTTCAATCCCGAGGACTTTGCCAACTACTATGTAAAAAATGGCGTAGCAAGCATAAAGGGCGCGATTCGGCCGATCAATGTGCTGGAACCGCTGATCAGCCTGCAGCAACGGCTCGCCGGACGGGCTTAGCCCATGACCGGAAAGCGGATCACCGCTGAGTGGGCCTGGATCGGCAAAGAGCCCGGCTCGCGTGACGACTACGGCGTTCTGGCCGCCTCAAGGGAAGAGGTTCGCCGGTTCGTGGGCAGGTACGTGGCCGGCGTACCGAGTTCCACTATCTCCAGGGACGCGCCAGGGGGGCCACCGTGGGTGACCTTCGGGACGCATCACACCGAGGCAGGCGACGCCCTGATCTCGATATCGGTTCAGGACCCGTGGGAAGAGCGGGACCAAGCCATGAGGTCGATCTGGCCCCAGCGCTTCTTCCTGTGCCCATTCGACATGGTGGTCGAAACGGGCGCGTCGTACCAGACGCTGTGGGAGGCCGTGCGGAATGAGCGGCTACCGAAGGCAGATCACGTGCCCCTGCAGCTCACGGTGCGACCGCAGTCCCCGGACGACCTTCTCACGACGATCACCGACATTGGTATCGACCAAGCCGCGGCGATCGCCGCCTCGCTGCTTGACGGCCCGGTGGCCCTGGCCGGCACCGGGCACCTGAAGCTCGACGACCGGCTCGCCGTCCTGGATGCGGTGGCCGCGCTGCTGCCTTACGGCTTCCGGGCAGACCTGTCTGCGAGCTCGGCGGTCGACAACACTGTGGCACACAAGATACGGCTGGTCTTCGCGGAATTCCCCAACAGCCAGCAGCAGGCGGTGGCGCTGCGAGGCGCTCGGCCGGAATTGCGGCCAGAGAGCCTGGACTACCTGCATATGCTGCTGCTGAAAAAGGGCGATTCCGGCACGTGGCCAGTGATCTCTCATCTGTGGCAGGCGAAGCCGGCCTGCTCATTCACCCGCCCTATGGACGCGCGGAAGATACTGGATGAGCTGGACCGTGATAACTACTGGCTGAAGATCTTCAGAAGCGGCAAGGTGACACTGCAGTTGACGCTCGCCTTCTTCAGCAACCAGGCGACCGACGTCAAGCGCATCTGGACGAATCCGGACATGGAAGAGTGGATGCGCGACAAGCCGATCATGCTCTTGCTCGAGTCTCCGGACGAGCATGCGGTGAGCGCCTTGCTGCAGAATTGGGAGATAATTTTCCTCGATATTGCCAGGATCGTCAACCGCCGCCTGGACCGAGATGACCCAGAATTGGCATCACGGAGCCTGAAAATTAGCGGCTCGTCGTCACGCAGGGAAAAAGAGGACCGGCTTCTCATGGCCCTGCTGGTCCCAGAACAAAGTACTACCGAACGCTGGCAGGAACAAATCCTCGTGCGGGTTAGATTGCTTCAGCAGCGACCGGTTCCCGTGCCGAACACATTTCCCTATACCTGCCTTGCGCTGCGCTACGACAAGGTGACAGCATGGCAGGCGCAGCTTTTCCGCGAACTCCTGGCCAGGGAAATAGACCAGACGAGAGAAGCCCCGGCGTCATCCCGGGCCGTTAAGTGGGCGACCTGGCTCTGCCTTTCTGCCTTCGAGGAAAGCCGGGACTACCCTGACTGGGTAGCAGGGCTCGCCTTCACGCTGACCGCTAAGGCTACCGGGCAGACCGACAAGAGCGTCCGGTTCCTGATCCGCCAGGATACGGTCTGGGCCGCCACCGCACTCCGGCTGGCTTGCGATTCCGGGCACCTTCGCGAGGTACTCGAAACCACCGATCTCGATCTCATCGACCTCATCGTGCGGTCAAGGCCGCAACCGGCGCGCGAAGAACTTCGTTCCGCGCTGGCGCAAGCGCTCGATGTCGGGTTGTGGAAACTTGGCGTGGCCCCCGGCACCATCGCGGCCATAGACGCGGCTCGCGTGCTTCTCGGCGCCCGGCCGCGAGACTTTCCCAACGGAACGGTCGCACAGCAAGCTTTCCACCAGTATCACACTGGTCTGGCGCGGGCGTTTTCCCTCGAATCCGCGCGGAATTTCCACGCTAATCTCGAAATCGGATTCCTCAGCCACGCGGTAAGGCCCGATGCAGCTTCCGAGCTGCCTGCCGGCGTGAGATGGCTGCTTGAAGCCTGGTGCGCAGACCCGGAAAGGGCACCAGGCCTGGCCCATTTCGTCGCCCGGCCGCAAATCGCTGCCACGTTGCTGCGCGACCAGCTGCTAGACGGCATCTGGGAACCCCTTGTCCCGCACGAGCCAGCCCTCAAGCCATTCGTGGCAGTGCCCATGCTGCGGGAAGCGGTGCGCCAGACTATCGTCCACCCGAACCGCGAGCTGCTCAGGAGGACAATCAGCCAGCAGGGCGTATCAGCGACCAGGCTAGCCCTGGCCATGTACGAGGCTACGTGCTCGGGTATGTCAGTAAAACAGATGCTAGATGTCATCGGCGGCGTGTCGTACGAGGGCCAGACGCTGATGTCACGCATACGCCCCGCTGACCTCCATTCGGTAATCCGCGAATTCCACGGCCTGCTCTTCCACCGTGTTCCTGTGGTCAATGGCCACCTGGCTGTTGATCCGAGTCACAGAACTGAGGCCGAATTCATCTTTCTTAGTTGCTCTATAGGCATCTGCGAGGGCGCCCTCGGGGAGGATTTTGCCCGGGAATTCCAGGCGCTCGCGGCGTACCGGCTCCGGGACGAGATAGCTTCCCGACAGCACCTGCTGCGAGCCATTTCGCCCGGTCTGTTGAGGCGTATCAGGCGGAGGCTCAAGAAGGCTGTGACGCGGAAGGCCAAGCCCACGTCCAACAGGGAAGCCGGACGGCAAGGTCCGCTCGCTATCGCGGCCGCCGGGGAAGTCGCCCTCCTCCCCGGCGCGGAAGTCGCTCCCCCCGGCCAGCAGTTCCAGGAGGTCTCCCAGCAGTCGAAGGGCTGGCGTCAGCGCCTGCCCCGGCCGCTCGCTAAGCGAAGGAAGGGCGAGACCCGCAGGGATGAGGCCGGGGGTGGGGACACAGGAGGCGGGGGATGATGTACCTCGGCCTCGACCTCGGCACCGGATTGGCAAAGCTAGCTCGCTGTCCGGCGGGCACTCGGTCGCCGGCCACCGGCGTGGCCGATATCACCGTGGTGCCGACCGCCGTGATCTACCGTGGGCTGGCCAGTGAGATACCTGTTCGTGGCGCGGCGGAAATGCCGCCGGGCGTCGTGCGCTGTGACGGGTTTCCCATGATGCTCGACGCCGCGCTGTCGGCCAGCCGGGTGGCGGCATGGCGAAGCCGCACGCCCGGCGAGGTAACTCAGGGCTTCCTGAGATGCCTGCTCGACGCGCTCGACGGCGTCTCCCGATCGGACAGGCCCGGCGAGGAACCGGCCGAACTGGTGGTCGCTGTCCCGCCTGCCGGGCGTAACCAGCGCGGCACAGGCGATGGCCGGAACATGGGAGCCGAAGTCCGGGACATCCTCGCCGCGCTTGGGCACGCACCGCGCCGGCTGATAGCGGCACCTGTCGCCGCGCTGCTCAAGCTGCGCAGCGACGACGCTGACCTGGCTGCCGCTACTCACTACGTGATATTCGACGGCGGGACCGGCTCGGTCGAGCTTTCGCTATGCACAGCGGACGACCAGGGCATCCGGGTGGCTGACTCGATGAGGCTCACCGGCATCTCGGCTTGGGGTGATGACACCCTCGCGTTCGCCGATGCCAGCGACCGGCCACCGACCCTGGCCGAATGTCTGATCACAGCACTGGCCGCCGTCGCGGGAACGCGCGCGACGCCGACGGCGGGCCCGGCGTCGGTCATCCGGTGGCGGGCGCTCGAACGCGCCTTGGCCGACGATGATCGGCGAGACCGGCTGGACGCGGTGCTCCAGCAGGCATCTGCCGCCAGGCACAGACACGGCGGCACGGTGGCGCTGCGCTTTGCCGATCTCGAGGTGACGGCCGCCCAGCTGATCGACGCCTGCGAACCGTTCGCACAGCGGACAGTGGCGGCCCTGAGCCGACTGCTCGGCCGCCAGGAGGACCCGACCTGGCTCCGGTTCGGCCCCGGGAACGGCACGAGGCTGGTGCTGACCGGAGGCCTCAGCGCGCTGCAGCCGCTGCGCACCGTGCTGATAGCCGCAGCCGGACTCGACCCGGAGATGCCCGGCGGCGCTGTCGTCCAGCTGGGAAACGCCGACCGGATTGGCGCGGTCGCTCGTGGCGCCGCGCTGATCGCGTCGGGTCAGGCCGACCCCGGCGACCGGTATCCGCACGCCCTGCGCCTGGTGGTGAACCATCACGTTCGCGACCGGATCGTCCCGGCATATCTCGAACTCGCAGCGCCCGGCTCCATTGACCTAGACATGGACCAGACCGTTTTCCTTGCCGAGGGGAACGATCCGGTTCTGGTGACCGTACGGCCAACGGCTGATCCACCGGGATCCATGCCCATCCCCGTGCAACTCGTGCCTCGCGGTGGCGGCCCGGCGGTGCCCGCGGCTTTCCACCTGGCCGCACCGCCGGAGCCGGGCGTCTACCGGGTCGGGGTAAGGGGCGGACCGGCCGGCCCCGCCGTGGTGCTGCAGCACGCCGACGGCGGCGAGGCGCTTACCTACACGCTGGCCGAGCCCGCCGATCGGGCGGCGGGCCGGCCAGCAGGGCAGGTGACCCGGTGAACGGGAACAGACGGACGGCCTCCACGGCGCACGCGGCAGACGGCGCGGCGATCGCCAAGGTCCGCGCCACGCTGGAAGGAGACGGCGATCTCGTCGCGCTCGATGTGCTCGGCTCGGTGCTCCAGTGGGCGACCGATGTGCTGCGGGGCGATGCCGTTGACACCCCCGCCACCGCGTTCCGTGCGGTCGCCCTGGCCGACCGGGCGTTCGCCGTGGCGCCGGCTCTGTTCAGCGCGCTCACCGCACTCGTGGAGCGAGGTGAGCCGGCCGCAGAGGTGGCGGCCGACCTGGAGCACCACCGGGAACGGCTTGCCGAACTGCAATGGCGCATGGAGCCACAGCGCGAGCGGCTCGCGGCGCTGCTCGAAGCCGAAGAGCGGCTGCGGGCCGAGATCGCCCGCCAGGACGAGATCACCGCGCGGATCGCCGAGCTCGAGCGTATCGAACGGCTCGGCGCCGACGTCGCCGAACTGCGCGCACAACGCGACAAGCTTGAGGAAAGAGCGCAGGTAGTGGCCGCGACCGTGATTTCCGCGGACGCCGAGCTCAGCGCGGCTGGCGAGCGCCTGATCACGCTCACCGGTGAACTGCTCGACAGCCTCGCACGGGACACGCGTGCGCTGCTGCTGCGCGCGCGTGAGCAGGACCGCCTGCTCGAAGCACGACTCGCCGAGCGCCGCACGGCAACCGAACGGATCGCGGCCGAAACCGAACGCAAGCGCGCTGAACTCGCCCAAGCCGAGGCGGCCGCGGCCGAGGCGCAGGCCCGGTACGAGCGTGCGCACACCGAGGCCGCCGGCCGGCTGGCGGCCCTGCAGAGGTACGCGGCGGCCGATCACGCCGTCGGCGCGGCGCTAGCCGGCCGACCACGTGAGGGCGACGAGACCCGTGAGAACGGATCAGGAAACCGAGCCCTCCTGCCTGACGTCATGCACGCCCTCGACGAGATCCAGGCGCGGCTCGCTGAGGTAGACGCTGTTCTCGGCCAAGCGCTCACGGCAGACAAGCAGAACCGTGAGCGTGCCGGGATACCGGTACCACCAGGGGAGGACTGACTATCCATGTCCAGATGGTTGGGGCATCATCGAACCCGGCGCGCTTGTGCCCTGCTGGCCGGCGCGCTGCTGGCCACTGGGGCCGCGTGCGATGCCGCGCCGGCGGCTCTCGCAGACACTCAGCCTGCTTCTCCCAGCGCGGTGAAAGCAGGACTGGGAGTCGGGGCAATTCCGGCCGAAATCGTGATACTCGTGGACATCTCTCTTTCGATGTCCACCAAGCAGCATGGCCTGTACCCGGAGGTCCTGCAGCAGCTTCCTGCTTTCCTCAATGCCCTCGCGCAGCAGGAACCACAAGACACCGTCGGCGTCATCGTCTTCGGAAACCCGGTCGACACTCAGCTCATATACCTGGGCCATCCGACTAGTAACATTCCGCTGCCAGGAGACGCAACCAGCGACGGCACCGACTTCGGTGTCGCGTTCGCGCAGGCCATCAACCTGCTTAGCCAGGCGCCCTCCAGCATCCAGGTCGGCGGGGTACTCCTGCTTTCTGACGGAATGCCCTACGCCCCCAACGACAAGCTGTACGGCGGCGGAAACGGATTCGAGGCGGCGGGCTGGAAGGCCCTCCGCGCCAAGGTGCAAGCGCTGCCAATGACCGTTACCGGCTACGACCTGCCGCTGACGACCAAGAAGACCGCCATAGACGATCAGAATCAGGCACTGGCCGCGGTCTTCTCCCAGCGGGAAACGCTGTCAGACGGCGCTGACCTAGGCAAGGAGCTGGGAGTAGCGCAGCAGAACATACTCGACAGCAAGATCGCCAATGCGGCCGGGCCGGACAGCCACCAGGGCGTGCGGGTCGCCTGGAGCGGCCTGCCCGGCACGGATGGCAAGCCTCTCAACCTCTCTTCAGGACATGCCGCGGTCAGGCTCACGCTAACGGCGACCACACGGCGCATTCCGCTTGACCTGACAGGCCTGTCGGTGAGGTCCACCGGGCTGCCGGTCACCATGACGGGTACACTCCCCAGCTCTGACCAGGCACTCAAGCCAGGCCAGTCGGTGACCGTGCCTGTCCGCCTGACCTGGCAGCCGGGATCGAGCGGCTTCTCCGCCGCCGGCGGGATGCGGACGGTGCACGGGCGGCTCATGTTGACCAGCCAGGTTTCCTCGCCGTATACCAAGGCGATCAAGTACACCTTCGACGACGGCGCCTTTTCCGTCGGCGGCCTGACGGACAGCACGAGCAGTCAGTTCGCGGCGACTGTTCCAGCGGCCATCAACGTGCTCGAACTGCTCGCCATTATCGTGCTGCTCCTGGTCCTGCTGGCGTGCGTCGGCGCGTTCCGGGCCCGGCTTGGCGGCACGCTGATCCTTACTTCGGTCGATGACGTCTCTGGCGAGCTGGCGCTGCCCGCGCAATGGTGGCGGCGGTCGGCATCCACCGAAGACCTCATCGGGATACCAGGCCGCATCACCGTGCGAGGCTCGCCGATCAGCCGGCTGATGCGGATCGGGCTCCAACTCGCCGGACGGCCGAAGAGCTCCACCGAGCTCGCGCCGGGCGGACGCACCATGACGGCGGGCATTTACATCATTCACGACCCCGCGCGCACTTACGGCGACCGTTCGGGATACGAGGGGAGGTGGGACGATGCCCCCGAGAGTTAAAGTCGGGCTGACGTTAACGGCGATCGCCGTAGTGGCATTCCTGGCCATACAAGGCGCGGATAGCCCGTCAGCCCCGGTCAGGTCCGTATCTCCCGGCCCGTCCGCGACGGAGAGCGCGGTACCCGCGGACGACGGGACTTTCGCGGAAACCAGGTCCAGCCCTGGGGGCACTCCGCTACCGCAGTTCAACCAGACGCTGGAATGGCCTCTGGTCGTCTTCAAGGCTCCGGCCCTGTGGACCCGGACGGAAGGGGCGGGCATCAAGGTCGCCGTGGTGGACACTGGTATTGACGCTGACCAGCCCGACCTGGCTCATGCGGTGCTCGGGTCCATCGACCTGGTCCCCCGCTCACGCGGCAGCAAGCCAGTCAACTCGCATGGCACGGCGATCGCGGGCCTGATCGCCGCGCGCGGGACCGGCCCCGGGCACATGGTCGGGCTCGCCCCGCAGGCGCGCCTGATCGATGTCCGGGTTACCGACCAGGCCTCCGACGTCAACGCGAGCGAAATCGCCGCTGGCATTACCCGGGCAGTGGAGGCAGGAGCACGGGTCATCAACGTTTCGCTCGGTACCCCGCAGAATAATCGGCAGCTGCGGCAGGCACTGGCCCTCGCGGGGGATCGCGGCTGCCTGGTGCTGGCGAGCGCCGGAGACGGCACCAAGCCCCAGTATCCCGCGGCATCGGGCGGAGTGCTCGCCGTGGCCGCGACGGACAGGAACCTAGTCCCAGCGATCAGCCTGGCTGACTACGAGCCCGCCGCCATCTACGCGCCTGGCGTGGACCTGTACTCCACGGCCGAGACCGGCGGTTCTGGCGAAGAGCGCGACGGTTACATCGATGACATCTCAGGCAGCGACTTCGCCACCGCGTACGTTTCGGCGACGGCGGCGCTGCTCTTGTCGGTCGACCCACGGCTCAGCGCGACGGACGCGAGGCACCTGCTCATCGAGGCGGCCACTCCGGTAACAGGCACATCCGGGCCGGGGATCCTCAATCCGGGCGCGACCCTGCGGGAATCGCAGTCTGTGCCCTCGTCGGCATCCGGTCCGTCCGCCGGCACGACGGCCGAACCCAACCCGACGGCACGGCCCCACGGCACACCGATTTCAGCCGACTCAAGCGGCGGCCTAGGCTCGATCGAAATCACGGCCATCATCGTCCTAGCCGCTGGCCTCTTCATCACCCTCGTCGTCGTCTTGCTGGTCTCGTCCCGGCAGGGACCAAGACCACCACGCCGGGGGCACCAGCCTTTCTCATGGGACGAGTCATGGTAGGTACGCGATGACCACTGTACTGTTCATCCACGGAACCGGCGTGCGCGAGCGCGAATTTACCGCGACCTTCGGACGGATCAAGGCGGGCCTGGCGGAGGTACGACCGGACATCCTCACCGAGAGCTGCTACTGGGGCGAGATCGGCGCCAAGCTGCTGGCCGACGGCAAGTCGTTCTCCTTCGGCTCGGCCCCCACACGCGAAACCGGCGGTGCGGCAGAACAGCGCGAGCCGCTGAACAGCCAGCCGGGCGAATATGGGGTGCCCGAGCAGGAGAAGGAACTCGCACGTTGGGCGCAGCTCTTCGTCGATCCGCTGTTCGAGATCCGGCTGCGCCAGATCGCCAACCCGGATGACGATGGTGATAGCGACGACCCGTTCGACCCCACGCTGCGGGAGCGGGTCCTGGCGCTGCCCGGCAAGCCGGAGGTGGCAGCCGGGTTCGCTTCTTATGACCTGCTAGAGGCGTTCGACCGCGCTGTCATATGGGTTACGGACTCGGACGAATTCGTGTCGGCATTTGATAACGCGACGACCGCGGACGGAAACACCGAGGAAATGCTGTCGCGGGCGCTGGTCGCGCGCTGCCTGGCGACCGCCGCAGAACAGGACGGGATCGAACTGGCCGGTCAGGGGCGGGAAGAGCTCCTCGCGGCTGTGCGGGCGGGGTTCGGCGTCCTCGATTACGGGATCGGAGACGATCTCGGCGATCTGGCCAAGAACCTCGCCTTCCGGACCGTTGAACCGTCGCTGCGCCGACGACGGCGCGACTATATACAGAAGACCGGAGACATCCTGCTGTACCAAGCACGCGGAGAAGCGATCCGCAGGTACGTCAGGGAAAGGATCCGCCAAGTCCCTGGGCCTATCGTGCTGCTGGCGCACAGCCTCGGCGGCATCGCCGCCTTTGACCTGCTCGCCGGGCAGTGCGCCACCGACCTCGACCAGGTCCGGATGTTGATCACCGTGGGCTCACAGGTCCCCCTGCTGTACGAGCTTGGTGCGCTGTCCAGCGGCATCACTTATCCGAAAGGACTCCCCGAGGACTTCCGGCCGCTGTGGGTCAACGTGTACGACGAGCGGGACCTGCTCGCCTACGTAGGAGGAGAGCTCTTCGGCAACCGCTGCCGTGACCTGCGTGTGGACACCGGGACGCCGTTCCCGACCGCGCACGGCGCCTACTGGGACAAGAAGGCTGGTCTCTACCGGCGGCTGGCCGAAGTCATGAAGCAGGAGGGATTGTGACCGTGAATGACAACTCCGGGATGCCTCCTGAGGCATCGCCGAACGCCAGCGCGCTGGTGGTGGGCATCGAGCACTACGGAAACACCCGCTGGGATCTCCCAGGAGCGGCGCGCCTGGCCGCGCGGTTCGCTTCCTGGCTAGTCGATTACCGGATCTGCCTGCCCGGCCGGATCTGTCTCATGACCGCCTATGACAAGGAGCCATACCAGAACGGGACCCACGACAGCTCGCTGTCGCCGGAAGAATTGCTCGCCGCTCTCGGCGGGCTCGGCGACA